>Ga0302326_10011935_pt1 | contig 18612 bp, 18 predicted proteins | sample Palsa_T0_3_FD_202264 | JGI IMG/M metagenome (GOLD analysis project Ga0302326, IMG submission 202264) | Peat permafrost microbial communities from Stordalen Mire near Abisko, Sweden - Palsa_T0_3 | ecosystem: Environmental > Terrestrial > Soil > Palsa > Peat permafrost | place: Sweden: Abisko...
CGGCCCGGTCCAACGCCTCTTCGGGATGGGCCCAGAAATCGCAGGCCACGCCGGAGCGCTCCACCCGGCCAGCGCGCTCCCAGGCGAACCAATTGTTGGCGGGCTCCCCGTCGCCGTTGTACCCACCCTCGATCTGGTAGCCCGCCGTGGCCACGCCGATGGCGAAGCCCTCACCGAGGAGAGAATGTGCCTCCGCCGGGCCCGCACGCTTGGTGCGTGAGGGGTCGCTCGGGCGGGTGGCAGGCACGGCGCACAGCTTGGCAGGTCGGGCCCAACTTCACTTCCGCATGGGAAGAGCCGCCAGGGTCAGTGCGAGGCGACCGACCGCATCCGCGACAACGCGGCGCCGACGATCTCGATCTCATCGCGCGCCGCACGAACCAGGGCATGGATCTGTGGCGCCGTGGCATCTCCGCAGGCCTGCAGAGCGGCCGACTGCACGTCGCGGGCGGCGTTGATCACCTCTGCCACCTGGGCGCGCACGGCCGTGGGGCGATCCTGGCCCGCCGGGAGACGGCGCTCCAGCCGGAGGAGCTGGTCGAGCTCACCACCGACGCGCCGCAACGACCGGCAGACGGCGGGCAGCTCAGCCACGGGGGCGTCGCGCCCGTCCGCGTGTTCGACCGCCGCCTCCGCATCCTCGATCGCCGTCCACATGGCACGGCGGGCGCGCCCCGCAGTGGCCTGGCTCACCTCGCCGGCGGTGGCGCGGGCGCCGCGTCGTTCGCCCCACGCCGTCACCGTCGACGCCCCGGCCAGGATGCTGCGTGTCACCACATGGGACCGCACCAGACGCCACCGGCGCCGGGCCACCCGCCGGAGCGCGAAGTACGCCGCCACCCCCCCGAGCACCATGACGGCACCGGCGATCACAAGGACCACCAGGACATGGGCCAGGAACGACATTGGGAAAAGTCTACGCCCGGTCCCGGGGCAGCAGTCAGCACGAGGAGGGCCGGCCGCAGCCGACCCGCGGCATGGGGTTGGCAATCGGGACGGCCAGCAGCGAGAATCGGCTCACGGGGCGGCACCGGCTGCCGACCATCCGTCTCGGAAGGGAGCACGCATGGCAGACGAGGTGTTGCGGGAACGTCAGGGGCACGTCGAGATCCTCACCATCAACCGCCCCGAGGCGCGCAATGCGATCAACGGCGCCGTCAGTCGCGCCATGTCGTCGTTCATGGACGAGCTCGGTGACGACGACGACTGTTGGGTGGTCATCATCACCGGCAGCGGCGACAAGGCTTTCAGCGCGGGAATGGACCTCAAGGCGTTCTCGAGCGGCGAAGGCGGGGACATCATGGGTGCTTCCGGCGGGTTCGGTGGCCTCACCCAGCGCGCCTTCCACAAGCCGATCATCGCCGCCGTCAACGGCTCCGCCCTGGCCGGTGGCCTCGAGATCATGCTCTCGTGCGATCTCGTGGTGGCGGCCGAGCACGCCACGTTCGGCATCCCCGAGGCCAAGCGCGGCCTCATCGCCGGTGCCGGTGGCCTGTTGCGGCTGCCCAAGCGGATTCCCATCGCCGTCGCCTACGAGCTGGCCATGACCGGGGATCCCATCGACGCCGGGCGCGCCTACGCCCTGGGGCTGGTCAACAAGGTCGTGCCGGCCGAGTCGGTGCTGGCCGAGGCGCTGGCCCTGGCCGAGCGGATCGCCGCCAACGCGCCGCTCGCCGTCCGGTACTCCAAGAGCGTGATGAAGCGCGCCGCCGAGATTCCCGAGGCGGACGGCTGGGCCATCAACCAAGAGGCGGTCGGTGTGGTCTTCACCTCGGCCGATGCGATGGAGGGGCCGGTCGCCTTCGCGGAGAAGCGGGAGCCGCGCTGGCAGGGTAAGTAGCCCCGCCGCCGGTCGGGGCCGACGATCCGCCATGCTCGCCTCCGGCCTCGACACGCTCCGCCTGACCCTGCACGTCCTGGCTGCATCGGTGTGGGTGGGGGGGCAGATCGTCATGATGGGGTTGGTCGGGCCCTCCCGGGCCTTTGGCCCCGACGCGGCGAAGGTGCTGGCGCGGGCGTTTGCCCGGTTCGCCTGGCCCGCCTACGCCGTCCTGGTCGTCACCGGCTTCTGGAACATCTCGACGTTTCACTGGGCGGCGCAGAGCGGCGCCTGGAAGGCGGTCCTGGTGGTCAAGGTCATCGTGGTCGCGCTGGCCGGACTGGCCACCCTCCTGCATGCGCAGGCCTCCTCCCGGACGGGCCTGGCGGTGTGGGGCTCGGTGGCGGGCATGGCCAGCGTGGCCGCACTGGTCATGGGGGTCCTGCTGGCCGGATAGGCCACGTCAGGCACCCCGGGTTTCGACGCGCCTGCTCCCGGGCCCACGCCCCGCCACCGCTCGCGGCGCGATGGGCTGGACGGTCAATTGGGTCTAACCTGAGTGGCGGTGCACCGCCACGTGGGCACAGGCTAAGGAGATCCACATGCTGGCAGAGATTTTCGGAGTCGATGGGGTCATCGTCCTTATCGTTGTCGTTGTGCTCCTCTTCGGCGGGGCGGCCATTCCAAAGCTGGCGCGCAATCTTGGTTCAGCCAAGAACGAGTTCGAGAAGGGTCTCAACGACGGCAAGAAGGCGTCATCTGCTTCGAACCTGGCCGGGAGCAACGGCACCTCGACGGCCGCTGACGCACCGGCCCCGTCCCCCACTCCGGTCGCGGACGACCCCAACCCGGGGAGCTAATCATTCCGGACTCCGGTCCGGATCATCTAACGAACGCCGGCGGGGGGCAATATGGCGAGTGACGTGCTGACGATTGCCGATCGCCTCTGGCGGGGCGAGTTGTCGACCACCACGATGCACCCCGTTGACCACATCGGCGGATTCGTCGAGATAACCGACGGGGTCGGCTTCACCCCCTCCTTCGCCAACGTGTCCGCCTTCGAGACCGGGGACGGCCTCGTTCTCGTCGACACCGGCAGCCTGCCTCTGGCCTCGGTGGTGCACGGCGACATCCGGCGCTGGAGTTCGTCCCGACTCAACACCGCCGTGTACTCGCACGGCCACATCGACCACGTCTTCGGCGTTCCCGTCTGGGAGCAGGAGGCGCACGAACGGGGGTGGGAGGCGCCTCAGGTGATCGCCCACCATGCCCTGCCGGCCCGCTTCGACCGTTACATCTTCACCGCCGGCTACAACACGATCATCAACCGGCGCCAGTTCGGCTTCAAGGACCTCAACTGGCCGACGAACTACCGCTACCCCGATCGCACCTATCACGATGTGTTGGAGCTCTCGGTCGGCGACACCGATTTCTTGCTCCGCCACGAGAAGGGGGAGACCGACGACCACACGGTCACCTGGCAGGCGGACAGCCGGGTCCTCTGCTGCGGCGACCTCTTCATCTGGGCCTCGCCCAACGCCGGGAACCCCCAGAAAGTGCAGCGCTATCCGCGTGAATGGGCCCAGGCATTGCGGCGGATGCTGACCCTGGACGCGGCGTTCCTCCTGCCCGGCCACGGCCTGCCCGTGGTGGGGGCCGATCGCGTGCGCCAGGCCCTTACCGACACCGCCGACCTGCTCGATTCGCTGGTCGACCAGACCTTGGCCGTCATGAACGCCGGCGGCCGGCTGGACGACGCCATCCACTCGGTTCGCTGCCCGGCCGATCTGGCCGAGCGACCGTATCTGCGCCCCGTCTACGACGAGCCCGAATTCATCGTGCACACGGTGTGGCGCCAATACGGCGGATGGTGGGACGGCAATCCGGCCACGCTCAAGCCGGCGCCCGAACGCGCCGTGGCCACCGAGATCGCCGCCCTGGCCGGTGGGGCGACCGTGCTGGCCGATCGGGCACTGGAGCTCTTGGCCCAGGCCATCGATTCGACCGATGACGGCGAAGCCGATCACGCTCTCCGCCTCGCCGGTCATCTGGCCGAGAACGCGTGGCTGGCGAGCCCCCACGACGGCGCGGTGCAAGCGGTCCGTCAACAGGTGTTCGCCGCCCGCGCCACCCGGGCCACGTCGACCATGGCCCGCGGCGTTTTCAACTGGGCCGCGAACGAGTCCGTGACCGAGTCCGAAGCGGAACCCGCGCCGCACGCGCACTGAGCCGATTCCGGGGGCACGACAACCCTCTGTGCTGCTACTTCGTCTTTTTCGGCGGGGTTCGATAGTGTCACCGCCGTGGACTCGTCATTGACCAGCCCTTCGGCGGATACACCCGGGTCAGAGACCCCAATTACCCCCCCTCGACGGCGCTCACGGTGGCTTGCTGCGGCTGCCGTTCTCGGTGGCGCCGTCCTCCTCGGCGGGTGCAAGATCCCCACGTTCGGCGAGTATCCGGGCTCCACAGCGCAGGGCCGCACCGAGTTGCATCTCTGGCAGCTCTTCTTCATCGCCGGGCTGGTGGTGGGCGGCTTCGTCTTCCTCTTGATCCTCTGGGCCTCCTTCCGCTACCGCCGGAGGTCCGACCAGATGCCGGCGCAGACGCAATACCACACGCTGCTCGAGATCACCTATACCGTCGTCCCCATCATCATCGTCGTCGTCCTGTTCGTCTTCACCGTGCTGGCCGAGAACAAGGTGGACGCCACCCCACCGGGCGCCGGCGCCACAATCCACGTGAACGCCTTCCAGTGGGGCTGGGAGTTCGTCTACCCCGGCGGGGTCAAGGTGATCGGGCAGACCACCCAGGACCCGACCATGGTCGTGCCGACCGGTACCGACGTCGAGATCCACCTCAAGTCTCTCGATGTCCTGCACGGCTTCTACGTGCCCCAGTTCAACTTCAGTCGCTATGCCAGTCCCGGCTACTCGACGACCTTCGATTTCAATGCGCTGCACACCGGCGACTTCCGGGGCCAGTGCACCCAGCTCTGCGGTCTGTACCACTCGCTGATGTTCTTCAACGTGAAGGCCGTCACGAAGAGCCAGTACGCCGTATGGCTGCACAATCAGCAGCTTGCGGTGAAGTCCAACCCCAAGTCGGTTCCCAAACTCCCGAGCGGCGTGAGCAACGGGAGCTCGAGTGCCAACGCATCCGGTAACAACGTTGGAGGTGACCTCAACGGTGACTGACGTCGCTGACGTTCTCGCGCCGCCCATGCCGGGTGCTCCGGTGGAGGATGCGCCGGGGCTGCACGCACCGCCCGGCGAGGGTGGCCACGGTCCGAGCGGTGCGCACGCCCACGGGCACGAGGACCACGGCCCGACGGGGATGCTCAAGTGGCTCACCTCGACCGACCACAAGGTCATCGGGCTGAGCTACATGATCACCTCGCTGGTGATGTTCTACTTCGCCGGCATCATGGCCCTCTTCATCCGCCTCCAGCTGACCTCGCCCCACTCCTCGCTACTCACCTTCGGGCAGTACAACGAGTTGTTCACGATGCACGGCAGCCTCATGCTGTACCTCTTCGCCGGACCGTTCGCGTTCGGTGGCCTGGCCAACTACGTGGTGCCGCTCCAGATCGGCGCCCCCGACATGGCGTTCCCCCGGCTGAATGCGCTGAGTTACTGGCTCTACCTCACCGGGTCCATCACGATGATGCTGGGCTTCCTGGTGGCGGGTGGCGCCGCCAGCTTCGGGTGGGTGGCCTATGCCCCCCTCTCCAGCGGGCAGAGCTCCCCTGGCATCGGCGGCGACGTGTGGATCATGGCGCTCGTCCTGACCGGATTCTCGGCCATCTTCACCGGGGTGAATCTGGTCGGCACCATCTTCTATCTGCGCGCGCCCGGCATGACGATGTTCCGAATGCCCATCTTCACCTGGAACATGCTGGTGACCGGCATCTTGATCCTCATTGCCTTCCCCGTGCTGACCAGCGGCCTGATCATGCTGTTCTGCGACCGCCACTTCGGCACGCACATCTTCACCGTCCACGGCTGTCATCTCGTCAGCGGAGCCATCACCAATACGTGTGGGTCACCCCTGCTCTGGCAGAACCTCTTCTGGTTCTTCGGCCATCCGGAGGTCTATATCCTCGCCCTGCCGTTCTTCGGCATCGTCACCGAGATACTCCCTGTCTTCTCCCGCAAGCCCGTCTTCGGCTACAAGGGGATGGTCTTCGCCACCATGGCCATCGCCGCCCTCTCCACCGGAGTATGGGCGCACCACATGTTCACCACCGGGGCCGTGCTGCTGCCTTTCTTCTCCTTCTTGAGCCTGCTCATCGCCGTCCCGACCGGGATCAAATTCTTCAACTGGATCGGCACGATGTGGCATGGCCAATTGACCTTCACGACCCCGATGCTGTTCTGTATCGGCTTCCTGTTCGCCTTCTTGATGGGCGGCGTGACCGGGATCATGCTGGCAGCGCCGCCCATTGACTTCGCCGTGCACGACACCTACTTCGTGGTGGCCCACTTCCACCAGGTGCTGTTCGGGACCGCTGTCTACGCCGGGTTCGCCGGGCTCTACTACTGGTACCCCAAGATGTTCGGCCGCATGCTGAACGACAACCTCGGCAAATGGCACTTCTGGCTGATGACGATCGGATTCTGGGTGACGTTCATGCCCCAGTACATCGTCGGGCTCAAGGGCATGCCCCGGCGGGTGGCCAGCTACCCGTCGAACCTCGGGTGGCAGAGCTACAACGAGATATCCACCATCGGGGCGTTCATCATCGCGGTCTCCTTCGCCGTCCTCTTGTGGAACCTGTTGCAGGCCTGGCGCAGACCGGTCCCGGCCGGCGACAACCCCTGGGATGCCCACACGCTCGAGTGGTTCACCACCTCGCCGCCGCCCCACCACAACTACACGCACCTACCGCCCATCCGCTCCGAGCGCCCGACGTGGGACTACAACCATCCTGATGCGCATGCGGTGCCCCACGGGCTGGCGGCCGAAGCGGCCGCACGAGCGAGGGCAAAGGAGCCTGTGGCATGAGGGTCGAAGCAATACTCCTCCTCTTCCTCGGTGTCTTCTTCGGGATCGTCGGGATCGTCTACTGGTTCTGGAGTTACGAGCAGGCGGGGACCGCCATGCTCGTCGGCACCTCCCTCCTGGGCTTCCTGCCGGGCGGCTACTACTTCTTCTGGCATCGTCGGATGGGCCAGCGGGTGGAGGACCGGGACGACGCGACCATCGAGGAGGGCGCCGGTGACATCAACTCCTTCCCCAGCTCCTCCATCTGGCCGTTCGTCCTGGGCATGGGCGCCTTTTTGACCCTGATGTCGCTCGTGTTCGGGATCTGGCTCATCTTCCCGGGTATCTCGCTCATCCTCACCGCACTGGTGGGCGTGACGGCAGAGAGCCGACGCGGCGGCCACGTCTGAGCAGGCTGGATGGCCGGGAAGGCGCAGCTAGCCTGAACGGGTGACGAACGCAGCTCCGACGGCGCAACCACAACCGCTGGCGCAGCTGCCCCGGTCCCTGGTGACCCTGATCGCGGTGGCGACCGGCGCCGTGGTGGCCAACCTCTACTACGCCCAGCCGGTGCTGCACCTGGTGGCTCACGATTTCCACAGCGGCTCGGGCTTGGCCGCGCTGATCATCACGGCCACACAGGTCGGCTACGCCGCCGGCCTGCTGCTCATCGTCCCCTTGGGCGACTTGTACGCCAGGCGCGTCCTCGTCAGCCGCATCTTCGTCGTGGCCGCCGTCGCGCTGGTCGCCTGCGCACTGTCCCCCGACATCTGGGTCTTCGGGCTGGCGTCCGTCGCCGTGGGAGCCGCCTCGGTGGCCGGGCAGGTCATGATTCCCTTTGCCGCCGACCTGGCCCCGGCGGAGCGGCGCGGGCGCGTCGTGGCCCGCATCATGACCGGCCTCCTGCTCGGCATATTGCTCGCTCGAACGGTATCGGGCTCGGTGGCGCAACTAGCCGGCTGGCGCGCCATCTACTGGTTCTCCGCCGCCCTCATGGTCGTCTTCGCCCTCATCCTGTATCGGGCCTTGCCGCAAGAGGGCCCCCGCCCACACCGGAGTTACGGCGGCCTGGTCGGATCGTCCCTCCGCCTGCTGGTCGACGAGCCCATCCTGCGCCTGCGCGCTTGGCACGGAGCCTGCGGGTTCGCCTGCTTCAGCGTGCTGTGGACCAGCATCGCCTTTCTCCTGTCCGGTTCCCCGTACCACTACTCGAGCGTGGTCATCGGTCTCTTCGGCCTGGTCGGCGCGGCCGGAATTCTGGCCGCCAACATGGCGGGGCGGCTGGCGGACACCAATCGCTCCACCGGCGCCACCCTGGTGGCGGGTGTGCTCCTCACCGGTGCCTTCGGTCTCTTGTGGTTAGGCCGCTCCTCGCTGGCCGCCCTCATCGTCGGCATCGTCGTGCTCGACATCGGAACCCAAGGGATGCAGATCACCAACCAGGCCATCATTTACGCCCTGCGCCCCGACGCGCGGAGCCGGATCAACAGCGCCTACATGGTCTGCTACTTCATCGGCGGCGCCGTGGGATCGGTCACCGCCGGCGTCGTCTACGGGTCCCATGGCTGGTCGGGCGTGTGCCTGCTCGGCGCGGGTTTCGGCCTGCTCACGTGCGCGTTGACGGCAATCACCTACCGGTCGGGTCGTTCGGGCACCGCGGATGACGTGGAGCGGTCGGAGAGCGTCGGCAGCTCGGGCAGCCCCATCGGGTTGGGGAACGGGAACACGCCGGACGCCTGAATCAGCGCGGCGCCACGAACGAGGACGCCATAGAGAGCGTCGATCGCCGCGTCGCTCAGAGGAGCGAACGGTTGCTCGGCCATGGCATCGGTCATCGCCTCGACCGACTGGCGGAGCCGGTGCCCGGCCTCGGTCGCCCGGCCGTCGGGATGCAGCAATCCCCGCCCGACCAGCACGGCCGTGCCGCCCGCCCATTCGTGGTCGCTCCAGCCGCGATTCTGGCGCAGCACATCGGGGGGCAGGCCTTGCGTCCCTGCGGCCAGGAGGTGTGCCTCCAGGCCGCTCAGCCCGTGCGTCAGCAACGCCCCCACATGGCCGTCGCCGCGGTGCTCGCGCACAGTGGTGCAGGCCTGCCACAGTTCAGCCATCGCCGCCCGCCGTGCCCCGAGCCCGCGCCGGCCGAGCGCGACCGCCACCGAAGGCCACACCACGCGATTGGCTCCGGCCATCACACGCCCGTCGGCGGCGCAGTGTGCAGAGACGACGCGCAGTGCCGGCAGGGTCGCCTCCATGGCGGAGCGCACATCGGGCGCCACGAGGTCAAAGAGCGCCGCCGCGGCCGCGGCGGCGCGGATCACGACCAGCTCGGCCGGGCCGGTGACGCGCCAACACGACGGGATCGCCCGCTGCACCATGCTCGGATGGAAATTGTAGAAAGCGGCCACCACGGGGCCGGCGGCGACGGCGCCGAGCGGCGCGGCGCGGGCGGCGAAATAGCCGTCCCAAAAGCCTCGCAGGCCGGCGTCACGCAGCGCGCCGCGACAGGCCGGAGCGAAGTAGGTGACGGCGTGGATGGATTCGGTGACGACCCACAGCTGGCGGGCGGTGACCCGGCCGGGAGCCAAGGGGACGTTTAGCGGCTGACCTGGCGCGAGCCCGTCGGCGAGCTCTCACCGCTCGCCGACGGCGATGCGGCGCTGAGCGGCGCAATGTCGATCCGCACCGGCACTGGCTCGGGATCGAGCTCCTCGCGAGCGTCGCCCGGCCGGGGCGCCGCCGTCACGGTGGAGTACTCGCCCTGGGCGGAACGGTGCACGACGACCGCCCGCTTGCGCTTGCCGATCCCCTGCACCCCCTGCATCTCACGACAGATCCCGTACGTCACGAAGCCGACGATGACCGGGACGACGATCGTGAGGATGCGGAAGGCCCACAGCACCTCGTTGAGGGAGACGTGGAAGTAGTTGGCCAGCACGTCGGTGGAACTGGCGGCGAAGAGGGTGAAGAGGAGAGCGAGCATGGCCGCGCCGGCCGCGGTTCGCTTGGGACGGTCGCGCGGACGGTCCAAGAGATTGTGCAGTTCGTTATCGCCCGTCCAGCGACGTTCGAACGCGGGCCAGATGAAAGCGATGTTGAAGATCAACCCGGGGAAGATCACGGCGGGCAGGAACACCTCGAGGGGCACGGTATGGCCCCACCCGGCGAATTCCCACGACGGCATGATGCGCAAGGCACCGTCCAGCCAGCCCATGTACCAGTCCGGTTGCACGGCATAGGAGATCTTCGAGGGGTTGTACGAACCGAACTGCCAGATCGGGTTGATCTGCGCGAACGCCCCCAGGAGCGCTGTCACGCCGGCCACCATGAAGAGGAAGCCGGTGGTCTTGGCCATGAAGGTGGGGAACATCGGGGACCCCACCACGTTGGTCTCGGTACGCCCCTCGCCCTTGAACTGGGTGTGCTTCTGGCGAACCAACAGGCCGAGGTGGGCGGCCAGGAGCCCGAACAGGACCAGGGGGATGATGAAGACATGGATGAGATAGAAGCGCTTGATGATGACGTTGCCGGGGAATGTGCCTCCCCAGAGGAACGAGACCAGGTAGCTCCCCACGAAGGGGATCGACTCGGCGATGGAGTAGCCGATCCGCAGGCCGGTTCCCGAGATGAGGTCGTCGGGGAGCGAGTAGCCGATGAACCCTTCGAGGACGGCCAGTATCAGCATGAGGGTGCCGATGGTCCAGTTGAGCTCGCGCGGCTTGCGGAACGCCCCGGTGAAGAAGACGCGGGCCATGTGCACCACGATGGAGCCGACGAAGATGTCGGCCGCCCAGTGATGCATCTGGCGGACGAGCAGTCCGCCCCTGACCCCGAAGGAGATGTTGACGGTCGATCCGTAGGCCTCGGAGACCGGCTGCCCCCGCAGGGGGACGTACGTGCCGTGGTAGATGATCTGGTTGGTCGAGGGCACGAAGTAGAGGGCCAGGAACACGCCGGTGGCGATCAGGACGACGAACGAGTACAGGGCGATCTCACCCAGCATGAACGACCAGTGGTCGGGGAAGATCTTGTCGAGGAAGACCCGGCCGCCCTTGGCAACGCCGAGGCGGTCGTCCAGCTCGCCGACGACCTTGCCGACCCGACCGTACGGGCCGAGGGCCTGACGCTTGGACTTCGCGGTGGGCAGAGTCTCGCTCATGTCCCGTTTTCCTTCGTGGTGGTCCGCTCGAAGAAGCCTGGGCCCACGGCCTGGTCGAAGCCGGCCTGGGCTGCCAGGTTCCCCTCATCGTCGAAGTGCAACGGCAACTGCGGGAGCGGGCGGGGGGCCGGGCCGAATTGGGGGATCGCGCCGTTGCGCACGTTGAACATGGACTGGTGGCAGGGGCAGACCAGCAATTCGAGCTGTTGCTCGTAGAGACCGACCGGGCAGCCGAGGTGGGTGCAGACCTTGGAATAGGCCACGTAACCCTTGGGCGCCCACGTCTCGCGACCCTTCGCCGTGACCAGGTCGGTACTCTGGACCCTGACGAGGACCGTCTGGTCGATGGCCTGGCCCTCCGGCGTGTTCTGCAGTCCCTTCGGGAAGACGGTCATGATCCCACCCACGACCAGGGTGCCGGCGTTGACCGTCCGCCCGTTGGAGTCCACCAGGACTGACCCCTTGCGCCACTGGGTGCGGTCGAGCGAAGTGCCCGGGACGGGCCCGAGCGATCGCAACAGCGGGAAGATGGCGACGATCCCGAAGATCCCCGAACCGAGGGCGAACAACCCCCCCAGCAGTTTGCGCCGCTTGACGACGACGGCCGACCGTTCGACCAGCGCGGCCGCCATGGAGTCCCGTTCTTCGGGCGAGGATGCCAGCACGTGGCGTTCCTCGACGAAGGGCCCCTGCGGCATGAGGTACTTGCCCCAGGCGGTGAGGCCGAAGCCCAGGAGGAACAGGCCGGCGCCCATGGTGCCGCCGATGATCCAGGGATTCCAGTTCTGCCAGTAGGCAGCCCCGAACCCGGCGATCATCACGATCCCCACCAGCAGGATGAGGGCGATGAGGGACTCGGTCCGGGCCGGGTTCTTGGCCGCGTCCCCCAGGTGCGGGTCGCTCAGCGTGGCGATCGGCATCGGCACCTTCGTGCGCGACGGCTCGTGCTCGCTCACGTCCTCGCTCACGAACGCTCCCCGATCCAGAAGCAGATGAGAGCCAGCCCTCCGACACCGAGTAAGAGGGCGACGAAGCCCTCGGCCACCGGGCCCACGCCGCCCAGGCCGGCGCCGCCGGGGTTGGAGGGGTGCTGGATCTTCTCGGTCACGTAGGCCACCAGGTCACGGACCTGGGTGTCGCTGAGGTTGCCCGAAAAACGGGGCATGTTGGCCGGGCCGATCCGGATGGCCTCGGCGACCTGTTGGGGCGTGACCTGCCGGTTCTCGAGCGATGGTGCATTGGTGCCGAACGCCAGGGCGTCGCCGGCGCCGGTGATCGTGTGGCAGGCGGCGCAGTTCAGGGCGAAGAGGGACGCGCCGTCGGCCAGGTCGGCTCCCCGCAGGTTCGGCAGGGGCACCGCGGGCACCGACGGATCGAGGGAGTTGATGTACGCCGCCACCTGCAGCGCCTGCTTGTCGTTGAGGCGCGGGGTCTTGCGCTCGGCCTCGATCGCCGCCACGTCGGTCGCCGGCATGCGGCCGGTGGTGATCCAGAAATCGATCGTGGCGGCCCCGACTCCCTGCAGGTTCGGGCCGATGGTGGCCTGGCCGTTCGGGGCGACCCCGTTGGCCTCCGAACCGTGACAGCTCGAGCAGGTCTGATCGAACAGGAGCTTGCCGGTGGCGGCGTAGGAAGCCGGTGGGTTGACGTAGGTGATGGAGTTGTTGCCGTAGTGGATGACCATCCCGTCGGAGCACTTGAGGTTGGTGCTGGCGAAGGGGTTCCCGGAGTTGTACGTCGTGGTGACGCCCTTGAGGTTCACGCTGCCGCACGCCTTGACCGACGCGCTGAGAGTCTTCGAGGTGGACGAGGCCTGTGCCGCCGCACCGGGAAAGATCAGCGCCAGGGCACCCAGTGCTGCGATCGCCAACAGCCCCCCGGGGAGAAGGAACTGCGAGCGCACCGTGCGTCGTGCGTGCCGGGCGTGACGCACGCCTGCTGCGGGTCGTGCGTGTCGTGCGTGTGCGCGCGTGCCCGACATGTCTACTTGAGGAAGAACAGGCAACTGAAGAGCCCGATCCAGACGATGTCGACGAAGTGCCAGTAGTAGCTGACCCCCTGCACGACGGAAAGCTCACCCGGGTCGCCTCCGGCGTCACCTTTCATTCGCCCGAGGAGGAAGACCATGGCCACCAGGCCGAGGAACACGTGGAGCCCGTGCAGGCCCGTCATGATGAAGAACAGCGAACCGTAGGAGTTCGTGTACCAGCGGGTGGTGAGGAAGAGCCACTCGGTGAGCTGGTTGCCGAGAAACGCCGTACCCAGGATCAGCGTCACCACGATCCAGCGCCGGGCTGATTTGCGCCGGCGCCATTCCACCTGGTGCACGGCGTACTGCATGCTGAAGCTGGACGAAACGAGGACCAGGGTGAAGATGATGCCCCGGACGGTGTCGAGGTGGGTTCCCGTCGGTGGCCAGATCCCGCCGGCGGCGTTGGCGCGAATGGTGAAAAAGGCCGCGAACAGGCCGCTGAAGAACATCAATTCCGAGCCCAGCCAGATCATCACCCCAACGGCGAGCATGGGGGGTCGATCGTGGACGATCCTGCCCTCTGGCACGGAGTGCTCGACAGAAACCGCCTGGGTCACGTCGCAATTTCTAGTCGACAGGACACCGAATGCGCCAACAAGCAGGTCGTAGCGTTTTCCATTCCGCCGCTGGGCGCCACCTGGGTCAACTCGCCGGGACGGTGAGCCCCACGGGAAGCGGTTCGGCGTGGACGATGGCCAGGCGCCGGGTGGGACGGGTCAGCGCGACATAGAGGGTGCGCAGCCCCCGCGTCGTGGCCACGGGAGGGCCCTCACCGGCTACGTCTTCCCCAACGGCCGCAATCAGGGCGGGCTCGACGACCACCACCGCATCGAACTCCAGACCGTTGGTCTCATCGGCCGGGAGCAGGACGAGACCGGCGGCCAACCCCTCGCCGGAAGGATCACGGGGATCGATCGGATAGAGGCCGGCGTCGGCCAGGGCGCGGGCCAGCTCGGGCAGCATCACGGCTGGGCCGAGCACCGCCACCCGGCCGGGGGCGACGGCGGACACCTCTTGGCGGGTGGCCTGCGCCACGGCCTCGGCCAGCCCGGCGCGGGATGCCTCGATGATCCGGGGGGAGAACCCCGACTGGCGCACCGGCCGGGGCGGGGTGATCGCCGGCGCGGCCACGGCGAGCACCTGGGCGGCCACGGCGATCACTTCGGCCGGGGTGCGGTAGCTGACCGTGAGCTCGACCAGCCGGGTCGGCCGCTGCGGGCTCAGATGCCGGGTCACGTCGTCCCAGCTGGCGGGGGCCCACGGGCCGGTTGCCTGCGCGATGTCCCCGACCACGGTCATGGAACCCGACAGCGAGCGGCGGGCCAGCATGCGGAGCTGCATGGGCGAGAGGTCCTGGACCTCATCCACCACGATGTGGCCGAACGAGCGGATGTCGTCCTCGTGCCCCAGGTAGGAGCCCGTCGTCGGCAACGGGGACGCCGCCAGGCCCTGGGGCCAGAATCCCGACTCTTGGGCACTGCCTTCCTCGGTCCGGCCGGGTCGGGCGCGGTTCGGGCGCGCCCCGCCGCGGCGGTGCCCGAGGATGGTCCGGGCTTCGTCGATGAGGGCGGCATCGGCAACCGTCCACGGCACCTCGTCGAGGGCCCGGCTGCGGGGTCGATAGAGGCGCTGCATCGAGTCGGGGCTGAAGATGCCCTGCCCGGCGGCAGCCAGCAGGGGCCGCGCGCCCAGGAGGTCGTGCAGCAGTTCGTGCGGGGAGAGACGGGGCCACATGCGGTCCAGGGCCTCGGCCACCTGCGGGGTGCGCCGGAGACGGCGGGCCAGGTCGGCCTGTTCCTCCGCGCTCGGTCCGTCGTCATCGATGGCCTCGACCCCCCGGGTGAGCCGGGCCCGGTAGTCGTCGGCCAGGGCCCGCAGCACGTGGGCCTCGACGAAGCGGCGGCGCACATTGTGCGTCCCCGGGCGGCGCCGGGCCATGGCCACGATCTCTTCGGTCGTGGTGGCCCGTAGACGCAGGACGCCGGCCCCGAAAGGGACTTCGACATCGTGCCGCAGGGGTCGCTGGCGCGTGCGCACGGCCCGGGCGAGCACGTTGACCATGCGCACGTCGCCCTTGAGCTTCGCCACCGCCGGGTCGTCGGTCCCGCGTACCCGGACCTCGGGCACCAGGCCGGCCACCGTCGAGAGGCTGACGCCGGTCTCGCCGAGGGAGGGGAGCACCTGCTCTATGTAGCGCAGGAAGAGCGGGTTGGGGCCGACGACGAGCACTCCTTGGCGCTCGAGCGGGAAGCGATGGGTGTAGAGCAGGTAGGCGGCTCGGTGCAGGGCCACCGCAGTCTTCCCGGTGCCCGGGCCGCCCTGGACCACGAGGACACCGCTGAGCGGGGAGCGGATGATCTCGTCCTGCTCGCGCTGGATGGTGCCGATGATGTCGCCCATGTGGCCGGTGCGGGCCTGGCCCAGGGCCGAGAGCAGGGCGCCGGGGCCTCCGAGCACCATCCCTTCGGAGAGCAGGCGCTCACCCGAGGGGTCGTCGTCACCGGAGTGGGCGGCCGCCGAGACCGGGAGCAGTGGGGCGCCGGGCGCCCGCGTCGGGTCGACGAAATACTCGTCCTCCAATCCGAGCACGGTCCGCCCGCGCACGGCCAGGTGGCGCCGCCGGGCCAGCCCCTGGGGGTCCAGCCCGGTCGCCCGGTAGAACGGCTCGGCCACCGGCGCCCGCCAGTCCACCACGAGCGGCTCGTGGTCGGGCCCGGACACGGCGAGGCGTCCGATGTGGAACGACTCGCCCAGCAGCGGCCCATTGCCGTTCGCCGGGGCGGTCGCCGGGACTCCGTTACCAGGGCCGGTCGCATCGGGGTCGGTCGCATCGGGGCCGGTCGCATCGGGGTCGGCCCCCTCCGCAACGTCCGGCACTGGGACGGGGTCAGGAAAACGATCGATCCGGCCGAAGTACAGAGCCTGGTCGCCGATGTCGAGCTGCTCCAGGCGGGCCAGGCTGGTGCGCACCACGATGTCGCGCTCGGTGCGCGACTGGAACGTGCCCCCCTTGCCCAGGTCCAAGACACCTTGGAGCATCTGGCGTGCCTCGCCGCGCATCGACTCGAGACCATCGTGGGCGCGGTTGAGGAACTCCTGCTCAGCCTCCAGATCGGGATGGTCCGGCACGGCGCCCCTCTCTCCCCCCGCCCGTCAGGGAAACAGTGAAGCTTAAACGACCGGCAACGACCGGGGAACACAACGGCCGCCGCCTACGATGACCCGCATGCTGATCTCCACCATGAATGACGTTCCCGGGTACCGGGTCACCTCGGTCCTGGGTGAGGTTTTCGGGCTCACCGTGCGCTCGCGGAACATCGGCTCGCAGATCGGCGCCAGCTTCAAGTCGCTGGCCGGGGGCGAGCTCAAGGGCATGACGAAGAACCTGCAGACCAGCCGGGAAGAGGTGGTCAACCGGCTGGTGGCCGAGGCCGAGGCGCGCGGGGGCAACGCCGTGCTGGCGATGCGGTTCGACACGTCGGAGATGGGTGGGAACTGGACGGAGATCTGCGCCTACGGCACCGCCGTCGTCATCGAGCCGCTCGGGTGAGCGCAGAGGCGGACGCCGACACGGATCTCGTGCGCGCCTGCTTCCGCAAGCCGGTTTCGCGCACGCCGGTGTGGTTCATGCGCCAGGCCGGACGGGCGCTCCCCGAGTATCGAGCGGCGCGCGGGACCGGGTCGATCCTCAACGCCATCGGCGACGCCCCCCTGGCGGCCGAGCTCACCCTGCAGCCGGTGCGCCGGTACGGGGTGGACGCCGCCATCCTCTTCTCCGACATCGTGGTGCCGATCCACGCCATCGGTTTCGGGGTGGACATCGAGCCGGGCCGGGGGCCGGTGGTGGACGAGCCGTTTCGGAGCGCGGCCGACCTCGCCCGTCTGCGGCCGCTCGAGCCCGCGCTCGATACGCCCTACGTCATCGAATCGGCCCGCCTCGTCTCACGGGAGCTCGCCGGGAGCGGCGTCGCCCTGATCGGCTTCGCCGGCGCCCCCTTCACCGTCGCCAGTTACCTGATCGAGGGCGGCCCCTCGCGCACGTTCACCAAGGTGAAGTCGCTCATGCACAGCGAGCCCGCGCTGTGGAGCCAGCTCATGGGGCGCCTGGCCGATATGTCGGTAGCGTTCCTCCGGGCGCAGATCGAGGCCGGCGTGCAGGCGGTCCAGCTCTTCGACAGCTGGGCCGGTTCCCTCTCGCCCGACGAGTACGAGCGCTTCGTCCTGCCGACGACCCGGGCCGTGATTGCGGGGGTGGCCGACCTGGGTGTGCCCACCATCCTCTTCGGCGTCGGCACGGGCGAGCTGCTGAGCCTGATGGCGACCACCGGCGCCGATGTGATCGGTGTCGACTGGCGGGTCCCCCTGGACGTGGCCCGGGGCCGGGTCGGTTCCGACCATGCCGTCCAGGGCAATCTTGACCCGGCGCTCTGCGTCGCCCCCTGGCCGGTCGTCGAGGCGGCCGCCCGGCAGGTCCTGGCCGACGGCGCGGCGGACGGCAGCGGCACCGGCCACATCTTCAACCTCGGCCACGGCGTTCTCCCCGAAGCCGACATCGGGATCCTCGCTGCGGTGGTCGAGCTCGTGCACGCGGAGAGCGTCCGGGAATGAGCGGGCAGGTCGGCGTCCTCATAATGGCGCACGGGACCCCGCAACACCGCGAGGACATCGCGGCGTTCTACACCCGCATTCGCCGGGGCCGACCGCCGAGCCCCGAGCAGTTGGCCGAGCTCGAAGGGCGTTACGCCGCCATCGGCGGCCTCTCGCCGCTGACCGAGCGGACCCTGGCCCAGGTGGACGGCGTGCGGGCCGCCTTAGAGGCGCGGGCCCCCGGTCGCTACGTCGTGGCATACGGCGCCAAGCACGCCGCTCCCCTCATTGAGGAGGCGGCGGCCGCGTTGATCCGGGCCGGCGTGGACGAAGTCATCGGTCTCGTCCTCACGCCGCACGGTTCCTCCCTCGGATCACAGGAGTACTTCGACCGGGCCGAGGCGGCACTGGGCGAGGCGGCGGCCGGCGGCGAGGAGCGCCCGTTTACCGCAGTGTCCCCGTGGTACGCAAAGCCGGGACTCGTGACTCTGCTGGCTGAGCGCGTGAACGACGCCCGGCGCGCCATTGGCGGTGGCGAGAGCGGCCATAGTGGCGAGAGTCGCTATCCGGTGATCTTCACCGCTCACTCGTTGCCCGAGCGGGTGCGGGACGAAGGCGACACCTACCCCATGCAGCTGGAGGAGTCGGCGCAGTTGGTGGCCACTGCTGCCGGAGTGCAGCGCCGGCAGGTGGCGTGGCAGAGCGCCGGGCGCACGCCCGAGCCGTGGCTCGGTCCCGACATACGTGATGTCGTGCGCCAGTTGGCTCAGACCGACGACGTGGACGGTGTCGTGGTCTGCCCCATCGGTTTCGTGACCGACCACCTCGAGGTGCTCTACGACCTTGACGTCGAACTGGCCGCGGTGGCGGCGGACGTTGATCTCCCGTTTATCCGCACGGCCTCACTCAACGACGACCCACGCTTCATCGACGTCCTGGCCGACGTGATCATGGCGGCTGACGTGGGCGCGGCGCGCGTTTCTGACGTGGCACGGAGGAACTGAGCCGACGATGGCTCGCGTGATCGTTGTG
>Ga0302326_10011936_pt1 | contig 18611 bp, 15 predicted proteins | sample Palsa_T0_3_FD_202264 | JGI IMG/M metagenome (GOLD analysis project Ga0302326, IMG submission 202264) | Peat permafrost microbial communities from Stordalen Mire near Abisko, Sweden - Palsa_T0_3 | ecosystem: Environmental > Terrestrial > Soil > Palsa > Peat permafrost | place: Sweden: Abisko...
CAGGGTGGGGTTAGGCGCGACGTATTGCCGGAGCCGGCGCCGGATGGCGCGCTTCTTCAGGGGGCCGAAGCGCGGGCCATAGATGCGGCTCAGTTGGGCGGCGAGATCGTCCCAACCGCACCAGCGATATCCGGGAGTGGCGAACGCTGGGTCCTCGCGCAACGGGAGAGCGGCGACACGGCGCGCGATATAGGATGCCAGCGCGCCTGCAACGGTGGAAGGGTCCACGTCCTCTGCGGAGAGGGTTTCGCCTTCCGTGTATTCCGAGAAGAGGATGCCTTCACGCAGCGAAAGCGGCCGGGGGACAAGTCCCTCCAATGCCGTAGCGGCCAACCAGGCGTGGTAGCCGAGCCACCCCCATCCGACGCTCTTGGCCATCACGCGACCGCCATCCGGGCACTCGATCACCCGCTTCAGCCGCACCTGGAAACCGTCGGCATAGTGCGCGGAGAGTTCGGCGTTGCGTGCGGCGGTGGCATCGCTCTCGTAGCTTTGTTCCGCGGCGAGCAGCCGGACCTTGTAGCGATCCTCGGGAGGCAGCAGGCAGATGCGCACGCCGTGGGCAGTTTCGTCCTCCAGGGTGAAGCCGGGAATCGAGGGGTGGCCGGGCAGCGCCACCACGATTTCGCGCGAGTCGGCGCCAAGAGCGCGAAGCCTACCCAGCAACAGCCGCAGGGTATGGCCCGAGTTGGGATGATCGTCGACGATCAATACCTGCGCGCCGGCGCGAAGCTGCGCCGAGATCGCGCCAGTTTCCGCGTGCGACAGGCCGTTCTTTGGGCGTACGGTGAGCCACGTAACGCGGCGGTAACCCAGGGCGCGCAGGCGGGCCGCGGCGAGGGGCGCAAAGTATGCGCCGGCCGTGCGCGGGCCTACGATCGAAATCGCGCGATCTTCTTGCGGCAGCCACGGCAGGCACAGACGCACCATGGAACACACATCCTGGTGCGTGAGATCCTGGCACCGGAAGGCCTCCGGAATGCGCATGCGCTGCCGTTGGGCCGCTTCGCCGAGCGCGCTGGACGCGGAAATCAGCAACGGGCGCACCCGTTCGAAGAATCGCGCGCCGTCGCTGCGGAGGAGGAGTTCGCAGGCGGCGTCCACACAATCGGTCCACTGCCGGCGCCAGGCAACCTCCCGCGCCGCGCCGGACCGGCGCATCTCAATCAGCGGACCGCCCGCCGCGAATCGCCGCGCCATACTGGCCAAAGTCCACGGCCGGGAAGCAAAATGGTCGTCGAGCGTGCAGGCGATGGCGCATGCGAACAGATACAGATTGATGCGCCGCTCTTCGCCCTGCCAGCCCGCCGCGCCGTCCGCCCGATAGCTTTCGACTTCCTCGCCGAGGTGCTGCAGGATCTCGCGCAAACTCAGCATCGGATTGAGACACCACCGGTAGGACGAGTAGAAGCACTCGTCCGCCGTGGTGCGCGCCGTCTGAGCGGGTTGGATTCCGGTAGCCATCCTAATTCCTGGAAGCGTCGCGCAGCACCCACCAGACAATGCGCGGATCGCGGCGCGCCTGGCGCAAGGCGTAGGGCAGCCAAGCGTGGCCGTAGGGCAGATAGTAACGGACTGGCACGGCCAAGTCGCGGCTCACTTTCAGCACGGCCTTGCTGGGCAATCCGAAGAGCAATTCCATCTCGCAGGGCGTTCCGGCGGCTTGCAGCTTGCGGATGGCGGCCGCGGCCAATACCGGCTCGTGCGTGGCCACCGCGACCGGCGCGTTGCGTCCGGCGAGCGCGTCGATCACGTCCAGAAAGCCGTCATGCGGATCGACAGGCGCGCCCAAGTCCGGCCATTGGCCTTTGACCACGCGGATGCGCAATCCCATTTCAGCGGCCTTCTCCGCATCGCGCACACTGCGCTGCCAGCGGCCGGGAATGGTGCATCCCAGCGGAGCGCCATGCGCGCGCGCTTGCTCCATCAGCCGGAATGTGCGATCGGCGGTCTCCGGCCCGAGCGAGTCGAAGTGTACCCGGATGCCGCCCGCATCGTGCGCCGCCTGCGCAACTTCCGCGACCAGTCCTGCATCGAACGCCAGCGAGGGCGCCTTGATGGAGACATAAGAATCCAGACGCGCGGTTTCGATGGCCTGCAGGGTGGCCAGGTACATATCGGCGACGTGGCGCGGCTGGTCGTCCGGGCCATCCCAAAAGCAGAGCGTGGAGGCCGTTTCGCCGCGCGCCGCGAACGAGCGCGCCAACTGGATGGCGTCGTGCAATTCGGGGCCTGCCACGTAATTCCGCGCGGCTTTTCTAAGCAACGGCTGCCAGGGCGCGGCGATCATGCCTTGAACCTCTGCCGCAGTTTGCGCAGCGCGGCTCCGCCGCCATCCGCGATCAGCGCCGCCGTGCCGCGCGGGCTAAAGGGATAGGCGCGCAAGGAACAGCAGGCGTGCTCGTGGCGAGTCCAGACTTGCGTCCAGGGCTCCACATCGCCGTTGAATTCATAGGAGCGCAGGCCGCGGGCGGCAGCGTATCGGATGCTTTCCAAAGTGAGCAGCATGCCGGGCGAACAGCGCGAGAATTGCTCGTCGTAGCCCGCGCGCAGCAGGTTGAATCGGCTGCCGCTTTCGATGGCGATCTGCGCGGCGGCCGGCCGGTCGCCGATGCGCAACATACACATGCGCAAGATACCCTGCGCGGCGGCGCGTTCCGTGTAACGGCGGAAGAAAGCGCCGCGTAGCGGGTCTTTGGCGAGCGCCGTGCCATGCGCGCCTTTCCATCCGGCGGCCTCCACTTGAAAAGCCTCCTCGAGCAACCGCGGCAACTGTGCCGGCGTGGGCGCGGTTATCTCCACCCGGACCGCGCCGATCTTCTCCGCCTGGCGCCTGGCACGGCGCAGATCGGAGCGGCGGCCCGCTTCCAGGCGCATTTCAGGCTCGGTCCAGGATTCATCGAGCGGTATCCAAGGAGATCCACCAACGGGCTGGCGCCTTACGATGCCGCGGCTGCGATAAGCGGCTTCTAGGGCCGCCACCACTGGCGAACTCACGGGTATGCGTTTCAAATCCAGGGGTCGGCCGGTGCGGACGATGGCGCGCGCCAGGTCGGACACGGCGCTTTCCTCGGCATACAGGAAATCGAGAATCTCGTACATCTCGGCGGCCAACAGCGTGAGCCATCCCGCGCCGCCGCGGTTGACCACCAGCGGGGCGATCGCTAAAGTCCGCGCACCTCCAGCGGCCAACACGTGCAACCGCTCGGCGCCGTCCAGCCCCGCGGCCCAGGCGCGCGCGTAGGTGAAACCAATCACCGGATTGCGATCCGCCGCCAGCCGCTCCCACGCGGATTCCATCGTATCCAGATCCGCGGCCGTGCGCAGCACCCGGACTCCGTGGCGCCGGCGAACATCCGCCGGTGTCCCGGCAATAGCCATGTCCGACATTAGCGGCGCGCCCCCAGCAGTTGGTCGTACATCTTTACCATCGTTTGCATCATGCTCCGTGCGGAATACCGCTCCTCGACTACGCGCTGCGCCAGCCGGCCCATGGTCCGCGCACGCTCCGGATCGTCCAGCAGGCTGGCGATGCGCGCCGCCATCGCCTGGTGGTCCTCGCTGGGAACAAAGTAGCCGGTGCGCCCGTCTTCGAGCACCTCGGGCGTGCCGCCGACGTCCGTCGCGACGCACGGAAGACCACAAGCCATGGCCTCCAGCAGCGCGTTGGACATTCCTTCGCTGCGGGAGGGCAGGCAAAAAACATCGCACAGCTTCAAGAGCGACCAGACAGCGTGGCTGTCCATCTTGCCCAGGAAGCGCACGTTTTGCTCGATGTGGAATTGCCGCACCAGGTTCCGCAGACCGCGTTCGCAGCCCGGCTCCTGTTCGGAGCCCACGATCAGAAACGTGGTGTTGGGATGCACCCGGCAAACCTGCGCGGCGGCTCGCAGCAGCACATCGTAACCTTTCACTCGGCGGATGTGGCCCACGGTAACGATCAGCGGCCCTACGTTCTGCAACTGCAGCGCACGCCGCATGGCCACGGCGCCGTTGGCCGCGGCCACCTTCTCGATTTCGATGCCGTTCGGAATAGTGACCACTTTTTCCGGTTCGAGCCCATCGGCGCGGATGGCCTGGCGGCGCACTGCGTCGGAAACGGTCTGCACCTGATCGTAGACCGAACTCATCAGCCGGTACCCGATGCGGTGCCGGGTGGAACGCAGAATGCCCATGTCGCGGCGGCTCGAGATCACCACCGGGCAGCCGCTCAGCTTGGCGACCAGTCCTCCCAGCAGGTCCGCCGATTCAAAAAAAGTGTGGACAATCTGCACCCCCGCGGAGCGGATGAATCGCCCCAGGTCGAGCGCCGTGCGAAATCCTTCCATGCCAAAGACTCGACTTACCGGAAACTCTCGCACGGGGCAGGGCATCTGAGCGAAAACCGGCGAGGCTGGCCGCAGCCGGAAAGTGCCGATCGTGCATCGATAGCGGTCCTGTGGCAACAGTCCGGGCAGGCGCAATAAGACTCCCTCGGCGCCTCCGAGTCCCCATAAGACGTCGATAAGATACAGTATGTGAATCTTACTGCCGGGTGACTGGGGCATTCGCGATCCGCTAAATCCATCCATGCAGCCGGTACCACACCAGTCCAATGGATTCATGCACGGCATCTTCGTTCCAGGCGATAGGTTCCCAGCCCGGCAATAGGTCGGTAAATTGAAAGCTGTGGTAAGTCCGATAACCACAGGCCGCCGGTATGACTGACAGCGATTGTTTGCGGAACGAGACATCCGCCCGCAGCATGTGATAGGCGTCAGTGACCAAAACGATGCGATGGATACCCTTCTGCTGCAGAATTGCAGCGCTGAATGCGGCATTTTCATGCGTGGTGCGCGAGCGGCCCTCCACCCAGATATCCGACGCTGGGACCCCTTCCCGCTCCAGAGCGTCGCGCATGGCGATGGCGTAAGGCGGGCTGTCCACGAAACTTCCGCCTCCGCTGGCCAGAATCGGCAAAGGCTTCCAGTGTTTGAATAACCAGGCCGCATATTGACAGCGCTCGTAAGTGTCGCTTCCCACGCGCGGCGTAGGGATTGGCGGACATGGCGGATACACTGTCGAAGCCAGCACTACGATGGCCCCCGCATCCCGCGCATCCCCCGCGGGATATTGTTGGGGAGGATATTGCCCTTCAAAACCGCGCGAGAACAGCCACGCCGCCGGCGCCCAGGAAACCAGAAACACGGCTGCCAGGCCGAGCGCCAATCCGCGAAAAGCCGGCGACTCAAATGACCGGCGGTAACGGACTAACTGTATCAGCGCCAATAAGAACGCACAGGTAAATACAGGTTGCAGGTAATTCATGGTCTCAGTTAGTACCCGATTGCAAACCGCGTGAGAGCAAGAAGCGCCGGATAGTGAAGTAAGACTCGCCGGCCAGCGCCTTGACGGGCTTTTTGGCCTGCCAAAGAATGGCCTGGCATAAGCGCGGCCAGTTGTTGCGCGCCGCGATGGACCCGGATACTCCGGCCGGCGTATGGCTCTGGATCGAGTAGCGTCCCAAAACCAGGCAGCCATCTACGACGGAGACCTTGGCGGCCGGCTCGGACGTGAACAACACCTGAATACCAGCCACGGCGGCGGCTTGGGCGACCTTGCGCGAGTAATAGCCGTCCGCCACGGAGGCGGTCATCACCCGTTCGCCCAGGATGTCACTCAGTACGGTGCAACTCACCGTCCATTCCTTCAGCAATTCCGCGCAGCTCAATTTCGACATGCGCGCCGGATGCGAGCAGGTGTGGCTGCCGATGATGTGCCCGCGGGCGTGCAATTCGCGGATTTGTTGCGCATCCATGAACCCCGGCCGTCCGATCCAATCGGTGGTTACGAAGAAGTGTCCCCGCCAGCCGCGTTTCTCCAGCTCCCCGGCCACGCACGTGTACGAACTGAGTGCGCCGTCGTCGAATGTCAGAAGCACGGGCACTTCGCCCTGCCAGTGGCGCGCACGGTCGATCACGCGGACTGAGGTGTGGTCTACCGAACGCCAAATCGATTCCATATGTGCGCGGAAATGTCCCACATCCAGCTTATACCGTCCGGAGTGGCGGGAACCATCATTTGGTGGGCGCTGCCCTTCGTCAACGATGTCGTGATAACCGATGGAAATAGCTTTCATGGCGCCTCGGTGCAGCGGCCGGCGCCTCTATCCCGCGCCGGGCTGTCTGCCTGTAAGTGAAAGTTCCATTCCGGCAAACTGGTAAACTTGGGATCGGCGCTCAGAGAATTTGCTATGTTCGTGTTTCGGGGCGCAGGGCCGCTTCCATAGAATAGGTTATTAGTTCCCTGTATCCACTTACAGTTATCTTCGTCTGCGCAAACCGCCCGGGTCGACGGGTTCCAAATCACGATGTACGGTACGCCTTTCGGGTACAATGCGGTGGCCGTCTGGTAAACGATGTTCTCGCGGATACGCAGTGAGATGGCCGCGCTGCCTCCGCCATATGAGATCGCGGAGTTCGCATTGCCATACGGCGGAGTGCTGAAGGTGCCGCAGGCGTACAGCGTGTTGTTGTAGATCTCTACCGTGCCGGAACCCGCGGGACCGCGCTCGGTCGAGCCGGGAACGTCGATACACGCCCAATCGCCGCTTTGCTGCGGATTGTTCGGGCCTTTACCGGCGTTGTAAATTACGTTGTTATAGACCGAAACAGGCCCCTTGGAGGGATCGATGCTATCGAGAATGATGCCGTCGCACTGCGTGTCGTGAATGGTGTTGTTGTGGATGGCGATGTCGTACTGATTCTGGCCCGATGAAGGCTCTCCGCTCTGCGGCGTGGAGTGAATCTGAATGCCGCGGCATCCGTGCACGTTCGCAATCGTATTCCATCCAATATCCAGGTGATTGCTGTCCGTGCCGAAGTACACCCCATGATACAGAGCCGAGGCGGCGCCCGCGCCGGTATCGTGCACGGTGTTGCCGTAGAAGGCCAGGTTGGAAGATTCCACCGTATCCATGCAAGCCCCGGTGCCGTCGCCGTTGGGACAAGAGAAATCGTTGGCTACCATCCGCCAGCCTGTGCTGCCCCACAACGCTACGGCGGCGCCTTGTCCGCGCAATGTGAAGCCGGCGAATACCCAGTAATTCGGATAACTACCGCCGGCGGGCGCCGAACGGATGCCAGTGGGAGGCCCGTTGACACTGCCAACAGTCGCGGCCGCCTGTGGATAGACTACAAACGCGATAGGCGACGCTGCAGTGCCACCGCTACGCAACAACAGTGACGTGTTCCATCCCGATCCATCGTCCGCAGTTTGCGCCACGCCGTTCATGACGTAAGTGATATCGCCCGGCTGCATGGCATCGCGCGCCTTCATCAGGGTCCGCCACGGCGAGCTATACTTCCCGCCGCCGCTATCGTTGCCGTTGGTAGCCACGAAGTGAATATTTCCGGACCGCACCTTGAACGGCACGCCATTCGAGGCGCCGGCCGTGGTTGTCACGACTATGTCGCCGGTAACCGCCGCTGCGCCAAGTTGGAGGGCGATTTTGGTATCCGTCCAAACCGGGTACGCTGCGGCAGGTCCGCCGCCGATCGTTACGGTGGAACTTCCGCGCGCCGCGCCAAAGCCCCTGCCGTATAGTGTGACAAATGCTCCGGCATTATTCTGACCGCCGGATTTAGGTCCGCTGGTCAGGTCGGTGAAAAACATGCGAGGAGCGGCGGCCCAAGACGCATTGGCGCCGTACATTAGAACGGCCCATCCACCTAGAACGCGGTAGATCGAACTAGTCATCTTTCGTATACCGCTGCCATGCATAATCTGACCATGGGATCGGCTATCGCCCGGAAAAACATGTACACATTGGGCAGGCTCAAGGGATTGTACAGTACTGCCCGAAGATAGCTGCCGATTGCCTTGGTCACGGCGCCCCCTCTAAACAGAGAGTCGCCCAGTTCCCTGTATATACTTCCCAAAGCTTGAAGCCGCTCGACGCGCGAGCAGGCGCCCGATTGAAAATGCTTCGCAACAAAGTATAATTGACCCGTCAGCAGACGATTCAGGTCGGAAGTCATGGACGACGGTGAGAGCCGGTAGTACGCCAGCACTTCGTCGATGTAAGTAACTTTCGCGTGCAAGGCAATTCGAAACCACAGATCCCGGTCCTCGGTGGCGCGCATGGATTCGTCGAACCAGCCGGCTGTCTCCAGACAACTCTTCCGGAACATCACCGTGGGACAGACAATGTGGGCGCGGCGCGTGTAGATATAGTGCGCGATATTTCCCGACAGATGCTTAGGAGCGACGGAAAGTTGGCCAATGACGCTTCCCTGGGCATCGATGCGGACCACTCTGGCGTGCACCAATCCGGTTTGGGGATCGTTGTCCATCGCTTGCACGCCGCGCTCCATGCGATGCGGCAGCCACACATCGTCCGCATCCAGCAGAGCGATGAACTCGCCGTGCGCGGCCCGCATCCCTGTGTTGCGTGCGGCCGGCAGGCCGCGGTTAGGTTGGTGGATGTACTGCAACTTATCCCCCAGCTTTTGCCGGTAGGAGCCGGCCACTGCGCGGGTGTTGTCCGTGCTGCCATCGTCCACGATCACAATCTCCCAGTCTGCGTAGGATTGACTGAGGATACTGTCAAGCGCAAACGGCAGATAGGCTGCCGCGTTGTAAGCCGGCACTATGACGCTCACGCGCGGCTCTCGAATTGGAAGTGCTACTGGCAGACGGCCTCCTCTTCGGGCTCCGTGCTTGGAACGATGGCCGGTTGGTCCCTCCGGCTGCGCAGCAGATAGCCGGGCAACGCGCGCAACCTCGCATCCAGCAAGAAGAGGATGGCGACATACACGCACAAACCCACCGTGCATCGCGCCACGGCGTTCAGCAGGTGCGACTGAATCGCCATGGGCGCGGCGGCCGCCCAGCCCGCCAGCCCGGCACTGCCATATTTCACCAGGGAACCGGCGCGCACTCCAATCGGCAGGATGCGCGACGACGCAAGCCACAACAGCAAAATAGTGCAAATGTGCGTGAACAGCAGGGCAACCGCCGCACCTTGCAGTCCGAGCTTCGGCAGCAGCAGACAATTCAAGGCAACATTGAGCGCGGTGGAACAGACTATCGCGCCGGCCATGACGGTGGTCTTCTTTTTGATCAGTAGACCGGCGCATAGAAAGACATGCGTGGTGTAGATCAGCAGACCGCCCACCAGATAAGGAATCAAACGGTCGGCGCCCAGATACTTCGGCGACGCCAGCAGTAACAACGCGTCGTGCGAGCCGAGCGTAACCAGCATGTAAATGCCGGCCGCCGCCATCAAATAGAAGTCCAGCGAGACATGCAGAAATTCCGTGGTTTTGTCGCGTCCTTCCGACGACCATAGCCGCAGGTAGATAGGCAGAATGGCGAGGCCGAGAGGCACTGTCATCAAATCGTTCACGTACTGCGATAAGCCGTAGGCCACCGAGTAATAGCCCAGCGCTTCGGCTCCTAAGTAGTGCCGGACCAGGGCGCGGTCGGCGGTCAACAGGATGACGCCGGCCAATTCATAGAAGACCAAAGGCAGGCCAAATCCAACGGCGGACCGGAAGAGTGTGCGATCGAAACTCACGGCGCTCAGCAGCCTGCGGCGGAACAGGAAAGCCACTAAGACCGCAACAATCGCGATTTCCGCGGCCATTGTCGCGGATAAGTACGTGTGTACGGACCGGCCAAGCCAGGGCAAAAATGCCAGTACCGTGCCGACCGTGGCCGCTTTCATCAGGACCGACGCCGCGTTATACGCCGCCGTACGCTCCTCAATTCGCAAGAACGACAGAAGAATGGATTCGACCGCGCGCAGCAGTATTAACGCCGATGCGAAGCAAAGCAGCGTGGCCAGCGGGCCGTCCACCAGGTTCCGCAGCAGGAACTTCACCGCCACCAGAAAGACCAGCGTGATGCCCACAGCCATGGCTGCTACGCCCAGCAGCATGGTCGAGTAATAGCGTTTGGCGGATTCGCGATCTGCGGAGAATTCCTTTTCGTTATAGAACCGGAGCACCGAGTTCTGCATTCCGGCCTTGGAGAGCGCGGTAGGCACCAGCAGGATCTTCTGGATGAAGTCGATCATGCCGTAGTCGGCGACGGTGAAAACCCGGGTAAAGATCGGAAAAGAGATGAACCCGATTGCCAGGCCGCCAAACAAACCCGCCAGATAGTGAGACGAATGCTGGATCAGCTTCTTCATCTCACTGCCGACTGCGCGCGATACAAACATTGTTTTGGTGGGGCAGGCGCTCGGCCTGCGGCGGCATCTTAGGCCGCCATCTTCTATAGCAAGGGCTCGATTTCCGGGCGACAAGCGGGTCCAAGGGACCGCGCAGGCCGAGGGCCTGCCCCACTCGCCTGCCAACCTACGCTAAGACGGCGTCGTCCGGCAGCGTCAGTTCTACATCTTCTGCGGGATCGGTTTCTTCGGTCTTGGCTTCTTCCAGCGTGCGCGCGTGCGCCACCATGCCGGCGATCACCCACATATAACCGCACACCTGCAGAAACGACCATCGGTCGCCAAACAGATTCGCCGTAAAGGCGGCCACGATCCAGGCCGCCAGACCCAGTCCCAGGGAGGCATAGAACGGATCCTTGGCGTGCTTGGAAAATTCCAGTCCAACTTTAAAGGTTTTGCCAAGCAGCCAAAGAAATAGAAACAGCCCGAAAATTCCGGTTTCCACTAACACTTTCAGAAAGAAATTATGCGTGTCCTGGTAATTGCCTACCCGGTGCATGAAGGCGTAGGTATTGAATCCCGAGCCTACAATGACATTGGCGTCGAAGACCTGCATGGCGTCTTCCCACAGCGTGATGCGAGTTTCCGCCGAGTGATCGAGCCCGCCGCCCTGTGCGTCGTAAGTCATGGTGACGCGTTCGCGAACCGCGTTGGGCACCAGCGTGGTCCAGGTAAAAATGAAGACGATCAGCGCTACCAGCATCCAGCGCTTCTTCACCAGGCCCAGGAACAGCCAGCCGGCCAGCACCGCCACATAACCGCCGCGGGAAAGACTGTACATCAGGCAGACTGCCGAAAGACCGGCGAGGGCATAGTATGCGAGCCTCAACCAAAAGCTCTTTTCGAAGGCAGCCAGCGCCAAAAGCAACGTTACGAATTGCGCTTCGAAAGCGGCCATACCATTGATGCCGGCGTAGCCCATACTGCCCGCGTCGCGCAGATCGTAAGAAAAGGCGGAGAAGTCGCGGCCCGCCACCGTGCTCAGAAAGTTCCGGTCAAGCGCCAGTACAGCCAGGCACATCATGATGATGATGCCCTTCATCTGCAAGCGGCTGGGCGCCGCGGCCGCGACCAGCAGCAGCAGGCCCGGCATCATCATATATTCCATCCAGTTGGCAAAACGCTCGTTCCCGGGAAGAGGGAATGGCGCGCCCAGATACAGCGATCCTAGAATCAGCGATACAAAAGTAAACACTGCATAGATGCCGAGCAGAGTGGTCCACGGTGTTTTGGGAAACACCGGCTGCTTCCGCCGCATGATACCCAGTGCCACTGCCAGCAAGACAATGCCGATGACACTGGCGCCCAGCGGAAAATCGTTGAGACGATACCGGGCTGTCTGCAGGGGAATCAGCGGCGCCAGGTAGAAGATACCCACGATAGGCCGCCAGAAGATGCTGGCAAGTACGGCGACAATCGCGCCCAAATACAAGAGCGATCCGAGCGATCCTTCCGCGCCAAAATGAAGTGACATGAATGCGCCCGCTTAGCCGGCGAGGTCCGTAGCAGGCCCTCCGTGAGGCGCCGGCCCAACCGTGCGCGGTTTACGGTCGCCGCCCACGCCTAATAAGCACATAGCGCGGGCCAATCCATAAGCTGCATACAAGAGCGCAAGCGGAAGTAGGTATTTCCACTTCCGGCGCTCCATGCAGGCGTGCGCGGCCAGCGCCAACGGCCCCATCGCCAGAAAAACAGCCCCCGCGAGCGCCGCCGCCGCGCTTCCAAAGACGACCCCAGCGGCTGCACCCGCAACCGCCGCGACCATACCGGCTAGCATGTAAACGGCAAAAAGCATCGCCTTGCGGGACTTGGAATGAACCACGTCGCGCATGAAAACCCTGTGGACATTGGCGCCGTGCCAGGACTGCTTGCGGTAGAATCCCTCCAGTGTTTGCGGCGTGCCTAAGTGCACGACACTGAGCGAAGGTACCGCTACGACCGGCACCGACGATGCAGCCGCCCTTGCGCAGAACTCACAGTCCTCACTGGTCACAATGGTTTCGTCAAACCCGCCCAAATTCACGAACAACTCGCGGCTCACAATCAGGTCGCCGCCGGGTACGTACGAGACCAGGCCGTCCTTCATCTTCCATAAGTCGCCATACCAAGCTCTGGCGACCCAGGAGGAGTCCGCCGGGATTCGATATTGCGCGCCGACAATTCGCGCATCGTCCGCCCGCATCAGATCCACCACCTGCAGCAGCCAGTGAGGCGGCGCCACGCAATCGGCGTCCAGAAACGCCAGCACGCCGCCCCTGGCCATGGCCGCGCCGAAATTCCGCAAAGCCGAAATGCGCACTCCCCCTCGCTCCAATACCTTTACGGAGAGCGAATCGGAAAAGCTCCGCGCGATCTCCCGCGTGTGGTCGCGCGAGCCGTTATCCACCACGATCACTTCGAAACGTGCCGCCGGCAGCTTCTGCCGCGTCAGCGAGGCCAAGCATTGGCCGATGACGCTCTGCTCGTTCAGCGCCGGAACGATTACCGATATGGCGGGCGGCAATTCGTGCTGAATCATGACAGGGTTACGCCTTCTGCGCCAGCGCCGCCATAACTAAAGATCCGAGCTTGTTGTTCTGCACTGGGCTGCCGTGTAACTTGAGATATTTGACATTGCTGTACAAAGCCGCGCTGTAATCGGATATCTGGCCGCTTTCGAAGGCAGCCTTGATTTCCTGGATCCCATCTTCCAGCGACTTAGAGCAGGAAAATCCTAAGTGGCCCTTGATCTTTTGAAAAGACACCCGATAGCTGCGGCGGTCCGAGTTCTCGATATGCTCGACGCGCGTGTGGGGGAAAACCTTGACGAGCTTCTCGGCCATATCCGTCAATCTGTAGTTCAGCCGGCTGTCGCCTACGTTGTAGATCTGGCGCCCGACCAGCGCCACCGGTGCTTCCAACACCTGCACGATGGAGGCAGCCGCGTCAGCCACGTGCAGGAACGGCCGCCACTGTTCGCCGTTGTAAATAGTAATTACCTTGTCCTTAATGGCCTTGGCGGTGAGCAGGTTGACCACCAGGTCGAATCGCGGGCGCGGCGATAGCCCGAAGATAGTGGCGAAGCGCAGAATAGTTGGATGAAAGCCAGGCGCCGCTGCCGCCAAGAGCGCCTGCTCCGAATCGACCTTCGTATCGGCATAGAGCGAGATCGGCTGCACCTGCGAGTTTTCGTCCATGATCTGCTCGGATGCTCCATAGACGCTGCAACTCGATGCGAAAATAAATCGCTGTACGCCTTCGCCCTTGGCAATCTCGATCATCATGCGGGTAGCGGCGTAGTTGATTTCTTGCGCGGTCTGGTGGTCCTGATCGCAGGCCGGGTCGCCGACGATGGCCGCTAAGTGGATCACCGCACCTGCGCCGCGTATAGCTCCTACCACATCCTGTATATTGCGGCAGTCGCCCCGGATGAACTCCAGCCGCGGGTGATCCAGAACCTCTTCAATAGCCGACGCACCGTAGACCAGGCTATCCAGCACGCGCACTTGAAATCCACGCTTCAGCAACGTGCGCACCACAATGGATCCGATATAACCCGCGCCGCCTACGACTAACACCACTTGCCCGCGCGGCGCGGCCGCGGGCCGCTCTGCCTTTTCGTGTTCGAAGAGCGTGTGCTTCAGCCACCGGATGCCGGGCGTTCCGACAATCACCAAACCCGAGAAGATCAGTGCCGCGATGCGCGGCAGAGTTTCGGAGTGCGGAAGTAGGAAACTCGCCGATAACATGCCCAGCGCCGCAATGCCGGCGCTCGATCCAGCCCTTCGAAGCGCCAACGCTTTGCTGTAAGTGCGGGAGGTCGTATACAAGCCGCTGATAGCATAAAAGCAGGGGAACAGGATTGACAGCGGCAAAAACAACGTTAAGTAATAGTGGCGTAGCTCGGCCAATCCTATGCGCACGGATTGGTCGGACCCGGCCTGGTACTGCAGCGCGACTATCATTAATGCAGCCAGCATGGCCGTCTGCACAATGAGGAAGTCGGCAATCACGCGGAGCGCAATACGCAAAACACTCGAGACCCTGCCTGCCGGTTTCATTTCAGTAATCCACCATTTCCAGTCAACGACAGCATTAATCGCCCGCGGCGGCCATCGCCGCCCAACTTCTCTTTCGCGACTTCCGGACAATTCCTTGAATAGCCTTCGCCACATAGTCCACTTGATCCTCCGTCATCCCCGGGTACAGCGGCAGCGAAATCAAACGGGGGTAGAGTTCCAGGGCATCGGGGCAGCGGTTGTGGCGCAGATTGGCGAACGACGCAAAGAACGGATGCAGCGGGATCGGAATGAAATGCACGCTGGTTCCGACGCCGCGATCCGTCAGTTCTTCAATGAACTCGTCGCGTCCGATCGCCAGGCTCTGCAGATTCAGACGCAAGCTGTACAGATGCCATGCATGCCGGGAATCCGCGCGGTCCGGCGGCAGTTCCACCTCCTCGACATTCCCCAAGAGGCTGTTGTAGAGCTTCACGAGCCGGGTACGCGCTTCAATGAATCCCTCCAGTTTTCTGAGTTGGTGAATTCCGATGGAAGCCTGAATATCGCTCATGTTGTACTTGTAACCGGAAGTCAGAACCTGGTAACCCCAGTGTCCACGGTCCGCATACCGATTCCAGGCGTTCTTGCTGATGCCGTGCAGTGACAGAATCTTCATGCTGGAGGCTAACTCTTCGTCGTGCGTCAGCACCATGCCTCCCTCGCCCGTAGTCACATTCTTCACCGCATAAAAGCTGAATACCGATGCGGCACTGCGTTCCCCTGTCAGCGGATTCTCGGCCCCCGCGTGGCGTCCTTTATAGAGAGCACCGGCCGCGTGCGCGCAGTCTTCCACCACGTCCAACCCATGCCTGCGCGCTAGCGGCCAGATGGCATCCATATCGCAAGGCAAGCCGGCAAAGTGCACCGGGACAATGGCTCGCGTCCGATCTGTAATACGCGACGCAATGGACGCGGGATCGATGTTTCCGTCCGGCCCCACATCGGCCAAAACCGGCGTCGCGCCGGTGTGGATAATTGTGTTGACAGTCGCGCAGAACGTGAGCGGAGTGGTAATCACTTCCATCCCCGGACCGATTTTCAGCGCCGCCAGGGCGAGGTGTAATCCCGAAGTGCAGGAGTTGACGGCCAGTGCGTGCGGAACATTCGCATAGGCGCTGAATTCCTGCTCGAATTGCGCCGTCCGAGGGCCTGTGGTCAGCCAGCCCGACTTGAGTGTGCGGACTACTTCATCGATCTCTTCATCCCCAATGCTGGGACGGTGATAGGGTACCTGTGTAATTGATTGCATCGGTAATTAGTCCAAGTAAAGTTATCGGCGGGCAACTGCGCGGAACACGAGACCGGCAGTGTCTAGAACGATTTTCACGTCTGTGAAGAAGGTCCTTGCGCGGAGGTAATCGAGATCCATACGAAGCTTGGGTTCCATCAGGTGGCTAATGTAATATTCGAGTGGCCGCACACCCTCCGGAATGGTCTCAGACTCGTCGTCCGTATCCAGTTGGACCTTTCCAGTAACACCTGGCTTCACGGACAGTACGGCGCGTTGGCTGGGTGTGTACAGAGCTACAATCTCCGGCGATTCCGGCCGCGGACCGACCAGCGTCATATCGCCGAGCAACAGATTGAAGAACTGCGGCAGTTCGTCTAATTTCGCCTTGCGCAAGATACGTCCGAGCGGCGTCACGCGGGAATCGTTCTTGCCTGTGATGGGACCCATTTTCGCCGCGCCATTGATCATGGTTCGGAACTTCCACATGCGGAAATTCCGTCCGTCCTTGCCGGCCCGCCAACCGCCGTAGAAAGGGTTGCCGGGCGACGAGAGGAAGACGGCCACCATGATAGCCATCAGGAGTGGGCTCAAAGCCGCGAGCGCCGCCGCGGCGACAGCTATGTCTACAAACCTGCGCATAAGTCGCGAGTTTCTTAACGGGAAATCCTGGTAAACAGCGACGGGCTGCTCGCCCGTTCGATCGCATTGGGGAGAAACCATCGGAACCCTGCGAGGAATCCCAATCCCCAGGAGAAGTGATATACGGTGAAGACCGCGGGCAAGTAGGGAAGAGTCGCCCAGCCGGACTTATAAGCGGCTGCCACAGATGCCACCATGTTGGCGGTAGCGTATGCCAGCAGCAGCGCCATCCACAACCGGCTGACCAGCGCAAACTGTCTAGGATCCGCGGCAACTGTGATCACGCAAGCCGCGCACAAAACAATATGCGTCAGCACAAACGTCACCGGCACCAGGTGCCGCCATGACCCCGGCAGCCTGTGCTTGCGAACCACAGCCGCTTTCCAGAAACCATATTGGAAATATTGCAGGAAGAGAGCCGTGAGAGTAGCTCGCGGCGAATACCAGGAGACAATGCCCGGACTTTGCCAGATCTTCCCACCGGAGCGTGTCAGGCGCAAGTTCAACTCGTCGTCCTGATTCCGCACCAGTGTCTCATCGAAGAGTCCCAGACGCTCCAGGGTCTCTTTGCGCCAGCAGCCGTACGGTACCGTGTCCACCCAACCTTCGTAACTGTCGTCGTGGAACCTGGCCCCGGTCGAAAACGGCGAGTGATAGGCGGCGGCGAAGGCGCGCGCGCGGGTTCCGCGGGTTCTGGTGCGGGCCGGTCCGCCCACATTGTCCGCGCCGGTGCGTTCCAACTCGGCCACACATCGCCGGCAGTAATCGGGTGCATAAGAAGTGTGCGCGTCCATGCGGATGACGACCGCGCCACGCGCCGCGCGGATGGCCGCATTCAGCCCCGGCGAAACCACGCGCCGCGGATTGTCGATCATGCGCACTTCCGGATGGTGCGCGATATACTCTTGCAGGATCTCGCGCGTGCCATCGTCGCTCATGCCATCGGCGATGATGGCTTCCCATGTCAAGCCGCACATTTCCTGTGCCAGCAGCGAATCCAGAAATATGCGGATGTGCCGCCCTTCGTTGCGGCAGGCGACGATGATGCTCAGTTGCACAATGTCCCCAGTGGTCATGGACGGCTCCGCTGCCACTCGGCTCGAAACTCACCCTGCCGGCAATGCTTTTGTAATGCCTCTCGATATAAGTCGACGTAACACCTGCCCACAACCTCTGAGGCGAAACGCCGCGTGACATGCGCGCGCCCCCGGGCTCCCAGCGTGCGCCCGAGTTCCATATCGCCAAGAAGACGCAGTACAGCCGCCGAGAGAGCGTTCGCGTCGCCGGGTTCAACGAGCAATCCCGTGACTTCGGGAACGACTAGTTCGGGAACCGACCCAACACGCGTCGCAACCACGGGCTTGCCAACAGCTAAAGCCTCGAGTAGACACATCGGCATTGCCTCTTTGTAGGATGGCAGGACTACCATATCGAGCGAGCCATATACCGCCGCCATATCGTCGCGCCTTCCCAAGAAGACAACCTTGGATGCGATGCCCAGCTTGGCGGCCAGCGCTTCCCATTCATCGCGGGCCGGACCCTCGCCTACAAATACGAACTTCGCATTGGGAAATGCGGCGAGCACGGACTGCGCGGCGGAGAGCAGCAGCGCGCCGCCTTTATCGGGCACATGTCTTCCCACGAAACCCACCAGCGTTTCGCCGCCGGCATCCAACTCCTCGCGTAGCGTTGGTATTGGCGCGCGGAGAGCCTCCATGTCTACACCGTTGGGGATAGTCTTCAACTTGTGCGCAGGCACCTTCCAGTTCCTGAGTATCTCCTCGACTGGGCCGGAAGCCGTGGCGACGCGGTCGAAGTGCCGCAATGCGAATCGGTCGATTGCCGCGTAGGTTCGCATACTCAGTAACCGGCTGGGCCAGTTGTGACAGGTGGCCACTAACGCCACGCGATCCCGCCAAGCCGCCGCCCAGCCGTACACATCGGCCTTATAACCATGCGTATGCAGCACATCCACGCCGTGCGCTTCCACCAACTCGCGGATGCGGGTTATGCTCGTCCAGTCCCAGCGGCCTGCGCAAGGTACTGTCTCCACCTGCAGGCCGAACTGCGCGGCGCGCCGCTCTAGTTCGGATTCCCGCGTGCCCGGTTCGCGGAACACACCCACAATGCTTCCGCAGCCGAGTCCGGGCAGTGTACGCGCGAGTGCCAACAGCATACTCTCGGCGCCGTAGTATCCCTCGCTGCTGATTAACTGGAGAATATTCACGGAGTGCCTGGCTTAACTGACTAACTAAGCTTTGTTGAGAACAGGTTGGTGGTGCGGCTCAGCGGATAGGCGGCGTTCCGCTCGCAGAGCGCGCCACGCTTTCCAGATGACGGCGTATTCGAATAGGGTAGGCGAGAAGCGGCCTGTCATTCCCACCACCTTCGCTTCACATACATTCACCCGCGGAATCGCCAGAGGATCGGCGGCGCTGGTCCATGCGCCAGGCTCCGTCGTGAAAGCGCCACGGAAGCCCTCTTC
>Ga0302326_10011939_pt1 | contig 18609 bp, 17 predicted proteins | sample Palsa_T0_3_FD_202264 | JGI IMG/M metagenome (GOLD analysis project Ga0302326, IMG submission 202264) | Peat permafrost microbial communities from Stordalen Mire near Abisko, Sweden - Palsa_T0_3 | ecosystem: Environmental > Terrestrial > Soil > Palsa > Peat permafrost | place: Sweden: Abisko...
CCTCGAGACGCTCGAGTCGGAGGCCTGCGACGGCTATCGCCGGGACAAGATCGTCTTCGACACCGAGGACACCATGTCGGTCCCCGCCTACCTGCTCGTGCCGGACGCCCGATTGGACCAGCCGCCCGGACCGGCCGTCCTGGCCTGCCACGGCCACGGGCCCGGCAAGACGCAGGTCGTCGGGTTGGAGCACACCGACATGCCCAACGCCGACTATGCGCTGCAACTGGTCCGCCGCGGCTACGTCGTGCTCGCGCCCGACCTTCGTTGTTTCGGGGAACGGCTGGACTGGAACCCCGAGGACCACTACGCCTGCGATACGAACCTCGTCCATGCCGCCATGGCCGGCTGGAATCCCCTGGCGCAGAACATCTGGGACCTCCGCCGCTCCCTCGACGTCCTGGAGCAGCACCCGCTCGTCGACCCGGAGCGCCTGGGCATGGTCGGTATCTCCTACGGAGGAACCGTCACGCTCTTCACGGCTGCTGTCGACACCCGCGTGGCGGCGTCGGTCGTGAGCGGGTACTTCTCCTCGTGGGCGGTCAGCCACAGAATGCCGTGGAACATGTGCGGCTCGCAGATCCTGTTCGGCATGCTGGGCCGCCTGGAGCACGAGGATCTCGGCGCGCTGGTGGCGCCCCGGCCGCTGCTCGTGGAGTCCGGCACCGGGGACGACCTCTTCCCTTTTTCGACGGCCGCCGAGTCGGTGCGCCGCACCCGTCTCGTCTACGAGCAGCTAGGTGCGGGCGACCGGCTGGTGCACGACATCTTCGAGGGCGGGCACCAGTGGCACGGCACGGAGGCCCTGCCCTTCCTCGATCACTGGCTCGGCCTTTCCAAGACCTGAGGCCAGGGACTCGGATCCGCCGCCCTGCTGTCTTGGGCACCACACGGGGGCCCCGAGCGCCCGGGGGCCTTGAGCACCACCCGGCGACTGTATATACCCACTAGGTGGCTAGTGGGTATATACACACGAAAGCCTGTTGCCCGGCTAGGCATCCTGTCGCCCGCCCAGGCAGCCGGCTACAAGAACGCGCGCAACACGTTCTCGAAGGCGCCGGCCAGCACGACGGTGCCGTGGACGTCCCGCTCCGTCGGCACCGAGACCGGGTGCGCCGTGGGCACGTTCATGAGGGATAGGACCGCCGAGACGGGGGTGCCGGGCCCGAGGTAGATGTGAGAGGCCACCTGCGTGAGGATCGAGCTGGTACCGGTCGGGTTCGACATCATGGAGGCCACCGACAGCTTCCCGGTGGCCAGCTCACCAAGGGCGGAGGCCGGGTTCACCGCGTGCAGATCGACGCCGACGTAGTGGCTCACGGGAATGCCCAGATGCCGGAGCCCGGAGATGATGGTGGAAGGCACATGCAGGCTGAGCCTGGCGAGGGGGACCACGGCGCCGTCGGCGAGGGGCAGCCCGAGTGCCTTGGGGATCTGCAAGACGTTGGTGTGCCCGCCAGTCGCGTGGAAGACGTAGACCTGTTCGCTGTGGTCCGGGCCCTTGACGATGGCCAGGAGGTCGTTCTTGCCCTGGGCCAGCAGGGAGGCCGGCACCCCGACGTGGTGCACGGCGTGATCGATGCGGTAGAGGTCGAAGCCGATCCACGACCCCACCACCAGGATGAGCGCGACGACCGTGGCGCCGGCAGCGAGGAGGATCCGCTTGAGCGTGAAGCGGCGGCCCCGGCGCGGCGATGGGGACGGCGACGGCGATGGGGACGGGGACGAGGACGGGGACGGGGCGATCAGGCCCAGTCCTGCCGTGGCACTCGTCACTCGCCCCTCCTCCAGTGCCCGCGCCCCCCGGCCGGCACCCCACATCCCCGAGCCAGAAACCTACGGAGTCACCATTGCCCCGCCGTTGCCCGGGGGGTTCGGTGTGGTTGCCGTCACCTGGTCGCCACCGGGTCGCCACCGTCTCGCCGTCCGCCATGCTGGAGGCGTGAGAGAGGAACGTGACCGCCCGCTGCAGCCAGTGGTGCCGCCGACACCCTTGTGGCACTACACGTCGCCCGACGAGGACAGCGGCCGCTGGTGGGACTTTCCGTTCCGCGCCGGCGACATCGTCGTGAGCACCCGGTCCAAGTCGGGCACCACCTGGGTGCAGATGATCTGCCTCTTGCTCGTCCTCGCGAGCCCCGAGCTGCCGGATCGCCTCGGCCGGCTGTCGCCCTGGCTGGATTGGCTGGTCGAGCCCAAAGAAGAGGTCTTCGCGCGCCTGGCCGCCCAGGCGCACCGTCGTGTCATCAAGACCCACACCCCGCTCGACGGCGTGCCACTCGACGACCGCGCCACGTACATCGTCGTGGGACGTCACCCGCTCGACATGGCCGTCTCCTTCTACCACCATCGCGACAACATCGATCGTGGCCGCATGGCCGAGCTCACCGGTCAGCCCGAGAGGGACCTCCCGCGCCAACCGCCGCTCCACGAGTGGCTGGTGGGGTTCGTCGACTGGGAAGGCGATGCCCGGGCCTGGCTCGACACGCTGCCCGGGACGATGCTCCATCTCTCCGATGCCTGGGCCCGTCGCCATGACGCCAATGTTGTGCTGGTGCACTACGACGACCTCCTCGCGGACCTCGACGGTTCCATGCGGCGGCTCGCCGGCCTGCTCGGCCTCCCCGTCGACGAGGCGCGCTGGCCGGCACTGGTGCGCGCCGCCACGTTCGAGTCGATGCGCGCCGATGCCCGGGCACCCGACGGGGACCTCGGCGTGCTGAAGGATCCGATCGCGTTCTTCCGCCGAGGAAAATCAGGCGAGGGACGGGCGCTCCTGCAACCGGGAGAAATGGCCCACTACCGTGACCGCGTGGCGGCTATGGCCCCCGACGACCTGCTGGCCTGGTTGGAACGCGACCCGGAGGTCTGAGCGTGGCGATCGTCCCCGACGACAAGGACTGGACGTGGGTGCTCGAGCGCCCGTGTCCCGAATGCGGGTTCGACGCATCGTCCGTGTCGCCTGAGTCCGTCGCCGGTCGGTTGCGCGCCAACGCGGCGTCGTGGGCGCGCGTGCTGCAGCAGTCCGACGAGGTGGTGCGACGTCGTCCGGCCGATGACGTCTGGGCGCCGCTCGAGTACGCCTGCCACGTGCGCGATGTCTGCACGCTGTATCACGAACGTCTCGCCCTCATGCTGGCTGAGGACGATCCGCTGTACCCGAATTGGGACCAGGACGTCACCGCCGTCGAGGAGCGCTACGGCGCACAGGATCCGGCCGTCGTCTCGCGCCTGCTGCGTGACGCCGCCGCCGGATTGGCGGACGCCTTCGACGGCGTGCGGGACGAGCAGTGGTTCCGGACGGGCCGCCGCAGCGACGGCGCCCGCTTCACCATCGCGGGCTTCAGCCTCTACTTGCTCCACGACCCGGTGCATCATCTCCACGACGTCTCCGGGCATCGGGGGCCCTGAGTCCGAGGCGTTCGGAATCGGGGACGCTCAATCGGGGAGCAGCCGGGCCGAGTCAGGCTCGAGATAGACGGCGGCGTGGGAGATCGTCCGCAGGGCAGAGGCCGGGCACGCCGTGGTGATGGGCCCTGTCAGGGCGATGGCGACCGGCTCCGCCTTGCGCGCCTCGGGCACGACGGCGATGACGCGGCCGGCGCGCAGGAGGGCCGGGACGGTCACGGTGATGGCGCGTGCCGGGACGTCGTCGAGGCCGGGGAAGTGCCCCTCGTTGACCTGCTGCAGGCGGCAGGCCGCCTCGAGCTCGACCACCTTGACGTCGCGCGGGTCGTTGAAGTCGGCCACCGGGGGATCGTTGAAGGCCAGGTGCCCGTTCTCGCCCACGCCCAGACAGCAGAGGTCGAGCGGGTACTGCCGAAGGAGGTCGCTGTAGCGGCGGCACTCGGCCTCCGCATCGCCCAGCCCCTCCACGTAGTACGCGGCCCTGGGGCGAGCCGGCTCCACAATGCGCTCACGGATCCAACGCTGGAAGCCCGCCGGGTGGTCCGGTCCCACCCCGACGTACTCGTCCATGTGGAAGACGACGGTGTCGGCCCAGGGAACTCCGGCGGTCTCGTGCACGAGTGCGTGCACGAAGGCCAGCTGGGAATTGCCGGTGGCGAACATCGCATGGGCCGTCCCCCGGGAGGCGACGGCGGACCGCATGACTGCGAGCGCCTCGTCGGCGGCCGAACGGGCCAAGGCCGCCACGTCGGGGAGGACGTGCACCGTGGCGCCGTCGATGGTCCGCGTCCCGGTCTGCACGGCGTTCAGCATGCCAGGGCCGGACTCGGCCAAACTACGTCGGTGCGCGAGGTGGAGCTCCCCGATCAGACCCGCCGCCAGGCGGCGTGGAAGGCGGTGCGCCGTTTCCTGGCGGTCACGCCCGTGGTGGGCGCTCCGCAGCTGGGCCACGCGGTCTCGGTCAAGCTGGAGACCGTCCAGCCCACCGGGTCCTTCAAGGTGCGCGGCGGCCTCGCCGCCGTGTCGGCGACGCTGGAGCAGGACCCGGGCCGCGCCGTGGTCGCTTCGTCCGCCGGCAACCACGGCCTGGGCCTGGCGTACGCGGCGTCCAAGCTCGGCGCCACGGTGACCGTGGTGGTGCCCATGGGCGCATCGGCGGCCAAGGTGTCCGCCCTCCAACAGTTCGACGTGCGCCTGGAGCTGCACGGTGAGGGCTACCGCGAGGCCGAGACCTTTGCGCTCGAGCTCGCCGACCGCGACGGGAGCCGCTACGTCTCGCCCTACAACGACCCCGACGTCATCGCCGGGCAGGCCTCCCTGGCCCGTGAGCTCGTGGAGCAGGTTCCGGGCTTGGGCACCGTGGTCGTGCCGTGCGGCGGCGGCGGCTTGCTGGCCGGCACCATCCTCGGCCTGGAGGGAACGGGGGTGCGCGTGGTCGGGATCGAGTCCGAAGCGTCACCGTCCATGAGCACGGCACTGAGGGCCGGGGGCATCGTGCCCATCGAGGTCGAGCCGACCGTGGCCGACGGGCTGGCGGGCAATCTCGAACCGGGCGCGGTCACTGTCGGCGTCGCGCTCGCCCACGGCGTCGACGTCCTGACCGTCAGTGAGGCCGACATCCGCTCCGCCATGGCCTTCTCGGCCTCCAAGATGGGCCTCGTCCTCGAAGGTGCCGGTGCCGTGGGCGTTGCCGCGCTTCGGGCCGGCGTGGTGACCCCCGATGCCGGCGGGAGGGAGACGGTCGTGCTGCTGACCGGGCGCAACGTGGCGCCCAAGCTCTTGTCGGAGGTGCTCCATTCCTGACGTCAGCGCCAACGGCGCCACGCTCAATTATGAGGTCACCGGCGAGGGCGAGCCGCTCCTCCTCATTGCCGGCTGCGGCCAGCCGGCGGTGGCCTGGCACCTTGGCCTGGTGCCGTCCCTCGTGGCCGCGGGCTACCAGGTCGCCACCTTCGACAACCGGGGCGTCGAGCCCTCCTCCTCGCCGCCCGCGCCCTACAGCGTGGACGGCATGGCGGCCGACACGGTCGCGCTGCTCGACCACCTCGGCTGGGTCGAGCCGGTGCGCATCGCCGGACACTCCATGGGCGGGTGGATCGCCGAGGCGCTGGTGCTCGACCAGCCCGAGCGGATCCGGTCGGCCGCGCTGATGGGCAGCGCCAACGCACCGACGGCCTGGGAAGTCGCCATCACGACGGTCGAGCGGGACCTGGCCCGTCTCGACTACGACCTGCCCCCGCTCTTCTACGCCACCGAGACCCTGCGCTACCTGCCCATCGCCGACATACAGGACAATGACGTCGTCAGCGTCTGGCTGTCGATGATGGGCGACCTTCCGCCATGGCCGAACCCGGGGCGGCTCGGCCAGTACGAGGCCGCACTCGCTTGGTCGACCGACCCGACCCGCACCACCCGGTGGCCCGAGGTGCGCGTCCCCTGCCTGGTACTGGCCTTCGAGCACGACGTCGACTCGCCGCCCCGCTACGCCCGTCAGGCGGCCGAAACCATTCCGGGCTGCGCGTACCGCGAGGTTGCCGGCTCGGGGCACATCGGCATCCTGACCCACCACGACGCGGTAGCCGACTACCTGATTGAGTTCTTCGGCCGGACCTAGTGCACCTCAGGGCGCGCCCGCCGGGCGCTGCCGAATCAGTCGGGAGAGAAGGTGAGGTACTGGTGCACCGCGCCGACACAGGCCGAGCCCTCGCCGACGGCTGTCGCCACCCGCTTGGTGGAACCGGACCGCACGTCGCCGACGGCGAACAGGCCGGGATGGCTCGTCTCGAACGGCAGCGGGAGCCGGCCCAGGTCGGCCCAGCGCTCATCGAGGTGGTCAGGCCCGAGAGCGCGGTCCGTCAGGACGAAACCGCGCTCGTCGAAGGCGGCACAGCCGGAGATCCAGTCCGAGGAGGGCTCGGCTCCGATGAAGGAGAAGAGCCCGGCGCAAGGGACCTCCGTTTCCCCGTCGGCGCCCGCCATCTGGACCGCCCGCAGGTCGGGATCCCCGACCAGCCCGGTGACCTGCGTCTCCTTCCGCACGGTGATGGCGGGGTGGGCGTCAATGCGATCGGTCAGGTAGCGCGACATGCTCTTCCCGAGGTCGTCGCCGCGGATGACGACGGTGACGGGGCCGGAGTCGGAGAGGAACATGGCCGCCTGCCCCGCCGAGTTCCCGCCACCGACGACCACGGTGGGAGACGCCGCGCACTGGCGTCGCTCCATTTCGGTTGCCGCGTAGTAGACGCCGTTGCCTTCGAACTGCTCGAGCCGGTCGACGGGAAGGCGCCGGTACCGCGCGCCGCTGGCCACAATGACGGCGCGCGCCGCGACGTCGGAGCCGTCTGAGAGCCGGACGATGAGGTGGCCCGCCTCCTCGCGCAGGGACACCGCCTCGCACGGCGCGGTGAGGTGGGCCCCGAACTTCTCGGCCTGGATCACGGCTCGCTGGGTCAGATCGCCCCCCGAGATCCCCATCGGGAACCCGAGGTAGTTCTCAATCCGCGAGCTCGACCCCGCCTGCCCCCCGACCCCGAACTTCTCGACGCCCAGCGTGTTGAGCCCTTCCGTGGCGCCGTAGACGGCGGCGGCCAGGCCGGCAGGACCACCGCCGACGACGACCAGGTCGAAGCAGCGTCCCGGCAGGCTCTCGAGCGTGAGACCCAGATACTCGGCCAGTTCGCCCGGGCTGGGCCGGCGCAGGACGGTGCCCGAGGTGATGACGACCGGCAACTCGTCGGGGTCGATGCCGAACTGCTCCAGCAGGGCCTCCACCGCGGGGTCGCTGTCGGGGTCCAGCCATTCGTAGGGGATCCGGGAGCGGGCGAGGAACTCACGTACCTGCAGGCACAGGGGACAGAAGCGCGAGCCGATGAGCCGGGTGGTGGCCGACGCACCGGCGAGGAGCACCGAGCGCCGGGCGATGAAGGCGGCCAGAATCGTGTCGCCGAGCCCCGGGTCGGTGGCGATGAGGCGGCGCAGTCGTTCCCGGGGGATCACGATGACCTCGCCGTCTTCGGCCACGCGGGCCGACACGAAGACGCGCAGGCCGGAGAGCATGTTCAGCTCGCCGAGGAAGCGTCCGGCCCCGTGCTGGGCGACGACCTGCTCTTCGGCTCCGCCGGAGACCACCATGTCGACCGACCCGGACACCACGACCATGAAGTCGTAGGTCAGGTCACCTTCGCGGTAGAGGTAGTCGCCCGCGGCCATCGACCGCCGCGTGCCGATTTCGGCCATGACGGCCATGTCGGCATCGGTCAGGGTCGGAAATGCGACGGAGTCGTCGGCCATCGTCGGGCCTCCTCAGGTTTTGGGGCGAGTGCAGCGCGGGGTTGTGCGAACTGGACAATTAAAGCGGGAGCGATCGAGGACGCAGCGCGCCGGCCGGCGCGTCAGTCGCGCTCGGGCGGAGGCCCCGACCAGTCCGAGTGAGGGTCGGAAGCCGGAAACGAGTCTTCTTCCTGGCCGTCGAGGTAGTCCTCGCGATCCGTGCCGACATGTTCCGGCTCTTCCTGCGGCTGCGGTGTCGCACTCACTCCGTCGCGCCCTCTCCATCGAAAGTCCCAGGTCATCGCTCTAGGACTACACCTTGGGAATTGGCCACGCAAGGCCGGCGGGGCCGTCCGGGTTCCGGAGATCCCTGCCCGTGGAGAGGTCTCAGAAGGAGGGGCGTGGGGTCTTCCAGTCGATGGTGACCGCCGCCGCGTCGTCGGGGTGCTCTTGCAGCCAGCGCCGGGCAAACGGGCACCAGGGCACCACAGTCAGGCTGCTGGCCTGGGCCCGGTCCAGGGCGGCGCGGACCAGCCTCCCTCCGATGCCCCGCCCGCCCCACGCCGCGGGGACCTCGGTGTGCACCAGGAGCATCCGGTCGCCCTCTACGACGTAGAGAAGCTCGGCCTCGGCGCCGCCGTCACGGACCACGAAGCGGCTGCCGGCGTCGACGACGACCGCGTCGTCGTCGGTGGGAATCGTCATGGGTGCGGGCTCCCGGTTGTCTGGTCTGTGCCGCCCACCACCCTAAAGGTGTAAGAAATGCTGCGATGAGCGGACCGGTCGCCACCGACGACGCCGCGCCGGTGCCCGGGACCCCGGACCGGGCCGAGGGCCCCGTCGTCGAGGTCACCGCGGGACGCGTCACCCGGGTCGGCTCCCTGCCCGTGCGCCGGGTCCTGCCCCAACGGCCGCGTCGCACCGTGGGGTCCTGGTGCTTCGTGGATCACGTCGGCCCCGTGCGGGCCGAACCGGGCGGGGCGTTCGGCATCGGGCCGCATCCGCACCTCGGCCTGCAGACCGTGACGTGGCTGGTGGCCGGCGAGCTGCTGCATCTGGACAGCCTGGGCTCCGAGCAGCTCATCCGGCCGGGGCAGCTGAACCTCATGACGGCAGGGCACGGGGTGTCCCATGCGGAGGAGGACCCTGCGCAGGCCGAGGAGATCCATGCCGTCCAGCTCTGGGTGGCGCAGCCGGCCGACACCCGCAACGGTCCGGCCGCCTTCGAGCATCACGCCGAGCTGCCTCGCCTCGAGCTCGACCGGGCCGAGGGGACCGTCCTCGTGGGGGGCTTCGGCGGGGTGGACTCGCCGGCGCGGCGTGACACCGAACACATGGGCGTCGAGCTCACGCTGCGCGGGCCGAGCACCGAGGTCCCACTCCGCAACGACTTCGAGCACGCGCTCGTGGTCCTGCAGGGCCGGGTCACGGTCGACGGCGTGGCGGTGCAGCCCGGCGTCTTGGCCTACCTCGGGCGGGGCCGTGAGCAGTGCCGGTTCGAGGTGGCGGACGCAGCGCGGGCCCTGCTGCTCGGCGGCGTGCCCTTTCCCGAACCCATCCTCATGTGGTGGAACTTCGTCGGGCGCAGCCGGGAGGAGCTCTCGGAAGCCAGACGGCAGTGGACGGCGGACGACGGCCGCTTCGGCCACGTCGTGTCTTCGCTGGGTCGCGTGGAGGTGGCCCGGCCGCCCTGGGAGTGACCGGGTCGGCTACCACTCCCCCCAGCCGGGAGGGCTCACGGTCCCGGTGATGCCGCGGGGATCGACGGGCAGACGGGTCGCTCCCGCTTCGTAGACGGCGAAGCAGAGGCGGAGGACGTCGGTCGCCTCCGCGGGGGTCATGGCGGCGGCGGTGCCGTGGACCAAGGCGTCGATGAAGTGCTGGGACGAGCGGGCGAACCCCGAGCCCCAGTCGGCGTCGATGTCCGTGAACTCCGTCGTCTTGATTTCGTTCGCCGTCCCGGTGAACAACATGACGGGCGCCAGGTCGAGCATCTCGCCGGTGGCCCGGGTCACCCAGAGCTGGCCTTCGTCGCCCGTGATCTCGAAGAACTCGTCGGCCCCGTAGTACTTGGACCGCATGTAGAAGTTTGGCGCGTACTGGACCTCCATGGTGCCGAGTACGCCGGGGTCCTCGTACTCGAAGATGACGGCGCACGGCTCGAAGAAGAGGTCGCGCCGGCGCACCACGGCCTGCACCGAGGTGATGTCCATGTCGAGCAACCAGAGTGCCATGGCGTACTTGTGCACCATGTCGTCGAAGAGGTGCCCGCCCGCGCTCCGCTTGTCGAGGCGCCAGCCGTAGCCCTCCGGACGGAGGGAGGCCTGGAAGTCCGAATTGGTCTGGCCGACCAGGGTCCGGATGCGCAACGACGTCGGCTTGCCGATGGCGCCTTCGGCGACCAGGCGCTTGGCCAGCTCGAGGGGCGGGTAGTGCACGAAGCACTCGCTGATGCGGAGGGTTCGGCCCACCTTGTCCGCCACGGCTCCCATCTCGAGCGCGTCCTCAATGGAGTTGGCCACGGGCTTCTGGACCGACACGTGCTTGCCGGCCTCGAGCGCGGCGATCACGTGGTCGTGGTGCATGTGCGTCGGGGTGAGCACCTCCACGGCGTCGACGGAATCGTCCGCCAGCAGGTCGCCCAGGTCGGTGTAGGACGACTCGGCACCCCACTCCTTGGCGGCCTGCCGGCCGATCTCCTCGTCGGTGTCGCACACGGCGACGATGTCGCAGCGCGGGTCTTCGAGATACCCCCGCACGTTCATGGCCGCGATGTTGCCGGCGCCCAGTACGCCCAGCCGGACCTTGTCCATCAGACCCTCCCTTGGCCGACGACGCCGCCTACGTGTCGGACCCGAATGCGCCCCCGTCCCGGGCGGCGGAGATCTGATTGTCGTCATACCCCAGCACAGAGCGCAAGACGGCCTCGGTGTGCTGGCCCACCGTGGGTGCCTTGGCCGGGGGCGGCAGCTCCTCGCCGACGAAGTGCAGTGGCGTGAAAATTTGATCCGCCCCCATGTCCGACGCCGGCAGCAGGGGGAAGCGGTCGGCGAACTGGGGGTCCTCGAGCAGCGTCTTGGGCGTGTTGACCGGCGCGATCGGTGTGTTGACGCGGCCGCCGAACTCCAACCACTCCGCCGCCGTCTTGGTGCGAAAGATGTCGCGCAGCTCGCGCTGGAGCTCGCGGTTGCCGCGGGCGTGGTCGGCGTACTTGGAGCCGGGCCAGCGCTCGAAGAGGTCGACCCGGTCGACGCCCTCGCAGAAGTTCTTCCAGAAGGCCTGCTCGGACGCCATGAAGAGGACGTGGCTCTCGTCCGCTGTCTCGTAGACCTGGTAGCGCACGCCTTCCACCATGCCGGCGGTGCCCGGGGCGCGGCGCTCGTAGCCGTCGGCCTTGTTGCCGGTGACCTCGGACTGGGGCCGCTCGTAGGAGCGCCAGGTCTCCGAGCGGTACCAGTCCATCGCCGCGGCGGCGTCGGATTGGGCCAGGTCGATGAAGGAGCTCTCGCCGGTCTCGCGGGCCCGGATCACCGCGGCCAAGATCCCCAGCGCGCCGTAGAGCGGGCCGGCGTTGATGCCGATGGAGACGTGCTCGGGGATGTAGGCGAAGCCCTCGTCGTCGGTGGCGACATTGACGATGCCGGCCCAGGTGTCATAGGCCACCCCGTGGCTCGGGTAGTCCCGGTACGGTCCGGTCATGCCGTAGCCCGAGATGCTGCAGAAGACGATCTTGGGGTTGAGGGCCCGCAGGTCGTCGTAGCCGACGCCGCGCCGCGCCAACGCGCCGGGCCGCATGGCCTCCACCACCACGTCGGCGCCGGTGGCGAGTTCCTTCAAAATGGCGACACCGGCGTCGGTGCGCAGGTCGAGCACCAAGGAGCGCTTCCCTCGGTTGAGGTGCAGGTGCATGAGGGAGGTGCCTTCGACGATGGGCCACGTCATCTCGCGGATGTAGTCACCGGCAGGCGGCTCCACCTTGATCACGTCGGCGCCCAGGTCGACCAGGGCGGTGGTGATGGCCGCCGGCCCGAGGGCCGAGCACTCAATGATCCTCAATCCCTGCAGCGGCGGCGTCGTCGCCATCGGCCCTCCCGTCGTCAATGGCCGGATCGTAGCGGCCGCCGCCCCCCGCGCCGGGAGCCGGACCTCGCCATACTGGGACGATGGAGACGGAGACCCTCGATGACGCGCTGACGGTCTTCTCCGCCACCGCGCCCAAATACGGAGCCGCCGGCCTGGCCAATCACGGGCCCATGGCCGCCGAAGCGCTGGCGCACCTGGGCCGGCACGACGCGATCCCGGGTTGGGTGGCGCAGTACCGGGCCCGCCTCGACGACGCGCCGCCGCCGACGAGGCCCCTGACCGAGGCGGAGTGGCCGGCCGCGCTCGGGCGCGCCGACCGCTTCCCCGGGTGGCTCGCCCTCTTCGAGCGTGAGATCGCCGATCGTCCCGTCGCGGCCGTGGTCGGTGAGTGGGCGCCGCGGCTGCTCCCGGGCTCCGTCGGCGCGGCGACGCACGGGTTGATCCGCACCGGTCACGCGCTGCGCGGGCTGGGCGACGCCGACACGCCGCCACGCCGCCTCGAGGTGGCGAACGCCTTGGCCTTCTGGGCCAGCAGCTACCAGGAGCTGCCGGGACCACCGCTGCTGATCGGGCGGGAAGGGGTGGCTGCCGCGCTGGCCGACCTGCCGTACCTCCCCGAAGACGCGCCGCGCCCGTTCCTGATCAGTGACCGGGTGGCGGCGGTGGCCGACATCGCCGACGAGTTCGAGCAGGCGGTGGCGTCGCTGGGCTGGACCGGGAGTGCGGTCGATCTCCTCGATCAGCTCGCCACGGGCGGGGCGCTGGCCTACCTGCGCAACGCCGACGACGGCGGGGTGATCGGCCTTCTGCACGCGGTGACCTCGCCGCTGGCCTGCGAGCTGGTGCTGCCGTGGCTGGCGGAGGAAGACCGAGACGCCGCCCTGGGCTACGTCTGGCAGGCCGTGGCGGCATTGCACGTCGGCTACGACATCGACCGGCTCGCCCTGGCGCCCACGGAGACGCTCCCGTCGACCGACGTCCTCGTGGAGAGCGCGGTCGCCTCGGGTGACGAGCACGCCATCAAGCTGACCGAGGCGGCTCTGCGGTGCTTCGGTCGAACCGGCGACGCGGCACTCCTGCTGGCCGCCGCCGACGCCTGCCGGCGCCTCTGACGCCCCCGCCCGCGGCCCGCGTCTCCAGGTCCGTGGCTAGATTCGACCCGATGGAATACCGCACGCTCGGAAGAACCGGCCTCAAGGTCAGCCCACTCTGCCTCGGGGCGATGATGTTCGGGTCGTTCGGCAACACCGACCACGACGACTCCATCCGCATCATTCACGCCGCGCTCGACGCCGGCATCAACTTCGTCGACACGGCCGACGTCTACTCGTTCGGCGAGTCCGAGGAGATCGTCGGCAAGGCGTTGGCGCAGACCAAGCGCCACAAGGTGGTCCTTGCCACCAAGGTGCACGGCCAAATGGGCCAGGATCCCAACGCGCAGGGGAACTCACGGCGCTGGATCATGGCGGCGTGCGACAACAGCCTGCGCCGGCTCGGTGTCGACTACATCGACTTGTATCAGATTCACCGGCCGTCGCCCGAGACCGACGTCGACGAGACACTCGGTGCGCTGACCGACCTGGTGCGCGCCGGCAAGATCCGCTACTTCGGCAGCTCCACCTTCCCCGCCCACGAAGTCGTCGAGGCACAGTGGGTGGCCGAGCGCCGCGCCCGCGAGCGCTTCGTGACCGAGCAGCCGCCGTACTCCATTCTGGTGCGCAGCATTGAGAAGGACGTGCTGCCCACGTGCCAGAAGTACGGCATGGGCGTGCTGTCGTGGAGCCCGCTGGCGGGCGGCTGGCTCTCGGGCGCCTTTGGGCCGGGCAAGGAGAACAGCAGCCGCCGCGCCACCTTCCTGCCCCATCACTACGACATGGAGGTGCCGGGGAACCGGGCCAAGCTAGAGGCCGTCACTCAGCTGATTGAACTGGCGGACAATGCCGGCCTGTCGCTCATTCAGCTTGCGCTCGGCTTCGTGCTCGAGCACCCCGGCGTGACGTCGCCCATCATCGGGCCCCGGACCATGGAGCACCTGCAGTCCCAGCTGCCCGCCCTCGAACTGCGCCTGAGCCCGCTCGTGCTCGACCGGATCGACGAGATCGTGGCGCCAGGCACCGACCTCAACGACACCGATGTCGGCTGGGTGCCCGCCGCCATCGCGGACCCGTCGCTGCGCCGTCGCCCCCGCTGACTCAGCCGCCGGGGGGACTGAGCCCGTCGACGAGGCGGTTCAGTGCCTTCGCCATCCGCACCCGTGTGGCCTCCGGGTCCTCGGCGTGCGCAATGACGGTCGCCGCCTCGGTCAGGGCGCCGAGGAGGAGATAAGCGAGGGAGCCGGGGTCCTCGGACTCCACGAGTCCGGCGGTCACGGCGGCTTCGACGACGTCGAGAAGCGGTCGGTATCCGTACCGCGCATCGATCTCGTGCCACGTCTCCCATCCGAGGACGGACGGTCCGTCGATCAGCATGATCTGGGTGATGTCGGGCTTGACGCATTCGACGAGGAAGGCCGCGAATCCCCGGCGGAGCCACTCCAGCGGGTCGGATCCGGTGATGGCGGCTTCGAGAACGCGGGTCGCGGCTTCCGCCTCGACTTCTTCGAGCACGGCGGCGAAGAGGCCTTCCTTGTCGCCGAAGTGGTGGAGCAGGGCGCCGCGGGTCACACCGGCGCGCTGGGCGATGTCGGACGCCCTTGCCGCCGCGAACCCGATGGTGCCGAACAGCTCCCTGCCGGCACGCACCAGCAACGCCCGGGTCTCGGCCGCCTGATCCGCTGTTCTCCTGGGTGTCATCGCGTGGAGAACCTACTGTCTTTGACGTAAGATACGTGCCGCATGTATCATAACTTCATGTCAACGTTCCCCACCCTCACCCACTTCGCCCTGACCGTGAGCGATCTCGATCGCAGCATCGCCTGGTACGAGGCGCTCTTCGAGACGCCGGCGTTCTTCGTGGGCGACGAGACCACCTACCGCTTCGCGGTGTGGCTCGAGCCGTCGTTCGCCCTCCACGAGCACGCAACCGGTTCCGACGGGACGCCCTTCGACGAGCACCGCATCGGGCTCGACCACATCGCGTTCGGCTGCGCCACCCGCGAGGAGCTCGAGGCCTGGCCGGCGCGGCTCGACACGCTCGGCATCGAGCACGGAGAGATCGTGGACGCTTTTTACGGATCGGGTTTGGCCTTTCGCGACCCCGACAACATTCAGTGGGAGTTCTTCCTCCCGGTGACGTAGGCCGTCGACCCTCGACCGACGGGAGTCCTCCGTCGCGCAGCATGCGGTGATCGACCACGACCAGCCCGCACCATCTCGTCACGTCCAGGGAGGAACGCGCGCGAGGCTTCGCACGGGTCCGGGAAGGCCGCGCGTGACTACGGTGGCGGCCGAGAGGTCGAGACGAGGGAGTGATCTGGTGCCGACGCGACGCGAGGTGCTCAAGGGGGGTGGGGGCGCGGTGCTCGTGGGTCTGGCAGGGTCCGGCGCCGGCGCCGGCGTCGCAGGGACGGCGACGCCGGCCGGTGCGAGCGAATCGTCGCTGGCGACCTCACCACAGGCACCCGTCGCCGTCCCCGGGTTCCGGCCGGGTGGGCCCGGGCCTCTGTACTGGAGCACCTACGACTACGAGAACGCCGCCAACGTCATCATCCCCGAAGCGGTGTGGAAGACCAACATCGACTGGGTGGCGGAGACCTTCCGTGACTACGGCTACACGATGGCCTGTACGGACGGGTGGATTGACAACACCCAGAAGGTGACAAAGCACGGCTACATTGTGAGCCAGGCGGACGACTGGGAACATGACTGGGCCTGGTGGGCCAAGTATCTGAAGTCCAAGGGGATGCAGCTCGGCGTCTACTACAACCCGTTGTGGGTCACGAAGTCGGCCGTCAACAGTCCCTCGGTCACGGTCGTGGGCCGACCCGACGTCAAGGTCGCTGACATCGTCAACCCGAATGACTGGTTTGACGGGGGCGGACAGCTGCAGTGGGTGGACACCACCCGCGATGGGGCCGAGGAGTACGTCAAGGGGTACGTGGCCTACTTCCGCGAGCTCGGAGCTGTGTTCCTCCGGATCGATTTCCTCGCCTACTACGAGACCGGATTCGATCAGAACGACGGCACCGTGGGCGTGAACCACGGCCGCGAGGGATACCTGCGGGCGCTGCAGTGGATGCGCGAGGCGGCGGGCGACATGCAACTGAGCCTCGTCCTGCCCAACCTCTTCGACCATGGCGCCGCTGAACGTGCCTACGGCGACCTGATTCGGATCGACAACGATGCCGGCTTCGGTACCTGGTTCACATTCAGCGGAGGTCGTGAGACCTGGCAGCCCGAGTGGTCCCAGTGGAACAACCCGTTCATGGGATTCACCGGATTCGCCGACATCTCCGGCCGAGGCCAGGTGATCCTCGATGGCGATCCTTTGATCATGCGGACATTCACCCGTGACGAGGAGCGCCAGAGCACCGTCAACCTCTTCATCATGGCCGGTGCCGCCATCGCCATTACCGATCACGTCGACACCATCGCCAACAATGCGCACATCTTCCAGAACCGCGAGGTCCTGGCTCTGCACAATGCCGGCCTGGTGGGCAAGCCCGTCTTCAACAACAGCCATTCGTTCGACTACGACCCCTCCAGCCGCGACCCCGAGCGCTGGATCGGCCAACTTCCCGATGGGTCCTGGGCGGTCGCCTTGTTCAACCGGTCCGACGACGAGGCCACGAAATCGATTGTCTTCGCCGAGAGCCTTGGCATCAGCGGATCGGCTGCGGTGCGCGATCTCTGGGCCCATCAGAACCTGGGATCCATGACTGGCGTTCAGGTTGGGTTGGCGCCGCACGCGTCCGTGCTTCTGACGGTCAAGCCCCAGGGTCCGACGCACTTCCAGGCCGACGTGGGCGCCTGGGCCGGCTCGGCTCGCTTCGAGAAGACCTTCGCAGGCCACGAGGGAATGGGTTACGTCACCGACCTCCAGACCGAGGGCAGCAGCGTCGCGATTGCCATCGCCGTCTCGAACGCCGGGCGTCGGCGGCTCGAGTGCCACGTGGCCAACGCCACCGGAAGCGCGTCCACGTTGACCGTGCGCGCGCTCGACCCCAAGACCGGACGCGTGCACGGCTCTGCCGTTCTGCACGTGCCGAGCACGGCAGCGTGGACCTCGTGGCGAACGGTTCCCGTCACGCTGAGCATGGCGGCCGGGACCAACCTCGTCGTGTGCAGCGTCGAGTCGGCCGACCAGGGTGGGGTCAACCTCGACTACGTCGCGCTGGCCTAATTCCAACTCCGAGGAGCCTCTGCCGAGGTCGCGTCGGTTCCGACAAGGGAGCGCAAGGACGCACCGGCACGCCGGCCCGCTTCTTCGGGGTCGAGGGCGTGGAGGACGTCGGAGAACACCTCGACGCCCAGCGGTGCCGCCGTGCCCGTCGACTGCAGGTCGCCCAGGAGTGAGGCCAGGTCAAGCTCGCCGTCGCCTGGAAGCAGCCGTTCGTGCAGTGTGGCGTGCATCGGCTCCGCCTCGCGCGTCGCCGGCGCATCAGAGAGCTGCACCCCGAGAATGGACGCGCCGGGAATGCTGCGCAGCAGAGCGCTGTCGGGGTGGCTGCGAAAGTAGTGCCAGGCGTCGAGCATCAGGCCGCCGTTGCGACGGTCGGCCCCGCGGACGACCTGCCACGCCGTCGCCAGGTCGGGGAACCGGGACCAGGGCAGGAACTCCAGATGGACGAGCAGGCCGTGCTCGGCCGCCCGGTCGCACAACCCGGCGAAGGCCGCCGCCGCGTCGTCGAGCGACCATGTGCCGCCGAACACGTCGACTGCGTTCAGCGAGCGCGCCCCGACCGCGTCGGCGACAGCGAACAGCTCCCGCTCCGCGAAGCCGAAGATCCGTTCCTCGTCGAGCTCGGGTGGAATGCGGACGTCGGACGCGCCGGGGGGCCACCACCAGGCGGGGTCGAGCTCGGCCACCGACAGCCCGTGATCGGCCAGGAGCAGGCGGATGTCCTGATCGCTCAGCCCCTCGTCGCGCGCCGCCTCGTAGTCGCGGCCCCAGAGCGACAGACCGCTGAAGCCGCCGGCCTGGGCGGCGGTCAGCCGTTCCCGGAAGGGGATGCCGGACCCGATGGTGCCCGAGCACAGCACGGTTTGGCCTGCGCCGAGGGTCATCGGTTCGCCCAAACGGGGAGGAACGGCCTGGCCGGGGCGGGCCACTGCGGGCATGGGTTTCTCGTCACTATCGTTCCCTTCGTGTTCGAGAACGGTACCGGAGCCCAGGAGAACGCAGCGGCCCGTGTCTAGGCTCGTCCTGCGCGACGCCACCGTCCTCGACGCGGACGGCGCCCGCCCCCGGACCACGGTCGTGGTCGAGGAGCGCCGCATCACCAGCGTGCGCACCGGGGCACCCGTGGAGACGAACCCCGAGGACCGGGTGGTCGAGCTCGACGGGCGCACCGTCATGCCTGGCATGGTGAGCAGCCATTTCCATGCCACCTACAACGAGCTCGGTTCCAAGACGGCTCCGTTCGGTCTCGAGGAGCCGCCGGCACTGCAGGCGGTTCGAGCGGCGCATCATCTCGAGCTGTTGCTGCGCAGCGGCTTCACCGGTGCCGTCAGCGCGGGCGCCCCCTTTGCCATCGACGCTTCTATGAAGGCTGCCATCGCGGAGGGCCTCTTCCCGGGACCCCGGCTGATGGCGGGCAGCCGGGACGTCAGTACCACGGGGCACGCGGGCGACAAGAGCTTCCCGTGGTATTGGGACGTCGGCGCCCGCGGCGCCATCAACCGCTCCGACGGACCGGACGGCTTCAGGCTCGCCGTGCGCGAGGAGATCAAGCAGGGCGCCGAGATCATC
>Ga0302326_10011943_pt1 | contig 18605 bp, 13 predicted proteins | sample Palsa_T0_3_FD_202264 | JGI IMG/M metagenome (GOLD analysis project Ga0302326, IMG submission 202264) | Peat permafrost microbial communities from Stordalen Mire near Abisko, Sweden - Palsa_T0_3 | ecosystem: Environmental > Terrestrial > Soil > Palsa > Peat permafrost | place: Sweden: Abisko...
TCCTGCTGTGGGACGGCGCCGAACGGGTCGAGTTCCGCACCCACGTAGACGGCTCGGTCGGCAGCGACCGGCTGCTGCGGGTTCGCTTCCCCGCCCGGGTCCCCGGCGCGCTGCCCGTCTGCCAGACCGCGGTGTCGGTGATCGGCCGCTCGTTCGGCGCTGCCGGCGCCGACGTCGCGGATCACTGGTACACCCTCGACAACCCCGCGCATGAATGGTTCGGCCTGTCCTCGGCCGCCAGGGTGCGGCTGACCGCGCCCTCCGGCAGGCGGCTGACCTGCGCGATCGGAGTCGCCGAGGTGATATCGCCCAGGATTTCGAACGGATTGCGGATGGCCACTCGGGCCTTGCTGGCTGCTCTGGCCAGCCAGGGAGTCACGGCGACCTGCTCGCGGCCGGACGGCCCGCGGTACGGCTCGATCGACCTGGACTCGAACCTGCCCGACGTGCGGATCGCGCTCGGCGGCCCGGAGCAGAACCCGTTCGCCGCCGAGGTCCTGGCGGCGGCCGGCCAGGCTGCCAGAAGGCAGCTGGCCGCGCAGCTCGCGGCGGGCGGCGTCGCACGGCTCTGGGTGCCGGCCACGATCAGCCGCGAGCGGGCGTTCGGCCCCGGCGCTGATGTCCGCGGCGCCCGCGCGCTGCCCGTCCTGATCGTGGCCGGCGACGACCTGGCGGCCGCGATCGGCGCCGTCACCGCTGACCTGGCCGACGCCGTGATCGAGGTCGCCGTGGCCGAGGTCGCCGTGGCCGAGGTCGCCGTGGCCGAGGTCGCCGTGGCCGAGGTCGCCGTGGCCGAGGTCGCCGTGGCCGAGGGGACGGCCGGACTTGGCGGGGCTGCCGGACTTGACGGGGCCGCGCTTGATGAGGCCGCCGGGTCTGGTTTCCCGGACGTTCCCGACCTGGCGGGCCGCTCGGTGGCGCTGCTCAACCGCGGTACCCCGGGCAGCCTGGTGACGCCGGACGGCACGCTGAACATCTCGCTGATGCGCTCGTGCAGCGGCTGGCCCTGCGGGGTCTGGATCGACGGGGAGGCGCGCACGGCGCCGGACGGCACGAGCTTCGCCTGGCAGCACTGGAGCCACACGTTCGAGTACGCGCTGGCCGCCGGGCCCGGTGACTGGCGGTCGGCGGGCTTCCCGCTGGCCGGCCTCGACTACAACCGTGACCTGCTGGCTTATCACGCCGGGCTGCACGACGGCCTGCTGCCCGCGACGGTAAGCCTGGCGTCTGCCGAGCCGGCCACCGCCGCGCTCACCGCGCTTAAGCCGCGCGGAAACCCGCTCGCGTCCGGCAGGCCGGCCACGCCGCGCCGCGAGGATGGGGTGACGCTGCGGCTGCGCGACGTCTCCGGCCAGGCAGTCCCGACGGCCGCGCTCGTGCGGCTGCTGCCCGGCCTGGCGTCCGCGAGCCTGACCGGCCCGGTCGATGAGACCGGCGGCAAGCCGCTGCCGGTGCGGGACGGCGCGGTCCGTGCGCGGCTTCCCGCCGCTGGCATGGTGACTCTGGGCCTGGTGCCCGAGCCATGGCCGGCCGCCCGCCCGCAGGCCGTGAGCGAGCAGCCCGCAGTCACCATGGCGGTTCCCGTGCCCGGTGAGATGGGCGCGCCCGGGGGGCTGGCCGCGTCCGGGGAGCCCGCCCAGCCCGTGTACACCCGTTACTGGCTGCACGGCAAGGGACCCGCACCGGCGGGAAACCTGCCCGTCGCCGTGCACCTGTCCGCCGGAAGGCCGGCCAGCGCCGGCGGCGGGGCACCCGGGGATGCTGGCCGGGGCCATGAGAGCTCGCCTGGCCAGGGCGAGAGCTCGCCTGGCGAGGGGGCAAGGCTCGCGCTGGCCGGGCCGGGCGGCCCGCCCGGCGCGCTGCGGCTGACCGTTGCCTGCGGCCCGGAGCCAGCAGCCGGCTGGGTAGATCTTGACGTGCCGTCCGGGCTCGCCGCCGATCCGGCCGGCCCGCTCCGCTATGACCTGCCGGCTCGCGGGCACGTGAGCTGGGAGCTGGCGGTGCGGGCGCTGCCCGGCGCGGCAGGCCGCTACTTCCTGGCGGCCAGGATCAGCGACGGCGCAGGCCAGCTTCTGGAGGACGCGGCGCTGGTCACCGCGGGCGAGCCCGCCGCGCCATCGCCCAGCCTGCCCGCCGATGAGTTCATTGACCGCTACCTCGCGGACCAGCTGGCGGCCACGGCGGAGCTGGAGATCAGCCTGTCGGCCCGCGAGATCGTCCTCGCGCCCGGCGGCCACGCCATCGTGGCGGTTCGCCTGGCGAACAGCACTGCGTCGCAGCTCAGGGGCGAGGCGCAGCTGGTGTCCCCGGCGGGCAGCTGGGACAGCGCCGGGCCATGGACGCGCGGTTTCGCCGTCGGCCCCGGCGAAGCCGTGACCTTGCCCTACTCGGTAACCGCGGCCGCCAGCGCGCGTCCCGGCCAGGCATGGTGGGTACTGATAAAGGTGATGTATTTCGGCCGGGTGCGCTACACCGAGGCGATCGCGTGCTCCGTCGCCGACGGGCCGGAAGGTCGGGCACCGGGCCTTCCCGCGTCAGCCGCAGTTCCCGCCGCTGCCCCAGTCCCCTCATCCGGCCCAGTCCCCGCATCCGGCCCAGTCCCCGCATCCGGCCCAGTCCCCGCATCCGGCCCAGTCCCCGCATCCGGCCCAGTCCCCGCATCCGGCCCAGAAAGACGATGACGACCGGCATCGCGATCGGCGCGGGCAATCTTCCCGCGGAGCCGAACAGCTTCATCGGCCGCGAGCAGGATCTGGCCGAGCTCACCCTGCTACTTGGCGATGTTCGCGCGGTGACCCTGTGCGGGCCGGGCGGCATCGGCAAGACGCGGCTGGCACTGCGGCTTGCGCGCGCGCTCCTGCCCGGCTTTCCCGACGGGGCGTGGCTGGTCGAGCTTGGTGACACTGCCGATCCCGCACTGGTACCGCGCCGGGTTGCGGCTGCGCTGGGCATCAGGGAAGAGCCAGGCCGCCCGCTCACCGAGACGCTGGCCGGCGCTCTCCGGTCGCGGCGCATGGTGCTGATCATCGACACCTGCGAGCATGTGCTGGACGCCTGCGCCGCCCTGGTACGGCGGCTGCTTGACGGCTGCCCCTCGCTGCGGCTGATAGCGACCAGCCGGCAGCCGCTGCGGGTGCCCGGCGAGACAGCCTGGCGGGTCCGTCCGCTCGCGCTGCCCGCGCAGCCCGCCGGGCTGTCAGACCGGGACCTGGCCGGACATGAGGCGATCCGGCTGTTCGCCGAGCGGGCCGCTGCCGTCCGGCCAGGATTTGCGCTCGGCAGGGACAACACCGCGGCGGCCGTCCGCCTGTGCCGGACGCTGGACGGGATCCCGCTGGCCATCGAGCTGGCGGCGGCGCGGGTCCGGGCGCTGTCGGTGGAGCAGATCGCGGGCCGCATCGGCGACCGGTTCCGGCTGCTGGCATCGGGCGACCGGACTGCCCCGCCGCGGCAGCAGACGCTGCGGGCTACCGTGGACTGGAGCTACGAGCTGCTCACCGGACCCGAGCAGGTGCTGCTGCGCAGGCTTTCCGTCTTCGCCGGCTGGAACCTGGACATGGCCGAGCAGATCTGTGCCGACGGCGAGATCTCCGCGCCTGCGGTCCTCGGGCTGCTGGCCGCGCTTATTGACAAGTCGCTGGTCACGCTCGACGCCGAGGTGGACGGCGCCGCCCGCTACCGGCTGCTGGACACGATCAGGGAGTACGCTGCCGCCCGGCTGGCCGCCTCCGGCGAGGCGACCGCCGTCCGTATCCGGCACCGGGACTACCTGCTGAACCTGGTGGAATCCGCTGCGGCGGTCGCGTTCCTGCGCGGCGATCCGCCATGGCCGGATCGGGTCGCAATGTACCGGCGCGTGCACGCGGAGCGGGCCAACTTCGAGGCCGCGCTCACCGTCTCGCTGGAACGCCGCGAGGCCGCCGAGGGACTGCGGCTCTGCACCGCGCTGCGCAGCCCGTGGGTCGCCTACGGTGACGTCAGCGCAGGCGCCGGCTGGTTCGATCGTTTTCTGGAGCTGGCGGCTGGAGTGCGGCCGGCCACCATGGCCCGTGCCCGGATCTGCAGGGCGGAGCTCGCCTTCGAGCAGCAGGACTACGCCGCGGCGGCACAGGCCGCCCGCGCGGGCATCGAGCTCTGCGGGTCATCCGGCGGCGCTGGCGAGCCCGCCGGGCACCGCGTGCTTGCGCTGGTCAGCTTGCGGGCTGGCCGGCACGACGACGCCCTCCGCCACGCGGAGACAGCCATCACGGCGGCCCGCGCGGCCGAGGATGCCTGGGAGGAGGGGCTGGCGCAGAGCACCAGGGCAGCCGTGCTGGCACGCCAGGGCAAGCTGAACGAGGCGCGACGGGCGTACGAGATCGCCCTCGACGTGCTCAGGGACAACAACGGCTGGGGCGTGGCGCAGACCCTGTACGGGCTCGGCGCGCTGGCCAGGGCGCGCCGGGATCATGACGCCGCGCTGCGGCACTATGGTGCGGCGTTGGCGCTGTACCGGGCCATCGATGCCCGGCCGGAGATCGCCCGCTGCCTTGCCGGGATCGGCTGGGTGGCGCTCTCCCGCGGCGACCTGGAGCTGGCCAGCTCGAGCCTGTCCGAGAGCATGCGGCTCAGCCTGGCCACCGGCCAGCGGCTGTCGATTGCCCGCGGACTCGAGGCTCTTGCCGCGCTGGCGCTGGCCCGCGGTGATCCGTCAGCTGCACTCCGCCTCGAAGGCGCCTGGCTTGCCGCGGCCGAGGCGGCCGGGGATGTCTTCCTGGCATCCAGGTCTCAGATCGATGCTCTGCACGAGGCCGCGCGCCGACAGCTCAGTCCGGTCGCTGCGGCCGCGGCAGCGGCCGAGGGCAGGGCAATGACCATGCACGAAGCCATCAATTACGGCGCCAGGCCAGCGGGCGCCGGGTCGGCGGGGATTGCCGCGACGGGAGCCGGGACCAGCTTCGCGGGACCGCTGCCCGTCTCTCGCGACGGCGATGGGTCGGTGCTGACCAGGCGGCAGCTCCAGGTCGCCGTCCTGGTCGCGCGCGGGCTCTCCAACCGTGCCATTGCCGACGAGCTCGTCATTAGCCCGGCGACCGCCGCCCGGCACATGGCCAACATCTTCACCAGGCTCGGCCTGAGCTCCCGCGCCCAGGTCGCCGCATGGGCGGCCGGGCGCGAGTCCGGCGAAGTGCCCTGAGCGTGCTAGTGGCCCGCCATCCCGCTGGCCGCCCGGTCCGCCCGGCACCTCATCCGCCGGCACGCGACTCAGGGCCTGCACATCCGCCCGGCCTGCACTGCACATCCACGGCGCCTGGACATCGGACGGGCCTGCATATCTACGGGCCTACACATCCGCGGGGCACACGACTGCATATGGCTATGGCTAATTCTGCGCATGCGCGAGGCGCGTGCCATGCCTACGGTCGTGCTGTGCGCTCCGGCGCACCGTCGGATGACCGGCGAGCGATCGCGCCTCGCGCGGGACCGGACGTCAGGAGGGGGATGGCCGGCCCGCGGGGGGGGCGGGATAGTCCGTGGCGGTAGCTGGCCGCGGGATCGCCTCTGGCGCCCGCCGCTGGCGGTCACCGATTTCGTCATCGTGGAGGATCCGCACGTTCCGCCCGGCCAGATCCTCCACGCTGTTGCGCAACTGCGCTGTTTCGCGCGGGGGACGGGGTTCGAGCAGGCGGATCCGCAGCGGCGCAGTGGTCCTGGCTAGCCGCGGTTGGCCAGGCGGCCGGGCCACCACGCGAAACCTATCTGGAGATCCATCGCCCCGGCTGTTGATGCCGGGTCATGTCGCCGGCCGCGCTGAGTTCCGGGCCAGCGCGCGGCCGATCACCATCCGCAGCACCTGATTGGTGCCCTCCACGATCTGCAGCGCCTTGGCCTCGCGCAAGTAGCGCTCGGCGGGGAAATCCTCTACGTAGCCGTAACCGCCAAGCACCTGCACGGCATCGGTGGCCACCCGCATGGCAGTGTCGCTGGCGAAGAGCTTAGCCATCGCCGCCTGCGTTCCGAATGACAACCCGGCGTCCTTGCGCCGCGCTGCCGCCAGGTACAGGGCCCGGGCCGCCTCGACCGCGGTGGCCATGTCAGCGAGCATGAACGAGATGCCCTGAAAATCGGCGATCGGGCGGCCGAACTGCCGGCGCTCGCGCGCGTAATCGGCGGCGGCGTCGAGCGCGGCCTGGGCCAGGCCGGTGGCGCACGCGGCGATGCCGAGCCGGCCCTCGTCAAGCGCGGCGAGCGCGATGCCGAATCCCCTGCCTTCCTCGCCAATCAGGTTACCGGCCGGCACCCGGGCCGACTCGAAGATCATGTGCGCAGTCACCGACGCCCGCATGCCCATCTTGTGCTCCGCCGCGGCCGCCGACACGCCCGGCGTCTCTGCCGGAACGTGCAGGCAGCTGATCCCGCGGGCTGCGCCGGGAGCTTCATGATCACCGGAAGTGCGGGCGAACAGGGTGTAGAAGTCGGCCTGCCCGGCATGCGAGATCCACGCCTTGACGCCGTCGATCACGTAGTCCCCGTCGCGGGCCACCGCGCGCGTCCGCAGAGCCGCGGCGTCCGAGCCGCTCTGCGGCTCGGACAGGCAGTAGGCGCCGAGCAGGCCGCCGCCCAGCATCGACGGCAGCCAGCGCTGCTGCTGCTCGCTCGTGCCGGCGGCGGCCAGCGGGAAGCAGGTCAGGGTATGCACGCTCATGCCGAGCCCGACGGTCAGCCAGGCGCCCGCCATTTCCTCAACGACCTGCAGGTATACCTCGTACGGCTGGCCGCCGCCGCCCAGTCGCTCCGGGTACGGCAGGCCGAGCAGGCCCGCGGCTCCGAGCAAGCGGAACGTCTCGCGGGGGAACCTCCCGTCGCGCTCGGCCGCCGCGGCCGCCGGCCGCAGTTCCTTATCCGCAATCTCGGCGGCGAGCTCGAACAGGTCCCTGGCCTGCTCGTCGGCGTACACCCGGTGCGCGAGGCCCATCAGGCCCCGATCACGACGAGTTCGCGGGTGCCGTGGTTGAGCCGTTCGCCGTCCTGCTCGCCGCAGACCACGATGTCCTCGATCCTGGCGCCATGCGGGCCCGCATAGATCCCGGGCTCGATGGAGAAGGCCATCCCCTGCTGCAGCGGCTCCGCGTTCCCGGCCACGATGTACGGGTCCTCGTGCGGCTCCAGGCCGATGCCATGGCCCGTCCGGTGCACGAACTGCCCGCCATAGCCGGCTGCCGTGATCGGATCGCGCGCGGCTGCGTCGACGGCCTCGGCGCTGACCCCCGGCCGGACCGCCGCGCAGGCGGCGTCCTGGGCCTCCCTGAGCACCTCGTAGTACGCGGCGAATTCCGCAGCCGGCGAGCCGAGCACATACGTCCGCGTGCAGTCCGAGCAGTAGCCCGTGGGCATGGTGCCCCCGATATCGACCACGACGGCGTCTCCGGCCGAAAGCACGCGGTCCGACGCCTCGTGGTGCGGGCTGGCAGCGTTGGGACCGGACGCCACGATCGTGAAATCCACTCGCGCGTGCCCCTCGGCCAGGATCGCGTCCGCGACGTCGGTGGCCACCTCCCGTTCAGTCCGGCCCGGCCGCAGCCATCCGGGCACCTGGGCGTGCACCCGGTCGATGGCCTGGCCGGCCTCGCGGAGGGCGGCTACCTCGGCGGGAGTCTTGCGGATGCGCAGGCCGCGCAGGGCAGTACTGGCCAGGCCCTGGCGGGCGTCTGGCAGCGCGGCGCGCAGCCGGAGTGTCATCAGTGCCCACATCCGGTCCGACAGGCCAACCGAGCTGACCGCGCCGAGCCTTCGCGCGACCAGCGCGTACGGGTCGTCCGTCTCGTCCCAGGCGAAGATGTCCAGCCCGAGATGGCCCGCCGGGGACGCGAGCGCCGCCGGCAGTTCCAGCCTCGGGACCACCAGAAACGGCGGCTTGCCGGCCGGCACCGCCAGGCAGGTTAGCCGTTCGAGCTGCTGAGCGTCATAGCCGAGGACATACCTCAGATCAGGGCCGGGGGTAAGCAGCAGCGCGCCGAATCCGGCCGCGCCGGCCGCCGCCGACGCTCTTTCCAGGCGATCCTCCGGATAGAGCGGCGCCATGGCCTGCACACTCCCCATCAAGGCCTCCACATGCCTCGGCGACGCTGACGCTCCCTGCCTGCGCATCATCTAACCACGACGAATTCGGCGCGCATCTAGACAGCAAAGATGCCGATGCCTCACGCTAGGTACACGAACGCTGACCAGGTGTGAAACATTATGACTTCTGAGACTGCAGAGTTTTCGTCGAGTGGCCGGAGCCGCGCGAGGGTGCCCGCCCAGGCGGGCAGCCCGGGCAGCCCGTCGCGGCTGCCCGGGTCCACCCCGGCGCCGGATCTCCAGGCCAGGCTCAGCGCCGAGCTCGATCAGGAGCGGCACGTCGCGCTTGAGCTGCAGCGGGCCATCCTGCCGCTGCACGACGGGCCGTTCGACCTGCCCGGGCTGCGCGCCGTCGTCAGGTACCTGCCCGCGACACGGGGCAGCCGGGTGGGCGGTGACTGGTACATCACCGCGGCGATGCCCACTGGCCAGGTGCTGATCGCGATCGGCGACGTCGCGGGGCACGGCCTGGCCGCAGCGGCCGGCATGGCCCGGCTGCGCGGCGCGCTGGCGGGCCTGGCGATCACCGGCGCGCCGCCTGAGCGACTCGTTGGCTGGCTCAACGACCTGGTCCGGCATGTCGGCCCCGAGCACACTGCATCCGTCGCGGCCGGCTATTTCGACCCGGTCACCCGCGTGCTGACCTGGGCGCAGGCCGGCCATCCCCCGCCCGTGCTGGTACGGGGCGCCTGGGCGGCGCCGCTCGATCCGCCCGGCGGGATCCTGCTCGGCGCGGCCGAGGAAGGCTACGAGGTCGCGTCCCTGCGGCTCCGGATCGGTGACTTGCTCCTGCTCTACAGCGACGGCCTGGTCGAGTCCAGGGACCGCCCGCTGGACGAGGGCCTGGCAACGCTCGCCAGATCGGCCCGCGGCATCAGAGATCCTGAGCAGGTCGTCGTCGCCGTCCTGCGGGCACTCGGCTCGACTGACCCCGAGGACGACACCTGCCTGCTGGCCCTGCAGGTCCTGTAAGCCGTTCTGGCGGATGTCGTCGTGGGCGGATGGACAGTTCCGGCTCGTCATCGACGGTGAGATGATCGGCGCGGTGCCGCGCACGACCACCCGCGAAGTCCACCGGTTCAAGGCCTATGCCCGCCCCAGTGCGCCCGCCCCGGAACACGGCAGGCCAGGAGGGCCGTCAGCTATGACTGAGATATCCGCCACCACCCAGATCGCTGCCTCACCACAAGCCGTGTGGGCAGTTCTGGCTGACCTGGCCAGCTACCCGCAGTGGAACCCGCTGTTCCGCGAGGCATCCGGGCAGCTCAGCGCCGGGAACAAGATCACCCTGAAGAGCATTCATCCGGTCAACGGCCGCACCATGACCGTTAAGGCCAGCGTGCTGGCCGCCGAGCCAGGCACGGAGCTGCGGTGGAGATCCAGCCTGCCCGGCATCATCACCGGCGAGCACAGCTTTACGCTGACCCCCGCTGAGGGAGGCGGCACCTGCCTGGTGCAGACCGAGACCTACAGTGGGCTCCTCGGCCGCTTCTCCGCCAAGACCACCAGCCGCTTCGAGGCCAGCTTCCAGTCGCTCAACCAGGCCCTCAAGGAACGAGCCGAAAACCCAGCAGGCAACACCGGGCTCAACATCTAGGGCGTGTAGAGGATCAACTGAAGCCAATCCGTCCAGGATCAAGTGGAGCTAGACACTTACGCAGCGATCCGTTCGCCGATCGGGCGTCGTCTCAGTGCCGGATTCATGACAGCGGGCGGGTTGTACGCCATTTCGAGCTGGTTGAGGCCGGCATCGAGCGCCTTGTGAATGATGCGGATCGAGTCGTCGTGGTCGGGATTGCCCATCGCGCCGAACATCATGGCGCCGAGAGCGTACGGGCTGACCTGGATGCGCGTGCGGCCGAGGGTGCGATAGCGCATCGCCGGTCTCCTTGTCAGTCGGTCCGGGCGGCGAGCGCGGCGGACATCCGGCCCAGTGAGGACCCGAGGTCCCAGCGCGCGTCAAGTTCGGCGAGCCGGCCAGGGTCGGCAGGCGTGGTCGGCAGGAAGCCGCCAGGCGTCGGCACCGGCGCATCGGTCGCTACCTGGACCACCGGGACAGCTGCCGCCAGGTAGTCGCGAGCGACGGCTAGCTTGGCCCGGCTGCCCATCGGGAAGCCGCCGTGGCCCTTGTCCAGCGCGGCCAGCATCGCGTCGACGCTGCCGAAAACCCGGACGAGCGCGGCAGCCGTCTTCTCCCCCACCCCTGCGACTCCCGGCAGGCCGTCGCTCGGGTCGCCCCGCAGCGCCGCGAACGCCGCGTACGCGCGGCCGGGAATCTGGTACCGGGCACTCACCCAGGCTTCGTCCACGATGTCGAGCTTGGACAGGCCGCGCGCGGTGTAAATCACCCGGACCTGACGAGCATCATCCACCAGCTGAAAGAGATCCCTGTCTCCGGTGACCACCTCGACCGGACCGTCGGCGCTCGTCACTAGCGTGCCGATGACGTCGTCCGCCTCATAACCGGGTGCCGCCGCCATGCCAACCCCCGCGGCCGCCAGTACCTCCTCGATCACCGGCACCTGCGCGGTCAGCGTGTCCGGCGCCTGCTCGGTGCCGTCCGGGTTGGCGCGGTGCGCCTTGTAGGAAGGGATCGCCGCCACCCGGAACGCGGGCCGCCAGTCAGCGTCCATGCAGGCGATCAGCCTGCTGGGCCGCCGCGCACGGACCAGCCGGGCGATCATGTCAAGCAGCCCCCGGACCGCGTTGACCGGCGTGCCGTCCGGCGCCGTCATGGTGTCCGGCACGCCGTAATACGCGCGGTAGTACAGCGAGGCACTGTCCAGCAGCATCAGCGGGCGCACGCGGCTATCCTGCCAGGGAGGCCGCTTCCTGGCCATCCGCCGCGGCCCATCGGCCAAGCTCCCCAGCCTCGCCTGCCCGGCCGGCCTGGGCAACCCGGCCATCATCCGGATTATTCATGCATTTCCTCTATGGATATATGAATCTATTGGCATTGGAGCCGGCGGCCTGATGATCCCTACGCTTGGCTCATCGCGTGACTGATCAGGTCGCGGCAGGTTGAGGAGGGACGATGACACCACCGAGGGCGGTTCGCTCCCGATGTCCCGGTGTCACGCCGACTGGCAGCAGACCGCCGCGCTGGTGGCTGACCAGCTGCGCGGGCATCTTCCCGGCCCGGAGATCCTCACCAGCGGCGAGCGCGCGGGTGATCCGGGCAGCTACGTCAGCCATCTGCTGCACACCGAGCCCGACGGTTCGTTCTCGATCTGTGCGCTTGTCTGGCGACCTGGTCAGATAACGCCGATCCATGACCACGTGACATGGTGCGTTTTTGGCGTCGTGCAGGGCGCCGAGTACGAGGAGCTTTACGCGCTGCGCGACGGCGGCACCAGCCTGGAGGAAGTGGGCAGTGACGTGAGCACAGCCGGCCAGGTCGGCGGTTTCGCGCCGCCCGGCGACATTCACCGGGTCCGCAACTGCGGCGACGACGTCGCCATTTCGCTACACGTCTACGGCGCCGATATCACCAGGCTCGGCAGCAGCGTGCGCCGTACCTACGATCTCCCGGTTCTTGCCGGCCGGGCCAGCCAGGCGTGAACCGGCCGGCTAGCTGAGGTCCAGTACGTGCTCCTGCTCCCAGTGATCAGGCTCGTCCGGCCTGACCAGCTGCCGCCTGCCTGTGCCGCGGAAGCCCAGCCGCTGGTAGAACGCCTGGGCCCGGGCATTGACGTCCGTGACCCAGAGCGTGAGCCGCTGTGCGCCGTCGGCGCGGGCGCAGCCGCTGACTGCCGCGACCAAGTCGTCGGCGATGCCCCGGCCGCGTGCCGCTGGGCTGACCCACATCGAGACGAGGTGCCAGCTGCCGCTAGCACCGTCGCCGTGACCCGGGCTCTCCCGGCCCTCGCCCTTGATATCACCGCTGCGGCCGCCACTGCCGTCGGTGCCATCGCTGCTGATGGCGCCGCCGCTGCTGGCCCGCTCGGCGAATCCGGCCGCGATCCCCACCGGCTCGCCGTCGGCCCACGCGATGAACTGCGGCGAGGCGGCGATCCGGGCCCGCCAGTACTGCTCCGGACGGCCAATCTCGCCGTCCAACGTTGAGCCGAACGCCTGCGGCGCCTCGGCGAGCGCCGCCAGCCGTACGCGCCGCAGCGTTGCCCAGTCCTCGGGCACGGCGCGGCGGATCTCAAAGCTGGTCTCGGTGGTGTCTGCGCCTTCGGTAGCCATCACAGGATGGTGCCGGGGCCGGCTTGCCGGCCGCAACTCGTTAGGTCCGCGCCCGCAGCCGTCAGCCATGCTGACCACGATCAGTACTGAAAAAAATTTCCGGAAGATAGTTGTGGCTGCCCTGGTGGTTGGCGGCGGATTGTCAGTGGGTGGCGCTAACTTAGAACTAGTAATCGAAGCAGGCACCCAGCATTGCGAGGGGAAGGATCCGGATGTGCGCAACCGGCCAGCCGCCCGCGACCGCCCCGGCTGTCCCGACCCCGCCGGGGACGGCGGCTGAGGCGCTGGAGGCGCTGGAGGGCGCGCTGGATTATCTCAACGAGGCGAACGCCGCGTCGTGGCCGGCGGCAGCGCAGGCGTCCTGCCTGAAGGCACTGGAACGGGCCGCGTCAAAGCACGCCGCCGCCCGGGCCGGGATCCTCGCCGCGTTCATTACCCGGGACGGCTGCCAGGACGACGGCCAGCGCTCGGCTCATGCGTGGCTGACCTGGCAGACGGCCGTGACCTCCGGCGCGGCGGCCGGGGCGGTCGGCTGGGTGCGGCGCATCGCCGCGCACCCGGCTGTCGGCCAGGCGCTGGCCGCCGGGGAGATCTCGGCGTCCTGGGCGCGGGAGATCTGCCGCTGGACTGACCGGCTGCCCACAGGCAAGCGCGACGACGCCGATGCGATCCTGCTCGGCGCTGCGGCGGGCGGCGCCGACCTGGCGTGCCTGGCGGGGCTGGCTGAGGAGATGCACCGCAGGTCCTGCCCGCGGGACTGCGATGACGACGGATTCGACGATCGCTGCCTGCGGCTGGATCGCACCTTCCGCGGCGCCGGCCGGGTGGATGGCGACCTGACCCCGGAGTGCACCGCGGCCCTGGCCGCCGTCCTGGAAGCACTCGGCCAGAAGGCGGGTCCCGAGGACGAGCGCACCAAGCGGCAGCGTGACCACGACGCGCTGGAAGAGGCCTGCACCAGGATGATCGCATCGGGAATGCTGCCCGAGCGCGGCGGTCAGCCGACCCACATCCAGCTGCACATGACGCTCAGCCAGCTCCGTGGCCTGAGCGCGTCGTCCGGGATCGAGGCTGCCTGGGCAGGCATGGGCTCGGGCAGGGGATGGCTGAGCGGCCCCGGCGCGGACGCGGCGGCCTGCGACGCCGCGATCACCCCGGTCGTCAGCGGCCACGTCGACTATGCCGTGCTCGCCGAGCTGACCGAGGTATTCCTCGCCGCCCACCGGATCACGCCAGGCGGCGTCACGGCAGGCGGCGTCACGGCAGGCGGCGTCACGGCAGGCGGCGTCACCGCGGACAGCCCAGAGTGGGTGCGCCAGCCGATAAGCCCGGACACCCTGGCCCGGCTCGGCAACGTGCTGCTCGCCCGCGCCGCCGACCTGCTGTCCGGGCCCGCCGGGCTGGCGGCATTCCTGCGCCGCGACTACGTTGCCGCTGGCCGGCCTTTCGCCAACGTCAGCCTGCCCCTGGACATCGGAAAGGCCACCGAGGAGATCCCGGCCCACCTACGGCGCGCGGTGATCAAGCGGGACCGCTGCTGCGGCTTCCCGGGCTGCACCCAGCCACCTGCGGTGTGCCAGGTACATCACATCCGGCCCCGCAGCAAAGGCGGCCGCACCAGCCTCATCAATACGATCTTGCTCTGCAGATTCCACCACCTGATCGCCGTGCACCGCTGGGGCTGGGCCATCACCCTGCATCCCGACGGCACCGTCACCGCGACCAGCCCCGACAACACACGCGTCCTGCACAGCCACGGACCCCCAGCCCGCGCCGCCTGAACGGGCGGCAACTGACCGGCCGCAACCGCCGACTGACCGGCGGCTAACCCGACCGGCGGCAACCGCGACCCGGGAGTTAGCTCAGATCATCCGGCGTCCGAGCGGCCGCCAGGTCAGCGAACGCGTCCAGGACCGGGATCGCGTCCTGCGGCACCGAGATCACCAGGGTGCTCGAGGTGGCGCTGACCCGGAGTGTGAAGTCGAAGAAGGGGCAGCATGCCTTCTCGCGCTGCGCCAGCAGCACGAGGTCGCCCAGCCCGGCGAGGTCTGACCGAAGCCGGAGCATGAGCTCGGTGGGCGACCCGCGATCGGCGTCCTCGACAGTGACAGCCATGGCGGCGCGCCACTCGCCGACCTGAGACCGCGCGGCGGAGGCCGTCAGGCTGCACGCGATGGGCACGCTACTCATGCGAGCAGCATAGGAGGGGCGACGGCCCGCGGGGTAACGGGTGTTACCCGACCGACATGGCGCTACCCGACCGACATGGTGCTATCCGACCGACATGGTGCTATCCGACCGAGGAGTACGCGACCACTCCCCTGCGCATCGCGTCGATGGCGGCCCGCGCCTTCCCGCCGAGCGGCCCGGGCCCGGCGGCGACGGCGATCTGGTCCAGCAGGTCAACGAGCTGCTTGGCGGCCCGGACGAAGTCGCCGGGGGTCAGGCCGGTCTCCAGTACCGTTTCCAGCGGCCGCCCTTGCGCCCAGGCATGAGCATTCCATGCGAAACCCATGTCCGGCTGACGCAGGAACGAAAGGCGATGCTCCTGCTCGATGGCGTCGAGCTCGCCCCAGACACCGGTCATGGCCGTCATGACGGCGCGAACCTGCCCGCCGGGAAGCCGGGGCGGGCTCGCGTCATCGGGCCGCCGGGACTCGAACGTCAGCGCGGAGACGCAGGCGGCGAGCTCGGCCGGCGTCAGGGCGTCCCAGAGACCCCGGCGCAGGCATTCCGACGCGAGCAGGTCGAGCTCGGTGTAAAGGCTGGCCAGCCGCTTGCCCTCCGCCGTCACCTGGTCACCATCGAGGTAGCCGAGCTGGGTGAGGACCGCGCACACCTGCCCGAAGGTGCGCGCGATGACGTGGGACCGCCCGGCCACCCTGCGTTCCAGCGACTCGGCCTGCTGCTCCAGGCGCCGGTACTGCTCAGCCTGCCTGGCGTGCTCATCGCGATCCGGGCAGTCGTGGCACGGATGCTGGCGCAGCCGGCGCCGCAGCGCGGCTATCTCGCCATCATCACCACCTGGAGTACCGGGTGCGCGGTCGCGGGATGGCTTGCGCAGGTCGGTGCCCGCCAGCCGGTTGCGCACGGTGGCTGCCAGATCCCTGCGGTGGTTCGCCGACCGGACGCTGAACGACGCAGGTACCCTGACCCGATCGATGGCCGCGACCGGAACCGGGAAGTCGGCCACCGAGAGCCGCTTGACCTGGCGATTCGCGGTGAGCACGAGCGGCATCGGATCGTCTTTGCCGTCCGCGAACGGGTCGAGCACGACGGCGATCCCGGCCCGCCGGCCGCTGGGTACCCGGATGACGTCGCCGCGGCGAAGCCGCCGCAGCGAGGTGATTGCCTCAGCCCGCCGGTCGGCCGAGCGCTGCCGGGCCTGATCGCCCTCGCGCCGCGACAGCTCGCGTCGGATCGCGGTGTACTCGGCGAAGTCGCCGCGATCGCAGCTGACGGCTTCCTCCTGCATGGCCTTCCTGACCACGGCGGCCTGCCGGGCGATCCCGACGACCGCGCGGTCCGCCTGGAACTGCGCGAACGACGACTCGAGGAGCGCCGCCGCCCGCTCGCGGCCGACCTGGCCGACCAGGTTCACCGCCATGTTGTACGACGGCTGGAAGCTGGAGTTGAGCGGGTAGGTTCTGGTGCCGGCCAGGCCAGCCACGGCCACCGGGTCATCCCCTGGCTGCCAGAGCACGACTGCATGCCCCTCCACGTCGATCCCCCGGCGGCCGGCCCGGCCGGTCAGCTGGGTGTACTCGCCCGGCGTGAGGCTGGCGTGCGTCTCGCCGTTCCACTTGTCCAGGCGCTCGATCACCACCGTCCTGGCCGGCATGTTGATCCCGAGCGCGAGGGTCTCCGTGGCGAACACCGCCCGGACCAGGCCCGCCGTGAAGAGCTCTTCCACGACCTGCTTGAACGTGGGCAGCAGCCCGGCATGATGAGCGGCGATGCCGCGCTGGAGTCCGCGCAGCCAGTCCTGGTAGCCGAGGACGGGCCGGTCCTCGTCGGGGATGCCGGCGGTGTGCCGCTCGGCCAGCTCGGTGATCTCGGCTGCCTCCTCCGGCGTGGTCAGCCGGAGGCCTGCGTCGAGGCATTGGCGCACGGCCGCGTCACAGCCGGCCCGGCTGAAGATGAAGGTGATCGCCGGGAGCAGCCCGGCGGCGTCCAGCAGTCCGATGACCTCAGGTCGCCTGGGGATCCTGAACCTGGCCGGCCGGTGCCCGCCGCGGTCAGGGCGGCTTGGTGCCTTCCGCGCCGCCCACTCGTCGCGCTGCGCGATGCGCAGCAGCTCGGGGTTGACCATCGCCCGGGCCCGGCCGTTCCCTGTCGCCGGCCCCCCCGGCGCGACCCGCCCGCCCCGCGCGCTCGGCGCGACCCGGCCGCCTGTTACGGCTGGCGCGTCGTGATCGCTGATGAACAGGTCGTAGAGCCGGCCGCCCGCGAGCATGTGCTGCCACAGCGGCACCGGGCGGTGCTCATCGACGATCACCGTGGTACCGCCGCGGACCTCGCCGAGCCAATCGCCGAACTCCTCGGCGTTGCTGACGGTCGCGGACAGCGCGACCAGCCGCACGGATTCGGCCAGGTGGATGATCACTTCCTCCCAGACCGCGCCGCGGAACCGGTCGGCGAGGTAGTGCACCTCGTCGAGCACCACGTAGCCGAGGCCGGCCAGCGTCGGCGATCCCGCGTACAGCATGTTCCGCAGCACCTCGGTGGTCATCACCACCACGGGAGCCTCGCCGTTAATGCTGTTGTCGCCGGTCAGCAGGCCGACGCTGGCCGCCGTATAGCGGCGGGCAAGGTCGGCGTACTTCTGGTTGGACAGCGCCTTGATCGGGGTGGTGTAGAAGCACTTGCGGCCCCCGGCTAGCGCCAGGTGCACGGCGTACTCGCCGGCGACCGTCTTGCCGGATCCGGTCGGCGCGGCCACGAGCACCCCGTGGCCCTCGTTCATCGCCCGGCACGCGCGGACCTGGAAGTCATCGAAGTCGAAGTCATAGAGCGCCCGGAACGCGGTCAGGTCGGGCCCGTCGTCCGCCCGGCGCCCGCGGACTGCGGCGTAACGGTCCGCGGGGCTTGCCGGGGTGCTCATGTGATCAAGGGTAGGCCGCCCCGACGGCCAGCCACCGCATCAGCCGCCCCGGCAAGCAGCGGGACAGCCAGCGGCGAGCCAGCGGCCAGCCGCCCGGGTCACCCGCCCGCGTCACCAATCCCGGTTAGATCTCCGGGCCTGATGAGCTTCCGATGTCGGCACCGTCGTCCAGCGGCGCCACCTCGTCATCGCTCAGCCCCGCGTAGATCGCGCGGTTCGCCCGCCGCCGGTCGTTCATCCAGATGATGACCTCGGACACCTCGACCAGGATGACGCACGGCACGGCGAGCAGCAGCATGGTCACCGGGTCCGGGCTTGGTGAGGCAATGCCGGCGAATACGAACACGCCGAAGATCATGAACCGGCGCCATTTCTTCATGTTCCGGTGACTGAGGATCCCGGCCATGTTGAGCATCACCAGCGCAAGCGGCAGCTCGAAGGCCAGCCCGAAGCCGAGCAGCATGGCCATGACATAGCCGAGGTAGGTGTCGACGGTGGGCAGGTTGATGACCCCGGCCGGGGTCAGGCTGAGCAGGTAGTGCAGGCCCCGGCTCATCACCAGGTACGCGAGGCCGGCCCCGCCGACGAAGAGCGGCACCGCGGTAAAGATGAACACGTAGGTCCAGCGCCGTTCCCGCTGGTAGAGCCCGGGAGCAAGGAAAGCCCAGAGCTGATAGAGCCAGATGGGGCTGGCGATGATCAGCCCGAAGAAGAACGCGATCTTCACCCGGAGCATGAACGGGTCGAGGATGCCGTTGATGACCAGCGTGTCGCCCAGTACGTGGCAGCCGGTGTGCCCGCGGATGACGGCCGAGCAGAAGGGCCGCTCCATGAACGGCCAGACGCGGTTGAAGACAGGCGGGATCAGCCCGAGGCCGGTGCCGGCCAGCAGCGCGAGCGCCGCCTTGAGCACCCGGTTCCGCAGCTCGCGCAGGTGATCCATGAGCGGCATCTGGCCCTGCGGGTTCGCCGCCCGCTGCGACTGCAGGACACGCGAGCCGAGCACGCGTGCGCCGGTGACCGTATCAGCTATCTTCGCCATGGCTGGCCCTGAGGTAGCGGCCGGCTCAGCTGGTCGGCTGCGTCCGCTGGGTCTCTGTCAGTGGCGCGGACAGCGGCGCGTCGGCAGGCGCGGCCGCCCCGTTCGCTGCCGCCCCGGTCATCGCGGACTTCTGCAGGTCGCTGATCTGCTGCTGGAGCTGCTCGATCT
>Ga0302326_10011944_pt1 | contig 18605 bp, 15 predicted proteins | sample Palsa_T0_3_FD_202264 | JGI IMG/M metagenome (GOLD analysis project Ga0302326, IMG submission 202264) | Peat permafrost microbial communities from Stordalen Mire near Abisko, Sweden - Palsa_T0_3 | ecosystem: Environmental > Terrestrial > Soil > Palsa > Peat permafrost | place: Sweden: Abisko...
GATGGGCGCGGCACCCGGCAGAGCAAATGCGGATACTTGCCCCGCTCTGTTCAGCCCCGGCAAGCCGTGGGGCGCGCCGTGGAAGGATGACAGCTCCGGAACAGTTGATGACATCCCGGGCATCTCCGGTGCGATGGGGAACTTTCCGGCCGATGGGATGGCCGGCACCGAGGGCAGCGGCATGCCCAACTGCGGCAGCCTGGTTTCAAAGGCTGTCCCAGAGTAGGAAGCATCGGGCATGGATGGCGCAACGCTGGCCGGAAAAGCCGTCGCCGGCTGCGCGCGGAAGTACTCGTTGGCCATGCGCGACAACATCGTCACATCAGGAAGCGCAGTCGCTTGCCCGATGCTGGTCTCGTCCACCGGCAGCCGTTCGGTCAACCGCGCAGCGAAATCCTCTCCGTTGTTCTGATCACTTGTACTCATGGTATTGTCCGACTTCTACATTCTCGAGCACACCCAGGGCGTCTTCGGCTAACACCGCCGCGGAACAATACAGCGACACCAGGTAGGAGGCCATCGAGTTGCGGTCAATACCCATAAAGCGAATCGAGAGGCCGGGAGTTTGTTCGCCCGGCAGGCCGGGCTGAAAGAGTCCTATCACACCCTGCTTCCTCTCGCCGGTGCGCAGCAACAGGATATTGGTCTTCCCTGCCCCGTCGATATTGAGCTTGTCGGTGGGAATCAGCGGAATGCCACGCCAGGTCACAAAAGGTGAACCGAAGATGGTGGCGGTGGGCGGAGGAACACCGCGGAATGTGCACTCGCGGCCAAAGGCTGCGATGGCACGGGGATGAGCCAGGAAGAACGCCGGTTCCTTCCAGATGCGTGAGAGCAATTCGTCCAAATCGTCGGGGGTGGGCGCAGCCTGGCGGGCCTGAATCTTGAATGCGGGATCGATGTTATTCAGCAGACCATAGTCAACGTTGTTGATGAGCTCGCTTTCCTGGCGCTCTTTAACCTTTTCCACGGTCAGCCGCAACTGCTCCCGGATTTGATCGTGCGGATGGCTAAAGAGATCAGAGACGCGGGTGTGAACATCCACCACGGTCGTGATCGCACTGAGCGTATATTCGCGCGGTGTTTCGACGTAATCGACAAAGGTTTGGGGCAATGTGCGCTCATCGCGTGATCCGCAAGCGACCTCGATATCCGCATCGTTCTTAACCTTGTTGACTCTGTAGGTTCCCGATTCAACCGGAACCCAACCGAGCAACTGCACCAGCCAGCGCGGTGTGATGGCTGTAAGCTGGGGTGGCGTTTTTGTTGTATTGGCTAACTGCCGTGCTGCGACATCACCTAACGCCCGACGACCCTGATCTGCCATAAAACTTGCTCCTTCATCGCGAACCTTGCAACAGTCAAATCATAGACAAGGGGCGCTTGGGTGGGAATCGCAGAAATATGGAAAATCCGGCGATTCACGCCATAAAGAATCGACAAGTCGCCCTCGGACCTCATAATTTAAGGACACGCGCATGATAGAGGAGGAGGTACCAACTTACCTATGACTGGATTGGTTCATCCGTCGATCGACGACATCGATTGCGAAATCCTGGCGGAGCTGCAGGCGAACGCACGCATTGCGTTCGCCGAGCTAGGACGCAGAGTCGGTCTGTCCACGCCGGCGGTCATTGAAAGAGTCCACCGGCTGGAGGAGAGCCACGTGATTCTCGGCTATCGCACCTTGATCGATCCGGCTCAGGTGGGGCTTCCCGTGCGCGCGTTTGTTCACGTCACAGTCGCGGGCGACAAGCTGGCCAAATTTGCAGCCGTGGTGCGCAACCTGCCGGAGGTTTTGGAGTGTCATCGAGTGACGGGCGCTGAATCCTTCATCGTCCAGGTCGCGGTCCGCGACGTAAGGCATATGGAAGAAGTGATCGACTCGATGATGCCCTACGTCTCGACGAACACATCCATGATCCTCGCCTCGCCCGTGCCCTGGAACAGCATCCTGCCGGCGGCTCGCTACGGGAAAAAGCCCAGACAGCGCAAGGCGAATACCTAACCGCTCCTTATTTGCGGATGGAGCGAATAAGGTCGGTGATCACCGGCGGGGTAATCGCGCGGATCGCATTCTTGATTCGAATCGTCGCTTTGACGCTGTTGACGCCGGGGCGTTCTTGAAATGCCACCTCATGGCGGTGGGTGAGTTCCGGATCTTCTTCCGGGCGGCCATTTGAATAATAGTAAGTCGCAATGGACTTGCGATTACGATCGGGCGGGCAGGCCAGCGGTATGGGATGACCGTGGAACGAAATACTAGTGGTGCTGAAGATAGCGCAGCGGTTGAAGACGGGAAGAATCTTCTTTTCTGCTCGCTTGACCTCGCGATCCCACAATTCGAAGTGTCCCCCGTACTCCTCTTTCCAATCCTTATTAAGATAGACAAGAACGTTGATGCGGCGGTCCAACCGTAGCGCTTTGTGGTAGCTGAAGTCGGCGTGCACTTCTAACAGGCCTCCAGGCCTGATCTGGTGCAGCCCTCCGCCGGTATAGTAAGGATCGGGCAACACCCCCTGAATGCCCGTTAAGGTTTCCAGAAACTTGAGCATGGGCCGGCTGTTGAGGAAGTAAAGAACATCGCGGATCGATGAGGGTAGCTTTTCCACTACATCGAAGGCCAGCTTCTTGCGCTGGTTCACATCGGTGTAGGCATGCCAGTCCGCTTCTTTGGGTTCAGGGAAATCGCGTAGCGCGGCCTCCGCTACCTCCAGGGGCAGGAAATCATCGAAATAGATATGAGGATAAGGAGTATTTACCTTGTATTCCTCCGCCTTGGCTTGGGCCAGGGACTCGAGTTTGGCGGCAAATGAATCGCTAAGCAATGCGTTCATTACTCGAGTATCGCTAAGTGTTTCCAGCTGTTCGGGCATCGCCGGCCTCCGTGGTTCGTGATCGTTGCCTGTCCAAATGCGCCAAGCCCCTGGATTCAAACCTATTGATGCACAGGAGGCATGTCAAGACGCTCCGGCGCCCGTGCGCAGCCCCGAGTTGTAAACTAATACCGAGGGATATATGGCACAGCTGGAACGCAGGAAGTCGACGACAGTCAGGGTGGGAAATGTGCGTGTGGGCTCTTCCGCGCCGGTGGTGGTGCAATCTATGACCAATACCGACACCGCCGATGTGCAGGGCACCATCCAGCAGGTTGCCGCGCTGGCCAACGCAGGGTCGGAGTTGGTGCGGGTGACGGTCAATAACGACGCCGCGGCAGCGGCGCTCCCGGCAATTGTCGAGGGACTTGCCAAATTGGGAATCGACGTGCCTATTGTGGGCGACTTCCATTACAACGGGCATCTGCTGTTGAAGAAGTATCCGGAGTGTGCGCGCGCGCTGGCCAAGTACCGTATCAATCCCGGGAACGTTTCCATCGGCCGCAAGGATGACGACAACTTCCGCACCATGATCGAGTGCGCGGTAGAAAACCAGAAGCCGGTGCGCATCGGCGTGAATTGGGGTTCGCTCGACCAGGCCTTGCTCACGAAGATGATGGATGAGAATTCCAAGAAGGCCCAGCCAGCCGAAGCGCGGGATGTGATGATCGAAGCCATGCTGGTGAGCGCGATCGACTCCGCGCGCGCTGCCGAGCGCTACGGCCTGCGCCACGACCAGATCATCCTCAGCGCCAAGGTCAGCGGTGTGCGCGACCTGATCGAAGTCTATGAATTGATGGCTGCACGCTGCGATTACGCACTGCATCTGGGGCTCACGGAAGCGGGCATGAGCATGAAGGGCATTGTCGCGTCTACGGCCGGCCTCGCTCCATTGCTGCTTAAGGGCATCGGCGACACCATACGCGTCTCCCTCACCCCCAAGCCTGGGGGCGATCGCACGGAGGAGGTGCAGGTAGCGCAACAGATCCTGCAATCGCTCGGCATCCGCAGTTTTGCCCCCCAGGTGACCGCCTGCCCCGGGTGCGGACGCACCAGCAGCACCTACTTTCAGGAGTTGACCCAGGATATTCAGGGTTACGTGCGCGACAGCATGCCGGTGTGGCGCGAGCGCTATCCCGGAGTCGAAGAGCTGAAGCTCGCGGTGATGGGTTGCGTGGTGAACGGGCCGGGCGAGTCCAAGCATGCCAACATTGGCATTTCGCTTCCGGGAACCTTTGAAGATCCCAAGGCGCCGGTCTATGTGGACGGACGCCTGATGACGACACTTCGCGGGGACAACATCGTGAACGAGTTCAAAAAGATTCTCGATGAGTATGTTGCGGCTCGCTACGGGTCGGGTTCTCGTGAAGAGCAATTGATCGAAGTGCGGTAGCCATTTCGCTTGTAACTCCTCACCAGCCGCAGACCCTTGGGTGCCCCATCCAGGACAGGGCAACGAGCCAGTCCAGGAGCAGCAGGATCCGCATGAAGGCAGGCATCGGATCCAGTATGCGGGTGGGGGTTCGGGCCGGCGAAGGCTCGGGGCGAAGACTCGTTCAGGGGACGCGTCTTATATACTGGCCTCCGGGCGCGACTGAATGGCAGAAGAAAGACGAAAAAGAATCAGCAACAGTGTGCTCTGGATTGCTGCCGCCATCGTTCTCGCACTCATTTTCTTCGGCGTCCGCCGGCTGACGCGCGAAAAACTGCCGCTGCGGGTGGCCGAAGCTCAGGTGCTGGATCTGATCAAGCCGAGCAGCACCAACGGCCGGGTGGAGCCGCAATCTATCTTTACCGCGCACGCTCCCGAAGCAACGACGGTCAAGAACGTATTCATCCACGTGGGCGACCGGGTGAAAGCGGGCCAGCTGCTGGTGACCCTGGATGACACCAGCGCGCGCGCCAGGCTGGCAGCGGCCGTCGCGGCATTGCGCGCAGCCCAAGCCGGCTACCAAACGGTCGAGGCCGGGGGAAACCATCAGGAGCAGCTCGCCCTTTCCAGCAATATCGGCAAAGCACAGATCGACCGCGATCAGGCGGCCCGGGACCTCGACGTGATCCAGAAGCTGGCGGCTAAGGGCGCGGCGGCGCCCAGCGAGGTGGCCCAGGCGCAAACGCGGTTAGAGATCGCCCAGGCGTCTCTCCACTCGCTGGAGGAACAGAAGAAGAAGCCCTTCGCGCCGGTCGATCTTACCCGGGCCCAATCGAGCGTAGAGGAAGCGGAAGCAGCCCGCGCCGCTGCAGCCCAGGTCATCGCGCAATCGAATGTGCGCGCCCCCTTTGCCGGCACTGTTTTTTCCCTTCCCGTGACCAGGTACTCCTATATCGAGCCGGGCGCGGAGGTATTGCAGTTGGCTGACCTCACCAAGCTCCAGGTGCACGCCTACTTCGACGAACCGGAAATCGGCGACTTGCAACTCAACAATCCGGTCACCATCGTGTGGGATGCTAAACCGGATTTGAAATTCCACGGGCACATCATCCGCCTGCCTTCGTCCGTTATCGACTACGGAACCCGGAGGGTCGGCGAGGTCCTGGTGAGCGTCGAGGACTCGGATGGGATTTTGTTGCCCAACATAAGTGTAGTCGTCACAGTGATTACCCAGGAAGTGCGCAATGCCCTCACGGTTCCTCGTGAGGCTCTCCACATCGAGGGTGGGCGTGATTATGTGTACGTAGTCTCGGGTGACACACTGCGCCGCACCCCAGTGACGGTGGGCGCCATCAACCTCACGGTGGTGCAGATTCTCAGCGGCCTGAAGGAACATACAGTGGTCGCCCTGGGCACGACCAATGGGGCGCCAATTTCGGAAGGTGTTCCCATTCGCGTCGTCGACTAATGCCGTGATGACCAATCTGTAAAATGCAGATTGCAGAAATTTGAGGGTCAACCATATCGGTGAGGCGCGCTGGCCAGTTCGTGTTGTTGGGTATGTTTACGCTGATTGCGCCCAGCGGAGCGCTGGCCCAGGTTTCCTTCTATACAGCGGTCGATCTGGCCCTACGTAACAGCACCCCGGTGCGCATAGGCGCCGCCCAGGTGCAGCACGCTGAGGCTGCGGTCATGGAAAGTGTAGACGCCTATAAGCCCAGTTTTGTGGTGGGTTCCAGCCTGGGATATTCCTACGGCTTCCCCGTGGGCCAGCCTTCGGTCTATAGCGTCAGCGCCAGCTCGCTGGCGTTCTCCTTCTCCCAACCGGACTACATCCGCTCTGCCCGCGCTGGGCTGTTGGCCGCGCAACTGCAACTCAAAGACACCCGGCAGCAGGTCATCCTGGACACGGCGCTTGATTACATCCAGTTGACCACCGTGAGCGAGCAGATCGCCGCGCTCGATCAGGAGACCGGCTTCGTGCTCAAACTGGTTGACATCGAGACCGATCGTGTCAATGCCGGGCTCGACAGCAAAGTCGAATTGACGAAGGCGCGCCTGACCGGGGCCCAGGTTGCGCTTCGGCGGCTCCATCTCGTGGACCAGGCCGATCTGCTGCGCATCCGGCTCGCCCACTTGACCGGTCTCAATCGGTCTGACATCGTCTCCGAACCGCAAACCATTCCCAATGCGCCCGAGGTTTCGCCGGAGGGTTCTAACGGGAGCCAGACCATCGCTGGCAATAGCGGGGTAAAGGCTGCTTATGCCTCGGCCCAATCGAAGCTTTTCGCTTCTTTCGGGGATGCGCGGCAGAATAACCGGCCGACCTTCGCCTTCGGGGGTGAGTACAATCGCTACGCTAAGTTCAACAATTACAACGAGTACTACCTGCGCTTTCAGCACAACAACTTCAATGTAGGAATTCAGATCACCTTGCCGGTCTTCGACGCGACCCGCACGGCCAAAGCCAAAGGTTCCAGTGCCGAGGCGGTGCAGGCGACCGCCGAGGCGGACCAGCTGCGCGATCAGGCCGGGGAGCAAATCCTGCAATTGCAGAAGAACCAGGCCGAGCTTAGCGCGCAGGAGCAGGTGGCGGAATTGCAGAATGAGTTGGCCCAGGATCAACTGGACGCGATCACGACGCAGCTTCACCTGGGCAGCGGCAGTGCTGGAGCAGCGGCGCCATTGCCCAAGGACGAGCAGGGCGCCCGCATCAGTGAGCGAAGCCACTTCGTCGATATGCTCGACACGCGCTTCCAACTGACGCAAGCCCGGCTCTCGCTGCTGCGGACCATGGGCAGGATCGAAGACTGGGCCAAGGCAGTCCCTGCGCCTCGGCCCTAAGGGGGAGCTGGGTGTCCTGGCCCTCGGCAGCCTTGCCCCGTTGATGTCCGGGCTGAAGCCCGGACCTACCCCACAGCGGTTTTTTCCGCAGCCTCTAAACCGCACCCTTCTGCCACCGCGCCTTATCCAGGCCCGATCCACCGAATTTGCCCCCTCCCACACAATCGATGAACCCTCTTGACATGGTTGGCGTCTAATGGTTCAGTTGTGCTCTTAAGTCTCCTGTTTTCACCCCCGGCGTGCCCGGTGCTGTTAGACTGTAAGTTGAGCCTATGCCACTAAAAACGCTACTGTTAAACCCCCCATCGTTCGAGAATTTTGACGGCGGAGCCAGCTCACGTTGGCCAGCCACGCGTGAGATCGAGTCCTACTGGTACCCAGTGTGGCTCGCGTACCCGGCGGGGATGCTGGAAGGCTCCCGCATGCTGGACGCCCCACCCCACCACATCTCGGCGACAGAAACCATCGAGATTTGCAAGAGCTACGAATTCCTGGTCCTGTTTACCAGCACACCCGGCTGGACCGGCGACCAGAGGCTGGCCGAAGCCATCAAACGGGCCAACCCCCAAATCAAGATCGCTTTCGTGGGACCGCCGGTCACCACATCGCCCGACAAAGCGCTGAACGAGTGTGCAGTTATCGACTTCGTTTGCCGGCGCGAGTTTGATTTTTCCGTGGTGGAATTCGCCAATGGCAAGCCGCTGGATCAGATTCTGGGCATCAGCTATCGCAAGAACGGCGTGATCGCGCACAACCCCGACCGCCCGCAGGTGGACAACCTGGACCAGATGCCGTGGGTCACCGATGTTTATAAGCGCGATATCGACGTGACCCGTTACAACGTTCCTTTTTTGCTTTACCCCTACGTCTCGCTCTACTCCACGCGAGGCTGTCCGGCGCAGTGTACCTTCTGCCTCTGGCCGCAGACCCTGAGCGGACACGCATGGCGCAAACGCTCGACCGACGACGTTGCCGCAGAGATGGCGCACGCCAAGGAGCTGTTCCCAGAAGTAAAGGAGTTTTTCTTCGACGACGATACCTTCAACATCCAGAAGGCGCGCACGGTGGAACTGTGCGCCAAGCTCAAGCCGTTGAAGCTGACCTGGTCCTGCACTTCGCGCGTGACCACCGACCGCGAGACGCTGAAGGCGATGCGTGAGGCCGGTTGCCGGCTGCTGATTGTCGGCTTTGAATCCGGCGATCCGCAGATTCTCAAGAACATCAAAAAGGGCGCTACCGTGGAGCGCGCGCGCGATTTCGCCCGCGATTGCCACGAACTGGGATTGACCATTCATGGCGACTTCATCCTCGGCCTGCCCGGCGAAACCAAGGAGTCGATCCGCAACACCATCAACTTTGCCAAAGCACTCGACGTGGAAACGATCCAGGTCTCGATTGCCCATGCCTATCCAGGCACGGAGTTCTATGACTTCGCCGCCGAGAACGGTTTCATCATCAACAACGGAGCCATGGTCGATGAAGGCGGACACCAGCTCGCCCACATCGAATACCCGGGATTGCCCAAGGACTACGTGTTGGAGATGGTGCACCGCTTCTACGATGAGTACTACTTCCGTCCCAAGGCGGCATGGCGCATCGTCAGCAAGGCCATCGTCAATCGCGACGTCAAGCGGCTTTATGTCGAGGCCAAGTCGTTCCTGAAACTCCGTGCTGCACGTAATAAGGTTGTGGCAGACGGTAAAGTGAGGGCCGCCAAGACTCCCGGGCCTGCCGTGAACGCTGGAGCATGAGCTGGTTGCACCGCTCTAAGGTTCCATGAATACCTCCACCATGACCGTGCGGCGCTATCTGGTTCTTGGATTGGTAGCGCTCACCTCGGCCTTTGGCGATACTTTGCTCGCTGTGGGAATGAAGCGTGTCGGGCCGGTATCCTTGTCTCATCCCGATGCGCTTCTATTCGCCTTGCGAACTCCCTGGGTGCTGGGTGGAGTGCTGCTCCTGGTGGTCTTCTTTGCCTCCTACCTCACGGCGCTCTCCTGGGCTGATCTGACCTTCGTACTGCCCGCCACTTCCCTGGCCTACGTTGCAATTGCATTCCTTTCCAGGTTTTGGCTGCATGAACAGATTTCGGCTGAGCGCTGGCTGGGCATCGCCCTGATCACTGCCGGCGTGGGATTCGTAACCCAAGGTCCGGCTTATACTGCGCGCCATTCCGCCGATGCCGCATTCACCGGCTCACTGCAGGAAGGCAAATGAATTTGAGCACGGGCCCGGCTATCGCCGCCATGATTGGCGCCATCGTCCTCTCTGCCACGGCCGGCGATGTGTTTATCGCCTCAGCCATGCGCAGTATCGGCGACCTGGACCAGATAAAGGAGACCCGAGGCTTCCAAGGCGCCGTCTGGGCCGTGGTCAGTGAAGGCCGCTTCCTCGCCGGAGCCACGTGTATGGCCCTCAGCTTCTTCTCCCTGCTCTTTTCTCTCAGCCACGCCGACGTGAGCTTGATTGCTCCCGCAGCGGGTTCCCTCACCTTTGTCAGCAATGCGGTGGCGGCAAAGTGGGTTCTGCACGAGAATGTCGACCGGCGGCGCTGGCTGGCGGCCATCTTTGTGTGCTGCGGCGTTGCCCTGCTCAAAAGCTAAGGCGCACAAACGCGGAAGCAACCAACGCTGCGGTCTACGTCATACGCTGATTGATCCCTTGGCAAGGATTCCCCCATCACAAACCAGGTGCGAACCAGTCATGTAGGCACTCTCATCGGAGAGCAGCCAGGCAACGATGCGTGCTGGATCCTCAGGGTTTGCCAGCCGGCCCAAGGGAATCTCGCGGCAGAGTCGGGCCCGCATGGTTTCCACTTCGCCAGGCAAAACATTGTTCCACATCATGCCGGTTTCGGTTGCTCCAGGCACAATCGCGTTGACGCGTATGCCAAATCTTGCGTAGTCAATGGCCATGCAGCGCACCAGGGAGGAGATGGCTCCCTTGGTTGCGCTGTAAGCGCCACTGCCGCCGCCAGCGAAAGCGATAAATCCGGCGGGTGAAGAGGTACAGACGACCGATCCGGAAATCTGCGCCGCCAGCATTTGTTGCAGACCATGTTTGCAGGTGAGGAAGATGCCCGTCAGGTTGGTGTCTACCATTTGCTGCCAGAGTTCCAGCGGCATCTCATGGATCAGCCCTCCGATATCGATGCCGGCGTTGGCGAAGATGCCGTAAGGCGCACCGAATTGCTGGTAGATCAGCGCAAAGGCCTGCGCAACCTGGGCCTCGTCCGTGACGTCACAGGCCAGCCCCATCACTCCGCTCGCACCCTCATCCCGTGCGGCATCGGCGGCCTGTTTTGCGCTCTCCCCGTTCTTATCCAGGATGGCGACGCGGTCACCCCGCTTGGCGCACAGCAGCGCGGTGGCGCGACCGATGCCGCCACCACCGCCGGTGATCACGATGAGCCGATGATCTGATGCTGTCATTTGGGCCTAGGCGGGTATGGGCCGGTAGGCGATGCAATCGATCTCCACTTTCATGCCGGGAGCTACCATACCCGCCGCTACCGTAGTGCGCGCCGGCTTGTAGGCGCCGAAGACTTCGGCATATACCTCATTCATGGCGCTGAAGTCGCTTGCATCGCGCAGGAATACGGAGCACTTCACGACATCCTGCAGATCCGCCCCGCAGCCCCGGAGGATCGTTTGCAAGTGCTGCAACACGAGCCTGGTCTGCTCCTGCACGCTGGCCTCCGACTGCATCTCGCCGGATACAGCATCCACTGGGCCCTGACCGGAGACAAATAGAAAGTCCCCCGCGCGCACCGCGCTTGAATACGGACCCTGAGGCTTAGGCGCCCCCTCCACTAATAAGCGTTCCAGCATTACGTTCTTCCTCCCGGACCTATGGCCTTACAATAAACGGACCAGTCCCTCTCCTCGGCCTTTGTTTCCAAGATAATCCATGAAGCCTTCGTCTCCACAGACCGATAGCCTGCGAGCCAATGCCCTTTCCTTCTCGGCCGTGCTCACCCAAGGCATCACCCACATCGCGCCCGCAATGGGGCTGGTGGTCGCGGTTCAGTTCGTGACCACAATGGCGGGCACCGCTTCTCCCCTGGCGTACTTGATTGCATTCCTGATCGTGCTAGTGCTCGGCGTTTGCCTCGCCCAACTGGCGCTGCACCTGCCCTCGGCCGGCGGGTATTACACCTACGTCAGCCGATCTCTCAATCCCAAGGCCGGATTTCTCGCCGCCTGGATGTTCTTTTTGTACGACCCGCTTACCGGCGCGGTGAACCTGGCGTACCTGGGCTTTTTGCTGCAGACTACCTTGAGGATGGAAGCCCACATTAACTGTCCCTGGTATGTGACGTACGTTATCCTCACGCTGCTGATCACGCTGCTCATTTACCGCGGCATCGAGATCTCGGCCACTTTCGTGATGTGGCTAACCATCGTCGAAGTGGTGATCATGATGGCGCTGGCGATTGCCGGTCTGATGCACCCGGGCGATGGACGAGTCCATCTGCAGGATTTCGTTCCCGGGCACGCCTTCGGGAAGAAGGGGTTCTATCTCGCCATCGTCTTCTCCATCTTCACCTTCACCGGCTTTGAGGCGATAGCGCCGCTGGCAGAAGAAACACGCGACCCGCGGCGATTACTTCCCCGCGCCGTCCTTCTTTCCATTACGCTGATGGGCTTTTTCTTTGTGTTTACCACTCTGGCTATACTCACCGGCTGGGGCACGAGCCATATCGATACATTCGCCGTGTCGGCAGAGAATCCCGTCATTTTGTTGGCCAAGCGTCTGTGGGGTGGGGCCTGGATTTTCGTGATGGTGGCGGTGATCAACTCCATCCTGGGCGCAGCGATCGCCGGCACCAATGCTGCGGTCCGCGTCTTCTATGCCATGGGTAGAGCGCGCTCGCTGCCCGCCGCGCTCGAGTATATCCATCCCCGTTTTCGCACCCCGGTCAATGCCATTGCCTTGCAAACCTTCATCACCCTAACCATTGGCATCGCCATTGGATTCTGGATCGGTCCGGACCAGGAGTACTACTTTCTCGGCGTCACCGCGACCCTGGTCCTCATCTTCATCTATTCCGCAGGCAACGTCGGCGTCTACTTTCTTTACCGTCGCCAACGGCGCGAAGAGTTCAACCCGGTGCTCCACTTTGTCTTCCCCGTGCTTTCCACACTTTCGCTGATATGGGTTGCCTATCATTCTGTCGTGCCCTTGCCGGACGCGCCGCTGCGCTATGCTCCCATACTCGTAGGTGGGTGGATGGTGGCTGGGGTGCTGTTGCTGTTGACTGTGCGGCGGGCTTCCAATATGCCCCTTTTACCAATGGAAGCCACCAGCCTGGAAGCCGCGGAGGCTGCGGAGAAGCCAATTTCCGCGCGATAACAGACAGTATGATAGGCTGCAAACTCCAATGAGACCTGCTCCACAAAGCGATGGCGCGCAGGTTCTGCGGGCCAATGCCCTTTCCTTCCCATCGGTGCTGATGCAGAGCATCACCCACATCGCGCCCGCGGTGGGTTTGGTATTCGTGCTGCAGTTCATCACCACGATGGCCGGCATCGCCGCCCCGTTGGCCTTTGCGATGGCGTTCTTCATTGTGCTGGCGATCGCGGTCTGCATGGTGCAACTCGCGCTGCATCTTCCTTCGGCCGGAGGGTATTACACCTATGTCAGCCGCGCGCTCAATCCCAAGGCCGGCTTTCTGGCGGCGTGGATGTTCTTCTTGTATGAGCCGCCCACTCCCGCGCTGAACCTGGCCTTCCTGAGCTTCATGCTGCATAACATCTTCAAAATGGAAGCGGGTATCAACTGTCCCTGGTACGTCTTCTTTCTGGCCGCGGTGTGCCTGATCACGGTGCTGACCTATCGCGGCATCGAAATCTCCGCGACCTGCGTCATGTGGCTGACAGGGATCGAGATTCTGATTGTCGCTTGCCTGGCGATCGCCGGCTTCATGCATCCCGGTGACGGACGCGTCCATCTGGAAGACTTTGCTTCCTGGCATAGCTTCCGGCAAAAAGGCTTCTATCTCGCGGTAGTCTTCTCCATCCTCATTTTTACGGGCTTCGAATCGGTCGCTCCGCTGGCCGAGGAAACACGCGATCCCAAGCGCACGCTGCCCCGCGCTGTCCTGCTCTCGACCAGCCTCATGGGTCTTCTCTTCGTGGTCTGTTCCATGGCCATCCTCACCGGTTGGGGTAACAGCCACATCGCCACCTTTGCGGCATCGACCGAGGCGCCGGTGATCCTGCTGGCGAAGCGGCTTTGGGGCACAGCATGGGTGCTGGTTCTGATCGCGGTCACCAACTCCATCCTCGCGGTGGCCATCGCCGGCAACAATGCTGCGACCCGAGTCTTCTTTGCCATGGGCAGAGCGCGGTCGCTGCCTGCCGTTCTCGATTATGTGCACCCTCGATTCCAGACCCCTCGGAATGCCATCCTTTTTCAGACCTTCCTCACGCTCGCGATTGGCTTGGGAGTTGGTTTCTGGATTGGTCCGGATCAGGAGTACTACGTAGGCGGCGTGACCATGACCCTGGGGTTAATGTTCATTTATTGTGCCGGCAACGTCGGCGTCTTCTTTTATTACCGGCGTGAGCGGCCGGCAGAATTCCGTTTCTTTCTCCACTTTCTGCTTCCCTTGCTATCGACCATTTCCCTGCTTTGGGTGACGTACAAATCCGCTGTGCCCTTGCCTGAGCCCCCGGTTCGATATGCGCCGATCCTGGCAGCTGTCTGGCTGTTTGCCGGGGTGGTGGTGATGTTGACGGTGCGCGGAGCCGCGGGCACACCTCTCCTGCCGCGGAACTCCGTCAATATCCCGGCGACCGTGGCCCTGGAAGGCAATGCGCAAGGGGGATAAGCGGCATTGCTCTGGAGTATTCTGTAAACGTATTCCGAATATAGGCTGGACGCATGGCGAAACAAGCGGGAAAGAAGGTCCGAGCCGTCAGTGACGGTCACGAAAAGATGGACATCCGCACGGTGGCTCGGTTAGCTAACGTATCCATCGCCACTGTCTCGCGCACCATTAACCGGGTGTCGACCGTAAATCCGAAGATGGCCAAACGGGTGTGGGAGGCGATCGAGAAGCTCGATTACTTTCCCAATACTCAGGCGAGGGCACTGGTGTCGGGGCGCAGCCGGCTTCTCGGACTCATCGTTTCGGAGATCACCAACCCCTTCTTTCCCGAGTTGATTCAAGGGTTCGAAGACATCGCAGTGGAACATGGCTACGAGATTCTGATCAGCTCCACCAACTATGATCCCCGGCGCATGTCCCTGTGTATACGACGCATGCTGGAGCGGAGAGCGGAGGGAGTGGCGGTGATGACCTTCGGCGTGGAGAAACCTCTGCTGGAACAGTTGGCCGAGCGCAAGGTGCCGCTGGTCTTTGTGGACGTGGGTCCAGAGAGGCCGGGCATTAGTCTGCTGCGGGTGGACTATCACCACGGCATCCGGCAGGGCGTGCAGCACCTGGCTGCATTGGGGCATCGGGACATAGCGTTTGTCAGCGGCCCCAAGCGGCTGCACTCCGCGCAATCACGGTCACTGGCCTTTTCCAAATCGCTGGCGGAGTGCGCTATCGTGGCCGACCCGGCATGGATCGTGGAGGGTGACCACACCATGGAAGGCGGCATCGATGCCATGGATCGCCTGCTTAAATCCAAGCACTTGCCGACGGCGGTCATGTGCTCCAACGACATGACGGCGATCGGCGTGCTGCATAAGCTTTACCGCGCGGGATTACGCGTGCCCGATGATCTATCGGTCATCGGCTTCGATGATATCCACATCGCTCAGGTAACGATCCCTCCGCTCACGACGATTCAGATGTCCTGCTTCGAATTGGCGCGAGCGGCGGTAACTGCGCTACGCGCGCACGTCGAAGAGGGTGGGGAGCCGAAACGCAGCTACAAGATCAACACCCACCTGGTGGTCCGCGAATCCACCGGCTTCCCCAGGGGCACCATGCTCCATCTGCGCAAGCGGGGGAAGAAAGATGCAAAGCCAATCCCGACTGCTCAGGCGCAAAAAGCTGCACCGGCTGAGTAGCAATTTCAAATCATCCGTGGATGCGAAAGCCCACCGCAGCCAGATAGAACGTCAACGGCTGCACCGTGATACGGTGGAATCCCAATCTCGCACCGCGCCGCGGGCGTTGCGTATAGTGCGCGAAATGCTGTTGACAGTCTCTCCTCTCGTGAGTTATACACTCTGCGCGGTAAACATTTACCACTAGCGTGTCGTGTAGTCGAAAATCCTTTTCACCCGCCGGGCCCCACAAAGCGAAAGTGTGAAAGGTGGTGCACACCTTATTTTTCGGCCAAACCCAGAAAACGTTTCCAAAGGTCCCGGACGCGCGAAGGTCTATCGCAAAAAAACGGCCAGCCACGAGTAGCTTTCCGCAGCCCGGAACCTTTTTCCCCAGTGAATGTTTCATTTTGGAGGCTTAACATGCGTCGTACTCATTTCTTGTTGACTGCCGCATTCTGTGCGGCCGTCCTTCTCGCGCCCCTTGCATGGGCTCAGGAAAACGCAACCATTACAGGATCAGTGCTGGATCCCACCGGAGCAGTGGTTCCAAATGTCGCAATCACGCTCACCAACGTCGCCACCGGCCAGGTAAGAGAGACGGCGTCGAACGGCTCAGGTATCTATACCTTCGCCAACGTCGGCGTCGGCCACTTCAATCTGGACGCCACATCGGCAGGATTCGAGAAATTCACCAGAACAGACATTGTTGTAAACACCGATCAGACCCTGAAGGAGGACGTAACCCTCACGGTCGGCAATGCAGCCCAGACGGTCACCGTCCAGGCGAATGCCCTGCAAGTCCAATCGGAAACCAGCGAGCTCAGCACTCTGATCACCGGCCAGCAGGTCACCCAGCTGGCGACCAACGGCCGCAATGTGACCGCGCTTGCGGCCCTGGGCTTGGGGGTCTCCAACAACTTGCCGGCCTTTAGCGGCGTGGCTGGGCTGACATCCTCTAATGGCATCAGCTTCAATGGAACCCGCGTTAGCCACAACATCTACCTGCTGGATGGAGGCGAACTGAATGATCGCGGTTGCGGCGGCTGCTTTAGCTCCCTACCGTCGATCGATGCGCTATCCGAGTTCCAGACTCTCGACAGCAACTACTCGCCCGATTACGGCATAGGCTCTGGCGGAACCATCCTCATGGTGATCAAGTCCGGGACCCAGGACTTCCACGGAACCGTGTACTATTTCAACCGCAACGAAGACTACGACGCCAACAACTATTTCACCAAGCTGGCTGGCCAGGGGAAGCCTGAGTTCCGGCTGAACGAACCCGGCGGCAATATCGGCGGTCCGCTCTTTATTCCCCACATTTATAACAACTCCCGAAAGAGAACATTCTTCTTTGTCAATGAAGAGTGGCGAAGGCTGATTCAGGGAAGTGCACCTACGACGGTGAATACCATTTTAGCCAGCAATTTCCCCACGGCCAACGCGCCGTTGGCGTATACCGTTCCATCCGGCGGCGCGGTGCCGGTGGTTCCCGCCACCAGTGACCCAGCCAAGCTCTTGATCTACAAAGGTGACGGCCTGACTGCCGGACAACCCTTCCCGGGCAATATCATCCCCGCCAACCTGATCGACCAGAACTCTGTCCTCGAAGTGAATGCGGGCACCTTCCCCAAGCCGAACCTCGGCACCGGTCAATACATTTCGTCCATCCCTCAGCCGACCGATGTCCGTGAAGACGTGGTTCGCATCGACCACTCCATCAACAGCAAGCTACAGCTGATGGGCCATTTGCTGCATGAGGGGGTCAACGTAAGCTTTTTCCCACCGTTGTGGAGTGACAGTACTTATCCAACGGTAGGCACGGCGATGGGAAATCCGGCATGGTCGTCGGTGATCAAACTCACGCAGACGATTTCACCCAACTTGCTCAACGAAACCGCCTACCTTTACAGCGGGAACAAGATCACGCTCACTCCCGTCGCTGGCCGCGGCGGTTCGTTTGTCCAGCCCAGCGGGTGGACGGCTACCAGCTTCTTCCCGCTAGCCAACAATGAAGGCAGCCGCCTGCCTGAGATCGATCTACAGGGCAAGCCGCTGAATACAAACTGGAGCTCGAGCTACTATCCCTGGAAGAACGGCTACGAGGGTTTCGAGTGGCGGGACGATCTATCGTGGACCAAGGGATTGCACCAGTTCAAGTTTGGATTCAGCTGGCTACACGACTACAAGAACCAGCAGCTGCAGTACAACACCCAGGGAACCGCAATTTTCAACTCGAGCGCCTTTTCCGGTGACTCGTATGTCAATTTCCTGCTCGGCGACGCCAGCACTTTTGAACAACTCAACTATCTGTTTGGCAAGCACTGGGTCAACAACAACTATGGCTTCTACTTCCAGGACAACTGGCATGTCCAACCCAGGCTGACACTCAACCTCGGCCTGCGTTTCGACGGCTTGCCGCATGCCTTTGAGCGATATAACCAGTTCTCGAATTTTGTTGCGGCGGACTACAACACTTCCCTGGGGAATCCTGTGACTGCTGCGGGCACGCTGAACCCTGCTTCGCTCACTACTTTCAACGGCACGCCGTTCTACCTCAATGGCATCAAGTTAGCCGGTGTCGGTGGTTTCCCCCGGGGGAATGTGCAGAACAAATACAACACCTGGCAACCGAGAATTGGCTTTGCATACGATCTCACCGGAGATGGAAAGACGGTCGTCCGCGGCGGGTTTGGAATGTTCTTTGAGCGTGTTCAAGGCAACGATGTGTACAACGCCGCCTTGAATCCACCCTTTGCGTACATACCCACTGCCACCAATGTTTACTTCTCTAACCCGAATACCAGTGCTTTGACCGGAGCCACAACATCTCAGACCTTTCCGTCCTCTTTAACTAATCTGGAGTACAAGTACACGCCTCCTGGGACGGCGGATTACAGCTTTGGAGTGCAACGGCAGCTTGCCCCGTCGGTGGTCGCGGTGGTGCAGTACGCAGGCTCTTTAGGTTGGGACCAGAACGATGACCGGGCCATCAATACCTTGCCCTTGACCGATCCAAACAATGCCGCGAATCCATACGACCTTCGTCAGGGGGTTTCCAACGGCACGCTGAACGCGAACCTGTATCGAATTTACCCCGGCTTCAGCTCGATTCAGCAAGAGGAGAACGAGACCAATTTCGGCTACAACTCGCTCCAGATAGGTCTGCGCATGGACAACCGGCATGGGCTTACCACGCAAGTGGCCTACACCTATTCTCATGAGATCGACGAGGTAAGCGGTGATCTCGGCTCGCTCTCAAATCCGTTTGACCCGGCGTATGACCGCGGGTCGGGATCGCTCGACCGGCGTCATATCCTCAACGTGAACTACATCTACAACCTCCCATTTTTCGAGCACACTTCAAACCTTGCAGAGCGCACGGTCCTGGGAGGCTGGCAGTTCTCCGGAGTAACGGTTTGGCAATCGGGAACACCGCAATACATTCAATATACGGGTACCGACACTCTTGGTTTGGGTGGCGGCGATATCGAGAACCGTCCTGA
>Ga0302326_10011945_pt1 | contig 18605 bp, 13 predicted proteins | sample Palsa_T0_3_FD_202264 | JGI IMG/M metagenome (GOLD analysis project Ga0302326, IMG submission 202264) | Peat permafrost microbial communities from Stordalen Mire near Abisko, Sweden - Palsa_T0_3 | ecosystem: Environmental > Terrestrial > Soil > Palsa > Peat permafrost | place: Sweden: Abisko...
AAGGCCAAGCCTGCCAGGGGGATCGCGCCCTCTCCGTTCTCGCCTGTGAAGGCGTGCAGCACCGTTTCCGTCCAGGCGCCGCCCGGCGAGGACGGCGGCGTGAGTTCGAATACGATGCCGCAGCCGGCGACTACGTAGTACGACGAGGGGCAAGCGGGGGTGGCGCTTCCGCCCCACTGCGTCGTTCCATAGATCTCTCCGTTCTTACCAACTACGACGCTGGCGGCAGGGACGGCCCCGTCGCCGCTTGTGACTGCAAAACTGTGGAGTATGGACTCGGTCCAAGCCCCGCCCGGCGCCGTCGGCGGCGTCAACTGGAAAACGGTACCGCACCCGGGATAGGGGCCGCTGGAGGTTACGCACGCCCCAGATCCGCCAAACTGCGTGGTTCCGTATAGCGCTCCCCCCGGACCTACGGTGAGGGCGTCCGCGGGGTTTTGACCGTCGGTCGGTGGCCCATAGGTGAAGGTGTGGATTGTCGTTTCCGTCCAGGCTACACCCGAGGCTGTTGGCGGTGTCAGTTCGTAGGCGACGCCGCAGCCACAAAACTCGTCGCCTCCGTAGAGCGTGGTCCCGAACAGTGATCCACCTTCCGATACCACGCCCGCAAATGGCCACCCTCCCCCAGGCGAGCCTCCAAAAGTATATAGCGCCGACTCCGTCCAGACGGCCCCCGACGTTGCTGGGGGCAGCAAGGCGGCCACCGAGCCGTAGGACCGCCCGAGCCTTGGGTCGTGGTGTATAGCGTTCCGCCCGGACCGATAAGCAACGGCCCATTCGGCGCTGCGTTCTCGGAGCTAAAGCCGAAAGCGTACAAGACGGTCTCCGTCCAGGTGCCACCCGCAGCGGAGGGTGGCGCTAGAGCGAAGATCACGCCCGTGGAACCCCCGCCCCCGCCCCCAACCGTAACGCCATAAAGCGTTCCCGTGCTCCCGAAAACCAAGGCCGACTCGGGGTATTGGCCGTCGGACCCACTGAAACTATAGAGCACGGTTTCCTTCCAAGGCTCTCCCGCGGACTTGGTCATCTCAAAGACCGTTCCGAGGACGGATGCGCCTCCGCCGTAGGTTGTGCCGTAGAGCGCGCCGTTCTTACCGATGACTAGGCCCGCCTTGGGATCGCCGCCGTCCGGGCTGCCTTTGAAGCTGTAGATGGTTTCATACGAGGCTGCCTGCGCGGCCACGATTTGCGGCATTATCGCCGTCAGCGCGGCTAGAAGCACAAAACGAAAAAACTTGCCCCCCCCCGGCGTAACACTTGCTACGCAATGTTGCATGTCGACAGGTCATGATGTTCCTCCTCTAAGTTGAGTACCTGAAGTTAGCGTTTAGTTCCCGATTTCGTGTAACGTCCTGTTTCGTGTCGATTGTCGATCTCCACACGAATTGAGGATAGCATGTCGGCGGCGGGAACTGAGGGCAGGGATCGCCGCTGGGCGTTCGCTTTCATGTGATAAAGAGATGGCGCGAGTGGTGTGACTGCCGGTGTTGGCCGTTGCCATTCGCCCTGGTTAGCTTGGCTTTCGTCTTGAGTTTTTGTTGAAAACAAAGGCGCGAATTGGGTTCGCTTCGTTTCTTGGTTCGCGACGTTTTTCCCGGCCGGCCTCCTCTAAGAGAGAATCGAAGTCTCCCAGCAGCGGAGCTTCCCACTGTGGGAGAATGAAGGCGATACGTATGATGAGCGATACGGTACCGGTGGCGTTGATCAGTTCCGGCGGCTCGGTATCGGTTGCGATTACCGCACTGATCTTGAGCTTTCGGATGTTCAATTCACTGGAGCGCCGCATTGAGGCGATCGAGCGGGATCTCAAGGGCTTCTTCCGCACGATTGCCTACCACGACAAACGTATCTCGAAATTGGAAGACAAGTCTTAAGGGCCGCGATTACTGCTCGGGCCGTGAGTCGACGCGATGGTCTACGCTGTGATGGCGATGCGCTGGGGAGCCTGCCCAACGTCTACCGAATTGCGGGCCTTCCTGCAACGGCTTGCCGTATTCGATGAATTCTTTAGACGAATCGTCGGAATCGTGCGGCCCGCGGCTCGATATCCAGGGTTACCTTCCGAGCACGACATCAATCCCCGCCAACAGCAAATCAAGCCGGGCGCGCTGCAGCTTGCCGGTGAGCTCGGTCAAACGGTCTTTGTCGAGGGCCACGATTTGAGAGACGCTCGCCACGGAGTCGTGTGGCAGTCCTGTAACACGTGCCGGGAGAGAGACGTTGCCCGGTGCGTCCGCCCATCGGAGATTGCTCGCAAGGGGAACGCACACAGCGGTGGCGATCCGGCTGCGGTTCAGGGCGTCTCCCCGCCGCCAGCCACAATGTGCTATAGTTGAGTTGCATTTGGCTTTCCGCCAATCGTCTTGGTTCCATCTCCTCCGATTCGCTGCCCGTCAAATCCAGAAGGAAAGGTAATGAAAAACATCTTTGTAGGTAACCTCAGTTTTGGGGCCACGGAAGAGACTGTCCGTTCGCTCTTTGCAAGCCACGGAAGCGTGGATCGTGTGAATATCGTAACCGACCGCGACACGGGACGAGCCAGAGGGTTCGGATTTGTCGAGATGACCAACGACGTCGAAGGCGACAACGCCATCGCCGCGCTCAATGGTAAGGACCTGGACGGCAGAGCGCTTAACGTCAACGAAGCCCATCCAAAGCCGGCTAGCAATGGCGCTCGCCGCTCGAACGGCGACGGCGGCTATCGCGGCCGCTAGCAAGATTGCGAAAATCGCGTGGCTCTGCTCGGGAGCCACACCCCCTCCTTGCCCCGATGGCAAGCTATGTTACAGGTTTCCTGCATTGGACCTTCTTTGACGAGGCCATGCGGGTTATTGGGCGCTTCAAAGGAACCGTGGCAATCCATCCTGGAAACACCGTTGCCGATCCCTTGCAGGCGCACCGTTGCCGTCGGCAGCACCATTGCTCTGAAATGCGAATGACTTCGTAGGCGAAGCGACCGGAAAGGGACGTCATGCCAATACAAACACCGCTCAATTTGCGTGGTTCCGATTCGCGAGACCGGTCGATACGGCCTCGCAAGAATTTCGGAGATTCGACCGAATCGCGTCAAGCCATCCGCTTCGCGATTACACTTCCGGTCCGCTACAGAGCTGCGGGAGAATCCGGTTGGGGAGAGCTCGTGAATATCAGCAGTAGAGGCGCCCTGTTTAGGACGGATCGCGCCTTGGCTTTGGATGCGAGCGTTGAAGTGTACATCAAGTGGCCGGTCCTGTTGCACAACTCGGTTCAGCTCAGGTTGATCGCATCGGGCAAGATCATACGGGCTGAATCGGGACAGGCTGCGGTGGCAATCGAGAAGTACCAATTCCGGACCTGCGTTTCCGCGTTCTTCCAACGTGCGCAGTCGTGGCAGCTTCCCGGTCGCGCGCGGCCCGCGCAACAGATTCAAAGCGAACCCCACAAGGCCCATTTGGAAGTGCCGCATCCGGGGACATCGGGTGCAGCCGGATGGCTGGTATGCCCTCAGCGTAAGCCTACAGGCGAGCATACCAAGATATCCAAAAACAGCCGGCAACGCAACGGCGACGGTGACGACGTCGAAAGTAACAACGAGCGTTGGGAGCGGGTCTTTCAGGAGAAGTTCGCGGACCCCGGATACTACGGATTCCGCATGCTGCCCCATTCATCACCCCTGGCCGGTGCCCAGCGGGTTTAATCAACTAGCGCTGAGCCGTGTCGTGGACGGGCACGCCCGCCGCTCAGGCTCGGCAACACCTCTTCGAAGTGCTGCTTGCATCCGGCGCGAACCCGCCGACGGCAGGAACACGCGATCCCGTCCGCACCGAGCGATATCTCCTTGGCAACGTTATAAATAGCGATACTACAGTCGTCTAGAAATATTAGCCATTCTTATACTGCACAAATAGCAACTCCATATTGCGTGATACTAAAATGCCTGCTACACTAGGGGCATTCCACGGAGAAAATGTGACCGAATCCAAGTGTATCCCCGGTCAGCTACCTTCAACACAGGGCCTCTACGACCCACGGCACGAGCACGACGCCTGCGGCATCGGCTTCGTGGCCAGCATTAAAGGCCACAAATCTCACGACATTATCGCCAAAGGCATCCAGGTGCTCATCAACCTGACACACCGCGGAGCCTGCGGCTGCGATCCCGAAACCGGCGATGGCGCCGGCATCCTCATCCAGATTCCACACAAGTTCTTCGCGCGCGAGTGCGCCGCCCTGGGCTTCACGCTCCGAGCCGAAGGCGAATACGGCGTGGGCATGACCTTTCTGCCCGTGGAACCGCATCAACGCCTGTCCTGCGAAGGCATCCTGGAACGCATCGTCCGCGAAGAAGGCCTCACCGTGCTCGGCTGGCGCGACACGCCCGTGGATGGCGATGCTATCGGCCGCGTGGCGCGCGCCTCTCAGCCTTATATCCAGCAGATCTTCGTCGGCTGCGCGCAACGCTGCGATCCCGATGCGCTGGAGCGCAAGCTCTACATCGTGCGCAAGCGCGCCGAAGCCGAAGTCGCGCGCACCAGCTTGCCCAACAAGGGCGACTTCTATATTCCATCGCTTTCCGCCCGCACCATCGTTTACAAAGGCCTCCTGCTGGCGCCCCAGATGGCTCTTTTCTACAGCGAGCTATCCGACTCCGACGTGATGAGCGCGCTCTGCCTGGTGCACCAGCGCTTCTCGACCAACACCTTCCCCACCTGGCAACTGGCGCACCCTTACCGCTACGTCGCGCACAACGGCGAAATCAACACCCTGCGCGGCAACGTCAACTGGATGCACGCGCGCCAATCCATCCTGGCGTCACCGTTGTTCGGCGCCGATATCAAAAAACTCTTTCCCATCGTCGCGCCCGGCGGCAGCGATTCCGCCAGCTTCGACAACGCCGTAGAACTGCTCTTCATGGCCGGCCGCGACCTGCCCCACGCCATGGCCATGCTCATCCCGGAAGCGTGGGCCAGCAACCCACACATGAATCCGGAGAAGCGCGCGTTCTATGAATATCACGCCTCTCTCATGGAGCCCTGGGATGGCCCGGCCGCGATCGCCTTCACGGACGGCCGCGTGGTGGGCGCCACCCTGGATCGCAATGGTCTGCGCCCGGCCCGCTATCTGGTGACGCACGACGACCTGATCGTGATGTCGTCGGAAACCGGCGTGCTCCCCGTCAAACCCGAAAACGTCAAGAGGAAAGGCCGCCTGCAACCCGGCAAGATGCTCTTAGTCGATACCGTGGCTGGCCGCATCGTCTCCGACCGGGAGATCAAGCAGCGCCTCTACTCGCGCCACCCTTATGCCCAGTGGCTCGCCGAAAACCAAGTCACCCTCGACAAACTGGCCGACCCGCCCCGCGAGCATGGCACGGATCACGGCACCATTCTTTGCCGCCAGCGGGCCTTCGGCTACACCGACGAAGATCTTCGCCTGATCCTGGCCCCCATGGCCGAAAAAGGCGAAGAACCCATCGGGTCCATGGGCACGGACACGCCGCTGGCGTGCCTCTCCGACCGTCCGCAGCCGCTGTTCCACTACTTCAAGCAGCTTTTCGCGCAGGTTACCAACCCGCCCATCGATCCGATCCGCGAAGAGATGGTCATGTCGCTGATCAGCTACATCGGCAACGAGCGCAACATTCTGGATGAGACGCCGCGGCACTGCCACACGCTGCGGCTGCCGCACCCGATTCTCGGCAACCGCTCGCTCGAAAAGTTGCGACGCGTCTCCCAAGGCGACTTCCTGGCCACCACGCTGCCCACGCTCTTCCCTGTCGAAGACGGCGAAAAGGGCTTGGAGCGCGCCCTAGATCAGCTTTGCCGGCGCGCCTCGCTGGCCATCAAGTCCGGATATAGCCTGCTCATCCTTTCCGACCGCGGTATCGACGAAGACTACGCCCCCATCCCCAGCCTGCTGGCCCTGGCCGCCGTACACAACCACCTGGTCCGTGAAGAGACCCGCACCCAGGTCGCCCTGATTATCGAATCCGGCGAGCCGCGCGAGGTCATGCACTTCGCGCTGCTCATCGGCTATGGCGCCAGCGCCGTGAACCCTTACCTGGCTATCGAAACGCTTGAAGACATGGCCGTGCGCGGCAATCTGCTCCCCGGACTGACCTTTGAAAAGGCGCTCGCCAACTTCAAGAAAGCCGTCAACAAGGGCCTGCTGAAGACCTTCTCCAAGATGGGCATCTCCACCCTGCAAAGCTATCGCGGCGCGCAGGTCTTCGAAGCCATCGGGCTGAACAAATCGCTGATCGACAAGTACCTCACCGGCACCGCTTCCCGTATCGAAGGCGTGGGTCTCGATGTGTTGGCGCGCGAAGCGCAGATGAAGCATGCATTGGCCTACCGGCCCATCACCGGCTACGATACCGAACTGCCGGTGGGCGGCAATTATCAGTACCGCGTACGCGGCGAATATCACCTGCTGAATCCGCTTACCGTGAGCAAGCTACAGCACGCCGTGCGCCAGCGGAACCCGGACACCTTTCAGGAATACACGGACCTGATCGACAAACAGAACCGCCAGTTGTGTACTCTGCGCGGCCTGCTCGAAATCAAACAGCCCGGCCGTGCCGTTCCGATCGAAGACGTCGAGCCGGCTACGGAAATCGTCAAGCGCTTCGCCACCGGCGCCATGTCCTTCGGCTCCATTTCCAAGGAGGCGCACGAAACCCTGGCCATTGCCATGAACCGCATCGGCGGCAAATCCAACACCGGCGAGGGCGGCGAAGACGAAGCCCGCTTCCAGCGCGATCCCAATGGCGACTGGCGCCGTAGCGCCATCAAGCAGGTGGCCTCCGCGCGCTTTGGCGTCACCACCAATTACCTGGTCAATTGCGACGAGTTGCAGATCAAGATGGCGCAAGGCGCGAAGCCCGGCGAAGGCGGCCAACTCCCCGGCCACAAGGTCGACGAGGTGATCGCCCGGGTGCGCCACTCCATCCCCGGCGTGGGCCTGATTTCACCGCCGCCGCACCACGATATCTACTCCATCGAAGATTTGGCCCAACTCATCTACGACTTGAAGAACGCCAACCCGCGCGCGCGCATCTCCGTCAAGCTGGTGGCCGAAGTGGGTGTGGGCACGGTGGCCGCGGGCGTGGCCAAAGCGCATGCCGACGTAGTGCTGATCAGCGGCGATAGCGGCGGTACCGGCGCATCCCCGCTCAGTTCCATCAAGCACGCCGGCATCCCCTGGGAGTTGGGCTTGGCTGAAACGCAGCAAGTGCTGGTGATGAACGACCTGCGCGGGCGCATCCGCGTGCAGACCGACGGCAAGCTGCAGACCGGCCGCGACGTCACCATCGCGGCGCTGCTCGGCGCGGAGGAATTCGGCTTCGCCACCACCCCGCTGGTCGCGATGGGCTGCATCATGATGCGCAAATGCCATCTGAACACTTGCCCGGTGGGCATCGCCACGCAAGATCCCGCCCTGCGCGCAAAGTTCCAGGGCCAGCCCGAGCACGTCGTCAATTTCTTTTTCTTTATCGCCGAGCAGGTCCGCCAGTACATGGCCCAACTGGGCTTCCGCACTTTCAACGAAATGGTGGGCCGCGTCGATATGCTCGAGCCGCGCCACGCCCTGGACCATTGGAAGGCCAAGGGCTTGGATTTCTCGGCCATCCTGGAAAGCCCGCAAGTGCCCGCCCGCATCGCGCGCCGTTGCATCCAGTCGCAGGATCACGGCCTTGCCCAGGCCCTCGACTACAAGCTGATCGAGTTGGCCGGCGAGGCCCTCATAAACCAAAGCCCCATCGAGATCAAGCTGCCCATTCGCAACGTGCACCGCACGGTCGGCGCGATGCTCAGCGGCGAAATCGCCCGCCGCTACGGCTCCGTGGGCCTGCCCGACGATACCATCCGTTTTGAATTCACCGGCTCGGCCGGCCAAAGCTTCGGCGCATTCCTGGCCAAAGGCGTCACTCTTATGCTGGAGGGCGACGCCAACGACTATGTCGGTAAAGGTCTCTCCGGCGGCCGCATCATAGTTTATCCGCCGCGCGACTCCACCTTCCTGCCGGAAGAAAACATCCTGATCGGCAATGTGGTGCTTTACGGCGCAACCAGCGGCGAGGCATATTTCAACGGCATGGCCGGCGAGCGTTTCGCGGTACGCAACTCAGGCGCTACCGCGGTCGTCGAAGGGCTCGGCGACCATGGCTGCGAATACATGACCAAAGGCTTGGTGGTAGTCCTGGGCCGCTGCGGCCGCAACTTCGCCGCCGGCATGAGCGGCGGGATAGCTTACGTCCTGGACGAGCCCGGCGACTTCGCCGAAAAACGCTGCAACACCGCTGCCGTAGACCTGGAACCGGTGGACGGCGACGCTGCGCTGCTGCGCAACCTGATCGAGCGCCACTTCGAATTCACCGGCAGTCCGCGCGCGAAGTGGATTCTGGAAAACTGGTCCAGTATGCTGCCCAAATTCATCAAGGTGTTCCCGCACGAATACAAGCGCGTACTGAAACTAACCCACCAGCCACTAGCCACCAGCCACCAGCCACTTATTGGGGTTGCCCATGGGTAAAACCACTGGCTTCCTCGAATATACCCGCGAACTGCCCCATCGCCGCCCGCCAGGCGAGCGGGTCAACGACTGGTTTGAAATCTATCTCGATTTCCCCGAGGAAAAAATCCGCGCGCAAGGCGCACGTTGCATGGATTGCGGCGTGCCCTTTTGCCACACCGGCTGCCCGCTCACCAACATCATTCCCGATTGGAACGACCTGGTCTATCGCGGCCGCTGGCGGGAAGCCATCCGCGTCCTGCATTCCACCAACAACTTTCCCGAATTCACCGGCCGCATCTGTCCGGCGCCCTGCGAAGCCGCCTGCGTGCTCGGCATCAACGAGCCGGCGGTGACCATCAAGCAGATCGAGAAAACCATCGTGGATCGCGCCTTCGCCGAAGGCTGGATCCAGCCCGAACCGCCCGTTAATATCACGGGCAAGCGCGTGGCCATCGTCGGCTCCGGTCCCGCCGGTCTGGCCGCTGCCCAGCAGTTGCGCCGCGCCGGCCATGCGGTCACGGTGTTCGAAAAGAACGACCGCATCGGCGGCCTGATGCGCTACGGCATCCCGAATTTCAAGATGGAGAAGCACCTCATCGACCGGCGTGTCGAGCAGATGCGCGCCGAGGGCGTCGAATTCGTCGCCAATGCCCACGTGGGACGCGACATTCCGGTGGAAGTTCTACGCCGCGATTTCGACGCCATCCTGCTCTCTGGCGGCGCAGAGCAGCCTCGCGATTTGCCTGTACCCGGCCGCGAGCTGCACGGCATCCACTTCGCCATGCAGTTTCTGGGACGCTCGTCCGAAATCTCGGCCGCCGGCAAGCGTGTGGTCATCATCGGCGGCGGCGATACCGGCGCCGATTGCCTGGGCACCTGTCACCGCCAGAAGGCCCTATCCGTGCATCAATTCGAGTTGCTGCCGCAACCCCCGCCCGAGCGCTCGCCGTCCACGCCCTGGCCCCTCTGGCCGATGCAACTCCGCACCGAAAGCTCGCACGAAGAAGGCGGCATCCGCGATTGGAGCGTCGCCACCACCTCGTTCACGGGCGATGAATACGGCAACGTCAAGCAACTGCACGCCGCGCGCGTCGGGCACGTGCCCCGCTTCGATCCCATCCCCGGTACCGAATTCACCCTGGACGCGGACCTGGTGCTGCTCGCCATGGGCTTTCTTGGCCCGGTCAAGCCCGGTCTCCTAGACAGCCTGGGAGTGAAGCTGGACATCCGCGGCAACGTCCACGCCGGCGACAACTACATGACCTCCGTCCCCGGAGTCTTCGCCGCCGGCGACATGCGCCGCGGCCAGTCCCTGGTAGTATGGGCTATCGCCGAGGGCCGCAACGCCGCGCGCGGCATCGACCAATATTTGATGGGATCGAGCAAGCTGCCTTAGCTTCGCATGGGCGCCAGGATCGTGTAACCTGATATCAAGATGGGCACAGCTAAGCAAGAAGTGCGCCGACGACTGGACGAGATCCCCGACGACGCGACTTTCGAAGACATCCAGTATCACATCTACGTGAGGGAGAAGATCGAACGCGGGCTCAAAGACGTCGACGAAGGCCGGGTAGTCTCCGCGGAGGAGATGGACCGCAGAATGCAGAAATGGCTAGGCGCGTAATTTGGACCGAGGCTGCCTCATCCGATCTGGAAGAGGCGGCTGGCTACATCGCGAGAGATTCGCGATTCTACGCAGCAGCCTTTGTTCGCGAAGTGCGTGCGGCGGCCCGATTCGCTGCGCGTTTCCGCGGAACGCGGCCGTGTAGTTCCGGAACTTGGGCGGCCCGAGATCCGCGAACTCTTGGTGCGAAGCTATCGTCTCGTCTACAATATCGCCCCAGGACAGATTCACGTTGTCGCGCTAATCCACGGCGCGCGCGCGATTTCATCGGGGCTTGGAGCAAATACGACTCATGAGTGTTTCATTCATGCACGCCCGCGCTAGCGGGCAACCCATGCGCCTCGCCGGGCGTGACGAAGGACCTAGTGGTGGTAAAGGGCTACCGCAGAATCGCAGTGGACGTAACGCCAACCGTGGACGGCCTCACGCCGTTTCATTGCACTGTAAGCGATCATCAGAAATCGTCGTTTTTTGGGACTTTTGCCGGAGGCGAGCAACATCATCGCGCCGAAGGCGCCGCCGATCATCGCGATGGGGTATAGTGGCGAGAGAGTGGTTGGAACAGAGACAGCGCCTATAGACGGACTTCGCCCGCGCAGGTGTCTCAACCCAGACTGCAATGCCATCTTTTGCTTTGTGTCGTAGCTGCGACCGAGGCCAGCGCTATTGCAGCGACCCCTGCCGGAAGCGAATGCGGCGGCGACAGGTCCTGGCAGCCGGCCATCGTTACCAAGCGTCCGAAGCGGGTAAAGAAGCACATCGCCACCGCCAGTGCACCTATCGGCAACGGAGATCCCAGTCGGCTGTGACGCATCAGAGTCCGGTTTCGATCGCCATCTCGTCGCCGACTCCCCCGGCGTGGTTCCCTCTCCTCTTTGATGCCTCTGGCATCCTGCGCGATAGTGTACCAGCGCATGTTTTGGAATGCAACGGGTCGTCCGAATGTTCATGTTCTGCTGGCGATGTGGAACCGGCACCAAGCAACACGCAAAAGAGGGCGATTGCTGGCGGCAGGCGTGACCGTGGCGGCGCTCGTGCGGGATCGGAAGGGTTGGGGGTGGTGGGCGCAAGTGGGGTCGAACCACTGACCTTCTGGGTGTAAACCAGACGCTCTAACCAACTGAGCTATGCGCCCGAACTGCTCAGTGTACCAAATTGCCGTGCCCGACTCCCCTTCGTTACCCGAACAAAGGCCCAAATGACCAGAAGTTGCAGAGCGCATACCTTACAAAACGCTGCCTGCTTTACTCCCTCGTAAATAATTGAAAACACACAGGCGAAGTTGAAATCCAGACGTACTGCCTTACAAGCAGGAGGTCCGCGGTTCGAGCCCGCGACCGCCCGCCATGTAAAACTCCAGCCACAGCCCCCTAAGGTTGCGTTAGTGCTCGGTGCCCTGCAACCACACGGCGAGCAATCGTAACGCCTCTCCACTTTCGGTGCCTTGAGTGCCTTGCGCCTCAATGGCGAGACCCAGCGCGCGCTGCACATCGCCGGCACCCAGCGCTTCGCGGGCAGACTGACGCAATTGCCAAGCGTGCACCGCCAGCCGCATCAACGGTTCCAGGTCGGCGCCGCAACGCGAGCAGATCCGCGCGCCGCGAAAGCGCGCCTGGCAGACGGGGCACCGGTTCTCGATGCCGGGGTTGCGGGGGGAAACCGCTCCCTCACGGTCGCGGCTCGGTAGTGGGGGGATCGGAGCGCGGCGTGACCCAGAGGGGGGTCGCGCGCGGACGGGGGCGTCCGCCACACTTGCCACTGCCGATAAGAATGCCGAGGCGGCGCGCAGGAGCGCAAGCGCCGCGCGCATGGACCGGATCAATTTCCGCCCTCTACGAAGAACAGCAATTCCTTGAGCTTGGCGGCGGCCTCTTGCAACGCCGCTGCGTCGCGGGACGTCATAGCCGTATCGATTTTCTCGTGCAGGTCGATGGCCTCCTCGCGGTCATCCGCGTGCATTTTGGCGAGCAGCCGGCGCGAACGCTCCAGCAGGCTCTCGATTTCCGCGTGGCCGTCACCGCGCGCAGGCGCCCGCATTTCGACCACTTCGGCGCCCACATCCACTACGTCTTCTTCGAGGTCCTCGGCCGTCTCCCACTCGTCGTCCGCCATCTCGCCGCGGGTCTCGTACAACTCCTGAATCCGCTTACGCCCGGCCGCGATCTCCTCCGCGCTTTTGGCGCGCAACGCATTTTCGATCCGGATGTGTTTCGTCTTACCGGTCCGCTTCTCTACCGCCGCTACCTCCAGGATGCCATCCAGATCGAGGCGCATGCGGCAAAGAATCTCGTTGGCGTCCTCCATTGCGGTGAGGCCTTCGATGCTAAAATCCCCTACCAGGATGTTCTTGAGCGCGTCTTCATCGTCGCCCTGATACACCTGGACATCCACCTGGGTTTGAAAGGGATGGCTGGTCATGTACTGCTCGGTGCGGGTCAAAGGCAGCGGAGTGTTGCGCCGGATAATGGGCTTGTAACAGTGCGGGTAGGGATATCCGCCGCGTTCGCCGAGGTAGGAGACGCCGAAGGAAAACGGCGAAACGTCTACTAACACGCGCTCCACGGAGCGCCCGGCTAGGCGCGACGCCATTACCCCGGCGCCCAGCGCCACGGCGAGATCCGGATGCACGTCCTGGCGCGGCTCCAGACCGGTTTTTTCGATGAGCAGGCTGGAGACCAGCGGCGTGCGCGTGGAGCCGCCGACCAGCAGGATCGCATCCATGTCGCCGGGCTTCTTGCCGGAATCCTGCAGCGCTTTGGACACGCTGTCCAGCGTGGATTCCACCAGCGGACGAATCATGGCTTCATATTCGTCGCGCGAGATTTCGACTTCGAGATGCAAGGGCCGGAAGAGCTTGGTGACCAGGGCTTCTTCGCGGATCTTGACATACGGTTCGAAGCTGAGTTTTTTCTTGGCTTCTTCGGCCGCCCACCAGAGCCGCGCCTTGGCCGCCGGATGTCCCTGGCGGACATCGATGCCGTGCTGCTTTTGGAACTCAGCCGCGAGGCGCTCGGCGAGGAGATCGTCGAAGTCGTCGCCGCCGAGGTGGTTGTTGCCGTGACTCGCCAGCACCTCGGTAATGTCGCCTTCCACCGTCACCACCGAGACGTCGAAGGTGCCGCCGCCAAGGTCGTAAATGAGCGCGGTGTGCCGCGATCCGTCGCCGTAGCCGTAGGCCAGGCTGGCCGCCGTAGGCTCATTGAGGATGCGCACCACTTCCAGTCCGGCCAGCGCGCCGGCCTCGCGCGTGGCGTTGCGTTGCGCATCCGAAAAGTAGGCGGGCACGGTGATCACAGCCTTTTGCGGGCGCTCGCCCAGGGCGTGGTGGGCCCACTCCGCGAGTTCCCGCAGGATCAGCGCGGAGATCTCCTGCGGCAGAAAGTCCTTGCCGCCCACGCGCACCTTTTCCTCGATGCCCATCTTGCGCTTGATGCTACGCACAGTGCGTTCGGGATAAAGCGCCTGCTGGTTGCGCGCGGCCTCGCCCACCAGCAGTTCTCCGCTTGACGAAAACCCCACGCAGGAGGGCAGCATGCGCGTATCTCCCGGGCCGAGCACGCGCACCTGGCCGCCAGTAAACGCGGCGATCTCCGAATTCGTGGTCCCTAGGTCGATACCGGCAATTAGATCGCTCATTTTTCATTTCCCGCCGGCGCACACGAAACCTTCACCTGCGCCGGCCGAAACACTTCTCCATTCCATTCGTAACCGCTGCGGTAAACCTCGATCACGGTGCCTTCGGGAACCGCGCCGGATTCCTGGCGATCGATGGCGTTCATGCGCCGCGGATCGAAGGCCTGCCCCTCACAGGGGATTTCGCGCGCGTTGAATTCGTCCAGGGTTTGATCCAGGCGCTCCAGTCCCAATTCGTACCCTTTCTTCAAAGCCAGGCGGGTTGCAACCAGGGCATCGCCATCCGGCTGACCTGTCCGCGGGAAGATGCGCGCGCGCCAGCCGCGCCGGGCGGCCTGCGAGATCTCCGCCTCGCTGGCCAGCACCGATTCCAGGCCGCGGCCCAGCCGGTCGCGCAGATCGATCAAGACACCCAGGACTTCCTTGCGGCAGCGGCGTTCGGTCTCGCGCAGCAGGTCGCGCTCGCGTTCGGCCATGCGGCTGGCCTGCGAGCCAAGCGTGTCGTTCAATTCCTTGAAGGATCTGCCCTGCAGCTTGACTTCCTGCGTGAGGGCCGTCATGGCCGCCCACAAAGAGTAAGCCGCAGCCGGCTCCGGGCGCGCCCCGCCCTCGTTGCCACCGTCGTTGCCGCCAGCCATCGCAGCCAGAATTTCCGCGTCGATCCCACGCGGCGGCTCCTCGGCGGCGAGCGCGCCGTCCAGCCATGCCTCAAAACGCCGCAGGATCTCCTCTCGGCTCATCCCTCGCTCACTTTCCTTTCAGGACCTCGAGCCAGGGCTGCGGCCCGGCGAAGCGGCGCTGCCGCGCGGGGAGTTCGATAACGGAAACAAGCGGCGCACAGGGATCCACGGAAAGCAACCTGTCGCGCATGCGCCGGCGGGGATCGCGCAGGCTGTCGTAGGCGTCGCGAATACGCTCGAACTCCTCCGGCGAACGGTCCGGCGGATGTTCCTTCACCTTCCGCACGTAAGCGGCGCGGATCTCTTCTTCGCCGGCATCCGGGCGGAGGCCGAGCACGTCTCTGGGGTCCATTATCTGCGCCGTCCTTTCTTGCGTCTACCGGAGAATCCCATCTCCGGTCCAAACACCCGGTTCAGCAGGGAATTCAGGGACTCGCCGCGCTGGACGGCCTTCCTGGTCTCATCGGACAGCATTTTCGCGATCTCCGGCGGCATGTCCGGCGGGATCTCCATTCCGCCGAGAATCGCGTCCAGGGCGAGATCGTCGTCATCGTCTTCTAAATCCTCGAATGGACCGGCAGCCTCGCCGCGCGCGCGGCGGCACTTAGGACAATTGCACGGCCCCGCAAGATCGCTGTAGTCGGGGCCGCGGCGCTGCGCTGTGGGGAAGACCCGTTCCCGCTTCTCCTTAAGGACCACCGTGGATGCCTTTTCGGGAGTGAGTGAGAGGTCCTCCAGACCGGATTCGGCGAGCAATTCCACGGCCTTTTCGACCACGTCCATCTGGCGTTGCTGGCGCGCAAGCTGCGCGGCGGCCATGGCGCACACTGCCCGCCGCTCTTCCAGGTACTCTGGCAAGGACCGCGCGCGCAGCAACAGAAAGCTTGCTTCGGCAGGACCACCGCGCTCCAGCCCGGCCGAGGAAACCGAATACGCCAGGTTGAGATGCCCCGCGGAGAGTCCCGCTTCCGCCAGGGTATGAAGCTGGCCGACATTGAGCGACTGGCTGCTCCGCGGGAATTGCTTGACTGTTTCCTCCAGCCATTCCCTGGGAATGGGCTGGTCCATTTGCATGTCCTTGGACAGTTCGACCACGCGAATCACGGCCTCGGGCAGCGCCGCGCGTTCCGTTTTACCGAGCGTCTCGGCGGGAGGCGTTTTCTCGAGCGCGCCCTGCTTGGAGGCATGGGCCACGCCGAAGATCAGCAGCGCCGCGGCCGTTTTGCTTCCGAGCAGGCGCTCCACTTCCGCGCGATGCACGGCAGCCGCATCGCTCGCATCGCGGACCGCGCAGACCATGTAGCGCAAGGCCGCCAGGAAAGCCGGCCGGTCACCCAGTTGGGACTGGGCCAGGGCCGCCATTTCGGCCAGTTGCGCCTCCGCCAGATTGGGCTTTTTCTGCTGCAGGCGCCGCAGGGCGCTGCCCGCCAGCAGGCGCAGCCGCGCTCTGCGCACGGCAGGATGCACGCTGTCGATGCGCTCCGCCTTTGCCAGGTATTGCAGCGACGTATGGAACGCGTTGCGCTTCTCTTTCTCTTCCATCAGGAGGAGAATCGGCTCGATGTCCGTGGGGCGGATTTTGTGCCACGCTTCGGCCACTTTCTCGGCCTGCCCGGCGCGGCCGTGTTTGGCCCAGTCCATCCATTGCGAGAACGATTCGAAATGCGGATCGAGCGCGCAGGCGCGTTCATACAGCTTTTCGGGGTATAGGAAATACAGTTCCTCGACGGTCTTCCGGTTTTGGCGGTGTGCGGTATTTTGCAGATCCACCAGCAATTCGCGAGATAGCTTGCGCAGCACGCCCGCCATATGAAGATAGAGCGTAGCGGCTTCCGGGCCGTTGCCCGGAAACCATCCTTCGCGCACCGCCTGTTGAAGGAACTCATTCCACGTCGCGCAGGCCACGGCGATACTCTCGGGGTCCCCGATTTCCTCCATACCACGCGCGAATAGCCTCGAGAAATAGGCTTCCTGGCGGGCAGCCCCGCCCATGGCCGCCTCGACCTTTTGCTTATTCACGTCGGCCAGCGCGGCGCGGACCGAGATGTGCTGTTTCAGTTTCTCGACTTGCCCGGGCGCAGTCTCGCGGCACGCCTGCACGGCTTCGCGGATGCCTTTGAGAATGCTCCCGTCTTTGTGCGAGTCGAAAGCCCGCTCCAACGCCTCGAGGGCCTTCCGCAGCAGACCGGGATCTGAAGTTGTGGAGCTTACCAGCGGCGCCGCCGCGGGTGTCAGGCCGGCCGGCGTGCCGCCGAGCATCGCCTGCATCGCCGGAACCAGCCGGGTCGGCGCGGAATCCGGCTGGATGGCTTCCAGGTATCGGCGGCACGCTTCGTCTTCCCCCCGATAGAAGCAGGCGATGGCGCGCACCAGCAGCTTCCAGGACGCCAGGGGGCTGCGGCGCGAAACCTCCGGCAGTTCGACCGCCTCCGGGCCAACGGGTCCGGCAGTCACGGCGAGAAATGCGCGCTGCAACGCGGACGCGGCCTGGCGCAGAGGATGTTCGGGCGGCAATACGGCGCACTGGGCCAGCGCCGCGATGTCGACGGTCTCGCGCGAGATGGCTGCTTCGATGGCGGCGCGGCGTTCCGCGCTTAGCTCCGGATCGTTCAGCGGCCGCAACAGTTCTTCGAGCCGGCCGGGGCCAATTCCGGCGGAGCTGTCGCGTCCATTCAGCCGCTCCCGTGCGGACGGGTAGCGCTCCCGCACCAACTCCAGCAGAGCTTTTGCCTCCGCCGCCAGGTTCTGATCGATAAGCGATTGAATCCGGGCGGCGTACGCATCCACCAGCAGCGCTTCGGAGGCGGCTGTGGCGTGCGCCCTGTGAATCTCCTTGGCGGTTTCGACCGCGACCTTATGTTTGCCGTTGGCGATCAGTTGCCGGACGCTGGCTTCCGCTCCCGCAGTGAGAGCGGGCCTATTCAAAACGGGTAGTGCAGCAGCGACGCCGGGAGATGGCCCGTTCTTCTTAAATCTGTCCCACACGCAGTTCCAGGTTCTTTCTTCTCGGGGGTGTTATCTATTATATGCCTGGATCGGTGCGGAAATGTCAGCGCCTGCGGGCCGGAGCGGCGCCGCGCCGCCCCCTCGCAAGTTTGGGCCGATTGCCAATCGGCGCGCAGGATGCCATCCTGCCCCACAGGCAACCATTAGTTGGCGGTTATGGCGCCGAACAATCCGTGCAGGTAGTTGTCGATGCCGGCGGCGAAATAGAGCGAAGTCGTGGGCCCTGAATTGGTGTTGCCGCCGCCGAAGAAGAGCGCCCAGAGTCCTGGAATCTTAATGGCCTTCGCGGAGGCGGTTTCCAGAACGCCCAGGAACTTCCCGTTGGTGGGGTTGTATGCGCCGATCTCCCCGCTGCCCACGTTTCCGACCAATATGGTGTCTTGGAACTTGCCGAAACCGGCAGGCGCTTGCGCGATTCCCCAGGGCTGATTGAACCCTCCCTGTGCGAGACTCAACAGCAGCGTGCCGGCGGGATCGAACGCGTCCACATAACCGCCGGCCCCTGGCGCCGCCGAGAAGGTCACGTAGATTTTTGTGCCGACGGCCTGGATTCCATAGGGCGTATAACCGGCCGGAATGCTGGGATCCTCGAAGGCGCCCGCCGCCAAAGCGATGGGGTGGAAGTTGGCGCCATACGCCTCAACCCCGCCGGCGCTGTTGGCGACGTAGATCGTCTGTACTGTGCCGTTCTTGGCGGTTGTGCAGCCCGTGTAAACCGCGCCGCTTGCCGAGTTGTTCACCTTGATGGTTGCGCTGGTTCCCCCCGCCCATGACGAGATGGTTCCATCCAGGGTAACAAATATGAAATCCGAGCCGAGAGCGACGGTGCCCGTGGGAGTGCCGGCGCCCGTGCCACTGGCCGGCGGAACCGTCACGACCAGAGACTGAATCGCTCCGGCGCCGTTATAGAGGGTCGAAACGCCGGTGGCCTCATCGGAAACCCACCATGGCGAGCTCGCGCCGCGGGAGAGGCCCCATGGATTGATCAGGTGCGCATCCGTGAATGCCGCCTTCCCGGAAATGTCGGAGACCAAGTTGGTCTCGGTGTAACTATTAGTGGCCGTATCCTGCGCGTTTGCAGCTATGCCGATAGCCAGGGATATCAGTAACACGATCGTCAATTTGTATATGTTCTTCATTCGTAATTCTCCAGATTCTCCAGCGTA
>Ga0302326_10011947_pt1 | contig 18604 bp, 19 predicted proteins | sample Palsa_T0_3_FD_202264 | JGI IMG/M metagenome (GOLD analysis project Ga0302326, IMG submission 202264) | Peat permafrost microbial communities from Stordalen Mire near Abisko, Sweden - Palsa_T0_3 | ecosystem: Environmental > Terrestrial > Soil > Palsa > Peat permafrost | place: Sweden: Abisko...
CCCGGTCGAGTTGTCGTCGAGCGAGACCGGGATGCCGGTCGCCTTGGTGAAGGCCTTGCTCATGGCCGAGTCGTAGCCCTGGGCGGAGTAGAGGACAAGCGGGACCGTCGCGGCCGCGACGGGCGAGGCCGAGGCGGTTGACGACGCGGATGCGGCGGGGGAAGAGGACGACGCGGCCGCAGTTGACGAGCTTGACGAGCTCGACGAGCAGCCGGCCACGGCCAGGACTGACAGTGCGACAGCGCCGGACACGCCGGCCAGCAGGCGCAGCCGAGTTTGCTTGTGCGTACGGTTCATGGCTCCGAGTCTGCGCAGCGCAGGCGTCACGGAAGTGTCCGTCAGTTAGCCGTGCAGTGAACCGATTGTCACAACCTGGGAATAACGCCCGTTACTAGTCTGATCTAACGACTGTTACAATGCTGGAGTGTCATTGGCCTTCCGCCTCCTCGGCGTAGACCCGGGCGGCGTACGCCTCGAGGGACTGCTCGCACGATTCGAGCGCCCGCTCGGTGGCCGGCCGCCCGTTCGCGCCGAAGGCGTCCCGTTCGACGATCTTGGCGAGCCAGTTCTTCAGCTTCACCAGGTCTTCCTCGTTCTCCTCGAGCTCGGCGTAGGTGAAGTGGTTCTCGTCGTACTCCTTCTGGACCTGCCGCAGGAAGTCCTCGCACTTGTCGACGATCTCCTCGTACTCGTCGTTCCGCGCCGCCAGGAACGCCGCCCGCACCTCCGCGTCCCCCGCCAGCGCGGCCGCCGACAGCAGGATGGCGGTCCCGGACATGTCCAGGATCTCCCGCCTGAGCTTGCGCAGCGACCGCTCGTTGGCCGGGCTGGCCGGCAGTGCGGCGACCGAGTTCTGCAGGTAGATCGCGCCCAGCGACTTGATCCGCCGCCACACGGTGGAGCGCAGCCTGGTCGGTTCCGGCGGCACCCGGTAGATGAGCAGCAGCCAGCCGGACCCGGCCGGCTCGCCGGCCGCCGGGCTGTCTGTCGAGGCCTGATCGTTCGTCACCCGCACATTCTCTCTGACCAAGCTGAGGAGATTCATTGAATGCCCTCCCGCTGATCCTCACCGTCTTCATCGCCTGCGTGGTCGAAGCGGTCGAGGCGCTCACGATCGTCCTGGCGACCGGCATCACCCGGGAGTGGCGGTCCACCTTCCAGGGCATGGCCGCCGCCCTGGTCACCCTGGCCGTGATCACCGCCGCGGTCGGCCCGGCCATCAACGAGCTGCCGCTGACCGCGCTCCGGGTCGTCGTCGGCGCGCTGTTGGCGATCTTCGGCCTGCAGTGGCTGCGCAAGGCGGTGCTCCGCGCCACCGGCTACAAGGCGCTGCACGACGAGGCCAGCGCCTACCTGCGGGAGGTCGCCGCCGCCGAGGCCGCCGCCAGGCAGTCCAGGCGCGGCGTGAACGACTGGTACTCCTTCACCCTCGCGTTCAAGGGCGTGCTGCTCGAAGGGCTCGAGGTCGTCTTCATCGTGATCACCTTCGGCGACAACCAGAAGAACATCGGCGCCGCCGTGATCGGCGCGGCCGCCGCCATCATCCTCGTCACCATCGTCGGCATCGCGGTCAGGGCCCCGCTGACCAAGGTCCCCGAGAACTGGATGAAGCTCGCGGTCGGCGTCATGCTCACCTCGTTCGGCGCCTTCTGGGGGGCCGAGGGCGCGGGCGCGCGCTGGCCCGGCAACGACGCCGCCCTGCTGGTGCTCATCCCGGTCGTCGCGGTCGCCGCCGCCGCTAGCATCGCGTGGCTGCGCTCGCGCCAGGCGACCGTCGCCGTGTCCGTTCCCGCATCGGAGGTTGTCGGCTCATGAAGCAGCTCAAGGCGTTCGGCGCGTTCTGGTACGACTTCATCGTCGGCGACGACTGGCACGTCGCCGCCCTGGTGGTGGCGGGGCTGGCGCTCACCGCCATCCTGGCCCACGCCGCCAAGGTCAACGCCTGGTGGCTGCTGCCGGTCTTCGCCTTCGCCGCCCTCGCCTGGTCCCTCCACCGGGCCACCGCGAAAAAATAAAGCCAAGAAAATTCAACCCCGGCGAGCGGGGACAACCCTTCACGCGCCGAGGAAGCGGACCGGGAGTTGGGTCTCGATGGCGCCGCCGGCGCCGTCCGGTTCGACCCGGTAGCCGTTGCCGCGGGGGTCGTCGGAGACCATCTCGGCCAGGTTGTCGTCGACGAAGTGCGCGGCGACGCCGTCGTCGCAGGCCAGTCCGCCGGGCAGCGCGCCCTCGGCGACCAGCCGCTGGTAGAGCGGCCGCCGCTCCGGCTCTGACTGGTAGTGCGGGCAGAAGCTGCCGGGCAGCATCCCGAGCCCGTCGGTGAACGGGCGCAGCTTGCGGCCGAACGAGTCGGTCGTCCCGCCGACGAACCAGCAGATGCCGCCGGCCGAGGATCCGGCCAGGATGATCCCCGCGTGCCAGGCCTTGCGCATGATCTCGTCGATGCCGTGCACGCGCCAGACGGCCAGCATGTTGGCGACGCTGCCGCCGCCGACGAAGATGATGTCCTGCGACATCAGCAGGTCCTCGGGGTCGGAGACGTTCGGCATCGGGAAGAGCGCGAGGTGGCGGAGTTCGACGGGGGCGCCCGCAAGCCGGTCGTAGAACCGCAGATAGGTGTTGGGATCGTCGCCGACGGCCTGGTTGAGGACGCACAGTCGCGGCCTGCTCCGGCCGCTCAACTCGGTCGCGTACTGCACATGAAGAGGGATCGCGTTGGGAGGCATGAGCATGCCACCGCCAATCGCGAGCACGTGTCGTCGTCCGTCTGCCGCCATGCCGTGAACGTATCGACGATCGCGAAGCACTGCAAACGGCCGCATCGCGGTGGCGCAAACGCAACTTTCCGTTCAATATATTTAACGGTTTTTGCCTGAAATCAGAGGCTGCGCCGTGAGCGAAATTCGCCTTTCGCGGGCACGGCTAAAGACGTACTATCGTGAGCACTGCAGTCGTTTGCCGAGACAGCCTCTCGCGCATCGGGGGGTACGGGCCAGGGGGCATGAGGGGCGGGAGCCCCCCATGCCGGAAGTCTCTCCACCGGGAGGAAAGAGCTATGGCTGAATGGTGGTCGATCGAGGTCTTCTCCGGCGACAAGCTCCCGGCCAGCGGGTGGCGGTACGCCTACGAGGACGAGCTCACCGAGGCGGCGATCACCCACGGCGCGATGTACTACGAGTGGCACGACACCGAGTACGGCGTGATCTTCGAGGTGCTGTTCCGCGACGACGCGCAGTGGGAGGCGTTCCGCGCGCTGCCCGCGGTGCGGGCCGCCCTCGACGGGGTGCCCGACCCGGTGAACGGGCTGATCGTCTACCGCGGCCGCGGCGGCGCCTCCGGCGCGCGCAAGCCGAACAAGCCCAAGCCCGCCCCCGGCGCCGCCGCCCTCGAGCTCGAGGAGCCCAAGGAAGAGCGGCGGATACGGAAGGTGGCCAGGCGGCTGATGTACAACGGCGGCGGCGGCGACGTCGACCGCCTGCTGCGCGAGCTTGGCACCGACCCGGAGACCGGCGCCCCGTCCGAGCCGGACCGAGGCGAGCCGGATCGAAGCGAGTCGGACCCCGGTGAGCCGGTATGGCGTGATATCGCCGCTGTTGACCGTTCCGACGGCTAGCCGGGGCTCGGGAAATGGCGGGTTTAGACCGCCCAGAGGGTGAACCACGTCCCCCGACGGTGCAGGATGGATGCATGACGGAAACCCGAGTCATGACCGAAGACCTGCGGGTCGCGATCGAGCGCAGCGGCTACTACCCGGGTCTGGTGACGGACGCCGTCGCCTTCGCGCTCGGGCCGGAGCCGGTCACCGCCTTCTTCGTCCAGCATGACGCGCTATTCGACCCAGGCATGGAGATCCGCAGGCACATGACCGTGCTCGCGCTGACCCCGACCCGGCTGGTCTACTCGCATACCGACGAGCACCCGGCCGAGGAACCGGAGGACCGGCCGCGCGCCGAGACCTCGACCGAGGCCATCAAGGTCGCCCGGGTGACGTCGGTGTCGGTGACCCGGGTGGTGCCCGACCCGGCCGCGTACACGCCCGGCGTGACGATGCCGTCCGAGGTGATCTTGACGATCGGCTGGAACGTGCTGGCCCACGTGGAGCTGGAGCCGGCCCACTGCGGCGACGAGACCTGCGAGGCGGACCACGGGTACCTCGGCACGATCACCGCTGACGACCTGACGCTGCGGATCAGCGAGGGCGCCGACGGCGAGGACGCTGTGGCCTCCGTGCTGCAGTTCGCGAGCGCGCTCAACGACGCCGTCGCGCGCGCCGGGAGCTGACGAATGACGCGAGAGCCCCGGAATAGCCCGATCGTGCCCTCCTACGGCGAGTCCAGTCTCGCTGACCTCTCCAACTCCATCCTCGCCTCGCTGACCAACAACTCCGTCGGTAACGTGCTCGGGCTGCCCGAGACCGGCCGGGTCTGCCTGCTCGTCATCGACGGGCTCGGCCTTGAGCTGCTGCGCGCGCACCAGGCGGCGGCGCCGTTCCTGGCCGAGCTGGCGTTCAACTCCCGGCCGCTGACCGCCGGGTTCCCCTCCACGACGGTGACCAGCCTGGCTTCCCTCAGCACCGGCCTGGTCCCGGCGGTGCACGGCATGCTCGGCTACCAGGTGGCCATGCCCGGCGCGGACCGGCTGCTCAACGGCCTGCACTGGCCGGACGACGTCGACCCGGTGGCCTGGCAGCCGCAGCCGACGATCTTCGAGCGGGCGGCCGCGGCCGGCCTTGACGCCGTCTACGTCGCGCCGAGTGCCTACAAGAAGACCGGGCTGACCGCGGCCGCGCTGCGCGGCCCGCAGTACCGGGGGGCGGACTCGCTCGGCACGCTGGCCGCGCGGTCGGCCGAGGCGCTCGACCAGTCCGACCGCGCGCTGGTGGTCGCCTATCACGGTGACCTCGACGCGGCCGGCCACCAGTACGGCGTGTCCTCGCAGGCGTGGGAGTTCCAGCTCGCGCACGTGGACCGGCTGGCCGAGCAGCTCGCCTCGGCGCTGCCGTCAGGGACCGTCCTGTACGTCACCGCCGACCACGGCATGGTCGACGTGGGCCCCGACGACAAGCTCGACGTCGACGTCGACGGCTCCTTCGCGATCTTGCGCGACGGCCTGGCGCTGCTCGGCGGCGAGGCGCGCGCCCGGCACGCGTACGCCCGCCCCGGCGCGGCCGCCGACGTGGTCGCCACCTGGCGGGAGGTGCTCGGCGAGCACGCCTGGGTCGCGTCGCGCGAGGAGGCCATCAAGGACGGCTGGTTCGGCCCGCCCGGGGTGGTGGACGAGGCGATGACGGCGCGGATCGGCGATGTGGTGGCCGCCTGCGCGGGCAACACCGCCGTCATCGCCTCCAGGGCCGAGCCGCGCGAGTCCGCCCTGGTCGGCATGCACGGCTCGCTGACCGCAGCCGAGCAGCTGGTCCCGCTGCTCGCGTTCTCGGCCCGGTTATTGTCGCCATGATCGTGTGCAGTTGAGGGCACGATACGACCCGAACTGCACACGATCACGACAATGAGGCCTTCCTAGGAGGGCTGCGCGTTCTCCGTGCTGTTGTAGGCGATCACGCCGATCACGCCGGCGTCGTCGGCCGGCGTGCGCAGCAGCCACTGCTCGGCGTGGGTGGCCGGGTTGAACCACAGCAGCGACCTGCTGCCGGGACAGCCGGTCTGCGCGTCGATCAGCAGCCTGGGGCCGAGCGCGGTCACGATCGCGTTGTTGTTGCCCGCGGTGTGCGCCGGGACCACCGGCGTGATGGACCCGTTGGCGGCCTGCCGGAAGATCCCCAGGGTCCCGCACGCCCCCAGCGCCTGCAGGTACAGCCCCGATGGCAGCGGCCAGGCGCCGATGTCGCCCAAGTCATCGCCGGTCCCGCCGCGCTGCGGGGTCAGCGCGGTGGGGCGCTTGCCGTTGGTCGGCACCAGCCAGAGGCGGGGATCGAAGGCGGCGCCCTTGGCGATGCACTGCGCCAGGATCGTGGTCGCGTTCCACCACCGCGCCGGGTTGCAGCCGATGCGCGGGTTGGCGCCGGGCACCGGCAGCGACCGGATCACGCCGCCGCCGTTGCTGACCAGCTCAAGTCCCTTCGCGCCGGACACGGCCAGGGCGGTGCCGTTGGCCGCGTAGACGGCGGTGCCCTCGTTGGCGCCGCGGGTCAGCACCTTGAGCAGCTTGCCCGCCAGGCTGTAGCGGGCGACCGCCGCCGCCGCGGTGCCCTCGGTGACGCCGAGGATATTCTGGCCGTCGGGCAGCGTGTAGCCGGCGGGCTGGGCCTGCCCGGCCAGACGGCCGACGGTGAACTTGCCGGTCGACAGGGTGAGCTGCTCATACTGGCTCCCGGTCAGGCCGAGCAGCGCCCGCGTCTTGTCGCCGGACCAGGCGATCAGGTACGGGATCATGCCGCGGCCAGTCCAGGTGTGCATCGAGTAGCGGACGCCGGCCGGGCTGATCAGGTACAAGGTGACCGGCGCGGCCTTTCCGGCCGGGGCGGCGGTGTACTCCGCGAGTTCCCAGCCAGGGCCGACCTTCGACCACGGGACCTGAGCGCGCGCCCGGACAGTCGCGGCGGCGGTGCTCGCCGCCGCGTGGGCTGTGCCTGCCGTGGTGGCGGCGCTGGTGACGGCGCTCGTGGTGGCGGCCGCCCCGGCCGTCGCGCCGAGGCCAACGGCTCCGACCGCGAGCACCCCGGCCGCGAGCAACCCGGCCGCGAGCATCCCCGCGAGCCGGCCGGACAGCCGGCGTCGCCCTGCATTGACAGTCATCGTTACTCCTCGCTGGATTCCAGTGACGATCTATTTACACGGGCGCGGCGGCCTTTCGGTTGCCGAATTCCGGGATTCGCCGGGGGTTTTCCGGTGTGCGCGATTCCCGGGTTTCACGGCCGGCCCAATCCGGCGCACCTCGTCGCTCCGTCGCTCCCGGGCGAGCCGAATCGGGCGAGTCGGGCATCGGTCAGCCCGCACACCGGATTTGCCGTGCCGGGAGGCATACTGACGTCGTGACCGATGACAGCGCCACCCTGATAACCGCTGACGAACTGGCCGCGCTGCTCGCCGACGGGCGCGGGCCGACATTGCTCGACGTGCGCTGGCGCCTCGGCGGCCCGCCCGGCCGCGAGCTGTACCAGGCGGGGCACATCCCCGGCGCGTTCTTCGTGGACCTCGACCTTGAGCTGGCCGGCCCGCCGGGCCCGGGCGGCCGGCATCCGATGCCGGCCGCGAGCGACTTCGAGGCGGCCATGCGCCACGCGGGGGTGGACGCCGACCGCCTCGTGGTCGTCTACGACGATGCCGACTCCACCGCGGCCGCCCGCGCCTGGTGGCTGCTGCGCTACTTCGGCCACCCGTCGGTCCGCGTGCTCGACGGCGGCTTCCGCGCCTGGTCGGCGGCAGGCCACGCGGCCGAGTCGGGCCCGTCCGGGGGGCCCGGTTCGCCCGGGTCGATCGAGTTGCCGGGAACCCCCAGCATCACCCCCGCCCCCGGCACGCCGCTGGGGGACTTCAGCGCGTCCCCCGGCCACCTGCCGCTGCTCGACGCCGACGGCGCGGCCGCGCTGGCCGGCCACGGCCTGCTACTCGACGCGCGCGCGGGCGAGCGCTACCGGGGCGAGACCGAGTCGGTCGACCCGGTGGCGGGCCATATTCCGGGCGCGGTCAGCGCGCCCACGGCCGAGAACGTCAACGCCGACGGCACCTTCCGCCCTGCCGCCGAGCTGGCCGCGCGGTTCGCCGGGCTGGGCGCCACCGCCGCCGACGTCGTCGCCGGGGGCGTCGAGATAGGCGTCTACTGCGGCTCCGGCGTCACCGCCGCCCACGAGACCCTCGCCCTCGCGCTGGCCGGCATCCCCGCCGCGCTCTACCTCGGCTCCTGGTCCGACTGGATCACCGACCCCGCGCGCCCCGTCGCCACCGGCCCGGAACTGGGCTCGCCCGCCTGATGCACCCGGCTGGCCAGCGTCAGCTGGGCCCTGAGCACGGCACGGCAGCGCCGCACCCGGGCCCGGCGCCCGCGCCCACGGGGTCCGACCACGCCGCTGCGGGCGGCGCGAGCGGGCGGCCGGGTGTTCGCGGCCTGCTCGGCGAGCTGTTCCCGGTGCCCGCGGTGGCGCCGCCGCGGCCGGCCGGCCGGCCTTGGCTGAGCGTCGTCGCGCAGGTCGTGGCGGTCGGTCTCGGCGCGGTGCTGCTGCTTGAGCGCATTCCGGGACCTCCGTCCTGGGACACCATCTACGGTGAGGACTACTGGGAGTTCGGCACGCAGGCGCTCCAGCAGCCCTGGCACGTGTTCAGCGCGTTCGGCGGCTACGATGAGCTGCTGCCGCGGGTGATCGCGCAGCTCGCCAGCTACCTTCCGCTGGCGTGGGAATCCCGCTGGGACGCGGTGTGCGGCGCCGTCATCGCGGCCGGCTGCGGCCTGTTCGTCTTCCACGCGAGCGCGGGGCAGATCAGGTCAAGGCCGCTGCGGGCGCTGCTCGGCGCCGCCATCGTGCTGATGCCGATCGCGACCATGGAGATCGCCGATAGCGCCGTCGGCACCCCCTGGTACCTGATGCTGGCGACGTTCTGGGCGCTCCTGTGGCGGCCGCGGACGCGCACCGGGGCGCTCATCGCCGCGCTCGTGGTCTTCGCCGCGAGCTCAAGCGAGGTCATCAGCTTCCTGTTCCTGCCGCTGGTGGCGGCGCGCCTCATCGCGGCGCCCCGCTGGCGGGAGCACGCGGTGACCGCGGGCTGGCTGGCGGGCTGCCTGGTGCAGGTGCCCGCCGTGCTGTCGAGCTACCGCTCCGGTCAGTCCCGCCTGGACCGGCAGCCGGGGACGCTTTACCACTCGCTCGCCTTCTACGCCCACGACACGGTGCTGCCGTCGCTTGGCTGGCACGTCGCGTGGTGGCTGCAGTCGCTGGCAGGGAAAAACGGGGCCACCGCGATCGTGGCCGTCATCCTGGCCGGCGCCCTGGGCGCGCTCCTCGTCACCCAGCCGAGTAACAGGCCGTTCGCGGCGACCTGCGTGCTGATCGGCTTCGTGTTCTCGGTCGTCGAGACGACCCTGACCCCGCACGTGGTGACCTATCCGGTGGTGGCATTCGACCTCGAGTCGGGATCCCGCTTCTCCGTCCTCCCCATCTTCCTGCTCGTGGCCGCCGCCGTGGTGGGGGTCGACACCTACGTTGTGCGACACCGCCGGCCGCAGCGGGGCATCAGCCTGCGGCCCGCGCTGGCGGTCTCGGCGCTGTTCGCGGTCCTGGCGTTCAGCTGGGTGGCCGACTTCAGGAACCCGGGCTTTCGCAGCGACGCGAACTGGAACTGGGGGCAGATCACGGCCCGGTGGGAGCACGCCTGCCGGCTCTCCCCATCGGGTGAGATCACGGTGAAGGCGGGCGCGTCCTTCCAGACGCTGCCCTGCGCCCGCATGCGCCGGCCTGACATCCTTCCCTTATGACAGAGGCACCTGGGAGCACCGGGGCTCACCTGCGCCTCGCGCGTCAGGCGCGGGGCTTCTCGCAGCAGCAGCTCGCGTCCATGGCCGGGGTGACCAGGCAGGCAGTTTCCGCGGTCGAGTCGGGGCACTCCGACCCGTCGCTGCGGGTCGCGCTCGCGCTCGCCCAGGCCCTCGGCCTGTCAGTGGAGGAGTTGTTCGGTCCCGGGGAGCCAGCCACGGCGGTGAACGCTACGAGCGTCGCCTCGGTGGCCGACCTGGGCCGGCGGGTGGCGCTTGCCCCGGTGGGCGACCGCTTCGTCGCGCTGCCGCTGCGCGGCGATGCAGCCGCCGTTTTCGGATTCCTCCCGGCCGGTGGCCTCACCGTCTCCGCGCGCCGCGCCCCGCGCGACACCGGGGACGCCACCGGGCCCGGGCTGATCTCGGTCCGCCCGGTTGGTCCGCCCCGTCCGACCCTCGTCGTGGCAGGCTGCGACCCGGCCCTCCCGCTGCTCGCCACCCCACTCGCCCTGCTCGACCCGCCGATCGCGTTCGCCTGGTGGCCCTGCGGCTCCGCTGAGGCGCTCCGCCTCGCGAGCGAGGGCCTCGTGCACGCGGCCGGCGTGCACGCCGGCCGCGGCGAGGACGGCCTGCCGGTCCCCGGGGGCGCCGGCCTGGTCGGCTTCACCGTCTGGCGCGAGGGCATCGCGCTGCGGCCCGAGCTCAGGTCAGTCGTCACCGGGCTTGACGCGATCGCGCGGCACGGCCTGCGGATCGTCAACCGCGAGCCCGGTGCGCAGGCGCGCCGCCTCCTCGACGCCGAGTGCCACCGCCTTCGTCTGAAACCGGACGACCTGCTCGGTTATGACACTGAGGCAGCCGGCCACCTCCAGGTCGCCTCGGCGATCCGGGCCGGCCTGGCCGCCGCGGGAATCGCCAGCGAGCCTGCCGCCCGTGCCTACGGGCTGGCCTTCGTCCCGCTCGCCGACGAGCACTTCAGCCTGGTCATCCCGGCCGAGCACGCCGCCTCGCGCGAGGTGCAGGCCCTGCTTAAGGTTCTGACGTCGCGCTGGCTGCTCACGCAGCTGGCTAGCCTCTCCGGCTACGACGCCACTTCCTGCGGCGAGCGGCTGGCGTTAGGGATTTCCGCTCCCCGTTCATGCTGAGGCCGTCCGCCGACTCGTCCCTCGTCACCGAGGACTCGGGCCGCTGATTTGCCTGGTCCTGCTGGAGGAATGTCGCCGTGCCCTTGTACGTAAGGGAAAGCGGGCCGAGCTTGACCTTCACCTGCCCGTCGACCGCGTCGTCGGCGACGGAGGTCACACTGGCACCCGGCAGGCACGGAGCGATCCGCCCGGGGCGTCAGCTGAGGCCCGACCACAGGTAGCGCGCGCCGATGGCGAGCACCAGGGCGCCCATCACCCGGCGGATCAGGGTGTCGGGCAGGTGGTGCTGGATCCGGGCGCCGGTGTACGCGCCCGCCAGTCCGCCGACGCCCAGCGCTATGCCGGTCGGCCAGTCGGGGGCGACCGGCCCATGGTGATGGACCGAGAGGATCAGGAAGGTGATCACTCCTGCTATCGAGGTCACGAAGGTGGACGCCAGGGCGGCCGGGGCAACGTCCCGGGGCGGCTGCCCGGTGCCGATGAGGACGGGGGCCAGGATCGAGCCGCCGCCAATACCGTAGATGCCGCCGACGCAGCCCACCACCACCGCGAGCAGGATCAGCACGGGCCGGGGGACTGCCCGCACTGTCCGTGCTCTCCCCTCTGCGTGAGTCGGGCTGGTCAGCCCCAGCCACATCCCGAGCGGTAGCAGGACGGCGGCGACGACGACATCGAAGACGCGGGCACTCGGCAGCAGTTCCACCCGGATGACCGATCCGGCGACCACGCCGGGCAGCGTCCCGGCAAGCAGGACCGGGACGAGCCTGCCGCCCGTCTGTCCCTGCCGCCAGTACCGGTAGAGGGCGCCTGGGGTCGCGACCACGTTGTAGAGCAAGTTGGTCGGAGTGACCGCCGGGCTTGGCGTGCCCAGCACGCTCACCTGAAATGGCAGCAGCAGCACCGCGCCCGAGATCCCCGCCGGCGTGGCCAGCACCGCGATCACGAACGCCGCCACCAGCGCCACGCCCTCCGTCCAGCCAGCGCTCAGCATTCGGTCACATTAGCGATCTTCCCGGCTCATGATCGGTGAATGACCGGTGTAATTGCGGCGGGCAACCACTGGTCGCGGGCTATTCAAGCCATTCCAGTCGTCGCGATGAGTTCGGCGGCTGCCTCCCGTCAGAATGTCAGCGGGCGGTGATGACGGTGGCCCGACGGCGGTCACCAAGGCAGGGCGTGTCATCGCGCCGGGCGGGACTGAGGGGAGCATGGCGTGAGCGGTGTACGGGTGCTTGCGGGCACGCGCAAGGGCGCATTCGTCCTGACCTCGGACGGGGCGCGAAAACAGTGGGAGGTCAGCGGCCCGCACTTCGCGGGCTGGGAGATCTACCACGTGAAAGGCTCGCCGGCCGACCCCGCACGGCTGTACGCGTCGCAGTCCAGCGGGTGGTCAGGGCAGGTGATCCAGCGATCCGACGACGGCGGCGCGACCTGGGCGCCGGTGGGCAATCAGTTTGCCTACCAGGGCACTCCCGGAACCCACCAGTGGTACGACGGCACACCGCACCCATGGGAGTTCGCGCGGGTCTGGCACCTGGAGCCGTCGCTGGACGACCCCGACGTGGTGTACGCCGGGGTCGAGGACGCCGGGCTGTTCCGCTCCGATGACGGCGGGCAGAGCTGGCAGGAACTGCCCCAACTGCGCGGCCATGAGTCGGGCCCGTCCTGGCAGCCCGGCGCGGGCGGGATGTGCCTGCACACGATCCTGCTCGACCCGCTGCAGCAGGGCCGGATGTTCGCCGCGATCTCGGCGGCGGGGGCGTTCCGCTCCGATGACGCGGGCCAGACCTGGCGCCCGATCAACCGGGGCCTGCAGTCCGAGGGCATCCCCGACCCGGACGCCGAGGTGGGGCACTGCGTGCACCGCCTGGCGATGCACCCGTCGCGGCCGGACGTGCTGTTCATGCAGAAGCACTGGGACGTGATGCGCAGCGACAACGGCGGCGAGTCCTGGCGGGAGATCTCCGGGAACCTGCCGTCCGACTTCGGCTTCCCCATCGACGTGCACGCGCACGAGCCGGACACCATCTACGTGGTCCCGATCACCAGCGACGCCGAGCACTTCCCGCCCGACGGGAAACTGCGGGTCTACCGCAGCCGCACCGGCGGCGATGACTGGGAGCCGTTGACGACGGGCCTGCCGCAGCAGCACTGCTACGTGAACGTGCTGCGCGACGCGATGGCGGTGGACTCGCTGGATTCCTGCGGGGTGTACTTCGGCACCACCGGCGGACAGGTCTACGTCTCGGCGGACTCCGGTGACAGCTGGGCACCGATAGTGCGCGACCTGCCCGCCGTGCTGTCGGTCGAGGTCCAGACGCTGCCATGATCCGGGTCGTGCTCCCGGCCCACCTGCGAGCCCTCGCCCGCGTCAACGGTGAGGTCCATATCGACATCACTGGCCCGGTGACTCAGCGCTCGGTGCTTGACGCCCTGGAAGCCCGCTACCCGATGCTGCGCGGGACCATCCGCGCTCATGGCGGCGGCCCCCGGCGCGCCTTCATCCGGTTCTTCGCCTGCGAGCAGGACCTGTCCCACGACCCGCCCGACAACCCGCTGCCTGAAGCTGTCGCCGCCGGAACCGAGCCCTACCTGATCGTCGGCGCCATGGCGGGCGGATAAAAGCTGACCATCACCCGATAGGCCAGAACGGAGGGGCTGAGCGGTACCTGAAACTCGGTCCGGCCATACTGGAAGGAGAGCCGCGGGAAGCCAACAGGGAAGGGACATGGATGCTCGCGGAGGCCGCAGTCGCGGTCGGCGAGTTCCGCGCTCGGCAGCAGCCACACGAGAGGAATGACTGGAAATGAGCCCGATATCACACGGATTCCATCGACGTCATACCGTGCCCGACGGTGCGGCCGACCGGGTGCCGCCGGGGCAGTACGTGACCGATGGATTTCCCGTGCTGTCGGCCGGGCCGACTCCGCATACTCCGCTGACGGAATGGACTTTCTCGATTCGTCAAGGCTCTAGCACCGTTAAGTCCTGGACCTGGCAGGAGCTCCAGCAGTTGCCCGCGGAGACGGCGACGGTCGACATCCACTGCGTCACCCGGTGGTCGAAGCTGGATACCGAATGGCGCGGCGTTTCCGTCGACACCCTGCTGGACCAGGTCGAGCACGACGCCGGGTACATCATGGCGTTCTCCGATGGCGGCTACACGACCAACCTGCCGCTGGCGGATGTCACGGGCGGCAAGGCCTGGGTGGCCTTCAGCTTCGCGGGAGCGCCGCTTGAGCCCGAGCACGGCGGCCCGGCCCGGCTGCTGGTGCCCCACCTGTATTTCTGGAAGAGCGCCAAGTGGGTCCGTGGCCTGGAGCTCATGGATGAGGACCGACCCGGATTCTGGGAGACCTACGGCTACAACATGTACGGAGACCCATGGAAGGAACAGCGGTACCAAGGCGACTGAGTTCCGGCCCCCTGTCTTGGGAAGTCGCGACGGTCACCGAGGTGACGTCGGAGACGCCGACCGTTCGCACCATCAAACTGGGTGTCCCCTCCTGGCCGGGCCACCGGGCCGGGCAGCATCTCGATGTCAGGCTGACAGCCGAGGACGGCTACAGCGCGGAACGGTCTTACTCGATCGCGGCGGCGGCCGACGACCCCGTGGCCATCACGGTGGAGCGGCTCGACGACGGCGAGGTCTCCCCGTACCTCACGGAGGATGTGCGTGTCGGCGACGAGCTGGAAATACGCGGCCCGGTCGGCGGCTACTTCGTATGGGAAACGGCTGACGGGGGCCCGCTGCTCCTCGTCGGGGGCGGCTCGGGAATCGTTCCGCTGCGGGCAATCCTGCGCCAGCGCGAGCACAGCGGAAGCGATGTCCCGGTCAAGCTGCTCTATTCGGCCCGCACGCTGTCCGACCTCATCTACCGCGATGAGCTCGACAGCTACCACGATGGGGTAGAGATCATCTACACCCTGACCCGAGAGCAGCCCGCCGGGTGGACCGGCTACACGCGACGGGTCGACCAAGCGCTGCTGGCCGAGACGGCGTGGCCGGCCGGAAAGGACCCACTCGCGTTTGTGTGCGGGCCGACAAGCTTCGTGGAGACCGTGGCCGGAGGGCTGGTCGCGCTGGGATACGAGCCCGGCCGGATCAAGACCGAGCGGTTCGGCGGTACTGGAGGATCATGATGGACGAACTAGACGGGAACGGCGCTGCGGGCCTGCTGCAGGAGATCTTCGGGACCGACATGACGATCGCCGTCGCGACGTGCGCGTCGTGCGGGTCCGCCGCGCAGATCGGCGAGAGCGTCCTCTATGCCGGCGGCCCGGGGACGGTCATCCGCTGCCGCCGCTGCGAGGGCGTGCTGGTTGTCATCACCCAGGTACGGGGCAGGCACTGCGTCGACTTGATGGGCATCCGCGCGCTTGACATGCCCGTGGGCAGCGCATGACCTACATCAGGGCAGTCAGGACCCTGGCGGAGAGGCCCGGCCTGCGGTCAGGGTCTGCAGGAACCCCATGGTGGCCGTTACCGCCTCGCGCCGCCACAAGACCATCGTGTGCTCGAACCCTGTGGTCGCGTGCAGCTGGTCGTCGAGGGCGGCGGCGAGGGGCACCAGTCGGGCGAGCTGAGCTCGGACCAGGGCCCGCGATTCTGACCCGGACCGGTCGAGCAGCGCGAGCTTCATCATCAGCTCGGACCGGACGTCCCTGGCGTGCTCCACGGGCGTGCTCAGCCAATTCTGCGCGGCCGCCCGGCCCGCCGGGGTGGCCTCCAGGAGCGAGCGGGCCGGCCCCCCTTGGACGCTCCGCTGCTTTCCCGCCGTCCGGATCAGGCCCAGCAGCTCCAGCCGCTGCAGGGCGAGGTACACCGATGCCTTCGGAACAGACCAGATCCGGCCCAGGCTGCCGTCGCGGTCGAGCAGCCGGGCGATAACCAGGCCGTAGGTCGGTTGCTCGCGGACGAGACACAGCACCAGCCATTCGGCCAGCGACAGCCTGTGCTCGCCCGCGTTCCGCTCGTCAGCTTGGTCCTCATCAGGGCGCTGATCGTCAGCGGCGCCCATGGTCTGGGTCAGACTCCCGCTGCCGCGGCCAGCGCCCTTCCGGTGAGAACCCGGGCTAGATGCCGCCGGTAATCAGGCGCTCCGTGCAAGTCGCCCGGAGGGTTCGTGCCTTCGTCGGCACGGGCCGCCGCTGCCCGCAGCGCCTCCCGGCTGACCTCGCGGCCGGCCGCCGCAGCCTCCGCCGCCAGCGCTCGCACCGGTGTCGTGCCCATGTTAGTGAGCCCGATCCTGGCCTCGGCGACGGAGCCGTTGGAGCGGCGGACCAGCGCGGCCACGCCCACCGTCGCCCACGACTGCGCGGTGCGGTGGAACTTCTCGTAGCGGAAGCCCCACCCGCCCACCTTGGGTACCCGTATCCCGGTCAGGATCTCGTCCGGTTGCAGGGTTGTGGTCAGGTAGTCCACGAAGAAGTCAGCCGATGGGATCTCGCGTTCGCCGCCCGGCCCGCTGGCGATCAGCGTGGCATCGAGCGCCAGCGCCACCGCGGGCAGGTCACCCGCCGCGTCCGCGTGTACCAGCGCGCCCCCGAGGGTGCCCCGGTGGCGGATGGCGGGGTCCGCGACCGTGCTGGCGGCCTGGGCCAGGAGCCCGCAGTGCTCGGCCACCAGGGGGTCATGAATGAGCTGGTAGTGCGTTGTCCTGGCGCCGATCAGCAGCGCGTCCCCGGCGTCGGTGACGCCCTGCAGCTCGCCGATGCCGCCCACGTCCACCAGCAGCTCGGGGAACGCCAGCCGCAGCCGCAGCAGCGGAAGCAGGCTCTGCCCGCCCGCGATGATCTTCGCGTCGTCACCGCCGTCGGCCAGGGCCCGGACCGCTTCGTCGAGCGAGCCGGGACGGACGTAGTCGAACTTCGCCGGGATCATGCCGCGCCTCCCTGGATGCCCTGCGGGCTGTTGCCCTGGGTCTGGTCACTCTGCCGGGCGGCGTGCTGCTCGGCCGCATCGCCCGGATCGCCGCCTTGCGCCGTCTGGATCGCGCGCCACACGCGCTCGGGGGTGCACGGCATCGTGACATCGTCGACGCCGAAGGGGCGCAGCGCGTCGATGATGGCGTTGACAACCGCGGGAGTGGAGGCGATCGTGCCCGCCTCGCCGACGCCCTTGACCCCGAGCCGGTTAGCCGCCCGGCTCTCGGTCCGCCCGGTGACGTACGACGGCAGGTCGGACGCCGACGGGACCAGGTAGTCCGCCAGCGTGGTGGTGACCAGGTTGCCGTCGTCGTCGTAGACCGCCTCCTCGTACAGCGCCTGCGCGATGCCCTGGGCCAGGCCGCCGTGGACCTGCCCCTCGACGATCAGCGGGTTGACGACGGTTCCGATGTCGTCGACGCACACGTACGAGCGGATCTTGACGAAGCCGGTCTCGGTGTCGACCTCCGTCGCGCACAGATGGGTGCCGTGCGGGAAGGAGAAGTTGTCGGGGTCGTAGGTGGCGTCGGCGTCGATGGTCGGCTCCACGCCTTCGGGCAGGTTGTGCGCGGCGAAGGTGGCCAGGGCGATCTCGGCGATCGTGACTTTCTTGTCCGGGTCGCCGCGGACCGAGAACTGGCCGGGTGACCACTCCAGGTCGTCGGGGGACGCCTCGATCATCGACGCCGCGATCACCTTGGCCTTCTCGATCACCTTGTCGCAGGCCGAGACCAGGGCCATGCCGCCGACCGCGAGCGACCGGGATCCGTAGGTGTCCATGCCCTTGGGCGAGACCTGGGTGTCGCCGTGCAGGACGCGGATGTCCTCGAACGCCACGCCGAGCTGGTCCGCCACGATCTGGCTCCAGGCCGTCTCGTGTCCCTGGCCGTGCGCGCTGGAGCCGGTGACGACCTCGACCTTGCCGGTGGGCAGCATCCGGATCGACGCCTGCTCCCAGCCGCCCGCTCCGTACGCCAGCGAGCCCAGCACGCGCGAGGGAGCCAGGCCGCACATCTCGGTGAAGGTAGACACGCCGATGCCGAGCTGCACGGGGTCGTTGTTAGTCCGACGTCGCTCCTGCTCCAGCCGGAGCCCGTCGTAGTCGAACAGCTCCTTGGCCTTGGCCGTGGCCGCCTCGTAGTTACCCGAGTCGTAGGTCAGGCCGGCGATGGTCGTGTACGGGAACTCCTCGTGGGAAATCCAGTTCCGCTCCCGCAGCTCGAGCGGGTCGAGGGCGAGTTCCGCCGCGAGGTCGTCCATGATCCGCTCGATGGCGAAGGTGGCCTCGGGCCGCCCGGCGCCGCGGTAGGCGTCGGTGGGCATCTTAGTGGTGAACACCCCGGTGCACTTGAACGAGTAGGCGTCCATCTTGTAGATGGCCGGGAACATGAACGCCCCGAGCAGCGGGATCCCGGGCGTGACCAGCATGAGGTACGCGCCCATGTCGGCCAGCAGGTCGACGTCGAGCCCGCGGATCCGGCCGTCGGCGTCAGCCGCGATCCTGATCCGCTGCCACTGATCACGGCCGTGGTGCACGGTCATGTTGCCCTCGCTGCGGGTCTCGGTCCACTTGACCGGCCGGCCGAGCTTGCGGGCGATCAGGAGGGCGAGCACTTCCTCCGCCGTGACCTGCAGTTTGGATCCGAATCCGCCGCCCACGTCCGGCGCGATGACCCGGATGTTCTGCTCGGGGATGCCCGTGACCAGCGCCAGCATCACCCGCAGGACGTGCGGGATCTGGGTCGCCGACCAGAGCGTGAACTCCCCGCCCACGCACGAGCACACGACCGAGCGCGGTTCCATCGCGGCCGGGATCAGGCGCTGCTGGCGGAAGTACCGCTCGAGCACCACGGGCGCGTCGGTGAAGGCCGCGTCCACGTCGCCGTTGGCGAAGGGCCATTCGAAGCTCTTGTTGCCGGCCTCGTGAACCTTCGGCGAGTCCCCCTGCAGGGCGGTCCTGATATCGAGCACCGGCGGGAGCGGCTCGTAGTCGACCTCGATGGCGGCCAGGGCGTCGGCCGCGGCGTAGCGGTCACGGGCCACCACGCAGGCGACAGCCTCGCCGACGTAGCGCACCTCGTCGGTCGCCATCGGCGGGTGAGCCGGGATCA
>Ga0302326_10011949_pt1 | contig 18600 bp, 15 predicted proteins | sample Palsa_T0_3_FD_202264 | JGI IMG/M metagenome (GOLD analysis project Ga0302326, IMG submission 202264) | Peat permafrost microbial communities from Stordalen Mire near Abisko, Sweden - Palsa_T0_3 | ecosystem: Environmental > Terrestrial > Soil > Palsa > Peat permafrost | place: Sweden: Abisko...
TTCAGCCAGTAAGTGGGCGCCACTTGGGAAGAACTGGCGAGATTGACCACCAGGCTGTTGGTCACGTCGGCCGGCGTGACGCCGGTGTACTGCGCACGCGTGCGGTCCATGGTCACATCGATGCTCGGCTGCGCAGCCGACTGCTGAATGCGCGCATCCGCCACGCCGGTGACCTGGCGCACTTGGCCTAAGAGCGTGTTGGCGTAGGCGTAATCCGCCGCGAGATCATTGCCCCGGACCTGCAGGTCGATCGGGGCGGGCGCGCCGAAATTCAGGATCTGACTGACGATATCGGCGGGCAGAAACGCAAAGCTCATGCCGGGAAAGCGACGCGGCAATTGCTCGCGCAGTCGGGCGATGTATCCGGCGGTCGGCGCATGCCCGGGATTCAGCGATATCTGGATGTCTCCGTCAGACTCGCCGATCGTGCCGGTGTTGTTGTAGACCGTATTGATCGATGAAATATAAGTGCCGACATTGTCCACCACCGCCGCGATTTCCGCCGGCGGGATGACCTGGCGGATGGCTTGCTCTACTTGAGAGAAGCGCGCGGCGGTTTCCTCGATGCGCATGCCGACCGGAGCGCGTGCATGCAGCAGTATCTGACCGCCATCGACCTGCGGGAAAAAGTTACGGCCGAGAAACGGCGCAAGCAGGAAGGAGAGGACGACGAAGCCGAGAAACCCTGAGACGAACAGGCGCCGATGCTCGATGGCGAGCCCCAGCAGGCCATGATATCCGGTCCGCAACTGCTCGAAGCGCACCTCGAAGCCGCGCTGCAAGCGCACCAGCGGATTGTTCGAGGCCGATTCGCTGCGCGCCTGGTGCGCACGCAACAGATATTTCGCCATCGTCGGCACCAGCGTTCGCGACAGCAGGAACGAGAACACCATGGCGAACATCACGCTCTCGGCCATGGGAACGAACAGAAAGCGGGCCACGCCGTCCAGAAAGAACATCGGAATGAACACGATGCAGATGCACAGCAGCGACACGAAGGCGGGCACGACGATTTGCGAGGCGCCATCCATGATCGCGGTCGACACCTCCTTGCCCTGCTCGAGGTGATAGTTGATGCTTTCTATGGTCACCGTGGCCTCGTCGACCAGGATGCCCACGGCCAGCGCCAGACCGCCGAGTGTCATGATATTGAGCGTCTCGCCGATCGCGGACAGCGCGCCGATCGCGCCCAAGATCGACAGCGGAATCGAGGTGGTCACGATCAGGGTGGAGCGCCAGCTGCCCAGGAACAGCAGGATCATCAGGCTGGTGAGCGCGGCGGCGATCACGGCCTCGCGGATCACGCCCTGAATCGAGGCACGCACGAATATCGACTGATCGGCAATCGGCTTGATCTCGAGTGCATCGGGCAGCGAGGGCTTGATGACGTTTAGCATCTTCTTGATGCCGCTGACGATATCGAGCGTGGAGGTCGCGCCGTTCTTGAAAATGCTCAGCAACACCGAGCGACTGCCATCCACATGCACGACGTTGGTCTGCACCGCATTGCCGTTATGAACCTGGGCAACATCGTGCATGTAGACCATTGCGCCGCCGATGCTCTTGACCGGCAGATCGTCGAGATCCGAAATCTTTGCTACCGCGCTGTTGAGGTTGACGGTGTACTCGTAATCGCCGATTTTCTCGGTGCCGACCGGGGTGGTCAGATTCTGCGCGGCAAGCGCATTGGCGACATCCAGACCGGTCAGATCGCGCGCCTGCATGGCGGCGGTGTCGAGGTCGAACATGACCTGAGGCGCCTTGCCGCCGAACGGCCAGGGAATGCCCGCGCCCTGAACCGTGACCAGGCGTGGGCGTACGAAATTCATGCCAAGATCCGTGAGATTCTGCTCGGTGAGTCCCTTGCCCGACAGGGCAAGCTGCAGGATGGGGACCGTCGAGGCACTGTAATTGATGATCAGCGGCGGGGTGGTGCCCGGCGGCATCTGCTTGAGCAGGGTCTGGGAAATCGCGGTGACCTGCGCATTCGCGGTAGCGATATTGACCGACTGATGGAAATATATTTTGACGATGCCGAAGGTGGTATAGGAATTGGCCTCGATGTGCTCGATGTCGTTGACTGTCGTCGTCAGCGCGCGCTCGAACGGGGTGATGATGCGCCCGGCCATCTGATCGGGCGGCAAGCCCTGGTACTGCCAGGCGACTCCGATGATCGGGACGTTGATGCTCGGGAAGATATCGACCGGCATGCGCAGCGCGGCGAGCGCGCCGAGCATTAAGATGAGCAACGCCACCACGACGAAGGTGTAGGGTCGGCTCAGCGCAATGCGGACTATGGCAAGCATACGGGCAGCTGAGAGGAGCGGGGAGTGTGAGGTTGCATGGAGCGACTTTGGGCTTGCCGAATCACTGAATGATTGCAACAGCGGCTCGGATCATTTCATTTGAAGCCGGCGCCCGCTCTTAGAGCGTGCCGGTCTCGAACGGGGCCATGCGCAAGGTCAAGGTGGCGATACCGAGCAGTGGGGGAATCAGGAAGCAATAGATGCCGACCCGCGCATACAGCAGCGCCGCCATGGCGCAGCCGAAGGCAAATGCCACGACACTTGCCGTCATGCGCGTAAGCCGGGCGCGTGCCGCCTCCGCCTTGTCCGCCGGTATGCCGTGGCTCAGATCCGCGATATCGATCATGATCTGCGTGGTCGTGCCCGTCATGAGGGTGGTCGGCGGCGAGCTGCCGAGATGAATTCGCTGCGCGGCATTCTGAATGGCCATCGCGGCGACCAGCGTGAGCCCGGTGACTAGTGCCGGTCCGCCGTCACTGCTTAAGAAAGGACCGCAGCGAATGGCCAGCGCCGCTGCGGCGGCGAGCAGCACAACCTTGAGCGTCAACAGGCTGCGAAGTGCCGGCACCCCGCGCGCTTGCAGGCCAAGACCCAGCCAACGGATGAGAACAATCACGATGCAGAAGGTCGGGAGTGCCAGCAGTTTCGCCAATGCCCCCGAAGAGCCGGAGACCAGTGAGGCGCCGAGCGTGACAAAGTTGCCGGTGACGTGTGCGGTAAACAGCCCTTGCAGAGCCACGTAACCGGCCGTGTCGACATACCCGCCGGTGACGCTCAGCATCATCGGGATGGCCGGAATCGATGCATACTTCATGAATACTCCGGACTTGCTGTTATTGTCTGAGGGGCGTTATACCGCAGCCGCCGGATGCTGACGGTCACCCGCATCCTGTCCCGCCAGAGCCCCGATGGCAGACCAATCGAGGTGCTCGCCGCCCTGGGCGAAGAGCTGCACGAATCGATCGTGCAGCAGGTTGGCAAGGGGCATCGGCACCCGCAGGTTTTCGGCCGCAGCCAAGGCGAGGCGGATGTCCTTGTAGCCCAGTGGCGCGGCGAAGGCCGCGGGCTCAAATTTGCCCTCGGCGATCAGCGGACCAAAGATCTTGTAGGCTGGGGCGGTGAACACCGTCGAGGTGAGAATGTCGATGTACTTGCGCTTGTCGATGCCGGACTTGCCGACCAGCGCAAGCGCCTCGCCCAGCGCTTCGATGACGGCCGCTTGCAGAAAGTTGGCGGTGAGTTTGATCAGGTTCGCCGCGGAAGGCTCCGCACCAACAATAGAGGTCTTCTGTCCCAAGCAGTCGAACAGCGGCATGCAAGTCTCGACAGCCGCAGGATCGCCTGCAGCGAGGATAAAAAGCTTGGCCTCGGCCGCCATATCCGGGCGACCCATCACGGTGGCGGCGACGTAACGCTGCCCTGCTAGCCTGTGCGCCTGCGCCAAGCGCTGTGAGAGCGCAACGCTGATCGTGCTCATGGACACATGGATCGCATGCGGCGGAAGATTTGCGACTATGCCGTCCTTGCCCAGCACGGTGTCCGTGACCGCGGCGTCGTCCGCCAGCATGGTGATCACGACATCGCCCCAGCAGGCGCTGGCGATGTCCAGGGCCTCGTGGGCGCCGAGCTCAACCAGCGCGCGGGCCTTGTCCGGCGTGCGATTGAAAACCGTGACCGCGTGCCCGGCTACGATGAGGTTTCTCGCCATGGCCGAGCCCATATGCCCTAATCCAATGAAGCCAATATTCATGTCTGTGTCTCCTCTGAGATGTGTGCGGGGCGCCGCGTCGGCGGGGCCATGAATTCCGGCCCGACGGAGTCGATGACGGTCGAGCTCAGGATGCGATCGATCTGCGCTCGCGCCGTCGCGCCCACCGTCCAACCTCCCAATCCCAGTGCGTCGCGCAGCTGCTCGGGGCGGCGGCCTCCCCACAGCGCCACGCTGATCCCCTGGTCGAGCATCCAGCGCACAGCCAGCTGAATCACGCCCCTGCCGTACAGGCGCTGCGCGAGCCGATCGAGCTGCGCGACGGCACTGAGATACTGGGCGTAACGTGGCGGCTGGAATTTGGGATCGAGTCGCCGCAAATCCCCGTCACCGAATGCACTGTCGAGCTTCATGCGACCACTCAACAAGCCGCGGCACAATGCGCCGTAGCCAAACGTCGCGATGCCGTTCGCAAGGCAGTAGGGCAGTATCTCAGCCTCGATGCCACGCTCGAACAGGTTGTACGGAGACTGCACCACGTGCAGCGGGGCTACGGCACGGAACGCCTTGAGCTGGGGCACGGAGAAATTGCTCACGCCGATGGCACGGATCTTCCCCTGCTCGTACAGCTCGCGCATCGCGCCGGCGGTTTCTTCGATCGGCACCTCCGGGTCCGGCCAGTGAACCTGATAGATGTCGATGTAATCGGTACCCAGGCGGCGCAGCGATGCGTCGATCTCGGTCATGATCCGGTTGCGCGTTGCATTGCGATAGACTTTCTCGCCCTGCCATTCAAGTCCGACCTTGGTGGCGATGACGGCCTTCGAGCGAATGCCCGTCAGAGCCTTGCCGACGATCTCTTCGGATACTCCGAAGCCGTACACCGGCGCGGTATCGATGAGATTGATTCCGTCGTCCAGGGCGGCCCTGACCGTGTCGACCGATTGGCTCTCATCGGTTCCACCCCACATCCATCCCCCCATGGCCCAGGTGCCGAGCCCGACACGTGAAACCTTCAGGGAGGTGGCAGGAATGTCGACCAGCTCGGTATCCAGGTTGCCCAGCGGTGATTGGCTTGACGATGACATGCGGCGAGTACTCCTGTGTTGCAATGATTAACAGGATGTACTCAGCGCGTTTCCGCGCCATGTCGTCGTGCGCGGGCATCGATTACAGCTGAAACCTTCGGGGGAGTGCCCCCAAGGTCAAGGGGTCAATACAGAATATCGACGGCAGAGCTGAAGGAGTAACCGACGCCGCGCTCGGTGACGATGAACTTCGGCTGGGAGGGGTCGACCTCGATCTTGCGGCGCAGCCGCAGGATCTGAACATCGATGGATCGGTCGTAGACCTCGTTGTCATAGACACGGCTGGCCTCGAGCAGCTGGTCGCGCGTGAGGATGCGTTGCGGCGCCGCCAGCAGCGCCGCCAGCAGATTGAATTCGCCGTTGGTCAGCTCGATGCGCTGGGACAGCCGTGACAGCCGCCGGGTTCTCAAGTTGAGCTCGAAATCGGCAAAGCGATAGGCGCGCACCTCGCGCTGCCTCGCGTCCGTCAGCGCCGGGCCCTTGGTCCGCCGCAGCACGGTGCGGATACGGGCGAGCAGCTCGCGGGGGCTGAAGGGTTTGGTCAGGTAATCGTCCGCGCCAAGCTCCAGCCCCATGATGCGGTCGGCTTCGTCGCGCACGCCGGTGAGAATGATGATGGGTATGGCCGACTTGTCGCGCAGGGTGCGCGCGATGGACATGCCGTCTTCGCCTGCGAGGCGCAGGTCGAGGATGACCAGATCGATCGCCGCCTCTTCCAGAATCGCCGCCATCTGCTGGCCGGTCGACGTTGCGCTCACGCGCAGCGCGTTTTCCGTGAGGTACTCCTGGACCAGGGCGCGGATCTGCGGATCGTCGTCCACGACCAGGATGTGTGGCTGTATGGTTTCCAGCATATCCGTATGTCCTACCGCCGTTCTAAATCCAGCACAACTTAACTCTGCCCCAGCACTCTCGCGAGTGACTCGGCCAGATCCCGGCGCTGAAGGGGCTTGCGCAACACTTCGCGGATGCCGGCCACGGCCGCGCGTTGTGCGAGCTGAGAGCCTCCGTAGCCACTCATGAGAACGATCGGCACGGCGGGCGCGAGATCCCGGATCTGCCGCGCGAGCTCGGTTCCCGCCATATCCGGCATCGCCTCGTCAGTCAGAATCAGGTCAAAGCGCTGCGCGTCGTCCCGAAAGGCGCGCAGCGCCGAAGCGCTGGACTTGAAACCAACCGGCTCGTAGCCAAGCTCGGCGAGCGTCTCCTCCGCCAGGGCCACCAGTGCCGGCTCGTCATCGACGATCATCACCGCCTCACCGTGTCCGCGCGGCAGCTCGGGAGGACGTTCATCCGAGGAACCGCCGGTTTCGCCCTGGATCGGTAGCCAGATCTCGAACGTGGTTCCAGACCCTGGCGTGGTGCGAACATCGATCGCTCCGCCAAGATCGATGACAATGCCATGCACGACAGACAGGCCTAGACCGGTGCCCTCGCCAATACCCTTGGTGGTAAAGAACGGATCGAACATCCGCTCCAAGACGCGCGCTGGAATGCCGCTGCCGGTGTCGCTCACGGTGAGCCGCAAGTGCGGCCCCGGCGCGAGGGAGCCGCGCGCTAAGCTGCGTGGCTCGTTCAGATCGAGGCGCTCGAGCGACACATTCAGCTCTCCGCCGTGCTGCATGGCATGCAGCGCGTTGGTGCACAAATTCATGATCACCTGGTGCAGCTGCGTGGAGTCTCCAATCACCGCCGCATTGCCAGCCGCCAGCGTGTGCCGGAGGCGGATGTTCGCCGGCAGCGAGGCGCTGAGTAGTTCGAGGGTTTCCTCAGTAACCCTGCGCACATCCACCGGCAAGCGCTCACCCATGCCGCTGCGGCTAAAGCCGAGGATGCGATCGACCAGCGACTTGGCCCGTCCTGCCGCGTGCAGGATGTTGTCCAGGTAGCGCCTGAGGGCGCTGCCCTCAGGCGATTGCTGATGCGCCAGTTCACCATACCCTAAGATGGCGCCGAGAATATTGTTGAAGTCATGGGCGATGCCGCCCGCCAGCGTGCCGATCGCCTCCATCTTCTGCGACTGCCGCAGCTGTGCCTCCAAATGCTCCTTGTCGATTTGCGCCTGTTTCTGTACCGTAATGTCGATGCTCGAGCCGATGAATCGGCACGGCTTGCCGGCCGCGTCGCGCAGGCATCGACCGCGTGACGACAGCCATCGCCATTGGCCATCGTGTTGATGGACGCGGTACTCGCACTCGTAGCGCGGCGTGCGTCCCTCGAAATGATCTGCCAGCGCTTTCCTGAAGCGGGGCAGGTCATCGGGGTGAATGTTGAGCCGCTGCAACCACTGGGTGCGGGTCGTGATCTCATCAGCGCTATTCTGCTCCACAAACGTCTTCATCTTCGCGGATAAGAAAATGCGGTCGGTGGCGGCATCCCAGTCCCAATGACCCTCGTTTGCCCCTTCCATCGCGAGCGCGTAGCGCTCCTCGCTTTCGCGCAGCGCCCGCTCACCGATTTCGACGCGCCGCAATTGACGCAACAGGGCCACGATGGCCAGCACCGCGAGCATGGAGACCAGCAGCGTGCGCGCCACCAATCGGGTGAACTGTTCACGCCAGCCATGCAAAGTGACGCTTTGGCTCCGCGTCACTGCAACAACCAGCGGCGTTCCGCGAATGCGGGTAACGGCGATCGTTTCCGGCGTGCCATCAATCGGACTTGCGACGGGCTCCACGGCCGTGCCCGCGTAAGCTGCAAGCCGGGGGAAGCTCCTCCCAACAAGGTCCGCAGATCCGGGGACGCGCATTAGCAGCGTCCCAGAGTCCCGCAGCAGATTGATGACGGTGCCCTGGCCCAGATCGATGGCGCGATAGATCTGCTGAAGATCCTCGAGATCCACGACGGCTCCGACGACACCCGAGAACGCTCCTTTGTCGTCTTCCAGCCTGCGCGAGAGCACAATGCCGACGCGATGTTCAGTTCGGGTGATGATCGGTTCGCTCATGAACGTCCCGGTCACCGCTCCATCCCGCTGCGCCGTGAAATATGAACGATCCGAAATGTCGAAATCACGAGGTTCGCCGCCGATGGAGCGATAGCGTTGCACGCCTTGCGCGTCGGCGATCGCCAAGATCCTGATCTGTCTCACCCCCGAGGCTCTATTCGCCAACGCCTCATCTATGCGCTCAGGCGCCAGGCTGAATCCGTCGGTTCGATACCAGCGAGCCGTGTCCTCGAGAAGCAGATCCACGGTCTGGAAGGCCCAGGCAGTTTGTTCCGCCAGCGTCTTCGATTCGTTATCGATTTCGTGCCCGGTGTTGGTGAGAGCGTTCTGATAAGCGCGCCAGCCGTCATACCCGGATGAGGCTGCAAACGCGAGAATGGCCAAAATGCCGACGGTCAGGATGGCCCACCGCAGGCGCCTGAAGCGGTTGCGGCCGGCGGGGCCGGAGGCGGTTTCGTTCAACGAGGTCATTGGGTGCGCGCGGTGTTCAGGTCGGTGGGCCGATCATAGCGTTGACCGCCCCTAAGAGAGTATCCCGGGACAGCGGCTTGGCAATGGCTTGTCCCACCCCTAAGGACTGCGCCGTGGCGCCGGCGGTCGATAGGCCGCCCCGAAATTGCCCGGACAGTGCGATCACCGGTTTACCCGGATGGGCCGTCTGAACCCTTTGCAGCAGCCGGGCACCCGCGCACTTGGGCATGTAGATGCTGACGATCGCGAGATCTACTTTGCCCGCTAGCTCAGTCGCTGACGGCGCTTCGACCTGAACCTGATAGCCTGCGCCGAGCAGCCATTCCCGCAGAAGCGCACGCATCAGCTGATCTTCCTCGTATATGACAATTTCTGACATCATCTCGAGCCTGCTGCGTCGGGCCTACGGGGGGATGTCGAGTTGCGAAGCCAGTGTTACAGTTGTAATCAATATGAGTGACGTAAAGCTTAATCCGTGCCCGTTTTGCGGCAGCTCCAATATCCAGAGCGATTGCTTCAGTGCGGCCTTCAGCGTTCCCGCTTCCGCCGAAGACTGCTTTGACTATTGCAAAGACTGCGACGCCCAAGGGCCGGCCGCGAGCGATGCCACGGACGCGCACCATCGGTGGAATGCGCGTGGGCAAGCCGCTAGAACACGCACCTAACTCTTGATGAACGCCAGCAGATCGGCGTTGATCGTGGCTGCCTCGGTGGTCGGCATGCCGTGCGGGAAGCCCTTGTAGGTCTTCAAAGTCCCGTTCTTCACCAACTTGGCACTCAGCGGCCCGGAGTCCGCGTACGGCACGATTTGGTCATCATCGCCGTGCATCACCAATACGGGCACCGTGATCTTCTGCAAATCCTCGGTGAAATCGGTCTGCGAGAAGGCGACGATGCCGTCGTAGTGCGCCTTGGCGCCGCCCATCATGCCCTGGCGCCACCAGTTCTGAATGATTCCCTGAGAGATCTTGGCGCCGGGCCGATTGAATCCGTAAAAGGGCCCGGTGGGAAGATCGAGGTAGAACTGCGATCGGTGTTCAGCCACCTGAGCCTGCAGTCCGTCGAATACCTGCTTGGGCAGTCCGCCGGGATTGGCTGCGGTCTTCAGCATGAGGGGCGGCACCGAGCTGATGAGCACTGCCTTGGCCACGCGACTCTCGCCATGCCGCCCGATGTAGCGCACCACTTCTCCGCCGCCGGTGGAATGACCGATATGCACGGCACCTTTGAGGTTCAGGTGCGCGGTCAGCGCCGCCAGGTCATCGGCATAGTGATCCATGTCGTGACCCTCGGCGGTCTGGCTCGAGCGTCCATGGCCGCGGCGGTCATGGGCAATCACGCGATAGCCGCGATTCAAAAAGAACATGACCTGGGCATCCCAATCATCCGAGGACAGCGGCCAGCCGTGCGAAAACACAATGGGCGCGCCGCTGCCCCAGTCTTTGTAAAAAATCGTGACCCCATCTTTGGTCGTGATCGTACTCATCAATTCATCTCCGGTGTGTTTTGGCGGCAGGGTCAATATTAAACCCACAGCTCCCTAACGACCTGACTCAATGTTCCATGGACGCCTTCTTGGCGTGCTCCTTCTTGGGGTCGTACCACACGGCCTCGATGTTATGGCCGTCCGGGTCGAGTACAAAGGCCGCGAAGTAACCGGGCGAATAGTCACGATAGCCAGGCTTTCCATGATCCTTGCCGCCTGCCGCCAACGCCGCCTTGTAAAAGGCTTCCACTTGCTTGCGGCCGCGTGCTCGGAAGGCCACGTGCAGCGGTATCACGGTTTTTTTCTGCGCTATCCAGAAATCCGTGTTCTTGCCGTCATAGAAGCCGGCGGAACGCCCGAACTCCATATTATTTTTGTAGCCCAGCGTGCCTAGGACCTGACGATAGAAAGTCTTCGAGACGGAATAGCGCCGGACTGGGATGCTGGTATGGGCGATCATGGCTCCTCCAATTGGCTGTGTTTCTAATTCATGATAAGCACAATCTTGCCTACCGAGTGACCCTGCTCGACCGAGCCCAGAGCCTGAACGGCCTCCGCCAGCGGATAGGTCTTCTGGACATGCGGTGTCACTTTTCCGGATGCCACGAGGCTCAAGATTTCGGCCAGTTCCTTGCCGTCGGCCTCGACCGTGTATCGCGTGGCGCGGACACCATGCTGCGATGCGGTTTGCTGCGAAGGCTCCGACAGCGTTGTGACCAACACGCCGCCCTTTTTCAGCAGCTTCCAGGAGCGCTCGCGGGTGTCTCCGTCGATCAGATCGAACACCATATCCAGATCCTGAGCCTGCTCCTCAAAGCGTTGCTGCTTATAGTCGATCACGACATCGGCCCCTAGCTTGCGGGCAAACTCGAGATTCTCGGTGGCCACGGTGGTCAGCACCCGAGCGCCCTTCGCCTTTGCGAACTGCACGGCGAAATGGCCAACGCCGCCGGAGCCGCCATGGATCAACACCGACTGTCCTGCTCTAAGCTGACCATAGCGAAACAGTCCCTGCCAGGCAGTCTGTCCTGCCAGCGGAATTGCAGCGGCATGAATGTGGTCGATCTGCGGCGGTTTGCGGGCGGTCGCCGTTTCATCGAGCACCGCCTTCCCGGCATAACCGCCGCCAGCGATGCCGACGATGCCCACCACTTCGTCGCCGATGGCGAACCGAGTGGCCTGGGCACCGCACTTCTCGACGACCCCCGACACATCCCGGCCCGGTGTGTACGGCAGACGGTCTTCTTTGACCGCTGGATACTTACCGCTGCGAATTTTAAAGTCGACAGGATTGACGCCGGCGGCCTTGACGCTCACCAGCACCTGCAAGGCATCCGGCATCGAGACTTCCACCTCCTCGATGTGCAGCACGTCCGGGCCTCCGAAGCGGTGAAAGCGTGCCATACGAGTTTTCATATGCTATGCCTTGAGTTCAGAGGGTAGGGTCGGTTTTTCATCCGCATCGACCAGGACTTCGAGAACCGCGGTATGGGGCGAGCGCAGCGTGGCCCGAATGGCGGAGGCTACCTCGTTCGGATGAATGCATTTAAAGCCATCCGCGCCGCAGGCCTTCGCAAACGCCGCGAAATCGATCGGCGCCAACTCGCAGCCATAAGTCGGATTGCCAAGGTCTTTCTGTTCGAACAGCACTTCGGCGAGACTGTTGTTCTTGAGAATGATGACCTTGATGGGCAACTGATACTTCACGGCCGTGACCAGTTCGCCCATCAGTTGAGTGAAACCCCCATCGCCGACCACGGCCACCGACTGACGTGTCGGAAATGCCAATTGCGCGGAGATGGCGAAGGGCAGGCCGGGCGCCATGGTCGCGAGCATCCCGGTGCCGGTGAGCTTTTGCTGTTCCTTGAGCTCGATAATGCGGGCCGCGAAATGCGTATTGGCGCCGCAGTCGAGGGAGATGATGGCATCCGCAGCCAGCTGATTGCTCAGCTCCCGCAGGACCATTTGCGGGCGCAAGGGCGTGCGTGCAGTCGCACAGACCCGATCGAGCAAGGCGCGCCAGTCGCGCATGTGGCTTTGGGCCTCTTGCAAAAACGCATCGTTCTTGGGCTGCACCAGCGGCAGCAGCGCCGCGACGGTCGCCTTGACGTCGCTGACCAGAGGCACCTCCACCGGATAGCGGATGCCCATGTGCTGCGGTTTCAGGTCGACCTGGATCGCCCGGGCTTGGCCAGGTTTGGGATACGAATTGATCCAGGGCATGGTGGATCCCAAGATCAGCAGTGTGTCGCAGGCGTGCATGATGAAATCGGAAGGCTCGGTGCCGAGATGTCCGATGCCGCCGGTGGTGTAGGGCGAGTCATCGGGGAGCACTCCCTTGCCGAGCAGTGCTTTGGCAACCGGAGCGTTCAGCTTCATCGCCAATCGAGTCACTTCCTCGCGCGCGCCGAGAGCGCCTTGTCCCACCAAAATGGCGACTCTGTTCCCCGCATTGATGAGCGCTGCGGCTTGCTGCAGGCGCTCAGGGTCCGGAACAGGATGGGAGAAGGCCAGGCCATCCAGGGTTCGCAGTCCGTGATTCTCCATGGAGGGCTTGTCGGCCCCAAGCTTCATCGCCTGGGTATCCTTCGCAATGGTCAGGTGGGCGACCCCGCGTTCGCCCAGCGCTGACCGGCACGCCAAATTCCCGACGATGCCGGCATGAATCGGGCCGCTCACGGCGATGTTGTAAATGGCCACGTCGCGCATCAGAGCCAGGGTATCCACCGACTGCATGAAATGGATGCCGCCAAGATCGTGAAAGGTGCTGCCGGTGATGGCCAGCACGGGCGTCGAGTCCATCTTGGCGTCATACAGCCCATTCATCAGATGCACGGCGCCTGGCCCGGTGGTTGCCACGCAAACGCCGAGTTTGCCTGTGTGCTTCGCGTAGCCGGAAGCCATGAAGGCCGCCGCCTCTTCATGCCGCACCGCGATGAAGCGGATTTTATCCTGGCGCTTGCGCAGCGCCTCGATGATCGAGTTGATGCCGTCGCCGACGATGCCGAAGACGAATTGGACATCCCAGCGGATCAACGTCTCGACGAGAATGTCCGCGGTGTTGAGCTCCGGGTCGGTGTAGGCGGCGCCATGGGCCTGCGGCGAACTCGAAGCCTGTGCTGATCGAGCCGCGGAGGCGAGGCCGGTCATCGCCACCATACCGACGCCGAGCGTGCCGGCCGCGTGCAAAATGCCGCGACGGGTGTGCAATCCATCGGGTTCGTTAGCGATTGTAGCTCACTCCTGTAGGCCCGGCACCGGCTACGCGCTATTTCCTGCGCGCGCCTGCCGATTTCGCCTGGCACTCATGTTGCGCGCTTGTTCGCAACCAACCCGTAGGGTCTAGGGCGCGTCATGCCGTCAGATCCGGCTGACGTGCACGAAATCCTACAGTAATGCGCTCCCCAGCGCGGATGCCGCGCGGCATCTCGCCGATTAATATGCTTAACGCTCATTTACCGGAGAGCTTTCAATCGTGCCGCTCCATCAATCTCGCGATGCCAAGCTGGCTCGCAAAGATCCTCATTCGCGCGCTCAGGTGGCCACGGGCCCTCAATTGCTGGCGCACGATGCGATTCCGGCCGCGCCGGCAACTTGACAACCATGGGCGCGCGTATGCGAATTCGCGTTGGTTTGGCGGGCTGGAGTAACCCGCCGGCGAAACGATTCGAGCGGGATTCCGGTCAATCCCACCTCTCGTACTACGCCGCGCATTTCTCCTGCGTGGAGATCAACTCATCGTTCTATCGGCCGCATCAAAGCGCCACCTATGCTCGCTGGCGCGATGCGACCCCCGCGGCATTTCGCTTCTCGGTAAAAATGCCGCGCAGCATTACGCATGAAAGTCACTTGAAGGGCTGCGCCGCAGAGGTCGCGCGCTTCTACAAGGATGTTGCGGCGCTGCAGTCCAAGCTCGCCGCCGTGTTGGTTCAGCTTCCGCCAAGCTTGGAGTTCAACGCACGCGCGGTTCGTGCCTTCTTCAACTCTCTGCCGCGACTTCGCGGCACGCAGGTGGTGTGCGAGCCCAGGCATCCGAGTTGGTTCACGAACGCTGCGGCGAGCATCCTGCAGGAAGCGGGAATCTCCCGGGTCGCCGCGGATCCGGCCCGTTGCCTCGGCGCGGAAGTCCCGGGCGGCGCGCGCCGCCTTGCCTACTTTCGCTGGCACGGTTCTCCGCATGTGTACTATTCAAAGTATTCGGCGGCGCAGCTCACCACTTTCGCCGCTGCCGTGAATACCAACAAGGCTACCGAAACCTGGTGCGTATTCGACAACACGGCACACTACGCAGCCTGGGACGATGCACTGCAATTTGCGGCGGCGTTGCAACCCATGCAGCGTGTCCAACTCAAGCGATGCAAGGGCTGGCGGATGCCCGCCAACACGGTGAAGGTCGATAGAACGACCCGCTGGGGCAATCATCCGGCGGCGCGCGCTGGTGTCGCGGGCGCCGAGGCGGTTCGAGTCTTTGCGCAGTGGGTCGACAACGAGGCACCGGAAGACTGGAAATCCGCGGCACTCCTGGCACTTCAGAAAAAAAATCTCGCGTGCTGGTGCAAGGAGGGTGCATCGTGTCATGCCGACTTCTTGATATCCTGGATTGCCAGCTGCCAACAGACCTCTATGAAGTGAACCCGGACTTTCCGTCCTTGGAATTCGGTTTGGTTTCGCTCCGCGACCCTTTTCCCGCAGCGCTCAGTTCGCCGTCTTGCCGTCTACCAAGAGGCGCGCTTGCATCCTTGCTTTTCGCGCCTCGATCGAGTGCCAGGCAGCTTTCTGCTGGGCAATGTAATGTGGAGTGATGCTCTTATCGGCATGGGCAGCGAGATATCGGGCGTGCGCCACCACGGATGCGCTCAACGCCCGGCGATACGCCGATTGCAACGGGCTGGGAGAGGGTAATTTCGGATTAGCGCGAGCCATGCTGTCATGGTGAGGGCGGATATCCCCTTATACAATTCCCGCATTCCGCACAATGCTATAGGAGTTCGCCAGCGCGAGGGTTCTGCATTCGGGCCTGAACACTGCTGTTTGTCCTACAGCCATTCAAGGAACCGCGCGGCTAGAGTGATTCGGTTATTCATTCGCATTTCGAACAAGGGGATTTTCGATGGCAAGTGCCACTCCTCGGTCGACGCTAACACTCGGCGGTCGTCCGCTGCACGCGATGCTCGTGCCGATTCCGATCATGTGCTTCGCGGGTACGCTGATCACGGACATCGTCTACTGGCAAACGGCCGCCATGCTGTGGGCGGACATGTCCGATTGGCTGCTGCTCGCTGGGCTGATCGTGTCGGTGATCGCAGTCCCGGCGGGGCTGATCGACTTCTTGGGCGATGCTCGCATCCGTAAGCTGCGCGCCGCCTGGATTCATGCCATCGGCAATGTCACGGCAATCATCCTCTCGATCTTCAATTGCTTGATCCACACGCGTGACGCCTATACCTCGGTGGTGCCCTCCGGCTTGATCCTCTCGGCGCTCGTGGTGGTGATCCTGCTGGTCACCGGCTGGAATGGCTGGGCGCTGGTCTACCGTCACGGCGTGGGTGTGCGCCAGACGGAGCAGCCGTGAGGTTCGCTTGTGCAATGGCCGCAGCCGTTGGCGTGTCACTGGCGCTGGCCGGATGCGGTCCTGCGCCTGGCGATCCTAGCCGTCAGGTAGGCCCTAACCCGTATCTTCCACCGATTCATCAGTACCTATTGCCGCCGATGCATGTCGCCAAAGTGGTGGGCTGGAACGGTGCGACGCCAATTGTTCCCGCGGGCTTGAAAGTGCAGGCGTTTGCGACCGGCCTTGCGAACCCGCGTTCGCTCTATGTTCTGCCGAATGGCGATGTCCTGGTGGTCGAGACCGGCGGCCCTCCGGGGCCGGTGAGTCGACCGAAGGAACTGGTGATGAATTTGGTGGAGAAGATGGCGCACTCCCGCACCAAACCCGGACAGCGCATTTTGCTGTTTCGCGACACGAAGGGCGACGGCGTCCCGGACCAGAAGTCCGTGTTCATCGATCATCTGAACTCGCCCTTTGGCGTGGTACTGGTCGGCAACGATCTGTACGTGGCCAACACCGATGCCGTGCTGCGCTATCCCTACGCCACCGGGCAAACTCAGATCACCGATCCTGGCGTGAAACTGTGCGATCTACCCGGCGGTCCGATCGATCATCACTGGACCAAGAGTCTGACCGCGAGTCCCGATGGATCCGAACTTTATGCAGGCGTCGGCTCCAACAGCAATATCACCGAGAATGGAATTCAGGCCGAGGTGGGGCGCGCCTCGATCTGGCAAATTGACCGGACCACAGGCGCGCACCGCGAGTACGCCACAGGCTTGCGCAATCCGAACGGACTTCAGTTCGAGCCGCAGACGCAGGTACTCTGGGCCGTCATCAATGAGCGCGACGAGCTGGGTCCGGATCTGGTGCCCGACTATCTGACCTCGGTCAAGGACGGCGCTTTTTATGGCTGGCCGTACAGCTACTACGGCCAGCATCTCGATCCACGCGTTCAACCGCAGCGGCCGGATTTGGTCGCAAAGGCCATCGCGCCCGACTACGCGTTGAGCTCGCATGTTGCCCCCTTGGGGCTGGTGTTCTATTCAGGCAGCAATCTGCCGGAGCATTATCGCGGCGGCGCCTTTGTGGGTGAGCACGGCAGCTGGGACCGCGCGGTACTGAATGGCTACAAGGTGGTCTATATACCGTTCGCCGATGGCCGCCCGTCGGGTCCACCGGAGGACGTGGTCACCGGCTTCCTCGTCGATGGCGACCAGGCGCGGGGTCGGCCGGTCGCCCTTGCGGTGGACGGCAAGGGAGCGCTGTTGATCGCCGATGATACGGGCAACAGCGTGTGGCGCGTGTCGGCTGCGCACTGAGGGCGCGAGCTTCGCATTGCGCCACGCGAGGCTCGCGGTCCGAATGAACAGCTCTGTACAATACTGCGATGCGTCCGAATTCATTAGATAGGTTGCGGCGCGCGGCGGCAGCGATCGTCGCGCTAACCACGGTGATATCGGCGATGTCCCTGCGCAGTGCCGCCGCCGATGATTCCCAGGATGAGAACGCTCGAATCGCCGATTGGCGTGCCAAGCGCCTTGCATCGTTGACCGGCGAAACCGGATGGTTGACACCCATCGCGCTGTACTGGCTCAAGCAGGGCGAGAACAGCTTCGGCCGTGCAACCGACCGAGCCTTCTCCGTGGATGATGCCGTCCTGGCACCCGACACGGGTGCGTTCGTCTTAAGGGATAGTCGCGTTCGATATGTCGCGCACGCCCCCAAGGTGATGACCTATCTCGGCAATCCGGTCGCGAGCCTCGACCTGGTGCCCGACAGCGATGAGAATCCCACGGAGCTCATCGCAGGATCGCTGCATTTCATGCTGATCGAACGCGCCGGCCATCTCGGCATCCGCGTGCGCGATAGCGTCAGCCCGAACCGCGTGCAGTTCAAGGGGCTGCAGTATTTTCCGGTGCGCCCCGACTGGCACATCCAGGCGCGCTTCGAGCCCTATGTTCCCGAGCACCGTATCTCGATCGTCAATATTCTGGGTATGACGGAGCAGATGACCTCACCTGGGGCCATCGTATTCGAACGCGACGGACGCGCCTGGCGCTTGGATGCGATTCTGGAGGCGCCGGGGGACAGTGAGTTGTTCGTGATGTTTTCGGATGCCACCAGCGGCAAGCAGACCTATGGCGCCGGCCGCTTCCTGTACGTCGGATTACCCAACGCGGAGCGGATCGAGGTCGATTTCAACAAAGCCTTCAATCCGCCGTGCGCATTCACGGACTTCGCCACCTGCCCGCTGCCGCCGCAGCAGAATCAACTCACCTTGGCCATCGATGCGGGCGAGCTCAAGTACCAGCGCGCGCAGTAGCGCGATCCAGCGCGGGCATAACATAATCAGCTAAGGCAGCGTTTCCGCGACGCAGGTCACGGGCCGCCGGGGTGTATTCTCCGGTGGCAGCAGTCCGTGGCCCACGGCAGTTAAACTGTTAACCATTTGGTTGCCGCTATCGCCGGCATTCTCTACAAAGTCACTATGCCCAATAACTTTCTGCTGCCATTTCTCATCGCCGCTTGCGCGCTGGTGGTGATTGCAGTGACGGCGACATTGATTGCAGGACGCAAGCCGTGGCTTTCGCGAATAAAGCGCAAGCCGTTGCTCACCGAAAATGAAAAGGCATTCTTTCTGCGCCTGCAGCGGGCCTTGCCGGGCTTCCATGTGTTCCCGCAAGTATCGTTCGCCGCGTTCCTGGCGGTGGATGGCAGATTGCTGCAGCGAGAAGGCTGGGCAGTGCGCGCGAAGTTCAATCGCAAGATCGTGGATTTCGTGGTGTGCACCCGCGGCACGCTTGAAGTCGTCGCGCTGGTCGAACTGGATGACCGGACGCACTCAGCCGGCGCCAATCGCAAGCGCGATGAAATGACGCAGGCCGCCGGTTACCGGACCTTCCGCTTTCCCTCGAATCAGAAGCCGACGGAAGCGGAGATTGCGGCTTTGTTCAATCAGTTTGAGACACCGAATGCGAACCTGCAGTCAGACAGGCGCGCCAGGATCCGCAAACTCGTCGTGACTTGAGCGGCGCGCCGA
>Ga0302326_10011951_pt1 | contig 18600 bp, 20 predicted proteins | sample Palsa_T0_3_FD_202264 | JGI IMG/M metagenome (GOLD analysis project Ga0302326, IMG submission 202264) | Peat permafrost microbial communities from Stordalen Mire near Abisko, Sweden - Palsa_T0_3 | ecosystem: Environmental > Terrestrial > Soil > Palsa > Peat permafrost | place: Sweden: Abisko...
CCGAACCCGAGACACCCAGGCCGTTGACGCGGGCGCTGATGATCTCCTGGGCCTGAGACAACGCCTCGCGGGTCGGCCGCGACCCGTCCGGCGTCCGCGCGGTCAACGTGACCCGGGTGCCACCCTGTAGGTCGATGCCGAGCTTCGGGTCGGGCCGCTTGTTGCCGGTGAGGAACACCAGCAAGTAGAGGCCGATGAGCAGAGTCAGGAATACCGCCACATAGCGGGTGGGGTGCGCCGGCGTCGAAGGCGATGCCACGTGTTGAATCTCCTCCGCTCATGCGTGATCAGTTCCCCGCGAATCGTCACGCCCGCTGTTTGCCTCGCGCGCCGATCAGTCCGACTGCACCCGCAAAGGGTACGTGGCGGGCCACCGACCTCAGTCCTTGGGCAGTCGCTCGGCGTCGTGGGCCAGATCGTCGGCCTCCTCGGCCTCAGTGTCCAGGCTCTCCGGCTCGATGCGGTCCCTGACCGCCAGCTTCAACCAGGTCGTCACCACACCCGTCGCGATCTCGAGATCCACATCGTCATCGGTGATGCGCGTGATGGTGCCCCGCAATCCTGAGGTCGTGTGCACCTGGTCCCCGACACGCAGTGCCTCGTGCAGATCGATGGTGGCTTGCATCGCGCGCTTCTGCTTCCGCGAGTTGAAGAAAATCAACGCGCCAAAGAGGATGAGCAGCGGCAGGAACATAACCGTTTGATTCATGGGGGCGCAGATCTTTCCTGTTGGTCGTGTGGGTCAGCGTCGGCCACCAGTGTGCCACTAGGCCGTCGCAGTGCTGAATCATTGAGCGATGGAGCTCACTGACGCGTTGCGCACCACCGGGGCTGTTCGCAACTTCACCGATCGGGTCGTCGACGACGCCGTGCTGGCCCGAGTCCTCGAGACCGCCCGCTTCGCGCCCAGCGGTGGCAATGCACAGGCCTGGCGGGTGGTGGTCGTCAAGGACTCAGCAAATCGTCGTCGGCTGCGGGAGTGCTACCTGCGGGGTTCCCGGGAGTACATGGCACTGCTTGCCGCCGGCCTCCGGCCGTGGGCGCCGACCAACGATCGCGAGGCCGAAGCCCGCGCGCTCGCAGCCGAAAATGTTTCAGCCGTAGGGGATTTCGCAGAGAAGTTCGATGAAGTCCCGGTCTTACTCGCACTGTTCGCCGACCTGTCGATGTTGGCGGCGGTGGACCGCGACGCAGACCGGTACACCTTCGCCGGCGGTGCGTCGCTCTACCCGTTCGCGTGGAGCATCCTGCTGGCGGCACGCGACGAGAGCTTGGGTGGCGTCATCACCACGATCGCGATCCGGGAGGAGGCGGAAGTGCAGGCCCTCCTGGGAGCACCAGACCACCTTGCGCTGGCCGCGGTGATCGCCCTGGGATATCCGGTCCGACAGCCGCGCCGACTACGCCGCCAACCGGTGAGCTCCTTTGCTACGGTCGATTCGATCGATGGACCGGCGTTTGGAGATCAGCAATGAGGAAGTTCGTTCGCCATCTGGCACCGATTGCCGCGGTGGCGGTGTTACCCATGGCAGTGGTGACGATAGCGACGCCGGCGGTGAGCTCGGCGCAATGCGACAGCGGGCAGTATTGGGAGCCGTTCAGCAAGGCCTGCTTGCCGCTGGGCGTCGGGCCCACTCCGCTGAACTGCGACCCCGGCCAATGGTGGGACCCGAGCGGCAACGTCTGCCGGCCGCTGGGCGTCGGACCCACACCCCTGGCCTGCGATGCCGGCCAGTACTGGGACCCGACGACCAATGTGTGCCGGCCACTGGGAGTCGGGCCACCGGCCGGGTAGTTTCCCTTCCTCGACGGCGCTTGACGCCGATAGGCTGCTGACGTGTCCGCTGTCGAACAGAGTCGCCGCCTGATCACCGAAATCCCCGGTCCGGCATCGCTGGAGCTGACCAAGCGCCGTGCCGCGGCAGTGCCGCAAAGCGTGGGAATGACCATGCCGGTGTTTGCGGCGCGCGCGGCGGGCGGGATCGTCGAGGACGTCGACGGCAACCGGCTGATCGACTTGGGTTCGGGCATCGCGGTCACCACCATCGGCAACTCCGCGCCGCGGGTTGTCGACGCGGTGCGGGCGCAGGTCGCCGACCTCACCCACACCTGCTTCATGGTGACGCCGTACGAGCAATACGTCGCCGTCGCCGAACACCTCAACCGGCTCACCCCGGGCTCGGGTGAAAAGCGCTCGGTGCTGTTCAACTCCGGCGCCGAGGCGGTGGAGAACGCCGTCAAGATCGCGCGCTCCTACACCCGCAAACCCGCGGTGGTGGCTTTCGACCATGCCTATCACGGCCGCACCAACATGACGATGGCGCTGACCGCGAAATCCATGCCGTACAAGAGTGGATTCGGGCCGTTCGCACCGGAGATCTACCGGGCGCCGCTGTCCTACCCGTTCCGTGACGGGCTGGTCGACAAGGAACTGGCCACCGACGGCGAGTTGGCCGCTCGGCGGGCCATCGACGTCATTTCCAAGCAGGTCGGCGCTGAGAACCTGGCCGCCGTCGTCATCGAGCCCATCCAGGGTGAAGGCGGATTCATCGTCCCGGCAGAGGGATTCCTGCCCGCGCTGCTGGACTGGTGTCGGCAGAACAATGTGGTCTTCGTCGCCGACGAGGTGCAGACCGGCTTCGCCCGGACCGGCGCCATGTTCGCCTGCGAGCACGAGGGCATCGAACCCGACCTGATCTGCATCGCCAAGGGCATCGCCGACGGGCTGCCGCTGTCCGCCGTCACCGGTCGCGCCGAAATCATGGACGCCCCGCACCCCAGCGGCATCGGCGGCACCTTCGGTGGCAACCCGGTGGCCTGCGCGGCGGCGCTCGCCACCATCGCCACCATCGAGGCCGACGGGCTCATCGAGCGAGCCCGTCAGATCGAACGGCTGATGAAAGACCGGCTGCAGGCGCTGCAAGCCGCCGACGATCGGATCGGCGACGTGCGGGGCCGTGGTGCGATGATCGCCGTCGAGTTCGTCAATCCCGGCAGCGCCGAACCCGATGCCGCTTTGACCAACGCACTGGCCGCTGCCGCGCACGCCGTCGGCGTAATCGTCTTGACGGCAGGAACTTTCGGCAATGTCGTGCGCTTTTTGCCGCCGCTGACGATCAGCGACGAGCTACTCACCGAGGGTCTCGACGTGCTGGCCGGTCTGCTCGCCGAGCTTTAACGGGCCTTGCCGTCAAGGCTCAACAGCCCCAGCTGTCTCAAGAAGTCCGGGATGCGACGATGTGCCCACCTCCTAGCGACAACTGGCTTGCAGGCGCAGCTGCATCGTGTCGTTCATCATCCGACCGTCGCATGCCGGTGTGACATCGGGCCCACTTGTCGCTGCGGGGTGGGCACATCGACACCACCGACTCTGCGGTTACGGATGTGACACACGGTGCGATGCCGCTCGCCGGCGAGTAACGCCAGTGGCGAATTTCACTGCGCGGATCGCACCCGATTGGAATATCGTTACTTTTGCTAACGTAGTAGGTGTTAGGCGCAGCGTCGCGCCGGTAGATTTCCCCAAATTCGCAAGTTTGTGAGGTTCTGTTATGTCGCTCAATGTCGAAGAAGTCCAGGAGCGTCGCGCCGTCGAGTTGGCTGCCAACGACCCGGAGTTCGCGGCCGCGCGACCCGATGAGGCGGTCAGCGCCGACATCGCGGGCGCCGGGCGGCGACTCCCCCAGGTCGTCAGGGCCGCGCTTACGGGTTATGCCGACCGGCCGGCCGTAGCGCAGCGCGCGGTCGAATTCGTCACAGACCCTCAGACCGGGCGTACGTCGGCCGCGCTGCTGCCCTGGTTCGACAAAGTCAGCTACGGCGAGTTGGCCGACCGCGTCGATGAGTTGTCCCGCGCACTGACCGGCGGCCTGCTGACAGCCGGCGACAAGGTCTGCGTATTGGGATTCACCAGCGTCGACTACACCACGATTGACATCGCGCTGGGCCTCGTCGGCGCCGTGTCGGTCCCGCTGCAAACCAGCGCGGCGATCGCGCAGCTGCAGCCGATCGTCCTCGAGACCGAGCCCACCATTTTCGCCGCGAGTGTCGACTACCTGTCCGATGCGGTTGACGTGATCCTCAGCGCCGCCGAAGCAGGCCACACGCCCGCGCATCTGGTGGTCTTCGACTACCGCGGCGAGCTCGACGACCACCGCGAGGCACTCCAGGCCGCCCACGAGCGGCTGGCCGAGCTCGCGCTGACCATCGAGACCCTCAACGAAGTTCGCGAGCGGGGCGCCGCACTGCCGGAGACTTCGGTCGTCGAGTCCGACGACGAAGACCCGCTGGCGCTGCTGATCTACACCTCGGGCAGCACCGGTGCCCCCAAGGGCGCGATGTACCCGCAGAGCAACGTCGCCAAGATGTGGAACCGGTCGACCAAGAACTGGTTCGGGCCCAGCGCCGCGTCGATCAGCCTGAACTTCATGCCGATGAGCCACGTGATGGGCCGCGGCACCCTCTACGGCACGCTCGGCAACGGCGGCACCGCGTACTTCGCCGCCAAGAGTGACCTCTCGACGCTGCTGGAAGACCTGCGCCTGGTCCGGCCGACGGAATTGAACTTCGTGCCACGGATCTGGGAAATGCTGTACAGCGAGTACCAAAGCGAGGTGGGCCGACGGACCGCGCAGGGCGTCGACCGTCAGACCGCCGAATCGCAGGTGCTGGTGGAGCAACGCGACGAGCTGCTCGGCGGGCGCTACATCTTCGCGATGACCGGCTCGGCACCGATCTCCCCCGAGCTGCGAACCTGGGTCGAGTCGCTGCTCGCGATCGATCTGGTGGACGGCTACGGCTCCACCGAGGCCGGCATGGTCTTGTTAGACGGCGAGATCCAGCGCCCGCCGGTGGTCGACTACAAGCTGGTCGACGTTCCGGACCTGGGCTATTTCGCCACCGACCGGCCGCATCCGCGCGGTGAATTGCTGCTCAAGACCGAGAACATGTTCCCCGGCTACTACAAGCGGGCCGAGACCACCGCCGCCGTGCTCGACGCCGACGGCTACTACCGGACCGGCGATGTCTTCGCGGAAGTCGCACCGGACCGGCTGGTCTACGTCGACCGGCGCAACAACGTGCTGAAGTTGGCGCAGGGTGAGTTCGTCACGCTGGCCAAGTTGGAGGCGGCGTTCGGGAACAGCCCGCTGATCCAGCAGATCTACGTCTACGGCAACAGCTCCCAGCCCTACCTGCTGGCGGTCGTCGTACCCACAGACGTGAACGCGTCAAAGCAAGCGATTGCCGAGTCGCTGCAGAGCGTCGCGAAAGAGGCAGGGCTGCAGTCCTACGAGGTGCCGCGTGACTTCATCATCGAGACCACGCCGTTCACCCTGGAAAACGGCCTGCTGACCGGGATCCGCAAGCTGGCGTGGCCGAAGCTGAAGCAGCACTACGGCGAACGCTTGGAACAGCTCTACACCGACTTGGCCCAAGGCCAGGCCGACGAGTTGTCCGAACTGCGACGCAGCGGCGCCGACGCGCCGGTGCTGCAGACCGTCAGCCGGGCCGCCGCGGCGATGCTCGGCGCGGCCAAGTCCGATCTGACCCCCGATGCCCACTTCACCGACCTGGGCGGAGACTCGCTGTCCGCGTTGACATTCGGCAACCTGCTGCGCGAGATCTTCGACATCGACGTGCCGGTGGGTGTGATCGTCAGCCCGGCCAACGACCTGCAGGCCATCGCCGACTACGTCGAAGTTGAGCGACAGGGCAGCAAGCGGCCCAGCTTCGCCTCCGTGCACGGTCGCGACTCCGTCGAGGTGCATGCCGCCGACCTGACGCTGGACAAGTTCATCGAGCCTGCAACTTTGACCGCCGCGCCCAGCCTGCCCGGGCCTGCCAGCGAGGTGCGCACCGTGCTATTGACCGGTTCCACTGGCTTTCTAGGCCGCTACCTGGCGCTGGAATGGCTGGAGCGGATGGACTTCGTCGACGGCAAGGTGATCGCCCTGGTCCGTGCCAAGTCTGACGCAGAGGCGCGTGCCCGCCTGGACAAGACCTTCGACAGCGGCGACCCCAAGCTGCTCGAGCACTACCAGAGGTTGGCCGCCGACCACCTGGAGGTCATCGCCGGCGACAAGGGTGAGGCCAACCTCGGCCTGGACGCCGCGACCTGGCAGCGACTGGCCGACACCGTCGACCTGATTGTCGACCCGGCCGCGCTGGTCAACCACGTGCTGCCGTATAGCGAGTTGTTCGGCCCGAACGCGGTGGGCACCGCCGAGCTGCTGCGGATCGCGCTGACCACGAAGCTGAAGGCCTTCACCTACGTGTCGACCATCGGCGTCGGCGACCAGATCCAGCCCGGAAAGTTCGTCGAGGACGCCGACATCCGGGAGATCAGCGCCACCCGCCAGGTCAACGACGGCTACGCCAACGGCTACGGCAACAGCAAGTGGGCCGGTGAGGTGCTGCTGCGCGAGGCCCACGACCTGTGCGGCCTGCCGGTCGCCGTGTTCCGCTGCGACATGATCCTGGCGGACACCACCTATGCGGGCCAGCTGAACCTGCCGGACATGTTCACCCGGATGATGCTCAGCCTGGTCGCCACCGGTACCGCGCCGGGCTCGTTCTACGAGCTGGACGCCGACGGAAACCGCCAAAGCGCCCATTACGACGGGCTGCCAGTCGAATTCATCGCCGAGGCGATCTCCACCTTGGGGGCCGACGTGCTGGATGACGGGGCCGGATTCCAGACGTACCACGTGATGAACCCCTACGACGACGGCATCGGCTTCGACGAGTACGTCGACTGGTTGATCGACGCCGGGTATTCCATCCAGCGAGTCGGCGACTATGCGGCCTGGTTGCAACGGTTCGAGACGACGCTGCGGGCCCTGCCCGAGCGGCAGCGCCAGTACTCGCTGCTACCGCTGTTGCACAACTACCAGCACCCGCAGACACCGATCAACGGGTCGATGGCACCGACCGACCGGTTCCGCACCGCCGTGCAAGAGGCGAAAATCGGCCCGGATAAAGACATTCCGCACGTCACCGAGCCGGTGATCGTCAAGTACATCACCGACCTGGAGTTACTCGGGCTGCTCTGACCAAGAGACGCAAAAGCTCCCGACACGCCGCGGCGTGCGGGGCTTTCGCTGGGGGCACCTCCCGCTCGCGGGGACTGCTCGCACTACGAAAGTGTTTGCCCGGTCTAGTGCGTGGCGAGGCCGATCACCAGCAGGACGACGGCGATCGCCGGAAACGTGCCCTGAGTCAGCGCCGCCCGAGCCTTGTCTGGTGACGACGCCAGCAGCACGACCGCCGCAGCGGCCATGGATCCGACGCCGGCGAAAATCAACGAGGCACCAACGCCTTTGTGCCCCAACGCAACCGCGGTGATCCCAACACCGGTGACGATCGCCAGAAAGAGGTTGTAGAAGCCTTGGTTGAACGCCAACAGCTTGGTGGTCTCGGCCTCCTCGGCCGTCGTGCCGAATGCGGCCCGGGTGCGTTTGCTGGTCCAGGTCCACGATTCCATCGTGAAGATATAGACATGGAGCAAACCGGCCAATCCGGCGAATACCAATGCTGCGGCGATCATTGCGTCCTCCTACTCGAACATTCCCGGTTGCCCTAAACCACTGGCCCGCGGCGGCGGCGTCATCCCAAGATGCGTCCACGCCTTCGGAGTGGCGACCCTACCGCGCGGTGTGCGCGCGATCATGCCCGCCCGTACCAGAAAAGGCTCGCACACCTCCTCCCCCGTGGTGGCTTCTTCTCCGACCGCCACCGCGAGGGTCGACACGCCGACCGGACCGCCGCCGAAGCTGCGGGTCAGCGCCGACAGCACAGCGCGGTCCAGCCGGTCGAGTCCGAGCTCGTCGACGTCGTAGACCGCCAGCGCAGATTTGGCGACATCGCGGGTGATCACGCCGTCCGCTCGCACCTCGGCGAAGTCACGGACCCGGCGCAGCAGCCGGTTGGCGATTCGCGGCGTACCGCGCGAGCGGCGGGCGATCTCCGCGCCAGCCTCGCCGCCGAGCTCGATGCCCAGAATCCCCGCGGAGCGGGACAGCACCCGCTCCAGCTCGGCCGGCTCGTAGAAATCCATATGCGCGGTAAACCCGAACCGGTCGCGAAGCGGGCCGGTCAGCGCGCCGGATCGGGTAGTCGCGCCGACCAGGGTGAACGGTGCCACTTCCAGCGGAATCGACGTTGCCCCAGGGCCTTTGCCGACGATGATGTCGACCCGGAAGTCCTCCATCGCCAGATACAGCATCTCTTCGGCGGGCCGCGCGATGCGATGAATCTCGTCGATGAACAACACATCGTGCTCGACGAGGTTGGACAACATCGCCGCCAAGTCGCCGGCGCGTTCCAGCGCAGGACCCGACGTCACCCGCAGCGCCGATCCCAGTTCGGCGGCGATGATCATCGCCAGCGACGTCTTACCCAGCCCGGGCGGGCCGGACAACAGGATGTGATCCGGTGTGCCGCCGCGGTTTTTGGCGCCCTGGATGACCAGCTGCAGTTGTTCACGCACCCGCGCCTGGCCGATGAACTCCCCCAACGAGCGCGGCCGCAGGCTGGCGTCGACGTCACCTTCGCCGACGGTCAGGGCGGCAGAGACTTCCCGGTCTTCGACGTCAGCGTCGTCGTCCTCGGGACTCATTTAGTCTTCCCCAGCAGCGACAGTGCCGAGCGCAGCGCAGTTGACGTAGAGGCCTCTGGTTCGTTGGCCAGCACCTTCTCGGTGGCCTCCTCGGCCTGCTTGGCCGCAAATCCCAGTCCCACAAGGGCTTCCACTACCGGACCCCGGACCCCGTGGCCGTTCAACGCCAGCGACACGGTGCTGGTGCCCACCGGGCCGATCTTGTCGCGCAGTTCCAGCACCAACCGCTCGGCGCCGCGCTTGCCGATGCCCGGCACCCGGGTGAGCGCGGCGACGTCGCCGTCGGCGAGAGCCTGCCGCAGCGCCTGCGCGTCGTACACCGCCAGGGTGGCCAACGCGATCTTGGGCCCGACGCCGGAGACTCCCAGCAACGTCAGGAACAGGTCACGGGCGTCGGCGTCGGGAAAGCCGTAGAGCGTCATCGAGTCTTCGCGGACGATCATCGCGGTGATCAGCCGGGCCTCGCTGCCGCGGCGCAGCGTCGCGAGTGTGGACGGGGCTGCCATCAGCTTGTAGCCCACGCCGGCCGCTTCGATGACGACGTGGTCGAGGGCGACGTCGAGCACTTCTCCTCGAACTGACGAGATCATCGCGCTGCCTTCACTTTCGCGGCGAACTTCTTGCGTTGCTCGGCGACCTTGGCCTCGGCTTCGGCCATCCGGGCGATCATCGGCGCGCGCCAGCAGTGACAGATCGCCAGGGCCAGCGCGTCGGCGGCGTCGGCGGGCGTCGGTTTGGCTTGCAGCCCAAGGATTCTGGTGACCATGCTGGTGACTTGCGCCTTGTCGGCGCGACCGTTGCCCGTCACGGCCGCCTTGACCTCGCTGGGGGTGTGGAAGTGCACGTCGATGTTGCGCTTGGCGGCCGCGAGCGCGATCACGCCGCCGGCCTGCGCGGTTCCCATTGCGGTGTTCGCGTTCTGATTGGCGAACACGCGCTCGATCGCGATGACATCTGGCAGGTGGGTGTCCATCCAGTGGTCGACGGTGTCGCTGATCGCCAGCAAGCGGCGGTGCAACGGCTCGTTGGCCGCGGTCCGCACCACGTCGACGTCCAGCGCGATGATCTGACGGCCACGTCCGCTCTCCACGACCGACAACCCGCAGCGGGTCAGGCCAGGGTCGACGCCCATCACCCTCATCCGAGCCTCCCACTTGCCGAACGCCTGTTCGATAAACCCTAACGGGCGGGAGGGACATCGGCAGGTAGGACACGCGGTACCGCCGCGTCGCCGCGGATCGGGTTTGGTCTAAGGGTCAGCCGTGGCCGGATGCCGGCGGCGGCACTGGTGGTAACGGCGGCACAGGCGGCTAAAGCGGCAGGAGACAGGCTCTCGCGGGGGTCATGCCTGCTATTGAGCAACTGTCCACCGACCCAAAGTGTCTCGGCTAAGCTCAGCGTGATTTGCGACGTGAATCGACGGTTCACCGTGAAGGGGCCAGTGCAGAAGTGAGCGACGATCCGCGTGCCGATGTGGTCACTCGCCAGTACGAGCGATACAGGTACCCACAACCGATACAGGACCTCGAAGTATGGCTGACTAACAACTGGGAGTGGTTCGACCCCAGCCACGCACACCGGGTTCTATGGCCGGATCGCGAATACAAGGCCGATCTTGACATTTTGATCGCGGGTTGTGGCACAAACCAGGCGGCGGTTTTCGCGTTCATGAACCAGGACGCCAAAGTTGTGGCGGTCGATATCAGCCAGCCGTCGCTGGATCATCAGCAGTACCTCAAGGACAAGCACGGGCTGTTCAACTTGGAGTTGCACAAGCTTCCAATCGAGGAACTGTCCACGCTGGGCCTGGATTTCGACCTGATCGTGTCGACGGGTGTGTTACATCACCTGGCCGATCCTCAGGCTGGGATGAATGCCGTTGCGGGTTGTCTGCGACCCGACGGTGCCATAGGTTTGATGTTGTACGCGAAGTACGGCCGGATCGGGATCGAACTGCTGCAGTCGGTCTTTCGTGACTTGGGGCTGGAACAGAACGAGTCGTCGATCGGGATGGCGCGCCAGACACTGTCGTTGCTGGGGCCTAGTCACCCCGTGCAAAGCTATCTGAACATCGCGCGGAATTTGCAGTCCGATGCCGTGCTGGTGGATACGTTCCTGCATGGCCGCGAGCGCAGTTACACAGTGGATGACTGCATCGACTTTGTTACCTCGGCCGGACTGGTGTTTCAGGGGTGGTTCTCGAAGGCGCCCTACTATCCGCACGACTTGTTCGCGGCACCCAACCCGGTTTATTCGGCGGTGAATGCGTTGCCGGAGCCGACGATATGGTCGGTGATGGAGCGTCTCCAGACGGTGAACGCGTGTCATTTCTTTATGGCGCGTCATCCGGATCGACCGCAAGCGTCCTACAGGATTGACTTTTCGACGCAGGATTGCCTGGATTACGTTCCGCTGATGCGGATGCGGTGCGGGCTTTCCGGCAGCGAGATTTTTCGACCGGACTGGCGGAGCCGCCTCAACTCGGCCCAGTTGCCTTTCGTGCAGCAGGTCGATGGTCAGCGCACCATTCGACAGATTGCCGCGTCCCTACACAGCGAGGCCTCGTCACGGGGCAGCCTGGCCGACGTCGAGAGATTCGCCCGCAGGCTCTTTCAGGCATTGTGGCGCCTCGATATCCTCTCGATGGCCCTGAACCATGAATGACGAGCGCATGCGGCCCACCTGCCACCGAGCCGCGTTGTGATGCCCTGACAGACAGACCGGTTGCGGCCGAAATCATTTCGGCAATGCCTCAACGACATCGGCGATGCGCGTTATCCTCAACCAATGCCTGATAGCTCTCTGACTAAGTCCGCCGAAAGCCACCAAGAGTCTTCCCCCAGCGAACAGCCGAAGGCGTTGAGGTGGGCCACGTACGCGGCACTGGCAATCGCCGTGATCGCCGTGATCCTTGCCGCTCTGGCGTATTTCGCCCCGGCGCACAACAGTGCCCCGGCCACCGCTCAGCAAGGCGGCGACGCGAAAGCGAACGTTTGCTCCGCCTATGCCGCCACCCGGAAAGCGGTCATCATCAATACCCACCTGCAAAGCCCAAACCCGGAAAACCAACTTGCGGTTGCCACCAATGCACGTCTGGCCCTGATAGGAGGCGGGGCGTACCTGAGCGAACGGCTCGCCGCAAATACGGCAGCACCAACTGATCTCGCCAACGCCGCCAATTCCCTGGCCGCCACCATCCAACAGCTGGGCATCAACTATTTGACCCAGGCGCCCGCGAGTGTCCAAGATCCCTTACGGAGCGACCTCAAGAACGAACTCGGCCAAATTGACAAGTTGTGCGCATAACCGGTAATCCGCGACTGAGCGGGCAACGCTGACGGCACGGACAGGTCCAGCTTCCCCTGATAGTCCGCCGCGGTGCCGCTTGCGGCGCTGCGACAACCCCGAGTTCAAAACGGAACACCCGGCTAACCCGGCACCAGCAGCCCATGACAGTCCGTCCGCTGCCTTAGCTATGACTGTCTGACCCCGTTGCCGCCAACACGGCAAATAACCTGCGCACCAGAAACTTTGACGAAATAAACTGTCGGCTCGACCCGTCTACACCCGCGCCAACGGCGTCGCCGGCCAAGACGGCATGGTCGGCGCCCCCTACGACGCCCTCAAACAGGCCTGCTACGGCGCGCAACGGGAGCGTCTGCTGCTGGTCCAATACGAAACCCTGACCACCGACCCAGCCAAAACCCTGCACGCCATCTACACCTTCCTCGGCCAACCCGGCTTCGAGCACGATTTCGACCACATCGACTACGACGTCACCGAATTCGACGAACGTGCCGGCACCCCCGGACTACACACCGTCGCCGGCACCGTCAAAGCCGAACCACGCGCCACCCTGCTACCACCCGACCTATTCAACCGATTCGTCAACGACGCCTTCTGGCGCGACCCCAACAAAATCCCCGAAGGGCTCAAGGTCATCTGAAGGGGCGGGACCAGCGGCTGGGTTGTCGGCCGCCTGGAACAGGTGCTGAGGTTGCCACAGAGGTCGGTCAACCGTGCCCTAGGGGATTCGTCCAGCGAAGACCGGGAAACCGCATGAAATCTGTATCCGCAGAGGCTATTTCGACTCCATGTTCGACCGCGAGCGCGGCCAGTTGTGCATCAGGCACGAGATTGCCGGTGATCTCGACCTGTGCACATAGTCTTGCGTAAACCCGTGCGGTGATCTCCGTTGCGGGTGGAATCCACACCACGGGGACTGCGAGCCAGTCTTCTACGTATCGCCACGCTTCGGCTCCGGACAGCGGGTTTTCGGTGACTCGCGGATGTGTGACGATCCGGAGGAACGCGCCGATGGTCTGCCAGGGCAGCCCGACGCGGCTATCGCCGTCGAGTGTCTCTTGCAGCCAGGCGGCGGCCGCCGCGTTATGAGTGCTGCTCTCGTCCACTGCATACAGCAGCAGGTTCGCGTCAACGATCATCGTCGAGCAGATCGAGCACATCGCCGACGTTGGTGACGTCGACCTTGAGGCCGATCTTCGAGGTGCGGTGCTGGTATTTGACCGTCGTGGAGATGGCGTCTTTGGACATGCCGCGCCGCGCCAGCAGGTTCAAGGCCTCACTGACGCCCAGCCCTTCCCGGCGAAGACGCGCGATTTCGGCGGCTACATCGCCATCGATCACCACGGTTGTTCGCATAACACCATGATACCGAGGAACGTCATCACAATGCGTTATCACAAGCATCGCCATGCCATACCCATGATGGCATCGTGTGTCGCAGGCCTGAAGCCAGCCACCGGCCCAAGGACGCTGGCCCTCCCTCAGCACCCCCTGCTCGGCGCGGACGCTTCGCTGTCGCGGTCAGCGGATTTTCGACATTGCCCTACCAAAAAAACAGAAAAATAGGGAAATCTCCCCATGAACCGGACCCACCGGTGAGCGCGCACTAATACGAGCGCGCCGACGGGCCGCGCGGCTACGGCAACCGCATTCAGGGAATAGTGCGGTTGCAACCGCAGTCGCGCCGGTCCTCGGCCGCTCCAACATCAGCAAATCGACACATATCTAATAACGCGCGGCAGCCGCGTGCTCATGGCCCGTTCAGTTACCCTCGCATGTTTGCCTGCCCGCGGATCACGCGAACATGCGTGGCGGAGCGAATGCATCAGAGACGGAATGTCCGCAGGCACATCGAGATGTCTATCGACGCCGATCGGGTTCCGGTGCACGGTTTCCACGGAACGGGAACGCCGGCTACGCGGTCACACCGTCAAGCGGTGACGGCGCAGGCCCAATAACAGAGGCGACCGCGCGCGTACTCCGCCCAAGCCCGGCAAAGGCTGTTAACTTGAACCGCACCATCGACCGACCGCAGAGCGGCCATCGAAAGGGTTACCCATGGGGACAGCACTGCTCGTGCTTTCCGCTGTGCTCTTCATCGCGGCGATTGTGGTTGTCGTCGTTGCGCTGCGCCGTCCCAAACAACCGCGCGGCGGCCGCCAGGATCCACTCGCCTTCACCTCCGCCGCGCCGGAATTCGGGCCGCGACAGCTGGGGCCCGGTGCGATCGTCAGCCACGGCGGCATCGACTACGTGGTGCGCGGATCGGTCACCTACCGCGAGGGCCCGTTCGTGTGGTGGGAACACCTGCTCGAAGGTGGCGACCAGCCGATCTGGTTCAGCGTCGAGGACGACGACGGACGGCTCAAGCTGGCGATGTGGGTCAGCCGCAAGGAGTTACAACTCGAGCCCGGCGGCCCGCACGTCGTCGACGATGTGACCTACCACGAGTCCGAGCACGGTCACGCCGGCTACACCACCGAGGGGACGACGGGCCTGCCGGCAGCCGGCGACATGGACTTCGTCGACTACAGCAACGCCGACGAGGCACTGTTCCTCTCCTTCGAGCGCTGGGGCCCGGGCCTGCCGTGGGAGGTTTCCACCGGCAAGGCCCTGCTGACCGGCGAGCTCACCGTGTACCCCGCCCCGCCGCCGGCAACATCAGCGTAGGGGCAGTCCTTGCCACTTCATCAACTGTCGGTGGCTCCTGCCGATGTCAGCGGAGCCGGCCTAGGACTAGCGCTCAACGTGCCCGCCCCACCCCCCCTGGCCACCTGCCGACTGGACCACCCCGACGGCGGCGCGCTGGTGCTGGGCGTCTTAGGCGCGTCGCACGTCGTCACCGTCGAGCACGCCGATTCCCGCTTCTCCGAACAGGTCTCATGCCACCTCGGCGGCGAATTGCCCGACCACACCGAAGCGCCTGGCTATGAACTCGAATCCCGCATCGACCTGCACGACGAGCCCGCTTTCCGCCGGCTCGCGCACCGCTTGCGCGAATACTGCGCACGTGAGAACGGTTGGCTCGGAGGCGCATTCCCGGGCGATGACGCCGCGCTGACCGCGCTGGCCGCCGAACCCGACGGCGCCGGCTGGCGTTGGCAGACCTGGCACCTCTACCCCGCCGCGACGGGCGGCACGAGCGTCTACACCGCCAGCAGGTGGCGCCCATGAGCCGCAACCGTCTGTTCGTGATTGCCCTTGTGCTGGCGATCACGTCATTCACCACTTTGATATTCGGGATTTCGCTGCAGCACAAAGATATTCGTGCATTCATCGCCTCTCATTACAGCGAATACGTCCATGACGCAGGCGGCACGCGGTATCTCTGCACGGGCTCGTCCACGCAGGTGGCCGACACGATCGCCGGGTATCAGCAGCCCGCGGCGCGGGCGTCCAGCGCAGGTAGCCAGTATCTGCGTTACGACGACGTCATCGTGACGGTCGGCCCGGACGGCCCGCACACCTGCAGCGTCCGGGTCGAGGACTTGGCCGCCGGTTACAGCCACGGCGCGTTCATTTTCCTCGGTCCCGGCTTTTACCCCGGCTCTCCCGCACGCGGCGCGGGCGGCAGCACCGGTGGCCCGGGCGGGGCCAAATGACACCTAAGCGAACACATAGACGAAGGAGATAGACATGTACCTGGCCGTCGAGTTGGGAAATATCGACCTCAATCCAGTCCTCAAGGGCGTCGTCGCCACCGTCTCGTACTTCCTGGTCGGCATGGCCGTCCTGGTCATCGGCTTCGTCATGGTCGACGTGCTGACGCCGGGAAAGCTACGCCAGATGGTGTTCATCGATCGCCGCCCCAACGCCGTAATGCTCACCTGCGCGATGTACATCGCGCTGGCGACCGTCATCATCAGCGCCATCGCCAACAGCTACAGCCAACTCGGTCAGGGTCTGGTGGGCGTCGCGGTGTACGGGCTGCTCGGCGTCGTCCTGCAAGGCATCGCGCTGCTGACGCTGCACTTTGTGATACCGGGTGACTTCCAAGAGCACGTCGACGAGCCCGAGCTGCATCCGGCGGCGTTCGCCACAGCCGTGATGATGCTGGCCGTCGGAGGGGTGACCGCCGCCGCGGTGTCATGACTTCCACTGAGCCGCGAGCAGACTCACCCGCGCCCGAGCTAGACCCAGCCACCACGCGCTGGCGGGCGGTGCTGCTCGCCGCGGTCGCGGCGTGCGCGGCATGCGGCATCATCTACGAGCTCGCGTTGCTGACGCTGTCGACGAGTTTGAATGGCGGCGGCATCGTCGCCACTTCGCTGATCGTGGCCGGCTACATCGCGGCATTGGGTGCCGGTGCTCTGCTGATTAAGCCGTTACTCGCCTGGCCGGCAATTACTTTCGTCGCCGTTGAGGCGCTGCTGGCCATCGTCGGCGGGTTATCCGCCGCCGCGCTGTATGTGACGTTCTCGTTCATCGGCGGATCCCTGCTCATGCTGGCGCTGGGCACCGCGCTGATCGGCGCGCTGGTCGGCGCCGAAGTGCCGCTGTTGATGACCCTGCTGCAGCAGCGGCGCACCGCCGCCAGAGACCCCGCCGTCGACATCGGCCGGACGCTGGCCAACCTCACCGCCGCCGACTACTCGGGCGCGCTGATCGGTGGGCTGGCGTGGCCGTTCGTGTTGCTGCCGCACCTGGGAATGATCCGGGGCGCGGCCGCCACCGGCATCATCAATCTACTGGCCGCGGCGGTGGTGTCGATTTTTCTGCTGCGCCGGGTGGTCACCGCTCGGCAACTGATCACGGCTTTGGGCGCCTTGGCTCTCGCGCTGGCGCTGCTCGCCACCCTGCTGCTGGCTGCCCAGGACATCGAAACCACCAGTCGCCAGCGGCTTTACGCCGATCCGATCATCGCCTTCCGGCAGTCGGCCTATCAGGAGATCGTGGTGACCCGTCGCGGCGCCGACATGCGCTTGTACCTCGACGGCGGTTTGCAGTTCTCCACCCGCGACGAGTACCGCTACACCGAAAGCCTGGTCTATCCCGCGCTGGGCGCAGGGGCGCGATCGGTGCTCGTATTGGGCGGCGGCGACGGCCTGGCAGCACGTGAACTGCTGCGCACACCCGGTGTCGACAAGATCGTGCAAGTCGAGCTCGACCCCGCGGTCATCGAATTAGCCCGCAGCACAATGCGTTACGCCAACGGCGGTTCGCTGGACAATCCGCGGGTGCACATCGTGACCGATGACGCGATGACATGGCTGCGCGGCCCCGACCATAAAACGTTCGATGCGATCATCGTCGACCTTCCCGATCCCGATACGCCGGTGCTGGGCCGGCTGTATTCGACCGAGTTCTACGCGCTGGTGTCGCGAGCGCTCGCGCCTGGCGGGCTGATGGTGGTGCAGGCGGGTAGCCCCTACTCCACCCTGACTGCGTTCTGGCGCACGATTTCCACGATCACCGCCGCCGGTTACGCGGTCACGCCGTATCACGTGTACGTCCCCACCTTCGGCGACTGGGGCTTCGCGCTGGCGCGCCGGAACGCCGCAGCGCCGCGACCTACGGTGCCGCCCAAGGCGCCCCCGCTGCGCTTTCTCGACCAGTCGGTTCTCGACGCCGCGACCGTGTTCTCCCCCGACGTGCACCCTCGCCAGCTGGAGCCCTCAACACTGGAACACCCGCGCATCGTCGAAGACATGCGCCACGGCTACGACTAGTCGTCGTCGAGCGCGGCCAGCACCTCGTCGGACAGGTCGACGTTGGTATAGACGTTTTGCACATCGTCGCTATCTTCCAGCGCATCGACCAACTTGAACACCTTGCGCGCTCCGTCGATGTCGACCGGCACGCTGACTGACGGCTGAAAGCTGGCCTCAGCGGAGTCGTAGTCGATGCCCGCGTCCTGCAACGCCGTTCGCACCGCGACCAGGTCGGTTGGTTCGGAGATGACCTCGAAGCTGCCACCGAGATCGCTCACGTCCTCGGCGCCCGCGTCCAGCACCGCCGTCAGCACGTCGTCCTCACTCAGCCCGTTCTTCTCCAACGTGACGACGCCCTTGCGGGTAAACAGGTACGCCACCGATCCAGGGTCGGCCATGTTGCCGCCGTTGCGCGTCATCGCGATCCGCACCTCACTTGCGGCGCGATTGCGGTTGTCGGTCAGGCACTCGATCAATACCGCGACCCCGTTGGGCCCGTAGCCCTCATAGGTGATTGTTTGCCAGTCGGCGCCGCCGGCTTCCTCGCCGCCGCCGCGCTTGCGGGCCCGTTCGATGTTGTCGTTGGGCACCGAACTCTTCTTCGCCTTCTGGATGGCGTCGTAGAGGGTCGGATTGCCGGCCGGATCACCACCACCGGTACGGGCGGCGACCTCGATGTTCTTGATCAGCCGGGCGAACTCCTTGCCACGGCGCGCATCTTTGACGGCCTTCTGGTGCTTGGTGGTGGCCCACTTGGAATGGCCGCTCATCGGCGTACTACCTCTTCTGTTGCTCTCGATTTCGCCTGCCGAGTCTACGTGGGCATTCCGATCATGACGCTCCTGCGGCACCCAGCCTGACGAGCGGCAAGAAAACGTCGTCGACGATCTCCTCGATCACCTCGTCGGCGACGGGCTGCAAGGTCATCATCAGCTCGTAGCGGAACAGGTCGACGGGCACTCGGGCGACGCGCCGACTGACTTGGCCAGGCTGGATTTCACCGCGCGCGAGGGCGCGCTCGATCAC
>Ga0302326_10011952_pt1 | contig 18599 bp, 13 predicted proteins | sample Palsa_T0_3_FD_202264 | JGI IMG/M metagenome (GOLD analysis project Ga0302326, IMG submission 202264) | Peat permafrost microbial communities from Stordalen Mire near Abisko, Sweden - Palsa_T0_3 | ecosystem: Environmental > Terrestrial > Soil > Palsa > Peat permafrost | place: Sweden: Abisko...
GGGCTGCTGGACAATGGATACACCGAACTGCCAATCCTCAGCGACCACGTGGTCGCCATCGAGAGCCTGCCGCCGGTCCACAAAGACCCTTTCGACCGGTTGCTAGTGGCACAGGCCACTGTCGAGGGCATCACACTTCTTACAGCGGATTCGATAGTGGCGGAATATCCAGGGCCGGTGCGGCTGATGTAAGAAGAACCGCCTAGGCTCTTGGTTGTGCCCACAGGCGTCGGAAGACTTTTATCATCTCGCTGTCGTAAGGACAGCCTACGCAAACAAGAATTCCTTCGTCCTCAACTCCTTAATCGTATCCCTCAACCTCGCAGCCTTCTCAAACTCAAACCGCTTGGCCGCTTCGCGCATATCGCTTTCAAGCTTGACGACATATGCGTCCAACTCCGGCTGCGATTTGAACTCCGGCATTCCCTCGGCTTCGCCTCCGGTCAGGTCGGTGTAGTCGGCAGCGACGATTCCGGCCAGCGTCATGTCCAGCGGACGCACGATCGATTCCGGCGTGATTCCGTTCTCTTCGTTGTATGCAGTCTGAATGGTCCGCCGCCGCGAGGTCTCATCCATCGCCCGCTTCATCGAATCGGTCATGCGATCGGCATAGAGAATCGCGCGGCCGTTCAGATGCCGCGCGCAGCGTCCAATCGTCTGGATCAACGATCCCCACGACCGCAGAAAGCCTTCTTTATCCGCATCGAGAATCGCAACCAGCGAGACTTCAGGCAGATCCAAACCCTCGCGCAGAAGATTGATGCCGATCAATACATCGAACTCACCCTTGCGCAAGTCACGCAGAATCTTCACCCGTTCCAAGGTCTCAATCTCCGAATGCATGTAGCGGCATTTGACGCCCACTTCCGCGTAATACTCGGCCAGGTCTTCAGACATGCGCTTGGTCAGTGTGGTTACGAGTACTCGCTCGCCCTTTTCCACGCGAGCGCGAATCTCGTGCAGCAAGTCGTCAATCTGCCCTTTCACCGGACGCACCTCGACCTCAGGATCGATCAGCCCCGTCGGCCGGATGATCTGCTCGACTACCACGCCCGCCGATTTGGTCAGCTCATACGGACCCGGCGTCGCTGAAACATAGACGAGTTGATTCGTACGATGCTCGAACTCTTCGAATGTCAGCGGACGATTGTCCAACGCCGACGGCAAGCGGAACCCATACTCCACCAGCGTTTCCTTGCGCGAGCGGTCGCCGGCGTACATGCCGCGTAGCTGCGGTACGGTCTGATGCGATTCGTCGATGAACATCAGATAATCGCGCGGAAAATAATCCAGCAGCGTTGGCGGAGGTTCGCCTGGCATCCGTCCCGTAAAATGCCGCGAATAATTTTCGATGCCGTGGCAGTAGCCCATCACCTTGATCATTTCGAGATCAAACTTCACTCGCTGGTGAACGCGTTGCGACTCAACCACCCGCCCTTGCTTCTCCAGTTCCACTTCCCACCATGCCAGCTCTTTCTTGATCGACTCCACCGCCGACGCCCGAGTCTCATCTTTCATCACATAATGCGTCTTGGGATAAATCGGCAGCCGCATATACTTCTGTTTCACCGTCCCAAACAGCGGATCGATCTGCGCCAGCGACTCCACCTGATCGCCCCACAGCTCGATGCGGTAAGCCATGTCGTCATAAGTAGGGAAGACCTCGATCACGTCGCCGCGCACTCGAAACGTTCCGCGCTTGAACTCGCCATTGGTGCGCTCGTAAAGGATGTCGACCAGCTTGCGCGTGATGTCTTCGCGCGTAATCTTCTGGCCCTTTTCCAGGAACAGCATCATGCCGTAGTAAGCCTCGGGCGAGCCCAGGCCATAGATGCAGCTCACCGAAGCCACAATCAGCGCGTCGCGCCGCTCGAACAAAGATTTGGTCGCCGAAAGCCGCAGCTTATCGAGTTCGTCATTGATGGTCGCCTCCTTCTCGATAAAAAGATCCGCTGCCGGAACGTAAGCCTCAGGCTGGTAGTAGTCGTAATAGGAAACGAAATATTCGACCGCATTGTGCGGAAAGAAGTTCTTGAACTCGTGATAAAGCTGTGCCGCCAGCGTCTTGTTATGAGCCATCACCAGCGCGGGACGGTTCACCGCCTCAATCACCTTGGCCATGGTGTAAGTCTTGCCTGACCCGGTGACGCCCAGCAAGACCTGGTGCTGCTCGCGGTCGTACACCCCGCGCAGCAGCGACTCAATCGCGCGCCCTTGATCGCCCTGCGGCTTGTAATCCGAAACGAGTTTGAAGTCCATGAAACGCAGCTTTCAGCAGTCAGCTTTCAGCCATCAGCTTGAACCAAGCATGTAGGGACAGCCGCCCCGGCTGTCCGTGCCCAAAAACTGGGCTGGAGTTCGCCACCGGGCCCACAGTGGCCGATCTCAACGCTTGGGAATCTCTCTATTATAACGCGACCAAAAAGACTGCTCGGCAAGCACGCCATAGAAAGAAATCTGTCTGATCCGTGTGAATCCGTGGCAAAAGCTTCTTCCCTACAACTCCGCCAGCGCTCGATGCACCAGATAGATTGCGATCGATCCTTCGCCCACAGCCGCGGCCACGCGCTTCACATTTCCGGCACGAACATCCCCCACCGCAAACACCCCCGGCAGACTGGTCTCCAGCATTTGCGGCGCACGTGGCAGCGGCCAGTGGTATTGCTCGGTAAGAGAGTCAAGATCGCGTCCCGTCAGAATGAAGCCTTTGCTGTCGAGGGCCACGCATTCCTGCAACCAGTCCGTCCGCGGAGAAGCCCCGGCCATGATGAACACGTGCCGGATGTCGTGAGTTGAAGTCTCGCCGGAGTCCTTGTTCCGCCAGGTCACGCGCTCCAACTGCGCGTCGCCGTCGAGCCCCACAACTTCGGTTTGGAAGTGCAGTTCGATCGCGGGATTCTCTTCGATGCGTTGGATCAGGTAGCGCGACATCGTATCTGACAGTTGATTCGATCGCACCAGCATGTGAACCTTGCCGGCGGTCTGCGACAAGTAAACCGCCGCTTGCCCGGCCGAGTTCCCGCCGCCGACCACAATCACATTCTCCTTCCCGCACAACTGCGCCTCAATGTAAGTTGCTCCGTAGTACACGCCTTGGCCCTCGAATTTCTTGAGGTTTTCAATCTTCGGCTTGTTGTACTGCGCCCCCGTGGCGATCACGACCGAGCGCGCACGAATAGTCTGGCCGCCCTCCAGGTTCAACTCGAACGGTCGCCGTTCGCAATTCAACTTCGTCACGCCGCTGGCGATCAACATCTTGGCGCCAAACTTCTGGGCTTGCGCCGCCGCGCGGCTTGCCAATTCTTGTCCCGAAACTCCCATGGGAAAGCCAAGATAGTTTTCGATCTTCGAACTCGATCCCGCTTGTCCGCCGGGGGACTCGGCCTCGATCACCAGCACGTCCAACCCTTCCGAGGCCGCATAGACCGCCGCGGCCAAGCCTGACGGTCCTGCGCCAACGATCACCAGATCCTCCACCTCCGAAGCGACAATGTGGGCGTTGAGTCCGAGGCACTTTGCCAGTTCCTGAATCGATGGGCTGCGAAGCACCGTGCGGTTATTGCAGATAACAACCGGAATCTCCTCCAGGGTGACATGAAAGTGGTCGAGCAAATCCTGAGAGGCGGTGTCGGTGTCGAGATCCACGTAGGTGTGAGGATGTGCGTTGCGCGTCAGAAATTCACGCAGGCGCAGCGTCTGGGCTGAGTGCCGCGATCCCAGCAGAATTACGTTGCCAAAGCCGCGGTTGATCAGTTCCACCCGCCGAAGGATAAAAGCCCGCATGAAAATTTCGCTCAGCTCGGCGTCTCTGGCGACGAGGGTTCGGAACGCAACAGTGCTCATCTCCAGAAACTCGCCGGCCGACGTGACCCGGCCGCGCGCCAGACTGCGGCGGCCGGAAATCATTGTGATTTCTCCGGTGAAGCTACCGGCCTCATGTGTGACGATGAGGCGCTCGCCTTGCAAGCTGGGCTGAACAATCTCCAAGCTTCCCGAGAGCAGCACGAAAAAGGGCACGTCACTGTCGCCAGGCTCAAACAGGATCTCGCCGACCTTCACGCTTCGTACCTTGCTCAACGGACGGATGCGGCAGATCTGTTCCGCAGTCAATATTGGAAAGGCCTCACCACGAATATCGGGTGGCAATGGCGTTAGCTGTGCAGACATGATTCCTCCCTGCGGAGCAAAGCAGACACGACGAAAGACGCGAACCTGACCCACTAGATGACGCCGATACCTCTTCGGTTTCAAGAGTTTGCAAATGCCCGCTGGGCGCGGCTATCGTCTTAGCGGGAGATCACCTGTGGCGAGGGACGGCTACCCAACCGCAGGCGAATCCGCTTTCTTCGTTTTAATAATTAACTTGGTCGCAAGCAGGTTCTGTCGAGGCCACGGCTCAGTGTAAGCATCAACCACGATCGACCCAGGAGCCTTGTTCGCATCTCACACGTGGGACCGTCTACTTCTAAGGTTGCGCTTCGCCCACGCCTACAATTTTCGCGGTAGCGCGGAACTTCTTGTAATCGCGGTAGGTGTCTTCGTCTTCCTCATGGTAGCCCCTGAACAAGGCGACCCGGGCATCGAACTTGAAGTTCATTTGCCGCGGCAGCCAGACCTCCTCATTCACGCGGGTCCATTCGAACACCAGCCGTGTGCCCTTGTGGATGCGCGCTAGAACCCAACCGAACGAAACGGTGTCGATGGCTTCGATGTCCATCTTCGTCAGTTGCATTTCGTCTTTGTCGATCCACAGCCGCCCGTGAAATTTGGGAAGCATCTGCGCCTCTTTCAGATGCGCCTGGAATCCCGGCCGGGGTTCACCGGCAATGACCCAGTTATCGCGTCCATTCAGCGTTTCGCTTCCCACCAGGCGGAAGTCGTATGCGTCGGCCACTTCGCGCACAAACTCGCGATTCTTCTCCCGCTGCTTTTCTTCTTCTGCTTGCCGTTTCGCGCGCTTCTCGTCAGACTCGTTTTTGCGCTCGCTCGTGATCTTGTTGATTCTTTCCTCTTCTCTAGCCGCATCTTTCCCGGAGAGAGGCTTGTCGTCCTTTGCTATCAGCCGCCGCACCTGCTCGCCGTAAAGCTCCATGACTTCATAGGTGCTTGATTCAGTCGACTTGATCCAGTCCTCGCCATTCAGCTTGTTTTCTACTTCGTGGTCGATGTAGGTATAGTCGCGTTCCTTCCTATAGTTCGCCCGGTAATTCTCCGTCACCACCCGTACAAGCTGCCGCATCTGCTCCTGCGAGAGATTGCCGTCAGCATCGGGAGTCAAGTCGGGCAGGGAAGTGGCGCTCGGCTGCGTTTCCGGAGCGGGAGCGGCGGCTTGATCCGCCTGTCCGAAAACTGGCAGAGCCGCGAGCACGCCAACGAACAGTAGCCGCGCAGCGGGACCCAGCCTTCTCATGACGAACATTACGTTCTTAGAAGCCGCGAGTTCCCTCAGGATGCACGAAAAGATCGTGCATTCACTTGGCATTCGTTTTGTAGGCTTTGCCCAGACATTCCGCCTGAAACAAGCGCTCGTCCACGCGATGCAGCCGCTTAGCCATAGCCGGAGTGATTAGCGGGTAGTGCTTAATCTCGAACAGGTGATACACGATGAACCACACCGGCTTGTCGGTGGTCATCCAGTTCTGCCGATCGAAGCGCTTCAGGTTCACCGGAACCGAAAAGCGCCGCAATGTGCGCTCTCGTTTTAGATTGAAGTAGCTATTGAAGTAGCTGATCGCCAGTTCGCGCAGCGTGCGATGCACCGGTTCGCGCCAGCGGCATCCGGTATAGTTCGACTTCGCGACCGCGCCCCAGCATCCATTCTCACGAAAGATCGCAATCACGTGGTCGGTATCGTGTTCGGCTTCAAAATCAAGCAACAGCGGCGGATACCCGTTCACCCGCAGCGCCGCCGCGGCAAATATTGCGCCCTCAAGGCAGTGCGCCGTCTGCTCCGCTAGCACCCGACGCGGCGACCACGCGGTGTCGGCTAGGTGGTAGGGAGCATCGTCGAGAAACTTCTGGATGCCGTGAGGATCTTTCATGCCGCGCAGCTTGCGCAGCTCCGAGGCAGTGAAACCATCCGTCGCGTGGTCCATCGTCGGATGAGTTTACATGAGTGCGGAGTAGGACACGAACAGGTAGCTAACCTCGGACTAAGACCTAACACCCGCACCGAAAACCTCCACCAATTCCTCCGGCTTATCCACGAGCACATCCGGCGGATTCTCCTTCAGCGTATGCGGTGCAAAGCCATAACTCACGCCCACCGTCCACAAGCCGGCGTTGCGTCCCGTTTCAACATCGACGTGCGAGTCGCCAACGATGACGGCTTCCTCGGGCCGGACGCCGTTTTGTTCGAGCAAAGTGCGCGCCCCTTCTGGATCGGGTTTCTTGGTCGCAAAACTGTTCCCGCCATAGACTTGCGTGAAGAACGAGCCCAGCCCCAGCGCCTCAACGATGGTGCGCGAGGGAACCACCGGCTTGTTCGTAAGCACAGCCATTTTCCGGGGCGTCCCGTTGGTGGCATCTTGCACGGCGGCAAGCGCCTCCCGCATACCCGCGTAAACCGTGGTGTGGTCGAGCTTGTGCTCGCGATAATAGGCAAGAAAGAACTCCAGTCCCTCGCGCACCAGGTTTTCATCAACTGCCGCGCTGCCGAGTGCGCGCTGAATCAGAACGGGCGCGCCATCCCCCACGTAACTGGCAATTAGGTCGTCGGGCAACTCCCGACGTCCTATCTGGCGCAGCGCGGCATTCACGGAATGCACCAGATCAAGGCGCGAATCGATCAGCGTGCCATCGAGGTCGAAGATCACCAGCTTGATCGTGCGGGGGTCAAAAGCGCGGCGGGTATGTATCATGCTCTTTCAGGATAAATGATGGGAGCTTGCCGGCGTTCGACTTGGGCACTCGACAAACCACGGCAGACCCAATCCCCGACTCCCTAAGCCAGAACTTGTATGTTTTCCAATCCCCGATTCCGATTTACAATGCAACCTGCGCCGTAGCACGGGCACCATATTCGCAGGCTGATTGTTTCATAAGGCATTCCCCAGGGAACCGGATGGCGACCACAAAAACCGACCCCAAGCTGTCGATCCCAGGGGCTAGCGGCAAGAAGCCCCAGACCTACGAGGGGCTTACGCGCGAGCAGCTGATCGAGGCCTACCGCCTCATGTACACCTCCCGGCGCATCGATGACCGGGAAATCATGCTGAAGCGTCAGCAGAAGATCTACTTCCAGATGTCGGGAGCGGGGCATGAGGCCATTGGCGTGGCCGCCGGGATGGCCCTGAAGCCGGGCTACGACTGGTTCTACCCTTATTACCGCGATCGCGCACTGTGCCTGGCCATCGGTGCCAAGCCGCTCGAGATGTTTCTGCAAGCCGTCGGTGCGGCCGACGACCCCAGCTCCGGCGGACGCCAGATGCCCTCCCACTGGGGCTACAAGCGGCTGAATATCGTCACTCAATCTTCTCCGACCGGATCGCAGATTCTACAAGCGGTGGGCTGCGCTGAAGCGGGAAGGTATTTTGCGCGCCGCCCAAAGGCGGCCGAAATCCCACCGGCGAGTAGCGGACGCGACTATCGCCACTTCAAAGATGTAACCTTCCACGGCGACGAAGTCACCTACGTCTCCCTCGGTGATGGCACCACCAGCGAGGGCGAGTTCTGGGAGGCGATGAATGCCTCCGCTCTCGGCAAGCTGCCTGTGATTTTTAGCGTGCAGGATAACGGCTACGCGATCTCTGTCCCGGTCGAGATACAAACCGCGGGAGGCAGCATTTCACGGCTGGTCTCCGGCTTCCCGAATTTCCACTTTGAAGAAGTCGATGGCACCGACCCGGTGGCGAGTTCGGCTGCGTTTCAGCGCGCCGTGAAATATTGTCGCGAGGGCCATGGGCCGGCGTTTGTGCATGCCCATGTGATCCGCCCCTATTCGCATTCGCTCTCCGACGATGAGCGCTTGTACCGTCCCGACGCCGAGCGCGAGCGCGATGCCGCCCGCGATCCGGTTTCACGCACGCAGATGTTTTTGCTGCGCGAAGGAATTCTCGACGAAAATGGCATCAACGAACTGGAAAAGAAAGTTGAAGAAGAACTCCAGGTCGCCGTGGATTTAGCGCTGGCGGCCCTGCCGCCCGCACCCGAGAGCGTGCTGCAATTTGTCTATTCGCCGGACCTCGACCCGTCGTCAGAAGTTTTCGATACGCAACCCGTGATCGCACCCGATTCGGCCGACGGCAAGAAGCCTGTCGCCAAGACCATGGCCGACTTGATCAACGTTACTCTGCGGGACGAAATGAAGCGCGACGAGCGCATCGTGATCTTCGGCGAGGACGTCGCCGACTGCAGCCGCGAGGAATACTTGAAACGCAAGCTGGTGAAAGGCAAAGGCGGAGTCTTCAAACTGACATTCGGCTTGCAAAATGAGTTTGGCGCGGACCGCGTGTTCAACTCTCCGCTGGCCGAAGCCGCGATTGTAGGCCGCGCCACGGGCATGGCTACGCGCGGCCTGAAGCCGGTGGTCGAGATTCAATTCTTCGACTACATCTGGCCCGCCATGATGCAGATCCGCGACGAACTCTCGGTGATCCGCTGGCGGTCGAACAACGTGTTCTCCTGCCCTATCGTGATTCGCGTGGCCATCGGCGGCTACCTTACTGGTGGCGCTATTTACCACTCCCAGTGCGGCGAGAGCGCCTTCACGCACATTCCGGGGCTGCGTGTCGTGTTTCCCTCGAATGCTCTCGATTCCGCCGGACTGCTGCGTACCGCGATCCGCTGCGACGATCCGGTGCTGTTTCTGGAGCACAAGCGCCTTTATCGTGAGACCTACGGCCGCGCACCCTATCCCGGACCGAACTACATGGTCCCATTCGGCAAAGCGAAGATCGTGCATCCCGGAACGGATTTGACCGTGATCACCTACGGCGCTGTGGTCCCGCGCGCGCTACAGGCGGCGCAGAAGCTCGAACGGGAACACGGCGTCAAGGTCGAGTTGATCGACTTGCGGTGCCTGAATCCTTTCGACTGGGAGACGATCGCCACATCGGTCGAGAAAACGAACCGAGCGCTGGTCGCCTACGAAGATAGTTTGAGCTGGGGCTATGGCGCGGAGATTGCCGCGCGCATTGCCGACCAGCTTTTCGACCAGCTCGATGCGCCGGTTCGCCGAGTTGCGGCTGCCGACACCTTCGTCGCCTATCAACCAATTCTCGAAGATGCCATCCTGCCCCAGCCCAACGATCTTTTCCGAGCCATGAAAGAGCTGGCTGAGTACTAAGCCCCGGTGTTTTTCCCCTGCTAGAGTCTTTCCACTCCGAGAGTTCCTTCAGATTGACTGCGGTTTCGCAATCGCCCTACAATCACGAGCCACTTTTTTGGGGGGATTCAATGACGCCGCTTCGTCTTAGCGCCCACACCCGTGGGCTGATAGGAAATGCCAGCCTTCTTTTCCTCTGTTTTCTTGCCGCTGCATCCACCGCCGCCTCGCAAACAGCCGTAACCACTTATCACAATGACACTTACCGCACAGGCTGGAACTCCACCGAAACCGTTTTGACTCCGGCGAACGTTGCCAGCTCACAGTTCGCTCAACTGGGCAAGGTGACACTCAACGACCAGGTGGACGCGCAGCCTCTCCTGGTTCCCGGCGTGAACATCACCGCCGGCAGCAGTCAAGGGACCCACGATGTCGTCTATGTGGTGACAGAATCCAATACTGTCTACGCAATCGATGCCAACACCTTCACCGTGCTCCTGACTCGGGATCTCGGCAAACCCGTCAGCTTTCCGCTCGGATGCAACAATAACGGCCCCAATGTCGGCATCAACTCCACGCCGGTCATCGACACCGGCAGCAACACGCTCTACCTGATTGACTACGTCCAGGAAAGCTCCGGTCCGGCGCATCGCCTCCACGCGCTCGATCTGGGCAGCCTGGCCGACAAGAAACCGCCGCAAACCGTAAGCGCGTCGCACACACTCATCGACGGTACCACTTTCGTTTTCAATGCGACCTACCAGCGGCAGCGTCCCGCGCTGCTGGAAGCGAACGGCAACATCTACGCCGGATTTGGCAGCTTTTGCGATTTTGGCGCAAACCTTTCGCGCGGCTGGTTGCTGGGCTGGAATGCGTCCACGCTGGCTCCGCTCTCAGCCAATCATCTCAATGACACCCAAGCGAGCAATCCGGATAGCTTCTTCTTATCATCCATATGGATGTCGGGCTATGGACTGGCCGCCGACGATTCCGGAAATATTTTGTTCGTCACCGGGAATTCCGATTACTCCGGGACCACCTATGACGGGGTCACTAATATTCAGGAAAGCGTAGTGAAAGTATCGCCCGATCTTACGACTGCACTTGACCTCTTCACCCCTTCGAACCAGGCCAGCCTGGATCAAGGCGACCAGGATTTCGGCTCCGGGGGCGTGATGGTTCTTCCCGACCAGCCCGGCTCGACCCCGCATCTGGCGGTCGCGGCCGGCAAATACGGCGACATGTACTTCATGAATGAAGACGATCTCGGAGGATATTCGACCCTCGCGAATAATGTTCTCGGCACTTACGTGATCGGTGGTTGCTGGTGTGGAGAGTCGTACTTCATCGACCCAAAGGACGGCGCCGCTCGCGTGGTCAGCAGCGGCGGCTCCCAGGTGAATGTGTGGAAGCTGCAAACTTCGCCGAGCCCATCCCTGACCGGCCTGATCCACTCTCCGGTCATACCGAGCGGATACCAGGATCCGGGCCTCTTTACCAGCGTTTCGTCGAACGGCAGGAAAAGCCCGGTCATCTGGGCGCTCTCGCGGCCGGTCTCACAACAGTCCGACGAAATTGCGCTCTATGCCTTTAACCCCGACTCGAGTGGCGCCACCATGGCCCGGCTTTTCTCAGGCGTTGCCGGCGTGTGGCCGAACATTAACGGCAACGCGAATCTCGTTCCCATGGTCGCCAACGGCAAAGTCTATGTCGCCACCTACCGTCAACTGCGGATTTTCGGGCTAACGCCGCAAGCGTCAAAGTCGCAGGCTGCGAACAAAGCAAAGTAAGCCCGCCGAAATCTGTAGCAGCGCCGCCGGCATCACGCACGTTCGAACGTGATCAGAGCGGCGCTCTCGACGGTTCATTGCAGTGAATTCCAACATAGCGGGCGCATTGGAAGCAACTCCCCCGACTGCTTTGTCTCTTGCTTCGCCAGCAACCGTGCACCTCTCGGCAGGGTGAGTAGGACACGCTTCTTCGTTCGCATTACCTCAACACAATGATGAGCGATGTCGCCACGACCGCGACGTGAAACACGGTATGTAACGTGTCCGGGACTATCCCGTTGCGTCTTGGCAGGAACGAGTGGGTACCGGCGAAAATAATCTGATAGCGCGCGGCACGCTCAGCGTCCGGCCGAACAAGATAGGGTATCCACCACGCACGGAGCATGCCGAACAGGAACAATCCATAGGTAATCCAGAGCCACATCTCAAGCCAGTCTGGGTAGGATCGGCCGAAATACTTCGCACTGAAGAGCAAACCAACGGCCGCGGGCACGCCTCCTAGAAGACTCACGACAACGCGATGCAGCAAAGTATCCTGACTGCGTATCGCAGCGAGGTTGTTCAAACGGCCGAGGGGAACAAAGTCATGAAACAGGAGAAATGCGACATTAAACGCCTGCAGAGCCAGGAACGCAATTTCCAACGGATGGCTCATTGCATGAGCGGAGTGCGGCATGTCCTGTCCTGTCGGTCTTCTTGAAACGAATGTTTTTGAGCTTCCCGTTCCTCTTTTTTCGTGGGCCGAGCAGATTAGCACGAAGTGGCGGGAATCGGAAACAGCGCTGCACTGCCGAGGGGAACACCTGCGAAGTCGGGGTGCACCTGAGCTGCTGATGCCGCTGTTGACCCGGCTGCACTTGCGGCTCGACGGAAGTCGTGCCCTTCTCGAAGTTACCTGGTTACGAAGGCTTCCCGCGCAAGCCGATGCCGATTGCTCGTTCTTACAGGCAATGCTAGGCTGCGAACAGTGAACTCCACCCATACGACACCGGCGCACCGAGCCAGCAGCGCCCCGTCATGGCTGCAGTCGCCGACCGCCGAAGTGTGGATCAAGTTCTTGCTGGCGCTGGTGGGATTAGGGCTGGCGTTCGGCGCAGCGCTGTTTTCCACGGCACTGGGTGAGGCGGGAAAACCTTTGGCCTCAGTGCTTCTAGCCTCTGTTGCACTCCTGATGGCGGCATTCGTCGGGCTGGTAACGGTCCCATATCTGGCGCGTCGGGTTGCGTTGGAGCGTTTGCGCCAGACTTTTCACTATGAAGTCACGAAGGCGGGTGTGATCTATGTGCTGGTCACGCTGGTGATCGGCATTGCCGCTCTGAACACCGGAAACAATCTGCTGTACATCGTGGTGGCGGCTATGCTGGCGGCGATTCTGGTATCGGGCCTGGTTTCCGCGCTGGGGCTGCGCGGTCTGGAGTTGGAGGTTAGTCTTCCCGAACATGTGTTTGCCGGCCGTCCGGTCCTAGGGCGGATCGTGTTGCGCAACTCGCGCCGCTTCCTGCCTTCGTTTTCGATTCGCGTGGTACCGGCACGCAGGGAAGCGAAGATCCGCAAGCAGTGGAAGTGGGAGCGAACCACGTTCACATTCCCGATGAACCGTGCTCCCGAAAATCAGTGGCTGCGCCTGCGCGACTGGCGGGTGCGGCGGGTGGAGGTTGCGTTGTCTGCGCCGGGTTTATTCGATGGCATGATTTATTTCCCTTACCTCCCGCCCCGCGCCGACCTCACGGCCGATCTTGAGTTGCGCTTTGAGCGTCGCGGCCGCTATTGCGAATCCAGCTTCGGCGTGGCCACCAGGTTTCCTTTTGCCTTTCTCACCAAGACGCGGGACATCCCCCTCGAGCGCGAGATTCTGGTGTATCCACCCGTAGAACCGCCCGACGAGCTCTTTGAAATCCTGCCGCTGGTTCGGGGCGAGTGGGAGAGTTTTATGCGCGGGCGTGGTTCCGACCTCCACCGGGTTCGCGAGTACATGCCGGAAGATTCAGCGCGGCACGTGGACTGGAAGGCAACGGCGAAGTCCGGCTCCCTGAAGGTACGTGAATTCAGCCGCGAGGATGAGCGCAAACTGTGCATTGTCTTCGACAATCCCGATGCTGGGTTGGTTTCCGAGCAGGCCTACGAACGCGCGGTGAATCTGGCGGCTTCCCTGGCATGGCACTTCTCCGAGCAGGACGCCGAAGTTTCGTTTCTAGTAACAGATCACGCGCGGGTCACCGATCTGGGGGCTACCGATCTGCGACTTAATGATCTGCACCAGTTTCTGGCGCGTCTGGCCCTGATCGAGCCACAGGCTGGCCCTCTGGCCCACAGGCAAACTGGTGTGCACTCGGATGTGTTTCGAGAGCTGGATCTGGATAAGACCGGCGAATACAACATCGTCTTAACAGCCCGGCCACGGGGAGGTTTGCCCACGACATTGTGGAACTCGTCATATTTCGTGTTTATCCAGGACTGATTTATCCAGGATTAAGTTTCAGAGCGTCGTCTCCGCCAGTGTTCGTCTCTTATATGGCCCGAAGGTAACGTTACTTTCGGTTACCTGAGTACATTGAACAACCGGCCCGAAAGGTTTAACTTCTCTTAACCAGGTACTACCATCCTGACTTAGCGCCGTTCCGCGAGAAATGCCTGGTATGAAACGACCAGTGTTATTTGAGAATTAAGCAGAAACTTTTCCGATGAGCGAGAAACTCAAAATTCTGTACTACGGGCTGTGGTTTGCGCATCCCGTGCTCCAGTCGGTCATCGCCATCGCCATGTACCGTCGGGGCCAGCACCGCGCCTTCAAGTTCTTCTTTGCCTACATAGTGGCGCAGATCGCGATCTTCGCCGTGGTCTATTCGAGCTTCAGATTCGACTATAGCGGTACCTTTTATGTTTCATGGATCGGTACTGCGATCGGCGTGGCTTTAGGCTTCGCGGTGATTCACGAAGCCTTTCTCGATGTTTTCCGCCCTTTCCACACCTTGCGGGACCTGGGCACCGTGCTGTTCAAGTGGGCGGGTCTCGTAATGCTCTTGGTAGCTGGCGTGGTATCGGTTTCCACCAACTCATCCAGTATCGCCCCGTGGGTGGAAGCGATCATGACCGCCCAGCGTTGCGTACGTATTATCCAGGTCGGAATGGTGCTTTTCCTTTTGTTTTTCGCCCGCTATCTGGGCGTAAGCCGGCGGCAGCATAGCTTCGGCATCGCACTGGGTTTCGGCAGCTTTGCAATGGTGGAGCTGCTACTGATCGCCTCCTGGGTGGGCTACCACCTGGGCGAGGTGTCCATGGGCCTCATCAATATGGCTGCCTATAACGCCTCGTTATTTATCTGGCTGGCATACACCTTGGCTAAGAGTCCTGCCCGCGACGCGGCGTCTACGCTGCTGCGGCCTCAACGGTGGGAGCAGAGCCTGTCCGACATCCAACACCCCCTCCAGGCGGACTCCTTGATTCCGATGTTCGAAGGCATGGTAGACCGCGCCCTCTCACGGACTCAGGCCGCGCCGTTAGTTCCGGCGGAAAAGGCTGCTGCGACGAAGGCGGCGGCTCAAGCCGCAGGCGCGTCGATGAATCGCTAGGTCCCCCGGCGGGTGGAGCAGATCCCATCCAAACTGCAGCGATGCCATCCGCTGTCGAAGCAACTCATTCCCATCGAAGCCGTCGATTTCGGATTTCGTAAACGTTTTCGGCAAAAGCGCGACCTTCCGCGGTCTCCGCGGCCCCGAGTGGCGCACCTAAGGCAAACACCTTATATTTGGGGCTTGTTGGCCCATTTATAGAAGTTCGCAAGAGCGGCGGCTCTATGGTAGCTGGAACTGGGTCGCAGACTTTGCTCGGGCTGTAGGGATTCCTGCGGAAAAGCTTGACTCGTGCCTTATAATTCTCCTCCGCGCTACCGGGCCTGTTCCTTTGAAGGCTAACGGGCGCGGAAGGAGAAAACAATGAACCGAGCAATCAGGATCACGATCCTGATGTTAGGACTAGTGGGCACGTTTGTAGCAGCTACCGTTCCGCAGGTTGCAGCCGAGGACGGAGGGCCGATTCTAACGTGCCCAGGTTGTAAACCACCGGTTCAGGTGAAATAACAGTTAATCGCATCTCACCTACAGCCGCAAGGTCACCAAAGTAACTCGCAGTAACTTGTATTAACTTGGGCCGAACCACGGGCTCGCACTCTTCGGGCTGACGGACTTCATACATAAACCGTCAGTCCAGTTTTTTTGGAGTTGCTTCTTTTCTAGCTCGGCTTCTTTGCTTCGGACTCCAAAACGCGCTGCAACTCCGCAGGATCTGTGATTGGAGGCTGGCAGGCAAAGCCGGAGCACAGAACCGCGAACGACTTACCCGACTTCAACTCGGGCAAGCTCGGTAAAGTCACCGCCAACGCCGGCGGAAGATTCGCCGCCACCTGATTCGCTGCCAGGCGAAGTACGCTCTTGCTGAATGAGAATCCGCCGATGGCGGCAGCTGCGAGGCTAGTCGCGATTGCATCAGATTCATCCCCAACGACCACCACCTGCACGGGATTCTCCAACAGATGAACCACCGCGATCCCGTAGGTCGCGACAAAAATTCCGAATTGCTCAGCAACGCCTGCAAAAGTTTCCAGAGTTTGCTCCGCTTTATCCCGATAGCCGCTGTCGCCTGTGTAATGGTGCAGGCGCAGCAGCGCAATCGCAGCCATGGGATTTCCCCCTGGCGTGGGCGAATCCTGCAGCGGCTTGCGGCGAGTTGAGAGCACGCCCAAACTTCGGCCGTCGGCGGCCGGTTCCGTGTCGAAGAATCCTCCGGAAACCGCATCAAAGAACTTTGCTACCATCGCGTCGCCAATGCTCTGCGCGAACTTGAAGTAGCTCAGATCGGCGGTCGCCTCGTAAGCGTCGAGGCAGGCCAGCGCGGTTGCCGCATAGTCCTCGAGCAGGCCGGAAACTTCACGATGCTCGGCCTTCGGATCGGAATAAGCCACGACGTGCAACAGTGTGGAGCGGGCGCCCTCGCCCGCTTTCCCCGCAGCCGGCTTCCAAGCCTCCGCCAAAACGCGGTCGAGCGAGCGCAGCGCGAAGCGCCGAGCGTCATCCAGCCCAAGAACCCTCGCCGCCTCCAGATACGCGCTCACGCACATGCTGTTCCATCCCACGTAAACCGTCTTGTCGACGTAAGGCGTCGGCCGCCGCAAACGAGCCGCGTACATTTTCTTCTTGGCCGAATCCAGCAACACGTTCACCCGCTCGCTGCTAAGGCTCATTCGCCGCGCAATCTCCTCAATCGGAGCGCGCACGTAGAGCACGTTCTTCGCCGGATTGTGATGCATCTCGCCGATCTCGTTGATGTCATAGTGCAGCGCCGCAACCTGCGCTTCTTCTTCCGTTAACACCGCGCGTGCCTCATCGAGCGTCCAGGTAAAGTAATCGCCATCGTCGTCCATGGAAATGTCGGCGTCCTGCGATGCGTAAAATCCGCCACGCTCGCGATCGCTCAGCCATTCGTCCATCCAGCGAATGATGTCGCGCGCCACACTGGCGAAGAATTCCGAGCCCGTTGCCTGATATGCATGCACATAATTTTTTAGCAGCTCGGAATTGTCGTAACACATCTTCTCGAAGTGCGGCACCACCCAGCGCTCATCAACCGAGTACCGGTGAAACCCTCCCGCCAACTGGTCATAAACCCCGCCATTCGCCATGTGCTCAAGCGTCGTGAAGATCAGATTACGTAGCTCGGCTTCGTCACCGCTCAACTCTTGAGGGTGGCCCATCCTAGCCGCGCCCTTTGCGGCTAGGGTGGGGATTTTGACTTTTCTTGCATACCTCTCAATCAATAAATCCAGCGCCGAAGGATGCGGAAACTTCGGAGCCTGCCCAAACCCTCCATGCTGCGAATCAAACATACTGAACGCAGATTTCTGAATCGCATCGATGATCCCCATCGAAACCCGCCCGCTGCGTCCAGCAAACGATTCCGCCTGTGCAATCGCACTCTCGACCATCTTCGCCTGCTCCACCACGTCGCCATGTTTTTCTTTGTAGGCAGTGGCAATGCTGGTCAGCACACGTTTGAAACTGGGCCGCCCATAGCCATCGATCGGAGGGAAATAGGTTCCGCCATAAAATGGCTTACCATCAGGAGTGAGAAAAGCCGTAAGCGGCCACCCGCCCTGCCCGCTGACCGCACTCACCGCGGCCTGGTACCGGCTGTCGATGTCCGGGCGCTCATCGCGATCCACTTTCACCGCGATAAAATTCTCATTCACAATCGCCGCCACTGATACGTCGTCATAAGACTCGCGATCCATCACGTGGCACCAGTGGCACCAGACCGCGCCAATGTCGAGCAGCATCGGTTTGTTCTCACGCCTCGCCGCCGCAAACGCCTCCTCACCCCACTCATGCCACTGAATCGGCTGATGCATAGCAGAGCGCAGGTAGGCGGAAGAGGCGCGAGCGAGGGAGTTGAGGGTCGTGGTGGTCATGGGATCAGTTTATACGGAACAGGTTAAGAGGAGCGCGGAACGCAAGCGCCCGCCTATGCTTGTCATTCCGAACCGGGCGCTAAGCCCGGTGAGGAACCTGCTGTTTCTCGACGGCTTATCAATTGCAAAATGCTGGCCGTCCTTGTAATATCAAGCGCTCAGAATCGCTTGGTGAGGCGGAGAAATGCGAAAATTGGCTCTGGCGGTAGCCTTTCTCTTCTTGCCGTCAGTTCCTTTGCTCGCTGGAAAGAACCTGGCGGACTATCCGTTGCAAATCCAGATAGTCGAATCTCACTGGAACCGGCGCCAAGGCATTGTCGAGGGATGGGGACGAGGGGACGTCAGGAATGGCGAATCGATCCGGGGCTTCGATTTTACTTACACCTCGGGAGAGCCTTTTCACCGGACCGTTGGGGATGCTCACTATCTCGCCAAGTGGAAAAAGGAGGGGCTCAAGATGGAACTTCTGGTGGGCGAAATCGGATCCCCTGATAAATACATCTCGTTCGATCTCAAGACGAGCGTGATAGACGACGTCTACGTCCCTGGCCCTAACGGCGCCGTGACCGTATCTCAGCAGGAGTACAAGGCGATGGCGAAGGAACAGGAACACCCACAGTAAGCAAAATCCGCGCAGCATCCGCAGGTGTGCTCTCCTAATCTCGTCATTATCCTGTCTTTTAAATTCTTGTCATTCCGAACCGGGCGCCCAAGCCCGGTGAGGAACTTGTTGTTTTTCGACGTGCTTAGCCACGCTGACATTGCCTTTCTCACCCGAACCTTTTCCTTGCCCCGTGACGAACATGCAGCACGTCAACCCGCGTTCCGACCACCCGATAAATCACGCGATAGGTCTTACGCCTGTGACCATACAAAAGGTGCCTTAGATTTCTGTTCTCGGGAGTTACAGGCCAATGGAAGGGAAGCTTATCCAGGCTGAGGATTTGCTTCTTCAGGCCTCGATACAACTCTCGCGCTGTCTCGGAGTTGGCCGCACCGATTTCGCGGTAAAGCCTCGCAAGGTCCCGCTCCGCCCGTAGCGTGACATTAACGGCGCATTTCATTCTCGGCTTCGAATTAGCTG
>Ga0302326_10011954_pt1 | contig 18597 bp, 16 predicted proteins | sample Palsa_T0_3_FD_202264 | JGI IMG/M metagenome (GOLD analysis project Ga0302326, IMG submission 202264) | Peat permafrost microbial communities from Stordalen Mire near Abisko, Sweden - Palsa_T0_3 | ecosystem: Environmental > Terrestrial > Soil > Palsa > Peat permafrost | place: Sweden: Abisko...
TGCGAGAGTTCGAGCGCGCGCTCGCGGCCGCACGCGCTGCCGGCGGCAAGGTGCTGGTGGGCGGCAAAGTGATCACGCGGCCGGGCCACTATGTGGAGCCTGCGATCGTGCTGGCGCACAACGACTGGGAGATCGTGCAGCGGGAGACTTTCGCGCCCATCCTGTACCTGATCGCTACCGACTCGCTCGAGCAGGCCATCGAGCTGCAGAATCAATCCGCGTACGGCCTGTCCTCGGCACTGTTCACGCAGCGGCTGGCCAACGCCGAGCGCTACCTGAGCCACCGCGGCAGCGACTGCGGCATCGCCGGCATCAACATCGGCACCTCGGGGGCCGAGATTGGCGGCGCCTTCGGCGGCGAGAAAGACACCGGTGGCGGCCGCGAGGCCGGCTCGGATGCCTGGCAGGCCTACATGCGCCGCCAGACCAACACCATCAACTGGAGCTCGGCGCTGCCGCTGGCACAGGGCATCGAGTTCGATATCGCCCCTTAGCCGACCGCGCCGGGGATTGAGCGCCCGGGCAGCTGCAGCTCCACCCGCGCCCCGCCCAGGCCCGGGGAGGCATCGATGAAGAATCTGCCGCCATAGATCGCCACCGTTTCACGCACCATCGACAGCCCGAGCCCATGACCGGGCACGTGCTCGTCAGCACGCACGCCGCGCTCGATGACGCGCATGCGGTCGGTGGTGGCAATGCCCGGACCGTCATCCTCGACGACGATCGACAGACGCTGCGGCAGCGCGCGCGCCTCATCCAGCTGGGCGCTGACCGCGATGCGTGAACGGCACCACTTGCAGGCGTTGTCGAGCACGTTGCCCAGCAGCTCGAGGATATCGCCGGTGTCGCCGAGAAACCCGAGCTGCGCAGGCACCTCCAGATCGATGCGCAGATCCTTGTCGGCATGCACCTTGAGCATCGCCGCGCGCAGCTCGCTGAGCAGCGGCAGCACCGCCACGCTGGCCTGGCCCAATGTGGCCCCGCCGCCCGCGGCGGCGCGCTTGAGCTGGTGTTCGACGATCTGCGCCATGCGATCGATCTCCATCTGGATGGTCGCGCGCTGCGTGTCGGCGGACTCCACCGTGCCGAGAGTGGCGCGTATCACCGCCAGCGGGGTCTTGAGGCTGTGCGCCAGATTGCCGAGCGTGTCGCGGTAGCGGGCAATGCGATTTCGCTCGGACTCCAGCAGCGCATTGAGTCCCGTGGTAACCCCGGCGAGTTCGCGCGGGTAGGCCGCGCCCAGCCCCTGGGCGGCCCCGGCCTCGACCGCTGCGATCTCCTGCTCCAGGCGCCGCACCGGTGCGAGCGCTCGGCGCATCATCCAGGCCATGGTCGCCAGCAGCGCCAGCACCAGAGCGCCGAACCAGCCGGCCATCTGCTGCCGGAAGCGCCACAGCTGCCGGCGCTGCGGTTCGGTGCTGTCGGCCGCCGTGAACACCAGATTCTTGGACTCGCCGGCGGCGTACACCCACTGCAGGCCGCGGCTGAGTTCCGCCACCTGCGTGCCGTCGCGGGCGCGTTGATAACGGAAGTCCACTCCGCCGACGGCCAGGCGCATGCCCAGTTCGAGCCCGGTACCGCTCAACGATGCAGAGCTCCACAGCAGCTTGCCGTTCTCGTCGCGCACGGCCGCATAGAGGCCCGAGCCCGGCACCTCGAGCCGCGATTCCGGGTCGAGCAGGTTGACATCGATGCCGCCATCACGATTCAAATCCACCGCGGTGACCAGCCCGACCACCTGCTCGGCCAGCAGTTCACGCAGCGCGACGTTGGCGAGCTCGCGAAATACCCCGTCGAGCACGCCGACCGTCAGAGCGAAGAACAGCACCAGCGGCACCGCCACCGCGAACAGCAGGCGACGGCTGACGGACCGCGGCGCGCGCGCCATCAGAGCGTGCCGGCAACCGGCGCGCTCTGGCGCGGCAGGCTCAGCCGGTAGCCGCGCCCGCGCAGCGTCTCGATCGGTTTGAGGGTGTCGTCGGGGTCGAGTTTTCGACGCAGTCGGCCCACCAGCACTTCGACCACATTGCTGTCGCGATCGAAGTCCTGAGCGTACAGCCGTTCGGTCAGCTCGGTCTTGGAAAGCACCTCACCGGCACGCAGCATCAGGTGCTCGAGAATGCGGTATTCGAAGCTGGTGAGCTCCACGGCCGTGCCGCGCACCGTGACGGTCTGCGCCCTGGAGTCCAGTTCTATCGGGCCGCAGGCCAGGCGGGGGCTGGCCCAACCACCAGCCCGGCGCAGCAGCGCCGCCAGTCGCGCCTGCACTTCGGCGACATGGAACGGCTTGGCCACATAGTCGTCCGCGCCAGCGCTCAAACCCTCCACCTTGTCCTGCCAGCGATCGCGCGCGGTCAGGATCAGCACGCCAAAGCTCTTGCCGCGCGCACGCAGTTGGCGGATCAGATCCAGGCCGGAGAGCTTGGGCAAGCCCAGATCGATGATGGCCACATCGATCGGGTACTCGGTCCCGGCGTACAGGCCCTCTTCGCCGTCGGCGGCAACATCCACGGTATGTCCGGCAGCGGTCAGATCCACCCGCAACGCCTCGCGCAGGACCGCTTCGTCTTCGACCACCAGTATTCTCATGATCGGCTCAGGGCGTTCAGGGAACTTCAGCGCCGCTGCGCGCATCGATACGCACGCTCCAGACCTTGCCGCCTTCCGACAGCAGTCGGAACACGTACATGTGCCGGCCGCTCTCATCGGCGCTGGCGGCACGCACCACGCGCGCGGCGTAGCGCTTCTGTACCAGCGCGGTCGCCTGCGTTCGCGTGAGCTCATGCTCCGGCATGGGATTGGGCGGCTCGGCCGTGCGGCCCGCAGACAAGGGCATGAGCAGCAGCCCGACGGCCATGACCAAGCCAGGGATCTGTTGCGCCTGCTGCATTGCCCGCACCGCCCCCCGCACGCATTGGCTGAATGTCACCAGCAACCACATTAGGGCGATCCCGATGAACCCCGGCTGAACTGCAGTTAGCTCTTGTGATTCAAAGATTTAGCTGCGCCCCAGAGCTCCTCCCACTGCGCTGCCGAGAGCTCCTGCAGCACCATGCCCCGGCGCTTGGCCTCCAGTTCCATGAACTCGAAGCGTCGCTCGAATTTCAATGCCGCAGCGCGCAAGGCGTCCTCGGCGTCGAGCTCGAGGTGGCGCGCCCAGTTGGCGAGCGTGAACAGCAGATCGCCGAGTTCCTCGGCCACAGCCTCGCGCTGGCCCAGTTTAATCGCCTGATCGATCTCCGCCAGCTCCTCATCGATCTTGGTGCGCACACCGGCGGGCCCATCCCAGTCGAAGCCGACCCGGCGCGCGCGCCGGCCGAGCTTGGCCGCACGCACCAGAGCCGGCAGCGCGCGCGGCACATCGGCCAGCGCTCCCGGCGCGCCCTGCGCTGCCCGCTCGCGCGCTTTCTGCGCCTCCCAGGACACATGCAGATGCGGCACGTCGATCGCGGTGCGTTCGGCGAACACGTGCGGATGACGCCGCACCAGCTTGTCGCGAATACCTTGCGCGACGCCGGCAAAATCGAAGCGGCCGAGTTCCTCGGCCATGCATGCGTGGAACACGACATGAAACAGCAGATCTCCCAGCTCATCGCGCAGTCGCTCCAGATCGCCACGCGCGATCGCATCGGCCACCTCGTACGCTTCCTCGATCGTGAACGGTGCGATACTCGCGAAACTCTGCTCGCGGTCCCAGGGACAGCCGTCCTGCGGATCGCGCAGCGTGCGCATGAGCGCCAGCAGCGCATCGACCTGCTCGGCCGCGCGGCTCAAGCCGCGCCCTCGAGCAGCAAGTCGCGCAGTTTGGCGAGGATGCCGGCCGTTGCGCCCCAGATGTTGCGCTCACCGAAGGGCAGCTCCCAGCTCTCGAGCTCCAGAGCGCGCGCCCGGCCAGAATGCGATCGATAGTTTCCGGGGCTCAGGGCGAATGCCAGCGGCAGCTCGAATACTTCGGCCACCTCGGTGCTGTCGGGTTTGAGCGTAAAGCCGGGCTGCAGCAGCGCGACCACGGGGGTGATGCGATAGCCGGTGCGCACGATCTGATCGGACAGAAACCCGACCGTCTGGATCAACGGCGCGTCGATGCCGATCTCCTCCAGCGTCTCGCGCACGGCGGCCGCGGCCGGATCCAGGTCGGTCGGCTCGACCCGGCCACCGGGAAAGCTGATCTGACCGGCGTGCGAGCGCAGATGACTCGCGCGCACCGTCAGCAGCAGCGCCGGTGCGTCCGGATGCAGCACGATCGGCACCAGTACCGCTGCCGCGGCCAGCGTCGGGGAATGCTCCAGGCCGTGATCGGGCGCCGGCAGCAAGCGGCTATGCAGGCGCGCACGCCAGTCGACAGGCAGCGCGCTCGGCATCGAAGTCGCCGGTGTGATCATTGCGCCGCTCAACCCCCGCCGCCGGACGGCCCACCCTTGAGCCCACCGCGTGTGAGCTCCTCCGGGTCGAGCAGCGCATCGAGTTGCTCGCGCGCCAGCCCGGTCTCGCGGGCCGCGACCTCCCGGATCGGCTTGCCCTCGGCGTAGGCCTTCTTGGCGATCGCGGCGCCTTTTTCGTAACCGATCACCGGATTCAACGCCGTCACCAGTATGGGATTGCGTTCCAGCGCCTCGCCCAGGCGCGCACGATTGACCTCGAAACCCGCGATCGCGCGATCGGCCAGCAGCCGTGAGACGTTGGCGAGCAGGCGGATGCTCTCGAGCAGGTCGTAGGCGATCAGCGGCAGCATGACGTTGAGCTGGAAGTTGCCCGACTGTCCAGCGATCGTGATGGCCGCGTCGTGGCCGATGACTTGCGCGGCGACCATGGCCGTGGCCTCCGGGATCACCGGATTGACCTTGCCCGGCATGATGCTGCTGCCGGGCTGAAGTGCCGGCAAGGCAATCTCGCCCAGTCCGGCCAGCGGGCCGCTGTTCATCCAGCGCAGATCATTGGCTATTTTCATCAGGCTCACGGCGATGACCTTGAGCTGACCGGAGAGTTCCACGGCCGCATCCTGCGCCGACAGCGACTCGAAATAATTGCGGCTCGGCTCGAAACCGATGCCGGTCAGAGTCGACAGCTGGCGACAAAAGGCGTCGGCAAATCCCACATGGGCATTGATGCCCGTGCCCACGGCGGTTCCGCCCTGCGCCAGCTGCAGCAGGCGCGGCTCGACCGCGCGCAGCCGCGCGGCACCGTTCTCGATCTGCGTGCGCCAGCCCGACAGCTCCTGCCCGAGGGTCACGGGCATCGCGTCCATCAGATGCGTGCGGCCGGTGGTCACCACGGCCTCGAGCTCGCGCTCGCGGCGTGCAATGACGCTCGCCAGGTGATGCAGCGCCGGCAGCAGCTGCTCGTGCAGCAGCAGCGCTGCGCTGACGTGGATCGCGGTCGGTATGACATCGTTGCTGCTTTGCCCCATGTTGACGTGATCGTTGGGATGCACCACCGCACCCGCGCGCGTGGCCAGATGCGCGATTACCTCATTGGCATTCATGTTGGTGCTGGTGCCCGAGCCGGTCTGAAACACGTCGATCGGAAACTGCGTGTCGTAGGCACCGCCGGCCACCTGCTGTGCCGCGCGCTCGATCGCCTCGGCGATGTCGCCGGAGAGCAGTCCGAGCTGCGCGTTGGCGGCTGCGGCGGCCTGTTTGATCAGAGCTACGGCGCGAATGAAGCCGCGCGGCAGCGTCAAACCGCTGATTGGAAAGTTGTCCACGGCGCGCTGCGTCTGCGCGCCCCAGAGCGCGTCAGCCGGCACGTTCAACTCACCCATGCTGTCGCGTTCGACACGAAACGATGGCGGCTTCATGCGTTCACCCAATGCGTTATGATGATTAGTCTAGCATTTCGAATACTCGCCGCGATCGCATGGAACTCTCCGCCCTGACAGCGCTCTCGCCGGTCGACGGCCGCTATGCCGCCGCGGTTGCCCCACTGCGGGATTATTTTTCCGAAGCCGCTCTGATCCGCGAACGCGTGCGGATCGAGGCGCTGTGGTTCCTGCAGCTGACCGGTGCGGCAGCGCCGCTGCTGCGCGCGCCGCTGTCCATGGCGGTACGGGCCAGCGCCGCGGCGCTGGCGCAGGAGCCGGGAGCCGAGGCCCCCGAGGCGGTCAAAGCCATTGAGCAGCGCATCAATCACGACGTCAAGGCGGTCGAGTATTTCGTGCGTGACGTGCTCGGCGCGGCCGGCGCCGATGCCGCGGCACTCGAACTGGTGCACTTCGGCTGCACTTCCGAGGACATCAACAATCTCAGCTACGCGCGGCTGCTGCGCGCCGCGCGCGCCGGCGTGCTGTTGCCCGAGCTGGGGCTGCTCGGCGCGGCGCTGCGTGCGCTCGCCGACCAGCATGCCGAGCTGCCGATGCTCGCCCGCACCCACGGCCAGAGCGCCAGTCCCACCACTTTCGGCAAGGAGATGGCCAATGTCGGCGCACGCCTGGCGCGGGCGCAGCACCGATTCGAAGCGGTCGCGATCCTGGGCAAATGGAACGGCGCGGTCGGGAACTTCAACGCCCACCACAGCGCCCGGCCGGACCTCGACTGGCTGCAGCTCAGCCGCGAATTCGTCGAGTCGCAGCAGCTGATCTGGAATCCCTACAGCACTCAGATCGAGCCGCACGACTGGATCGCCGAATATTGCGATGCCTGCGCCGCGCTCAACGTGATCCTGATCGATCTGTGTCGCGATCTTTGGGGATACATCAGTCTCGGCTATCTGCGCCAGCGGCCGACGCCTTCGGATGTCGGCTCCTCGACCATGCCGCACAAGATCAATCCCATCGACTTCGAGAATGCCGAGGGCAACTTCGGCATGGCCAATGCCATGCTGCGCTTCTTCGCCGACAAGCTGCCGATTTCTCGCTGGCAACGCGACCTGACCGACTCGACCGTGCTGCGCAATCTCGGGGTCGCGCTGGCCCACAGCCTGATCGGTTGGAAGGCGTTGCAGCGCGGGCTGAGCAAACTCACACCCGATCGTGCGCGCATGGCGCAGGATCTCGACGGTGCCTATGAAGTTCTCAGCGAAGCCATTCAGAGTGTGTTGCGCGCGGCCGGTGTGCCCGACGGCTACGAGCGGCTCAAGGAATTCACGCGCGGTCGCAGCATCGACGCCGCCAGTGTCGCCGCGTTCATCGCAACGCTGCCGCTGGCTGATTCCGAACGGCGGCGCTTGGCAGCTATGCGGCCGGGAGATTATGTCGGATTGGCCGCGCAACTGGCCCGCCGCTTCGCGGCCGATGGCCAGATTCGTTAGTCCGCTCACACAGCGGGAGCGGCGAAACGTGAACCGGTTGGCGCTGCGCCGAGCGTCGCTGTCTCTACCATCCTGCTGCGAGCAATGTTCGCGACGCAGGCGACGGCGTGACAACATCCAGGGAAAACCGCACGACCACCTCGGCGCGTCTGGCGAGCTTCGGGCTCGAAGACGGCCCGACGATCGATGCCGTGCTCGAGCAGCCCCCGCCGCCCCCGGAAACCCTTCATGTATTGAGCAGCATCGATGAGGTGCGCACCGCCACCGAGACGGTCGCGGCCAGCGGCCAGCGCCTGATTTCGATCATGACACCGGACCTCGAGCCCGAGATTTACGATCAGGCCGCGTTCCTTGAGATCATCAAGCGCTTCGTGCTCGGGCGCAGCTTTGCCAAGGTGCGCGTGCTGCTGCGCGACCAGGCGCGCATGGGCAACGGTGCCAACCGCTTCATTGCCATGGCGCATCGCCTGACCAGCTATCTGGAGATCCGCCTGCGCGCCCCGCAGTACCGCGAGCTCACGGCCGCCTATTGCATTGCCGACGACCGGGCCATCGTCTATCGCGTGCGCGCCGATCGCGCCGAGGGCATCGCCGGACTGAACAACCCACCGATCGCGCGCCAGTATCTGCAGGAATTCGATGCCATCTGGCTGGCCAGCGCCACCGAAGAGCGCGAGGTCCGGGTCGCGCGACGCTGATCTGGCGCCCCGCCCGCAGGCGCCGCAGGGTATCCTGCATCATGGTCTGGAAGCCCGATGTCACGGTCGCGGCGGTGATCGAGCGCGACGCCCGATTCCTGTTGGTCGAGGAACGGATCCGCGGCCGCCTGGTGTTCAATCAGCCCGCCGGTCATCTCGAGGACGGAGAGTCGCTGCTGGCGGCGGTGGTGCGCGAGACGCTGGAAGAGACCGCCTGGATCTTCACGCCGCAAGCGCTGCTCGGCGTGTACCTGTGGCGCAGTCAGCGCGGGCACTCGACGCTGCGCTTCGCCTTCGTCGGCGCGATCCGGGACTTCGATCCCGGCCGGGCGCTCGATCCGCCCATCGTCGCCACCCACTGGCTCACGCGCGATGAGATCCAGGCGCGCGCCGAGTCGCTGCGCACGCCGCTGGTGCTGCGCTGTATCGATGACTACCGGCGCGGGGTGCGTCTGCCGCTGGAGGCGCTGCGCTGAAATCCCGCTGGCGCGGCGCCACCGGTACAATGGCGCCATGCCAGTCTCCAGCGCCACCCGCGTCATCGTCGGCCTGTCCGGCGGCGTCGATTCCGCCGTCGCCGCGTTGCTGTTGTGCGAGGCCGGCTTCGAGGTCCAGGGCCTGTTCATGCACAACTGGGACGACGACGACGCCTACTGCACCAGCGCGCAGGACTATCAGGACGCGCGCGCGGTGGCCCATGAGCTCGGCATCGTTCTGCATCGCGTGAACTTCGCGCAGCAATATCGCCAGCAGGTCTTTGCATACCTGTTGGCCGAATACGGCGCCGGCCGCACCCCCAATCCCGATGTGCTGTGCAATCGCGAGATAAAATTCGGCCTGTGTCTGCGCTACGCCGCGCGCCTGGGAGCTGCGCTGTTTGCCACCGGCCACTATGCGCGGCGCCTGGATGTGGCCGACGGGCCGGCACTCTATCAGGGACGCGACGCGGCCAAGGATCAGAGCTATTTCCTGCATGCCGTGCAGCGGCCGTGCCTGGCGCAGGTGCTGTTTCCACTCGGCGAGCTGACCAAACAGGAAGTGCGCGAGCGGGCGCGACGCGCCGGACTGGCGGTGCATGACAAGCCCGACAGCACCGGCATCTGCTTCATCGGCGAACAGCCATTCGCGCGTTTTCTGAGCCGCTTCATCACGGCGTCGCCGGGCCCGATCGAGGCGATGGACGGACGCGTGCTCGGACAACACCGCGGTCTGCCGTTCTACACCTTGGGACAACGCGCCGGCTTGGCGATCGGCGGCGCACGCGGCTGCGCCGAAGAGCCGTGGTACGTCGCGCTCAAGGACCAGGCCCGCAACGCGCTGGTCGTGCTGCAGCGGCACGAGCAGCACCGCCTCGATGCCAGCGCGGTGAGCACCGCGCGCCTGCACTGGCTCAGCGCCCCGCGCAGCGGCTGCTTTGCCGCGCGCGTCAAGCTTCGCTACCGCCAGCCCGAGCAGGCCGCGAGCGTACACGTGCTTGATGACGGTTCGGCGCGCATCGAATTCGAGCAGGCGCAGCGCGCGGCGACACCCGGACAGTTTGCCGTGATCTACGAACAGGGCCGCTGTCTGGGCGGCGGCGCCATCGAGCGTGTGCGTCTGGCGAGCGAAGCCCGATATAATCCGGCAGCTTGAGGAGGATATATGACGGATAGCTTCAATTCGCGAACCACCCTTCGGTCCGGCGCGCAATCCTACGAGATTCGCAGTCTCGCGGCACTCGGCGCCGTGCAGGTCGCGCGTCTGCCCTATTCGCTCAAGATCCTGCTGGAAAATCTGCTGCGATTCGAGGACGGCACCAACGTCACACGCGCCGATATTGAGGCGCTGCTGAATTGGAATCCGTCGGCCAAGCCTTCCTACGAGATCTCATTCACGCCGGCACGTGTGATCATGCAGGACTTCACCGGTGTGCCGGCGGTGGTGGATCTGGCGGCAATGCGCGAAGCGATGATCCGGCTCGGCGGCAATCCCGATGAGATCAATCCGCTGGCACCGGCCGAGCTCGTGATCGACCACTCGGTGCAGGTCGACAGCTACGGCACGACGCATTCGCTGGCCGACAACAACCGCATCGAATTCGAGCGCAATGGCGAGCGCTATGCTTTCCTGCGCTGGGGTCAATCGGCGTTCCGCAATTTCAAAGTTGTGCCGCCCAACACCGGCATCGTGCATCAGGTGAATCTGGAGTACCTGGGCCGGGTGGTATTCGAGCTGGAAGCCGGCGGCACGCGCCAGGCCTATCCGGACACGCTGGTCGGCACCGATTCGCACACGACGATGATCAACGGCCTGGGCGTGCTCGGCTGGGGCGTCGGCGGCATCGAGGCCGAGGCCGCCATGCTCGGTCAGCCGGTCACGATGCTGATCCCGCAGGTCATCGGTTTCCGTCTCAACGGCAGCCTCAAACCCGGCGCCACCGCCACTGATCTGGTGCTGACCGTGACCGAGATGCTGCGCAAGAAAGGCGTGGTCGACAAGTTCGTCGAATTCTTCGGCGATGGACTGGCCAACCTGCCGCTGGCCGACCGCGCGACGATCGGCAACATGTCGCCGGAATTCGGCAGCACCTGTGCGATCTTTCCGATCGATGAGGAGACGCTGCGCTACCTGCGGCTCTCGGGCCGACCCGAGGCGCAGATCCAGCTGGTCGAGGACTACGCCCGCGCGCAGGGGCTGTGGCGCCTCAACGGCGCCGCCGCCGCGCACTACACGGATGTGATCGAGCTCGATCTGGGCACGGTGGAGCCGAGCCTGGCCGGCCCCAGCCGGCCTCAGGACCGCGTGCCGTTGCGGCTCGCCAAGAGCATCTACCGGCAGCACCACACGCGCATGGCCGAGGAGCGCACGCGCAAAAACCCCGCGGCCAGCGGCCATGCGTCCGTGAGCCTCGATGGCCAGTCGTTCGAACTGCGCGACGGCGCAGTGCTGATCGCCGCGATCACCAGCTGCACCAACACCTCCAATCCGTACGTGCTGATGGCCGCCGGCCTGCTGGCGCGCAATGCGCATCGTCTGGGCCTGCGCGCCAGGCCCTGGGTGAAAACCAGCCTTGCGCCGGGTTCGCGCGTGGTGACCGACTATCTGCAGAAGGCCCAGCTGCTCGATGAACTCGCCAGCATCGGCTTCAATCTGGTCGGCTATGGCTGCACGACCTGCATCGGCAACTCCGGCCCGCTCAAACCCGAGATCTCCGCGGCGGTCAAGGCAGCCGACCTGATCGGCTGTTCGGTGCTTTCCGGCAACCGCAATTTTGACGGCCGCGTCCACCCCGAGATCAAGATGAATTTCCTGGCCTCGCCGCCGCTGGTAGTGGCCTATGCGCTGGCCGGCTCGCTCGACATCGATCTCAACAACGAGCCGCTCGGCAGCGGCGCGGGAGGTCAGAGCGTCTATCTTCGCGACATCTGGCCCGCGCCTGCGGAAATCGCCGACACGGTTCAGCGCCATATCAATTCCGAGATGTTTCGCCGCAGCTACAGCAGCGTGTTCACGGGTGACGAGCGCTGGCAGAGCATCGCGGTGCCGGCGGGCAAGATCTACGCCTGGGACGCGAAGTCCACCTACGTCAAGAATCCACCGTACTTCGACGGCATGACCATGCAGCCCGCCGCGGTCGGCGCGATTCGCGACGCGCGGGTGCTGGCGCTGCTCGGGGACTCGGTCACCACCGACCACATCTCCCCGGCGGGCAACATCGCCAAGAGCAGCCCGGCGGCGCGCTACCTGCTCGAGCAGAATGTGCAGCCGGCGGACTTCAATCAGTACGGGGCGCGGCGCGGCAATCACGAGGTCATGATGCGCGGCACCTTCGCCAACATTCGTTTGCGCAATCTTCTGCTGCCGGGCACCGAAGGCGGCGTCACGCTGTATCTTCCCACCGGCGAGCAGATGAGCATCTACGATGCGGCCATGCGCTACAAAGCCGATCACACGCCGCTGATCATCCTCGCCGGCAAGGAATACGGCACCGGTTCATCGCGCGATTGGGCCGCCAAAGGCACCATGCTGCTGGGCGCGCGCGCGGTAATCGCCGAGAGCTTCGAGCGCATTCATCGCTCGAACCTGATCGGCATGGGCGTGCTGCCGCTGCAGTTCAGCGACGGCCAGAACGCCGCCTCGCTCGGACTGAGCGGGCACGAACGCTACGAGATCGCGGGCTTCAATGCCGGCAGCGTCGCCAGCGTGGTGGCCACGCCGGCCAGCGGCACGCCGATCCGCTTCGAGGTGCGCGTGCGCATCGATACACCCAAGGAGCGCGAGTACTTCCGGCACGGCGGCATTCTGCATTACGTCCTGCGCCAGCTGGCCAGCCAGACTCGTGCCGCGTGAGTCTGCGGCCGGCGGCGGCCTGGCGGTATTCGACCTGGATGGCACCATCACGCGCCACGACACGTTCATGCCGTTCGTGCTCGGCTGCCTGTGGCGCCGGCCCTGGCGGTTGCCGCGGTTGCTGCTGATTGTGCCGGCGGCGCTGCACTATCTGGTACACCGCGATCGCGGCCGGCTCAAGGGTACGCTGCTGCGTGCCACGCTCGGCGGCCTGGCGCGCATCGATCTGGAGCACTGGGCCGGAAGCTTTGTGCCCAAGCTGCTGCACCGGGGCCTGTATGCCGAGGCGTTGCAGGCGATCGCCGATCATCGGCTGCAGGGCGATCGGCTGCTGCTGATGTCCGCCAGTGTCGACCTGTACGTGCCGGTCATCGCGCGCGCACTGGGCTTCGAGCAGAGCATCTGCAGCAAGGTGCGATGGCGCGCCGACGGTCGGCTCGACGGGCGCCTGGCCACGGCCAATTGCCAGGGCGAGGAAAAGCGTCGCTGCCTGCAGGCGCTGATCGCGCGCGAGGCGCCGGCTCGAATCTACGCTTACGGCAACAGCGGCTCGGATCTGCCGCACCTGCGGCTCGCGCAGCAAGGCTATCTGGTCAACGCTCCTGTGCGGCTGCTGGCATCGAACCCGGGCATACGGGCACTGCATTGGTGCCAGCGCTCCGGCGTGCCGTGAGCGCCCGGCGCGCGCACGACTACATCGAGGTGCGAACTTCCCAGAGTTCCGGAAAGAGCCTGAGCCGCAGCGCCTTGGCGAGGTAGCTCACGCCGGCCGTGCCGCCGGTACCGGGCTTGTAACCGATGATGCGCTCCACGGTCTTCATATGCTGGAAGCGCCAGAGCTGAAAGCGGTGATCCAGGTCGACCAGGCGCTCGGCCAGCCCATACAGGTCCCAGTCCTTCTCGGCATTGTGGTAGACCGCGAGCCAGGCGGCGGTGACCTGCTTGGAGGGCACGTACGGTTCGGTGAAATCGCGCGCCAGCGCCGAGGCCGGCACGCCGTAGCCGCGCTGCGAGAGCAGCCGCAGCACCTCATCGTACAGACTCGGAGCGGCCAGCGCCCTGCGCAGCACCTGGTATTCGAGCTCATCGCGCCGATGCACCTCGATCATCTCCGGATGCTTGTTGCCCAAGGTGAACTCGAGCAGACGATATTGCAGCGATTGAAAGCCCGAGGACTGACCCAGCAGATTGCGGAACGAGGAATAGTCCGCCGGCGTCATGGTCGAGAGCACGTCCCAGACCGCCAGCAGCTGCCCCTGTACGCGTCCCACGCGCTCGAGCATCTTGAAAGACGGACCGAGCTGATCGCGGCGCACGCACTCGATGACGCCGTGCAGCTCGTGCAGCATCAGCCGCATCCACAGCTCCGAGACCTGGTGCACAATGATGAACAGCATCTCATCGTGCTCGCCGGAAAGCGGCTTCTGCGCATCGAGCAGGCGGTCGAGTCGCAGGTACTGGCTATAGGACAGCGAGCCGCCCAGATCCCAATGCACGCCCTCATCGGACAGATCGATCTGCGTCGACGGGTCGGCGGCCGGCGGCACCCGCGTCCCGGGAGGCTCCGGGGCCGCGCCGCTCATCGAAATATCCACGACGGCACGCGCCGCCAGCCCTGCAGCAGTTCGCGGTCGAGGCTCTTCCAGTCCGGCTCCTGGCGCGCAACATCAGCCCAGAAGCGCGCCGAATGATTCATGTGCCGCAGGTGCGCGAGCTCATGGATCATCAGGTAGCGCAGCACTTCCGGGGTCTGAAACAGCAGGCAGACATTCAGGCTGATGGTGCCGCGGCGCGAACAGCTGCCCCAGCGCGTGCGCTGGCAGCGCACCTGCAGCCGGCCCGGCTCGACTGCCATCTGCGCCCCGAGTGCGCGCAGCGGCGCCTCGAAACACTGCTGGGCGCGATGTCCCAGCCAGAGCACGAGCGCGCGCCGCAGCTGCGCGAGGTCCGCGAGCCCGCCCAGCAAGTGCAGCTCCTGTGCCCTGAACTCGCGCACCCGGGCCCGCCCGGATCCGCCGCCGCTGACGCAGCGCCAGTGCTCGCCGACAGCGGTCAGATTCAGCCCCGCCGGCGGCAGTGGCCAATGCAGCGGCGGCGCCGAACGGCGGCGCTGGCGCTCGATCCATTCCCGATGTTCACTGACAAAGGCGCTCACGCGCTGCGGTGAAGTGCGCGGCGGCACGACGATCTCGACCCCGCCGTGGCGGAACACGCGCACGCTCAACCGGCGCGCGCGTGCGCTCTGTCGCACTGACCAGCTATGCTCGTCGCGCTCTGCGCCCCAGAGCGATAATTGCTGCAATTTGTGCTCAGCGTCGGTCAATGGCGTGCGGTGAAGATCCTGCGATCATGCGTGAGCGCATCATATCAGGCATCGCCGCTTCACATTGGAGTAGCCGCATGCAGTGGATAGACGTCGGCGCCAACCTGACCCATGAGGGTTTTGATGCTGACCGCGACGCCGTGATCGCGCGAGCGAACGCTGTCGGCGTCACGCAGATGCTGGTCACCGCCGCCGATCTGGCGAGCAGCGGGGCCGCCGTGCAGCTCGCGCGAGCCCATGCGCGCGTGCTGTTCGCAACCGCCGGCGTGCACCCGCACCACGCCGCGCAGCTGCAGCGGCAGGATCTGCCGGCCCTGCGAACACTGCTGTCACAGCCCGAGGTCGTGGCGGTGGGAGAATGCGGCCTCGACTATCATCGCAACTATTCACCGCCCGAGGCACAGCGGCGCGCCTTCGAATGGCAGCTGCAGCTGGCGCTCGAGTGCGGCAAACCCCTGTTCCTGCATCAGCGCGAATCGCATGCGGATTTTGTTGCGATGCTGCGCAACCTCGGCGCGAAACTGCCCTCGTCGGTCGCGCACTGCTTCACGGGAACGGCCGCCGAGCTAGAGGACTATCTGGCCCTTGGACTGTCGATCGGCATCACCGGCTGGTTCTGCGATGAGCGCCGCGGCACGCACCTGGCAGCGCTGGTGGCGCGCATTCCGGCGCAGCGGCTGTTGCTGGAGACCGACGCGCCGTATCTGCTGCCGCGGGATCTTCGACCCAGACCCAGATCGCGGCGCAACGAGCCGATGTATCTGCCGCACATCGGCGCCGCCGTGGCGGGTGCGCGCGCCGAGCGCAGCGAGGATTGCGCGGCGCACACCAGTGCGCACGCGCGCGAGCTCTTCAGATTGCCGCCGCCGCTCTGTCATGCGCCCGTCACGAACGCAAAATAATCTGGGCGCCGCGACCGGTCGGAACAACTCGGGGAATTCAGTTCTTGAGGCGCTGCGCTGCAGTCACATTGCCGCAGGTGTTGCTCTGCGTGGCCGTCTGGTCGCTCGGCGCCTGCCCGTTGTCCGCTGGGCAACTCGCGACCGATCCTTGCCCTAGGCCGGCGCCGGGCAGCGCGCTGCCGGAGCCCGAGGACCTGCGCAGCCGCGACGGCGTGTTGCGGCTTGATCTGAGCGAGCGCAGCCACACGGAAGCGGACGGCTCGACGCGCTACTGCTACCTGCTGGCCGACGGCGCTCAGTCCCCGACGTTGCGCCTGCATCCCGGCGACCTGCTGATCCTGAAGCTCAAGAACGCCTTGACCGCCGCCACCGCGGGCGCGGACGGCCCACACGCGGCGCACGCCCATGCGGCCGCCGGATCCGCAGCCGATCCGTGCAGCAGCGGCGCCATGACGGCCACTTCCACCAACCTGCACTTTCACGGACTGACCGTGCCCGCCGTTTGCCATCAGGATGAGGTGTTGCGCACTTCCATCCAGCCGCATGATCCGCCGTTCGAATACCGGTTTCGCATTCCGCTCAACGAGCCGCCGGGCCTGTATTGGTACCATCCTCACATTCACGGCTTCAGCAAGGCTCAGGTGCTGGGCGGAGCCTCCGGCGCACTGATCATCGAAGGCATCGAGCGCGCCAATCACGAGCTTGCAGGATTGCCTGAGCGCGTGCTGATCATCCGCGATCAGGATCTGCTGCATCCCGGCGCCGCACCCGCGAAATCCGAACCGGTGGTGCCCAAAGTGCTGATCGATCGCGACGGCGATTCGGCCAACAACGGCACGGGCTTTGGGCAACCGGCCAAAGACCTGTCGCTCAACTTCGTGCCGGTGCCGTACCCAGACTACCCGCCGGCATCGATCCGCATGAGACCGGCAGAGCGCCAGCTCTGGCGGGTTCTGAACGCATCGGCGATCACCTACCTGAATCTTGCGCTGCTGTTCCGGCGCGTGCCGCAGCAGCTCGGCGTCGTCGCCATCGACGGCGTGCCCATCAATGCCAATGGCAGCCCCGCGCCGGCGATCGAGTGGAGTGATCACATCGGCGTGCCGCCGGGCGGACGCGTCGAATTCATTGTCACCGCCCCGCCCCTGGGCGAGCAGGGCCTGCTGGTGACGCGCACGGTCGATACCGGACAGGGCGGCGAGAACGACCCAAACCGCGCGCTTGCCAGCATCATCGCCGCGGCCAATGCACCCGAACCGCGCTCGATCCTGCCCGACAGCGCCGAGCAGCTGGCTCGGCCTGCTCTGCCGTGGCTTGGCAGCGTCAGCCCTGCACGCGTGCGGCGATTGTATTTCTCGGAGAAGCTGGAGGACCCCGCCAACCCCAACAGCGCCACCACGTTCTTTCTGACGGTCGAGGGCCAAACCCCCGCGCCGTTCGATCCCACTGCCACCAGCGCGAACATCGTGGTCAAGCAGGGCGACGTTGAAGACTGGATCATCGAGAACCGCTCGACGGAATTACATGCCTTTCACATCCACCAGATCCATTTCCTGCTGATGGATTGGTCCGGCATCCCGATCAACGAGCCATTCCTGCGCGACACGGTCAACGTTCCCTACTTCAGCGGCAAGATGCTCAAGTATCCGAGCGTGCGGCTGCGAATGGATTTTCGCGATCGCAACAGCATCGGCACTTTCGTCTATCACTGCCATCTGCTGGAACACGAAGATGGCGGCATGATGGGAATCATTCGAGTCGAGCCCGCCGATGCCATCGAAGCTTCGCCGTAGCCCCAGCTTCACATTAGCATCACGCCGATGTAACAACGCTCCAGTACAACCCTTCGGGCGCGATCCGGCGCCAAACGAGTTATGGGGAGAATCCTATGCCGCTCAAGAATCTCGGGTCGTACATTCTGGATGGTTTACGCATCGGCCTGGCATCGCTGGCGCTGCTGCAGCTCTCGCTCGGCGCCAGCTGGGCCTATGCGCAGGCACAACCACCGGCTGCTCAGACCCCGCCTGCTCAGACCCGTACGCCCATCAAACACCTGATCGTGATCATCGGTGAGAATCGGAGTTTTGATCACGTGTTCGCCACCTATCAACCGCCGTCCGGGCAGAAGGTCTGGAATCTGCTGTCCGAAGGCATCGTCAACGCCGATGGCAGCCCGGGACCGCAGTTCTCCAAGGCCGAGCAACACGCGGCCTCTGATCCCGCCAGCGACGCCTTCCTGCTCAATCCGACCAAGGTCGCGTTCACCAACGGCGTTCTGCCGGCACCGCTGGTGGGCGGACCGGAGGACTCCTACGTCGCCGGGGACAGCCTGACGCTTGCCGAGCAATCGGAAAACGGCCTGCCGCCCGACTACTACAAGTTCCTGATCTCCGGTGGCACCGGACTGACCTCCAAGACGCCGGACACGCGCATTACCGACGTCAATGACCTGCGGCCCGGCCCGTTCCAGCTGACCAACGGCCACGACTTTCTCTACAACTCCTATGCCGCCAGTCCGGTCCATCGCTTCTATCAGATGTGGCAACAGCTGGATTGCAGCCTGGCTCACGCCACCGCGCAGCGTCCCTCCGGATGCGACGCGTCATTGTTCTCCTGGGTCGAGGTGACCGTGGGCGCCGGCACCAACGGCAAGCCGCAACCCTCGAACTTCAGTACCGAGTATTCTCCGGCCGCGACCACCACCGGCGAGGGCTCGTCATCGCTCGGCTTCTACAACGTGCAGAACGGCGATGCGCCCTACTTCACGAGTCTGGCGCAGCAGTACGCGATGAGTGACAACTTCCATCAGTCCGTCAATGGCGGCACCGGCGCCAATCACATCATGCTCGGCCACGGCGATGCCATCTGGTTCAGCGACGGCGCCGGCAAGCCGCTGAAGCCACCGCACAACGTCGAAGTCGATTCCGGCAGCGCCAATGCCGGCATCGTCGATGAGATCGAAAATCCCAATGCCGCAGCCGGCACCAACAACTGGTACAGCGAGGACGGCTATGGCGGCGGCTCCTACGGCTCGGCGTCCTACGGCGGCGGCTCCTACAGCAACTGCTCCGATCCGACACAGCCGGGCGTCGCCGCGATC
>Ga0302326_10011955_pt1 | contig 18597 bp, 17 predicted proteins | sample Palsa_T0_3_FD_202264 | JGI IMG/M metagenome (GOLD analysis project Ga0302326, IMG submission 202264) | Peat permafrost microbial communities from Stordalen Mire near Abisko, Sweden - Palsa_T0_3 | ecosystem: Environmental > Terrestrial > Soil > Palsa > Peat permafrost | place: Sweden: Abisko...
GCTGGTACGTAGATGCAGACGGGCTCGGACATGGATTCGTGTGGCAGCCGCCGTGCGAGGAGTAAGGCTTGGTTCAAAGCCCGTTTGAGCGCGGCGGCGGGAACATGCACACCACAGCGGGCGGGCGCCTCCCGTTTCAGCGAGGGGCGCGCGTCATTACCATCTTGCAGAGCGACCACGCCGGATGCATCACGAAATCGTGCAGGGGCACAAATATCCTGTATAGCGGAAAGGCCACATTTGGCAGCGGCAATCGCCTCATATGGTGCGGCTCCGGTGTGGTCGTCGAGTGCCAAAGGTAGTGCCAACGGTCGCGCAACCGCTCTCTCTGACGGAATAGCATCGGCGAGAAAATCGCAGGAGAATCCGGGAGAAACCGCGGACGCGCGGATGCGGCCGCCAACGATTTCACCACCTGTCGCGCAAGCTGTGGAAGCGAGCGCGCTTTGCGCACCTCTCGAGCCAATTTCTCCGGTAGTTGCGCGCCCGCCAGATCGGCAGCCAGGAGAAGTCCGAGATGCAGGATCCTGACCGTCCCGGTTGCTCGGGCCATGGCTGCGACGCTCGCCCAGTCGAGATCCCGGTACGTCCGTAAACAGGCCGCCACGTCGGTCACCATTTGCAGTCGCTGCCACCGACCCTTTGCGCCGACCAGACAGAGCACGAGCAGCGAATCCTCGCCGCACATCACCCGCAAATCCGTTCCTCTGAACGCAAGCATGCGAGATCGGCGCCATAATCCCTCGTAGTCGGTTTCGAATGGATATCGGCGGCCGGCGAGCGACCAGTGGGGCTCGAGAGAAATCTCGCCACGCGTGAACAAGAACTCCTTGAACTCGGCCACATAGTGATTGAACTCCTCGGGCGTGAATTTCCCAGAATTGCGGTAGCCCTGCGCCTCCAGGACCTCGATCAACGCAACTAGGTCAGCTCGGCGGACCAGAAAGTCGAGGTCGTTGAAGTTTCGCAGCTTGACCGATCCGTAGTACTCCTGCCCCGTCACCGCTCCTTTGTAGTGGATGGTCTGGATGGATTTTGACTCGAACACCTGCGAGAGGCGCACCAGCTCGGTGGCGAACAGCTCGCTTTTGAACGCCGTGAGTTTTGAACGCACCCGCATGGTATCAAGCACTTTGGCGGGAATATCCGAGCCTTCAATCGACTGCAGATTTCGATGCGCAACCGGCGCGACGTAGTTGCGTTCGACGGCGGCGAGAAATGCCGGCCAGTCAATGCCTTCGCCAATCAGACATCTGATGCGCGCGACTTCGTCGCTGCCGAATCCGAGGCGTGCGGCGAGACACATGAATTCAAATTCGCGGCCGGCCGTGCGAATCAGTGGCTGTTGAATGCTCACGTGGCACGCTTCTTCGCGGGGACGGCCGTAGGGTCCACCCCGCCGTTATATCCAATCCTGCGCGCGGCCCCGGCCGCGAGGCGCAGGGCCAGCCGGCGCGGTCGATCTGCGTAGTAAGCGGGTAATTTCCAGCCATGATCGACGGCGTGCCGCCACCGGACGTAACGCGGCGACGGAAATGCACTGAATTTGAGGAATCCCAATTGCGCTCGCCAGCTCGTGTCAAATGCTCTGAACGCTTGTCGCCTCGATAAAGTTGAATGCAACAGAGCCGCGAAGATACCCTCCGCGGTAACTGCATCGAGCGTTCTACTGCGGCGGTGAAGCTCAGCGAGTGGCTCTGCTGGGATCGGTGCTGCCAGAACGTCGGTCACCCAACGCAGCAGCATCCATGCCGGTAACTCGAGTCTCGACTGTGCCGCGGTTTCAATGACCACCGACCAGTTCAAGGCCGGGTTGCCACGCAGCAAATAATACGCATCGCACGCCCAACGCAGGTTCGTTCGGCTGCGCGAATACGTCGCATGCCCAATGACATGCACGAGGTTGTCTTCGGGTGACATAACTCGAATCGATTTGCCACCGAGTCGAATCGATCGTGTTCGCGCACGTATCTGGTCGAGGGGCATTTCGAAGTGAGGCAGAAACAACAATTGCGAATGTAGCCCGAGCGCCAAACCGCTCGCATGGCGAAAGTCCCGGTGACATGCTGCGCCGGAAGTCACGGGTCCTGATTTGAACTGAACCTTCGACAGTACTGCGGTAGCGGCAGTCATCTGCGCGGCATCGACCAAAAGGTCGATAGCGTGGTTATGTCGCGTCGCAGGCTGTGGGTAGACCGTTGCCGCGAGCGCACCCCCCTTCAACAACACGGTCGGTATCTGCGCCGCCTCGAGGGCCAAGAGTACCGAGTCGAGGATTTCCCCGTAGATCCTGCTACGAAGCTCTTCCCGCACCAGCGCTACGCGCGCGTACGTGTGAAACGTTTTGCCGGCATCGATGCCGTTGCCTCCCAGACTCGCCTCGATGAAGGGCAACATGCCCTTCAGGCCCGTCTGGTTGGCCTCGAAATAGGTCTTAACGTCCCGGACTTCAGTTACAAGGCCCGACCACGCACGCGCAGCCGCATCACCTGCGCCCAGACAGGCCGCGAGCAGCAGGCCCTGTTCGCGTGAGGGCAAGAGTTGGCGCAATGCCGACTCATATGGGGCAGCAGCGCGGCGCGATGGGGTCGTGGCTTCGCCTGAGGGAGGAGCACTCACGTAGCAGGTACCCGGCGTCGCGCGATTCTGGCCCGAGCGATCGCGACCAATTCGAGATCCCCTGCGTCGGACCGATGGCGACTGATATTGGCATCGTGAATGCGACGCTTCACCAACACGTCAGGCAACGATTCGGTGGCGAGACCCGCATCCACGGCGCGCAGAATGAATTCTTGAATGTCGCGGTGTTTGAACGCCGTATCGAGCAATCCGATTGTCCGGAACAAGGAACGCCTGGCCATGAACGACGATCCCAGATTGGGTTGGATTTCCGTCAGCCGGCCGTCCGCTAGGGTCGAAACCTCGTGTTCCACTTCGGCGGACCAGAAATTCTGCATATGCGCCGTGCAGATGGCCAGGTCCGCGCGGGCATCGAAACGCTCCATCTGAGTGGCGGTCTTCTCCGGATGCCAGAGATCGTCCGAGTCCAGAAATGCCACGAACTCGCCGCAGGCTCGCTGCACACCGCGATTCCTAGCGCTTGCCGGGCCCGCATTATCCTGGTGGATATAGGTAACGCACTTCTCAAAGCGCTCCGCGGCCTTCTTCGTCCGGTCGGTCGACCCATCATCGACGATGATTATTTCGATGGCGGCACGCCTCTGAGCGAGCACCGATTCGATCGCTTCCGCGAGGAAGCGTTCACCATTGAAAACGGGAATGACGCAGCTGACTGAGGCGCGCGGCATCGCTAGGTGCCTTGGCATTTGTCATAGCGCGTGCGATTGTGGAATGCCGTCCCGTGGCCTGACATTCGCTTAACTGTTCCTGACATAAGAACCCACGACGTCCGCGCCAATGTTACGTAGGTGTTACGATTTTGTGAAATCGTGTGCAATATAGCAAGCATCAGCACTACAATGAAAACTGCACGCACATAGTTTCGTGTGGACGGTGACCAGCGAATGCAGAATCTTCGATTCGACGCGAACCGCCAGATCCTAACCCCCAAACAAGTGCCCTTTGCTGCGCTAAGCGACGGATTCGAACGCGCAGCTTCAGGGGGGTGTCGAGAGTTCCACCTACATATTGCCGGCTATCCCGTTCGGGTTCGCGTCGCGGGCGATGGATGGGCGGACATCGTGGCTGCCTCGATGGGACATCTGCACCGCAAAGACGTCGCTGTAAATAAGCCCGCCCTGACCGTGGACGTCTGGGATGCTGAGGATACGGGCGTTCCACTCCCGCAACTCACCGAGTTCGATACTTTAGCGCCACCCATCCTGATGAAAACCTCGGACGATGGTTGGTTCGTCGGCGAAGAACGGCACCACGGGATGACTTGGCTGGATAGAGCGGGCGATCGCATCGTCGGCTTCACCCGAAACGTGAAGGCCTTGAACCTCGATGAGCGCGCTCGGCCGTTCCACAAGATGTTGTCGGCCTGGCTGGAAGACCGGGGCGTGCAGTTCGTCCATTCCGGGCTGATCACGCACGGCGATAAGGGCGTTCTCTTTGTCGGTAACGGCGGCGCCGGCAAATCCACGTCGTCAATCTCCTGTCTGCGTGCCCGCATGGGTTACTTGGGTGACGATTTCATCGGCCTTGGGGTCGAGGACGGCCGATTCGTGGGCCATGGGCTCTACGCGTCGTGCCTCCTCAACGTGCATCACATCAAGCGCTTTGCCGACCTGCAGCCGCTTGCCCACGCGCCCAACTACGGATATGAGGAAAAATTCGTCCTGTACTTGACTGAAGCCTTTCCCGGCTGCCTTCGCCAGCGCAGCGGCATCGATGCTCTCGTGCTGCCACGTGTGGTGGATGCCGAAATTACGACGTTCCGACCGGCGACCAAGGCCGCAGCGCTATTTGCGATCGCTCCCACGTCGGTGATGTTGCTGCCGCGACCGAATCGGGCTGCATTTGAGCGGCTGACTCAACTGGTGCAGAGCACGCCGAGCTATTGGCTCGAACTCGGCCGGCGCGTGGACCTCATTCCGGCGGCCGTGCAAAGACTGTCCGATGGTCTCTGAGGCTGCAATCCTTTGAGCACATCCATCAGCTGTGTAGTTCCCGTGTACAACGGTGCGCGATTCCTCGCCGAGGCGCTGGACAGCATTCTCGCTCAAACATTGCCGCCGACCGAGATCATCGTGGTCGACGACGGTTCCACCGATGCCACGACGGAGGTAGTCAATGCATACGCCCGGCACGTGACCTACCTTTGGCAAGCCAACGCAGGCCCGGCAAGCGCCCGCAATCGTGGGATCGCTCTCGCGACGGGCAACTTCATTTCATTCTTGGACGCAGACGACCTGTGGCACAAAACCAAGCTCGAGCGCCAGCATCGGGTGCTCACGTCCAATCCGGCGGCGGGTATCTGCATTACTTACCTGCAGAATTTCTGGGTGACGGAACTATCACATGAGCGCGATCGAATGCGCGATCACGATTTTGCGAAACCGATGCCGGGCTACGTGTGTCAATGTCTGCTCGCGCGCCGCAGCGCGTTCGACGCCGTCGGTCGCTTCGATGAAACCAAGCGTTTAGGTGAAGACCAGGACTGGTACTTGCGCGCCGAGCGGGCCGGTGTCGTGAGAGAGATCGTGCCGGAACCGCTGGTGTATCGCCGAATTCACGATCAGAACACCACCTACCAGGTCTATGACTCGCAGAAGGCGCGCGGCGATCTGCTGGATAACGTCTTCAAACACTTGAAACACCGGCGCGCAAACGCGCCTGAATAGTGGCAACAGACCGACATCAATAAACGAGGAATGGACATGCTTTCACTGTCTGACGTCATTGCTGCAAACGAACAGCAGGTGGCCGCCAAGGTTATGGATGGTGAGGCCATTCTGATCAACCTGGCCACGGGCGCTTACTACAGCATCGGCGCCACCGGCGGGTTCATCTGGTCGCTGATTGAAAAGCAACTTTCGATACACGATATCGTTTGCACTCTGACGGAACACTACGATGTAGCCCAATCTCGAGCCGAAGCCGATATGCTGAGTTTGAGTGAGCAGCTCTGCGCCGAGGGATTAGTCACAGCATCCGTAAGCGGAGCTGCAGCGGGTGTCGCGCCGCGAACGGCCGCTTCAGCGAAGCTCCCCTACCAACCCCCTACACTCGAAAAGTACACGGACATGGCCGAGATGTTTGCGTTGGATCCGCCTCTGCCTGGACTGAGCTACGCCCAGGCCGATAAGCCGGATGCGAAGCGCTAGGCGGGAGGATACTGGCTTCCGTCACTGGACACGCGCAGCGCGCGACTGCTGCATGATGAGCAGCACATCTGCTCGAGTGTAGTCCCCAGTCCACACACGTGTCACCGTCCAACCCACGGTCGGCGCATAGCTCTCGAGGTGCTTCTCGTCAATCGCGTAGAGGGTGGCAAATACGCGACGGCCTTGCGCCACGACGGGCTTCAACGCGTCCATCGTATAAAGCACCGGATGATTGGTCCAGCGCTCCGTTACGCCATCACGGCACACATAAGTTTCATATCGATCGTCGCCGGCATCCAGGAAGAAATAGTCTATGTGACGATAGTATTCATCGAGATTCGGAATTCCGGTGATCACGACGTCGCCGGGCTGTACTTGCGCCGCCAGCCATTGCGCGGCACCGCGCATTTCATTCCGAGGAGAATAGTGGGCGACGCGAATCGCAGACATGCCGACGCGATAATTTATCTCGCCGGAATTCACCTCGAGGATATGCATGGGCTGGAAGTCTTCCGTGGCGGAAAAACACAGCAAGGGCACAGCCGCCGTGAACAGAATTGGCGCGTTGCGCAGGACCTTTTGCCGGCGGACAATCATCAAGATCGCGCAGACCGCCAGAACAATCAATGGCGGATAGAGAAAAAACGTGTAGCGTGTTTCGATGCGATCCGTCGGTATCGCTCCGACGGCAAGCGCCATCACGATGATCAAACTCAGCAAGGCCGGAACAGCATCGGAGACCCGGCGCTCGGCAATAATCGAGTTCCAGCATAGATAGGCGATTGCCGCACCAGTCCCCAGCGATAGAATCGGCAGCGTGCGTCCCCAGGGTCGCAAGATTCCTTCATAGATGTCCGGATAGCCGAATAGATACTGAAAGGTCGTGGCAGCACTTGCTTTGAATGTTGCGTCCCCCGCGAGGGCCGCGAACAATGCTTCACATACCAGCCAGAACAGCAGAAACGCCCCAAGTGCCAGCCAGAAATAGCGTGCGTGCCGCCAACTCAATTCACGCCAATCCGCGAGCCTCAACAGCAACATCAATACCAGGATGGCCGCCGCGACCGCAAACAGATGCACCCCTGCCGCCAGCAGCGCCAGGCATAGTCCACCGCATGCCAGCCGCCGTTCGCGAAATGCGCCGATCCAACGGCTCGCAGGGAGTACAAGGGCCAATGGCAGCAGCAATCCACAAGTCCAACTCGGGTGCTGCCACAAGGGAGCGAACCATGCGGCAGCGAAATGCAGGCGTGCAGTCTGCTCCTCTACACCGCCGCTCTCGGCCGCGGGTGGTTCGGCGAAACCACGTAGGTCGCGCGTGGCTAGATAAAAGAGTGCCAGCAACACGCTGAGGGCAGCCACACGCTGCCAATCCTCGCGCTTGAGCCGCCCGCGATCATGCGCGAGGAACACCGCGAATATGCTCGCCAGTCCCAACAGAGCGCCGCCCTCCCAGGTTAAAACGCCGAGGACCGATAGTAAAATCATCGATCGCAGCGCCGGGGCATGCTTGTCAACGGTGTAACGCAGATAGTTCACGACATACCAAGCGAACACGGCTTGGAACGGCGCATACATGCGGGCAAATCGAGCCATCTCGATTTCCCAGATGGAAACGCACAGAATAATGACCGCCAACCATCCGGCCAAGGGGCCGTCGAGACGCCTGCCGAGTAGATACGCGGCCGGCAATACCGCCAAACTCGAAATCCCGGCGACTAAGCGACCGGCGAACTCGGGCGACCATCCGAGCCAGCGTAGAGAGGCGACCACGTATTGAAAAATCAGACCGCGGGTGTAATAACCGCCGCACGAAAACGCCGGCAGTCCGCTCCGCAGAACGTTGTCTATGGAACGCGAGATGTAGAACTCATCGACCCCCAACGGCCAGGTCCCGATTCCCTTGAACCGCCCGTACAGTCCGGCCAGCACGGCCACTGCGCCAACGAGCATCAGCAGGGTACGCACGACAATCGGCGTCTCGTTGCGCGTGATTGGATCTCCGGTCACGTTGGTCGCCGGTCGCAGTTCAACATCGCTCAATCATGTCACACTGCCTTTGTCCCAGGCGTATTCGGACTGAACTTGGCCCCGCGCCCTAAGGCAGCTTCTTTACAAATCGCAATCCCGTGGCGATCCCTAAGCTCAAAAAAAGGCAGGCGGCGCCGAACCACAACGCGCCTCGCGTATCGTCCGGAGTGATGATCATTCCTGCGAGTGTGGGACCTAAACTCGCGCCCAGCAGGGCCACGCCGCTGATTAAAACCGCCGACCGTCTCGAGGGATCGGCTTCGATGGTCATCGGCACCAGAAAGGGCAGGATGAACAGCCATATGAATCCGAACACGGCCGCGTCCACCAAAAATAACAGTGCCGACGGACGGGCGCCGAGCAGAGCGATCATTCCAAAATCTACTGCAACGCAAATCACAAACACCGGAAACCATTTCAGCCGGCCGGCCGTCAGGGTGGCGAGCGTGCCGCCCAACACTTGAAAAGCCAGCGAAATGTATACCGCCATGCCGGAGATATGGGGCGACAGGCCGGCTTGCTGGGCAATCGGATCGTAGTACACCCAGATACCGACGATGCACATCATGAGGAGGAAAGGAACTCCGAGGGCGGCAAAGCCTCGTGGAGGCGGTATCGCGAAAGACCCCTCGACCTCGCCGGCTCCTTTGGGCAGGGCGACAAACGCTGAGGGCAACGCAAAGGCGGCAACCGCGCAAATCAATCCGGCGACGGCCAACAGAGCAAAGTCGCCGTGCACGGCATGGTCAGGATTTATCCACGAGGTCATCATGGCCGCAAAGATGAACTGCGCAAGAGTTTGCACGGTCAGATAAATCCCCGCCCAGCGATCCGGAGCGGCCGAGCGCGCGATCATGCTGGCAGTGATCCAGATGAGAAGACCGCCTGCCGCCCCGGTGATGGCGCGCACTGCCGTGACCGTTTCACCCCGCGCCAGCGGCGTAAAATAATTTCCCAGCGCGAGAATGAGGCCTGCGGCTATGCAAACTGTGCGCAACTGCCGAGGCGCCAGCAGAGCGGCAGCCAACGCCGCCGTTGCGCCCATGACGAGGAGTTCGACGGACGCCGCATGTCCCAATTGGGACAAGTTAATATGCTGTTCGGTGAGCAGCGCGCCTAGGACGACGGGCTGGACGCCGGGGATGAGAATGCCGATCGTGCCCACGAACAGAATGGCGGTGATCTGCCAGGCTGTCGGGCGGGGGCCGATCCAAGAAACGGTTTGCGGCGTTTTCAATATGCGCCAAGGTATACGCTGTGCGCAGCTATTCCAACCGCTAACATGATCGTTCAATCGACCGGGGTGGAGAATGACAGCAGCAATGAGCAAAGACCAAGAACTGCGCCTTCGGGCAGAGGCGGTAATCCCGGGAGGAATGTACGGACATCAATCGGTTGCCTTGTTGCCCGATGACTACCCGCAGTTCTTCTCCCACGGAGAGGGCGCGTATCTCTGGGACGTCAACGGTCGCCGATATCTCGACTTGATGTGTGCGTATGGCCCGCAGCTATTGGGTTATGCGCACGAGGAAATAGACACGGCAGCCGTAGAGCAATTGCGCCGCGGCGACCCGCTCACGGGACCCACGGAGCTTATGGTCACGCTCGCGGAGCGCATGACGGCCATGGTCAAGCATGCGCAGTGGGCCATGTTCTGCAAGAACGGCACCGATGCGACGACCATGGCGCTGGTGACGGCGCGGGCGCACACGCGCCGCAAGACCGTGGTGCTGGCCAAAGGTGCTTATCACGGTGCGGCGCCCTGGTGTACGCCGCGGCCGTCCGGCACGACAGCAGAAGATCGCGCCAACCAGATTTTTTGTATCTACAACGACATCGCCAGCCTCGAAGCAGCCGTGGCAAGCGCGGGTTCCGATCTTGCGGCCATCTTTGCCTCACCCTTCAAGCACGATGCCTTCGTCGATCAAGCCCTGCCCGAGGCCGCCTATGCGCGCCGCGCGCGCGAGCTGTGCGATCAGCGCGGCGCTCTCCTGGTGGTGGATGATGTGCGCGGCGGTTTGCGAATCGCCCGCGATTGTTCCTGGTCGACGGTCGGCGTGGAACCCGATCTATCAAGCTGGGGCAAGTGCATTGCGAACGGCCATCCGATTTCGGCCCTGTTGGGATCAGAGAAAGCCCGCGATGCGGCCGCCTCGATATTCGTGACCGGATCGTTCTGGTATGCCGCCTCGCCCATGGCCGCGGCACTGGTCACTTTGCGCTTAGTGGCGCAGACCGATTACCTTGAACGAATCGAGCGTTTGGGAGACAAGCTGCGAAGCGGGCTGCATGAGCGCGCGTCGGCGAGCGGGTTCCGTTTACGCCAGACGGGTCCTGCGCAAATGCCGCTGTTTCTATTCGATGAGGATCCGGATCTACGATTCGGCTTCTTCTGGTCCAGCGAGATGCTGAAACGCGGCGTCTATGTTCACCCGTGGCACAACATGTTCTTGAGCGGCGCCATGACGGACCTCGACATCGATGCTGCGCTCGATGCCGCGACCGGGGCATTTTCAGTATTGAAAGCAAAACGCGCGACGATCAAGCCCTCGCAGAAATTGCAGGCCTTTTTTGCGCCGATAGCGAAGGACGTGGTCGGCACATAGCCTCCTGTCGCGACGCTCGCTCGCCGGCACCGTTGCAAGGCGGCGGCGACGGGCTAGTATTCGGGCATGCAGGACCCCCGAGCGATCACCGACCCTCGTCCCCCAAGCGGGCTCCAGCACAGCTTGAAGCGACGGCACATGACCATGATTGCTCTGGGCGGTGTCATTGGCGCCGGTCTGTTCGTAGGCAGTGGCGTGGTGATCCAGGCGACAGGACCCGCGGCGGTCGTATCCTTTGTCATCACGGGGCTGCTGGTCGTGCTGGTGATGCGCATGCTGGGCGAAATGGCCGCGGCACTGCCGGCGGTGGGTTCGTTCTATGAGTATGCACGACTTGCTTGGAGCGATCGGCCGCTGCTCGGCGAGCTCGCAGGCTTTCTGACTGGCTGGATGTATTGGTACTTCTGGGTCATCGTCGTGGCGCTCGAGGCGGTTGCAGCCGCCACCTTGGTGCGATTCTGGCTGCCGAATGAACCGGCCTGGATCGTCAGCTTAGGCTTGATGCTGTTGCTCACGCTCACGAATGCTTTTTCTGTGCGAACGTACGGTGAATTCGAGTTTTGGTTCGCTTCCATCAAGGTCGCGGCCATCGCGATATTCCTGCTGGTGGCTGGCGTATTCGTGCTGGGACTGTGGCCCGGCGCCGTTCCGCATCTGGCGAACCTCACGGCGCACGGCGGGTTTGCGCCCCACGGCGTGCTGCCGGTGTTGGCCGGCGCCGTCGCCGCCACTGGCTTCTACTTCGGTGCCGAAATCGTCACCATCGCGGCGGCGGAGGCCGCCGAACCTGCCAAAGCGGTCGCCGCGGCGACCAGCTCGGTCGTGATGCGGGTGCTGCTCTTCTATGTGGGCTCGATTCTTCTGGTGGTGTGCCTCGTGCCTTGGAATTCCGCCGCCATGGGCACGCCATACGTCAGTGCACTGATTGCCATGGGCGTTCCCGCCGCGGCGCAGATCATGAACGCCGTGGTGCTCACGGCCGTGCTCTCGGCTCTGAATTCCGGGCTGTATGCCTCCTCGCGCATGCTGTTCGCGCTGACCCGGCGCGGCGATGCGCCTCGAGGGTTGGCCAAACTCAACCGCCATGGCGTGCCGACGCGCGCGATTCTTCTCGGGACCTTGTTCGGCTACGGCGCCGTGCTCATGTCATATGTGTCGCCTGATACCGTGTTCGCGTTTCTCGTCAATTCCTACGGCACGGTCGCGATATTCGTCTACGTGTCGATCGCCATTTCACAACTGCGCCTGCGGGCGCGCCTCGAGAGGCAGGATCCCGCGCGCCTGCGCGTGCGGATGTGGGCTTATCCATACCTTACCTATGGGGCCATCGCCGGCATGCTTGGCATTTTACTGGCGATGGCCTTCATCGCCGAACAGCGAACGCCGCTCATGTTCGGGCTCATCAGCCTCGGTATCTTGCTGGTGGGTTTCGGCGCCAGAGCTTGGTTCGGCAAACCGCCCGATATTGAGCCTCTCGCCATGGAATCGCATCAATATCAAGAGCTGTGACGCGGGATTTTTCGGTGCCCGTCCTCAGCCTTCGACGCTGCAGAAAGCCGCTTACAGAATCAACAGTTTCTGCGTCGTAGCATTCCTGACCGCGGCGAGTGGAATGCCGGTGTCGAAAGTAACCAGCCTTCCTTTATGTTGAACCGCGAGAGCAAGCAGATAAATGTCGGTCAGCTGCCGCGGTCCATGAATTCGGGTTGAATCCACGACATCTGAATGCAACAGACTGACGTCATCCGGCCAGAATTCATGGATGTCTTGTTGGCAAGCATCGGCCAGATGCTCAATAACTGCATGGACTGGTAGCGGGTTTGGATAGCCTGGATTCGACATGATGCGGATACACCCGTTTTGCGTGATTGGCGATGATGCCCAACCCTCCCTTGCGTGCTTCGCGAACCAATTCATCGCTGAATCGTGGGATGCGTGATCGGAGTCCAGCAACGCGATCAGCACATTGACATCCAACAATGTGCGCACTCGTTAGAGTCCGCCGATGCGAGACCAGCCTGAGTGGGCGCGGCTAGTACGCATCTTCGTCACGAAGCTTGTTGATCAACTGATTCGTGACGATACCGCCACGCCGCGCGAATGGCTTGAGCCCATAAACTGCCTTCGGTTCCTTCACGGAGAGCGGCCCTTGCGGACTCATCAGAGCGCGCCGAGCCAGCTCGGAGATCATTTCGCCGATGGTTTTCCGTTCCCGCTTCGCCCGTTCCTTAGCGGCCTGCAGCACATCGTCAGCAATGTCGAGCGTCGTTCTCATGCATCAGATGCTAACGCATCAAACATCACAAGTCTAAGTGTTTGATAGGCAAGACGCTACCGCGTAGCGACAGAATTTAGTTAAAACAAAGACTTGCATGCGGCTGGCGGCATGGTGAGCATACCGGGGAGGCATCGCTGCCGTCGTGTCACGACGGCGAAATCAGCAGTCCAGATTGCAGGACGCCCCGCTACGCGGTATTGCCCGCATCAATCGTGATCACGGTGCCGGTAATGTTGCGGCCACCCTCGCCCAGAAGAAACTCGACGCTCTTGGCGACGTCGATCGGCTCGGGCATCCGTTGCAGCGCGCTGCGTCGCGCGATCGTCTGGCGCTGCGAATCGGTCAACTCGTGCGTCATTTCGGTATCGACGAAGCCGGGTGCGAGCGCATTCACCGTGATGCCCAGCTGTCCCACCTCGCGCGCCAGCGAGCGCGTGAATCCGACCAACGAGGCTTTGGTGGCGCTGTAAACGGAGAGGCCGCTGTAGCCCGTGGCCGCGACAATGGAGGCGATATTGATGATGCGGCCCTCACGCTGCGACATCATGGATTTGAGGACGTACTTCGACATTACGATGGGCGAGACCGTGTTCAATTGAATCAAGCGTTGAATTTCTTGGTCGCGCATGGTGGACAAGATGCCGCTCGTGCCCAATCCGGCGTTATTCACGAGGCCGTACAACGGACCAAAGTCGGTGCGCGCGGCGCGCACCAGCGGTGCAATCAGATTCAAATCCGACAAGTCGCACGCCCGGAATTCGATCGCGCCGCGCCCACTGTCCGATGCAGTGCGCGCCGCGGCGCTCAGCTCCGCGCTTGCGCTGCGGGCAACGGCGATCACCCGATAGCCCGCGTCCGCGAGCTGCCGGCTCATTGCCAGCCCCAGTCCGCGGCTGCCGCCGGTCACGACGACGTTACGCACTGGGTCGCACCAGCTTGCCGGCGCCGCTCAGCTCCAATGTGGGCACGAAACGCAACAGGGCCGGCACCTTGTGCGCGGCCAGCGCACCGCGGCATGCGCTCAACAGGTCGCTCTTGATCCTGTCAGCCATGCTCGAATCGGCCGAACTTTCGCTGTCCCTCAGCACGACTTCCGCCACCACCAGCGAGCCGGTCAGCGGGTTGCGCCGAGCCTTGACGAGGGACATCCGCACTCGCGGATCGGCATTGAGCACGGACTCGACTTCCTCGGGATAAACCTTCAGGCCCCCAACGTTGATAATCCCGCCCTTGCGGCCGCGAAAATAAAAGCGGCCGTCGGCCAACTCGACCATGTCTCCGGTATCAACATAGCCGTCGCTGCCCGCGATCGGGGCCGGTGTCGCGCCGAGATAGCGCGTTGCGGTGCGCCCCGAGCGGATCCACAGCGTGCCATCCTGCACCTTCATCTCGATGGGACCGTTGCTGTTGCCCAGCAGCGAAGCCGGAAATCCGGCGCGGCCGTCATTCACGTCGAATGCCACACCCGCCTCGGTGGAGGCGAACGCATGCGCGACGCGCGCGTTCGGGTAGGCGGCGCGCAGACTGTCCAACACGGTCTGGTCCGCCACTTCGCCCGACAACCGGACGTATTCCGGCGCAATCAGCGCGGTGTCGCCGCTCATCAACGCGCGCCGCCAATGAGAGGGTGTGCCCGAAATGTGCGTCACCCCCGCGGCCCCGGCGCGCGTCAGGAATTCGCGAGGCTGCTCGCCGCCGCTTGAGAGGACCAACGGCGAACCCGACAGCACGGCGCGCAGGTAGATCTGCAGGCCCCCGTAGCGGCGGATGTCGTAGAAAGTGCTCCAGACCATGGGCCTGACTGAGGAAGGGTGACGCGGCAGGGCGCCTGCGAGGCTTTCAAAGCTGTGCACAACCAGTTTGGGCTCTCCCGTCGTGCCTGAGGTCAGCAGGATCCATTCCGTCGTCTCGGTGGTTCGGCGCCGCAATATTCCAGGTGTAGGCTGCGCCGCGACGCCGTCGAGCACCATGTCGGTTTCGGCGGCGGCACGCACACCGGCGAGTTGTTCGGGCGTCAAGTCCGGCGTGCACAGCACCAGCCGACGCGCAACGCCGTCGAGCTCCAGCAGAGCGAGCGCAGTTGCCAGTTGCTCGCGCATTGCCAGTAGCACCGATCGGCCGCGAAACGAGTCGAGTTTGCCGCCGAGTATCGAGCCGGCGGCGAGGTCTTGAAGAGCGACCGATCCCGAACGGCTGTGAAATGCGCCGGCGCCGGGGCCGTTCGATGCAATGGATTCCCACAACGCACTCATGCCGGCATTCTAGCAGCGGCAAGCGACTGCTCGACAACGCCGTCGCCGCATTCTGTCAAAATGTCTGATCCTTGAGGCATGACGTGCACAGTATCGAAACCAATCCCGCGATCTTCTCGGCCAGTCTGACCGAGCTATTCCCGCAAGGTGTACTCGCGGCGGAACTGCGTGGGCGCGGCGATCCGACTGCGCTCTACCCGGCGGAAGCCGCACATCTAAAAAAGTCGGTGCAGAAGCGCGCGGAGGAATTCGCGGCAGGCAGGTTATGCGCACGCCTTCTGCTGCATGAATTCGGCATCAGCAATTTCGCCATTGAAGTCGGCGCCCATCGGCAACCGCTTTGGCCTAAAGACTTGGTCGGCAGCATCACCCACACGACAGGCTTTTGCGCTGCCGTTGCCGCTTCCAAAAAAAATCTGCGTTCCGTCGGGATCGATACCGAGATCACGGGCAGCGTCAAGACTGAGCTTTGGCGGGGCATCTGCACGCCCTCGGAAACGACCTGGCTTCGCTCCTTGCCACAAGCTGAGCAACTCGCCGCGGCAACTTTGATTTTCTCAGCCAAGGAAGCGTTCTACAAATGCCAATTCGGCTTGACGCAAGAACGCTTGGGGTTTCACGACGCTTCGGTCGAACTGCCTGAGTGGGGCCAGAAGCGCGGCGCGTTCAAAATATCTGCAAATCGCAGCATCAAACTGGAATCGAACGCCGCGCTGCCGCTGCAAGGCCAGTATCTATTCCATGAGCAATTCATAACCTCGGGAATTGCCTTGCCGATCAGTACGCCTTGTCGTCGCGAAATATCTTGACCACGGTGAGCAGAAGGATCTTGATATCGAGCATCGGCGACCAATGCCGCAGATAGTCAAGATCGTAATTCACGCGAGCTTCCATCTCTTCCAATTTCGAGGTTTCTCCGCGGCAGCCGTTGACCTGCGCAAGGCCGGTAATGCCGGGCAGGACCTTATGGCGGACCATGTAACCCTTGATGAGCTTTCGATATTCCTCATTGTGAGCAACCGCATGTGGCCTTGGGCCCACCAAGCTCATACGACCCTGCAATACATTGACGAGTTGCGGCAGTTCGTCCATCGATGATCGGCGCAGCATTCCGCCGACGCGCGTGATGCGGCCGTCGGTTTTGGATGCCTGGCGAATCTGTGCACCGTCCTCTGTGACCTGCATGGTGCGAAATTTGTAGACCGCGATCTCTTGGCCATCCAGGCCATACCGGCGCTGTTTGAAGATGATGGGGCCGGGTGATGACAGTTTGACCATGATTGCAATCACTACCAGCAGCGGCAGCAGCAGCACGAGGACGAGGGTGCTGAAGCCGATGTCGGTCAACCGCTTCGCCACGCCGCGGTAGCCATAAAAAGGGGTTTCGCACATGGCCACTACGGGAATCCCATGTATTTCGCCCGAACGTGCCTGAATCAGGTCGAACACGAAGATGTCGGGCACGTAGTAGATTGAGGCCGTGGTGTCGCGTAGGTCGTCCAACAAATTCATGACTCGTTTGACGTGGCGGATCGGCAGCGCAATAAAAATGACATCCGTGCGGTTGTCCTTGACGTATTGCGACATGTCGCTCAAGGAGCCGATGAGCTTGTAATCCGTTTCCATTCCAAGCCGATCCATGCTGCGATCGTCGAAAAATCCGGCTACCTCCACCCGCATTCCAGGACTGTTCTTCAGCCGCCGCGCGAGTTCCAGGCTGCTGGGGTTGAAGCCGGCGACAATGGCGCTGCGAACATCGAAGGCGTTCATGAGGAAGCGGCGCATGACTTCCTGCACGGCCAGGGTCACGCAGATGAGTGCAACCGGTGTGGCCGCCGCCCAGGTGAGAAAAACGCGTCGCGGGAAGCCATCGAGCGATTTCGTGACATAACCAACGGCGAGCAACACCGCCAGCAGCAGCAGCCAGCGCATGATCACATCGGCGACGGCCGAGAGCCGGGGCGAAGTCAGCTGCGTGCTAACTTCGCGCGGCGGCTGCACCAGGACGAGGCACAGCACGCCCACGATGACAACGGCGGCGGAAGAGGGATCGAAACGGTGTCCAAACAGCACCACGGTTGCGTACAGCGAAGCCACGGCGACCACCGCCGGCACCAGCGCCTGCACGCCGGTCAATAGCGCGATCAGAAAGCTCTGTTTTAGCAAGACCGGCTGGGTCATCTTAAATCCATTGAAGCGAGAATGCCTTTACCTATATTCTTCATGCGCTAAGGCGCACGATGATCAGCTTGCATTGTCGGTCAATTCCACCCGATTAAGCGTGATCCCAATCCACAAAGGGTCAATTCGGACCGTTCAGGCCGAGGCCGGCAACCTACCCGCGAATGATATTCTAGGCGCCTATGACAATCGTTCCATTACTCGATCTTAAGGCACAGTACGCGCAGATTCGCGCTGAAGTGATGCCCATCATAGAGGAAGTATGCGCGAGTCAGCGCTTCATCCTGGGCGAACATGTCCTGGCGTTGGAGGCTGAGGTAGCAGCCTACTGTGCGAGCGCCGCCGGCATCGGTGTCTCCTCCGGCACCGATGCGCTGCTTCTCGCGTTGATGGCTTTGGGGGTGGGCGCCGGCGATGAAATTTTTACAAGCCCTTTTACCTTTTTCGCCACTGCGGGAACGATTGCGCGGCTCGGTGCGCGGCCGGTGTTCTGCGACATTGACCCGGTCTCCTTTAACTTATCTCCGCGGGCGGTGGCTGAATTTATTGATCGACACTGCAGCGCGCAGGGCGGCCACTTGATCAATCGAACTACAGGCGGGCGCATCAAGGGAATCATGCCGGTGCATCTCTACGGTCAGTCGGCCGACATGGATCCGCTGATGGCGCTGGCGAAGCAGCACCATTTGAAAGTGATCGAGGATGCCGCGCAGGCCATCGGCACGGAATACAAAGGCGTACGGGTCGGCTCGATCGGCGATATCGGCTGCTTCTCTTTCTTTCCCAGCAAGAATCTTGGTGCGTTCGGCGACGCTGGCTTGTGCACGACCAACGACGCCGATTTGGCTGAAACCATGCGCGTGCTGCGCGTGCACGGCGGCAAGCCAAAATATTTTCATGCACTGATTGGCGGCAACTTCAGAATCGATGAGCTGCAGGCCGCGGTGCTGCGCGTGAAGCTAAAGTACTTGGACGGCTGGACCGAGGCGCGTCAGCGCAATGCCGCCTACTACAATACGGCATTTGCCGCCGCCGACTTGGGCAGCAACCTGACCACGCCGCAGGCGGCGGTGCAGGGCCGCCATATTTTCAATCAGTACGCCGTGCGCGTAAAAAATCGCGATGCGCTCAAAGATCACTTAGCGGCCTGCAGCATCGGCACGGAAATCTATTATCCGGTGCCGCTGCATTTGCAGAAATGTTTCGCTTATTTGAAGCACGCGCCGGGCGATTTTCCGGAATCCGAGCGCGCCGCCGCCGAGACCTTGGCGCTGCCTGTCTACCCGGAGCTGACCCAAGCGCAACTCGATCATGTGATCGCGAGCGTCGCCGATTTTTATCGCAGCGCTGAAGTTCGCAGAGCCGCGAGTTAGGAGCAGGGGCTCTTAACCCTTCTTGAAGTCGTCCGGCAACAGCTGGTGGCGCGACAGCAATTTATAGAAGTCCGTGCGGTTGCGCTT
>Ga0302326_10011956_pt1 | contig 18597 bp, 14 predicted proteins | sample Palsa_T0_3_FD_202264 | JGI IMG/M metagenome (GOLD analysis project Ga0302326, IMG submission 202264) | Peat permafrost microbial communities from Stordalen Mire near Abisko, Sweden - Palsa_T0_3 | ecosystem: Environmental > Terrestrial > Soil > Palsa > Peat permafrost | place: Sweden: Abisko...
TCCTCGGCGCCGTACTCAACGGACTCTTTTTATGGGTGCTGGTCGTTTTCATATGGATTGAGGCGGTCCATCGCATACGAAATCCTGAAAACGTCGCGGGGCTGCCCGTGATGGTGGTGGCGGCCGTCGGAATCGTGATCAACACATTTTCCGCCTGGATGACGATGCCGACCGAGGGCGAAGCGCGCGGGATGGCGGTCCGGGCGGTCTTTCTACACGTTCTCTCGGACCTGATCGGCTCAGCGGGAGTTCTCCTCGCCGGGGCGCTGGTCTACTTCACCGGCTCGCATCAGGCAGATTCCATCGTCAGCGTTTTTATCGGTGGGCTGGTGTTATACGGCGGGTGGGGATTGATCCGCGAGGGCGTCGACATTCTGATGGAATCGGTTCCGCGCGGTATCGATGTCTCCGTGGTCCGCAGTGAATTATTACTCGTCGCCGGCACCGAGGAGATCCACGACCTTCATGTATGGTGCCTCACCAGCCGCGAATTCGCCTTGTCCGCGCACGCCGTTATCACCGCTACTGCCGACCACGACCAGGTGCTGTCCGACATCGCCCTGATGCTCGGCGATAAATTCAACATCCGGCACATAACCGTTCAGCTCGAACGCGACAACCGCCGTCTGCACGAGCCCGCCCACCTCTGATCGTTCGGCGTTGAAGGCCTCGTCGCGGCATCAGGAGTATTGGCGTGGCATCGAAACCTCGTCTGAAGGCGCTGGGCAACAAGTCCGTCATCCGCTTCGATCGGCCGCGGCCGGAAATCCTCGAGCGGTTCGACTCGCCGTTCCGCGCGGGCCAGGACGCCACCATTAAGCTCGAGGCGTTTGAGTTCACCAGCCTGTGTCCGATCACCGGCCAGCCGGACTGGGGTACGATCGAAATCGAGTACGGACCCGATCGTTACTGCGTCGAATCGAAATCTCTCAAGCTCTACCTGATGGGCTTCCGGCAACACGGCTCGTTCCACGAGGACTGCGTCTCGCGAATATGCGCCGACCTGGTCCGGCTGCTCGAGCCACGCACGATCGAGGTGATCGGACGATTCAATCCCCGCGGCGGTATCCGGCTGGAACCGCGCGTCACCTGGAAAAAGTAGACGCTTCAGATGTTGCGCGAGAACTATTGAGCGGTCCAACCGCCGTCGATCAGCAGGCTCGTGCCGGTGATCATGGCTGCGGCCGGCGAAGCCAGGAACACGATCGCCGCCGCAACTTCTGCCGGATGGCCCATTCGGCCAAGCGGAATCCGTTCGAGCGCCCATGCGCCGAATCCGCTTTCGGCCATGAAGCGTTGTGTCATCGGCGTCTCGATAAAGGTCGGCGCCACCGTGTTGACGCGAATCTGATGTGGCGCGAGTTCGATCGCCATCGACTTGGTCAGGCCCTCGAGCGCGTGCTTACTCATGCAATAGACAGTGCGATTCGCCGCGCCGATATGCCCCATCTGCGAGCCGACATTGACGACCGCCCCGCCGCGCTCCCGCCGATCGGCGCGCTCAAGCATCTTGCGCACCGCCGCCTGCGCAACCTGGAACGCAGCCCTGACATTCAGATTGAGCAGGCTTTCGAGATGTTCGTCGGAAACTTCGATGAACGGTTCGGGAATATTGCCGCCGGCGTTGTTGACCAGAATATCGAGCGATTCGATCACGCCGATGGCTTCACGTATCGCGGTCGCATCGGTAACGTCGCAAGCGATCACCGTGGCGCGCCCGCCGATCTTTTCAATTTGGGCGGCGATCTCTTCAAGCTTCGAGCGGGTCCGCGCGATCAGGACGACATCAGCACCCGCTTGCGCAAGCGCCACGGCCGCGGCGGCGCCGATTCCACTGCCGGCGCCCGTAACCAGCGCTACCCGGCCGTCGAGCCGGACCGTAGGCGCCACGTCGTTTCCGCCGGCCATAATCAAATTTTCCCGAAAAGCGCGATTGCTTCCTTAGTCCGTCGGTTTCGCGCCGAGTCCGACGTTCTGCCCGCCGTAAAGACGCAGCCGCAGGTCGGCCTGCTCCTTGTGACCCCAGAAACGCTCGATCGCGCACAGCCGCGAGCAATACTCGCCGACCGCGACACTCGCCTCCGGCGTGATCTCCTGGTACGTGACCGTCTTCATGAATTTGCCGACCCACAGACCGCCGGTGTAGCGCGCGGCGCCCATCGTCGGCAGCGTATGGTTCGTGCCGATCACCTTGTCGCCATAGGAAACGTTGGTCTCCGGCCCGAGAAACATCGCCCCGAAGTTCCGCATCCGATTGAGGTACCAGCGCGGTTCGCGCGCCAGCACTTCGACGTGTTCGAAAGCGAGGCGATCGGCCTGCTCGGCAGCCTCTTCACGGTCGGCCACGACGATTATCTCACCGTAGTCGCGCCACGCCGCCGAAGCGACATCGGCGGTCGGCAGGACTTTGAGCTGGCGATCGATTTCGCCCGGCAGCGCCTCGGCCAGCACTCGTGACGTGGTTATGAGAACGGCTGGCGACGTCGGTCCATGCTCCGCCTGCCCCAGCAGATCGGTCGCGACCATATCGACCGTCGCGGTCTCATCGGCGATAACGAGAATCTCGGTTGGACCGGCTTGCAGATCGATTCCAACGCGTCCGTAAAGCTGGCGCTTGGCTTCCGCCACGTAAGCGTTGCCGGGGCCGACGATCATGTCCACCGGATCGATCGACTCCGTGCCGAGCGCCATCGCGGCGACCGCTTGCACTCCGCCAAGCACGTAGATCGTGTCGGCGCCGGCCAGATGCATTGCGGCGATCGTCTCGGCGTGCGGCGCACCCGCCGTCGGCGGCGTACATGCGATCACCCGCGAGACGCCAGCAACGCGCGCGGTAACGATACTCATGTGCGCCGACGCGACCATCGGATAACGTCCGCCCGGCACGTAGCATCCAACGCTGCTGACTGGAATGTTGCGATGGCCCAGCCGCACGCCGGGCATCGTCTCCACCTCAACGTCGCGCAGGGCCGCCTTCTGAACTTCGGCAAACCCACGGATTTGCGCCTGGGCGAACTTGATATCAGCAATTGTTCGTTCAGGCACCGACTCGATTAGCCGGTCAATTTCGGCAGCGGGTAGCATGAAGCTTGCAGGCGACCATTTGTCGAAGCGCTCGGAAAGATTGCGCACGGCGACGTCGCCGCCCTTTTTGACGTCGCCGATAATCCGTTCGACCGTCGCACGCACCGAAGCCACCGCGTCATCGGAGGCTGCCGCGCCAATTCTCTTCTTCAGATATTCCGCCATCAGCGGCTGCTCCTTATGAGTCAGCGGATCGGCGATGCAACGTAAATGTCACGAGCCGCCGATCCGCCGCTCTGCAATTCAGGTTCGGCGCGGCGCCACCGGCGGCGAATAGACGCCGCGCTGGTACGCGTCGGCCGCGCGCAAGATCGTCGCATCGCCGCCCGTCGGTCCAACGAACATCATGCCGACCGGCAGTCCTTCGGAAATCGCACACGGCACGTTCAGCGCCGGATGCCCTGTCACATTGAGAGGACAGGTGTTGGGAATCATCTCGACCGCCGCCATTACTTTCCGTTCGAGCGGCGCGTCGGGCCCGGGAATGACCTGCGCCTTCATCGGCGTGGTCGGCCAGACCAGGATATCGAACTTGTCGAATAAAGCATCGTACCCGGCCTTCAGCGTACGCGAGAGGTTACGCGCGCGCGCATAGTAGCGGCCATTAAATGCATCGGTGGAGTAACGGCCGAGCAGAATCGACATCTTGACCGTCGGCGGCAGCATCTGCGCCTTGTCGTGATAAGCCTTGCCGAGTGTCTCGATCAGATCCGTCGGATAATATCCCTTCCAGTTTTTGCCGAAACCGAAGCCGTCGATCATATAAGCCAGCACGCCCTCGAATCCGACCGCCGCCCATATGTGAAAGCCGTCGCGATGAAGCGGCATCGAGACTTCGCTGACCTGGGCGCCGAGCTTCGCCAAGGCGCCGGCCTGTTCGCGCACCGCGTCGTCAACGTCCTTTTGCGAACTCGGCAGGCCGAAGCCCTCTTTGACTACGCCGACGCGCAGCCCTTTGATGTCGCCGGTCAGAGCTGCCGTATACTTTGACGGCGCCGGCGCTTCATACTGGCGCGGATCAAGACCGTCGGGCCCCGCAATCACTTCGAGAAACGCTGCGACATCGGCGACGCTGCGAGCCATCGGGCCGGTATGATCGATCGTATGCTCCATCGGGCCAATGCCGCTATATGGCACCAGTCCGTAGGTCGGCTTGAGACCGTAGATGCCGGACCACGCGCTCGGGATACGAATCGATCCCGCCTGGTCGCATCCGATCGACATATCCACTTCATGGTTGGCGACGAGCGCGGCGCTGCCGGTCGACGATCCGCCCGGTGAGCGCGTCATATCGTAGGGGTTGCGCGCGATGCCCGACTCGCTGGTATGGCTGTTGCCGCTGTAGCAAAAACTTTCGCATAACGCCTTGCCAAGAATAGTGCCGCCCGCGTCGAGTATCCGCGTGACGATAGTCGCGTCGACCTGCGGCACGTAGCCTTCGAGCATCCGCGTCCCGTTCATCATCGGCACGCCCGCCACGCATACGTTGTCCTTAATTGCGAAGGTGCGGCCCTTGAGCGGTCCTTCGGCCGCGCCTTTGATCTCACTGCGCCAGTACCAGCCGCCGACCGGGTTCTCGGCCGCCGACGGCTTCCAGTTGCGGCGGTCTGGATATTTCGTTGTCAGCGTCGGTTCGGTCAGCTCGTCGAGCCGATCGTACGACGACATCAGCGGTTCGATAATCGCGCGGAATTGCTCGAGCGTCTCGCGCGGCATCGAAAAATGGTAGCGTTCCGCAATCGACTCGAGCTCTTTGATATTCGGCGGCTTGACGGCCATTCTGTTCTTCCTTTCCTGGTTAAATGAACGGTTTAGAACTCGGACAACAGGCGTCCGAAGCCTTCGATTTTGTCGTCGATTCCGTTGTTTCTGAGCGCGTGCCAATAGGTGGCGGTGTTGATGGCGATCACCGGTTTGCCGAGGAATTCTTCGGCCGATGCCGCCAGCCGCGCCATGCTGAGGTTGGTGCCGACCTGGATTATCGCATCGATGTCGTCGCCGTTAACCTCCATGATCGCGGCGCGCAACACGCTTTCCGGCACCTCCGCGATTGCGATCGGACTGGCGCATCGCAGTCCCTTAAGACGCGCGACCTCGAAACCGGCGTCCTCAAAGAACTTGCGTACGTTGCCATCGCCGACCGGCATGTACGGCGTGATGACGCCGAGCCGTTTGATATCGCCGTAGCGTCGCAGCGCCTCCTGCGAGGCGTCCGAGCCCATCGAGATCCGCAGTCCCGCCTGGCCTTCGACCCGTTCGCGAAAGCGTACGCTGCCTTCCACGCCGTCCCAGAAGGTCTCCGACGACATGCCCATTATAATGTAGCCCGGCTCGCAGGTTACGACCCGGTCGACGGCGGCCGCCAGCTCGCGGCGGATGTTGACCATCAATTGCTCGAAATCGGCGTCGCTGTTGAGCGGATTGTTGGGAATATGGATGCGCGAGAAGTGGTTAGTCACGCCGCGCGGCCGCATGTCGTCGAAATCGGGCTGGACGATCGTGTTGGTCGACGGCGCGATCACGCCGAACTTCATCCGCCATCCGAGGGCATCGACAGCCATACGCGACCTCCGTGCGGGGTGTAAAAAATAAGCCCGAGGCTCGCGCGCCTCGCCGTCCTGAACACCCGCTGACAGGATTACCTTTGCCGCGGCGCGATACGCAAGGACGGGCGCTTTTTCAGCCCGTGGCGGTGCGCAGCGCGGTCTTGAGGATTTTGCCGGCGGCGTTGCGCGGCAGCGCGGCGATCGTCGTGATCGTGCGTGGAATCTTGTAGCCGGCGAGCTTGTTGCGGCAGTAATCGATCAGCTCCGCCTCGTTCACCGAAGCGCCGGCGCGCACCACGATAAACCCGCACACGCGCTGACCCCAATATTCGTCGGGCACCCCGATAACGGCAGCTTCGGCGACGCAGGGATGGGTATGCAGGACCTCTTCGATTTCGCGCGGATAGATATTCATGCCGCCCGAAATGATCATGTCGTCCTTGCGATCGACCAGATAGATGTAGCCGTCCTCATCGCGGCGGGCGAGGTCGCCGACCGTGAGCCATCCGTCTCTGATCGCAGCCGCCGTCTCTGCCGGACGCTGCCAGTAACCGTTGAAAAGATAGGGCGAACGGCTGAGCAGATCTCCCACTTCGCCCGCCACCGTTTCGTGGCCGTCGGAATTGACGATTCGCACTTCCGTACAGGGGAACGGATGCCCGACGCATCCGAGTTTTATCAACTGATCGGCAGGCCGCAGATTGGTAACGATTCCACCTTCGGTCGAACCGTAAGTCTCGTGCAGCATGCCCGGACCGAAGTAATCAACAATCCTTTCCTTGGTCGCCTGCGGCAGCGGAGCGGCGTTGGAAATGATGGTTTTGAGCGTGCGGATCGACGATCGATCAGGCAAGCGTTCGCCGAGCGCAAACAGCGCATGGAAGTGCGTCGGCACCATGAAGATATTCGTCGCAGCAAAGCCTTCGATTCGGCGCAATGCGAGTTCAGGCTCGAAGCGCGGAAGAATCTCGCATGAGCCGCCGAAATAGATTGGCGCGAGGGCAAACGCCAGTCCGGCGCCGTGGCACAGCGGCGCAATGGCGATCGCGCGGTCATCGGGCGAATAACATCCGTACTCGACGGCCATCGCGAAAAACGTCAGCGTCCGCGATCGATGGGACAGCAGGACGCCCTTGGGACGGCCAGTGGTGCCGGCGGTATAAGGGATCGAAAATACCGACCATTCGGCGGGATGGCGCTCTGGCGGTGACGCCTGCGCGTCCGCGATCCATCGTTCGTACTCGCCGTACTCGTCGCCTATCTCGATAATGCGCTCGACGGTGGCGAAGTGCGCCGAACGGGCGGCCTCGGCAAGCGATCGATGGACGAAGAGCACGCGCGCGCCGCTGTCGTCGCATATCGCGGTGAATTCCTTCGGCGTGAGGCGCGGACTCGGCATCGCGACCGCGATACCACGACTCGACAGGCCGGCAACAATCTCGATGAACTCGATACAGTTGGGCGCGAGCAGCGCAGCATGATCGCCCGGCGTCAGAGCCAGATCGGCGATGGCCGCGGTACCGACGCGATCGATTCGCTCGACGAGCGTCCGGAAATCGAGCTTCCGATCGCCTTCCATCAACGCCAGCTTGCCGCCGGCGCGCGCCGCCGCTGTGCGGATTCCGAGATCGATCGTGAGCGGCTGGTAGGTATCGGGCGGAGCTGAGTAGTCGGAAGCCACCGGTCGTGGACCTAAGACAACGGCGCTGATTTGGCGTCGCGCGCAGTGTCGGGCAGGCGGAACACGCGAATCGCATTGGTACGCATCAGGCAGTTGCGCGACTCGGGCCGGATCGGAAGCTGGGCAACCTCGCTCACCGCGCGTTCCGGATCGATCACCGGCCAGTCAGTGCCGAACATCACCTTCTCGCAGCCGTAGGTGTCGGCATAATGCACGAGCTGCGGCGGCCAGTGACGCGGCGCATATGCGTCGGCGCCGATATAAACGTTCTCATGCTTCCAAGCCATCGAGATCATCTCATCGGTCCACGGATACCCGGTGTGTATCCCGATAAGGCGCAGCTCCGGGAAATCTATCGCGACGCGGTCGAGCGTAATCGGACGGCCAACGCTCGGCAGCCGTCGATCGCGCTGATAGATCAGGTTCTGTCCGACCTGCATCATGATCGGCACGTCGAGCTCGCAGCACTTCGCGTAATAGGGGTAGTAGCGCGCATGGTCGGGGGGCAACTCGAACCAATGCGGATACAGATGAGCCCCGACGAAGCCGAATTCGCGCACCGCACGCTCGAGTTCTCGCACGCCATTCATGCCGCGCGTTGGGTCGACTCCGGCAAGTCCGGCGAATCGATCGGGATGGGCACGGCACACCTCGGCGACCCGTTCGTAAGGAATCTCGAACGATCCCTTCATCCGCAGATCGCCTGCGCGCACGGCCACCAGCAGCGACCGTTCGATTCCCGCGCGATCCATCCGTCCGAGGTAGTCCTCGATTGAAACTCCCGCGCGCATCGCGGCAGGCATCCGGACCTGGCTCATGAAGTCGTCGTCAATACCGGTCTGACCGAGGCGAACCTCGCGCTCGGTGAACAGGTTAACTACGATATCGATAACTGCCGTCATCTCGGCGAGCCGCTCAACTGTCAAATCTCGTAGAACCTGGCTCGCGTCGGCGCGGCGGCATTACTTCCGGGCGATCCAGAGGAACCACGCGCCGGCGCCGGCGAAATCGCCGCCCTGCAGCAGCCGCGTGCGCGCCTGCGCCTCTTCAAACGCGCTCGGCGCCATCAACTGGCTGATCGCGCTGGCCTCGAAGCCGCCTTCGACAGAAAGCTTTTCGAGATCGAGGTCGTGGTAGTAGCCCCAGAACGGTTCGTTGTTGTTGTAGGTATCCCAGTCGAGCATGAAGGCGCCGAACGGGGTCAGGTCGTGATACTGCGGGACTTCCGCATGCACCATCAGGCCGTCCGCGGCCAGCAACCGATGGCATTCCTCGACGATCCGCTTGATCGCGCGCGCCGACGTTTCATGCATCAGGATGTGCGACACGATCAGGTCGAAGTGGCCGTCCGGAAAGTCGGTCTGCTCGGCGTTCTGCTGCGAAAAGTGTATCGGGAAGCCGAGCGATTCGGCGCGTGCGTGCGCATAGCGGAGCATCGGCGCGGCCACGTCGATCGCGTGAATTTCGGCGTCCGGAAATGCCTCGGCGTAAGGAATCGTGCTGTGGCCGACAGAGCATCCCATATCGAGGATCCGGCGCGGGCGATCGGGATACTCGCGGCGGATGTGATTCACCGCGCTGCGGCCGATGTCGTCGTTCAGCGGGCCCATCCGGCCCATCGCGTAGATGTAAACCGCACGATCGTAAATCGCGCCAGCCGCAACATCCTCGGAACTCAGCTCGGTGTGGTATCCGCCTGGCTGAACGTGGATGTCCACCCCGGCATGATACGCCGGAATCGCGAGCGCCGGATTGAGCAGCAGCGTGCCCCCAGCTCGGCCGGCCGCGCGGCCCTTTTCGACCAGTTTTCCAAGCTGCCGCTCGACGCTCGTGCTGACCGAGTCCCACATCATTTCCTGGCTCGTCCGCTGCAGCGCGCTCCACATCTGGTAGTAAGGCTCCTGACGCATCACCTCGCGGACGTCGTGCCGATCGCGCGGCTCGTGGCCGAGCGCGCTGACGAAACGCGGTTTCGCGCGTTCCTCGTAAATGCGCTCATTGCCGGGCGAAACCTGCGTCGCCAGATGCACCTTGAGGCTCTGGACGAAGCGCTGACGCGCGGCTTCGTCGTGATCGGCTTCAACCAGAATTCCGTGGGGCAACTGCTCACTCATGCATGCTCTCCATCAATCAAGGTTAACGATCGCAAAGTTTATCGATCTTGCTCAGACTTATTCTGGCTCAATCACACTTTTTCGGGCCGATACTTCGCCGTGCTGAGCGACGATACGTCATCGATCGTCCGCTGATAGGTTTCCGGCGTCTCCCCCGACGAAACCGATTCGCGATCGTGGTGAACGATTCGCAGGATTCGCTCGAGGTAGTCCTGGCGCCAGTTCTCGCGGGCGACAGCGACGGCCTCCGGCGGACGGTAGCTATCGATATCGGCGGCTGTCAGCAGTCCCCTGTCGGCAATCAACCTCTCGATAGTGTCGAGGCGCTCGCGCACAACTGCCAGTTCGCCCGCCACCGCCATTGTGATCGCGAGCAACTTGTCGTTCTCGGCGTCGTTGAAATATGCGGGCCGTTTGCCCTTGGCCTTTCGCGACATCTGACTCCGCTCCTTGAAAACTCGCGGACGGCTTTGGGTTTCACGCCCAGCCGTGTAACATTATTGCCAGTTCTAATGTAGTTTCCAAATGGTTTTCCACGGAAATTGACCAATGCCTGAAACAAAAGTGGAAATAGTCGAAGTCAGCCCGCGCGACGGTCTGCAAAACGAAGGCACGATGCTTTCGACCGCCGCCAAGGTCGAGCTCATCCGGCGCGCCGCAGCCTCGGGATTGAAGCGGATCGAGGCGGTCTCCTTTGCGCATCCCAAACGGGTTCCGCAAATGGCCGACGCCGAAGCCGTGATGGCCTCGCTGCCGCGTGGCGACGCCTCGTATATCGGTCTCGTGATGAACCGCAAGGGGCTCGATCGGGCGCTTGCCGCCGGCGTCTCGGAGATTAACTTCGTCGTCGTGGCCAGCGAAACTTTCAACCGCCGCAACCAGGGTGCCTCGACCGACGAGAGTATCGCGGTGTGGGCAGAGGTCGCGCGCGAATCGCGCGCCGCCAAGGTGCCTGTCAGCGTGACGATCGCGGCGTCGTTCGGATGCCCATTCGAGGGCGAGGTGCCGACGGCTCGCGTGGTCGAAGTCGCGCGCCGCGTCGCCGAATATCAGCCCGACGAGTTAGGCCTTGCCGATACGATCGGCGTCGCCACTCCACGCGACGTTGCCGAGCGCGTCGGCGCGGTGCTCGCGGCAGTGCCGTCGATTCCGCTGCGCTGCCATTTCCACAACACCCGCAATACGGGAATTGCAAATGCCTACGCGGCTTTCGAAGCCGGCGTGCGCGTGCTCGACGCCAGTCTCGGCGGTATCGGCGGATGCCCCTTCGCGCCCGGCGCTACCGGCAACATCCCGACTGAAGACCTCGCCTACATGCTCAATCGGATGGGTGTCGACACCGGCCTGGATCTGAAAAAGCTGGTCGAGACCGCTCTCTGGATCGAGACGCAACTTTTTAAGCCGGTACCGGGTGCGCTCTCCCGCGCCGGTCTTTTCCCGCGCGCGGCCTGACCGGAAAGCGCTGATGGCATACCGACTTGGGGTCGATGTCGGCGGGACTTTCACCGACCTTCTCCTGATCGACGAGCAAAGCGGCGAGACTTTCCGCGCCAAAGTTCCCAGCACTCCCGCGGACCAATCGGCCGGCGTGCTCACCGGTATCGCCAAGGTCTGCTCGATCGCGGGAATCACGCCCGCCGCGATTATCGATCTGATGCATGGCACCACCGTCGCGACCAACGCCATCCTCGAGGGCAAGGGCGCGCGCGTCGGCCTGATCGTAACCGACGGTTATCGGCAGGTGCTCCAGATGGGCCGATCGTATGTGCCCGGCGGACTGGCAGGATGGATAGTATGGCCGAAGCCGGAACCGCTGGCCGCGCTCGATGATACCGCCGAGGTCGCCGAGCGTATCGGCGCGCGCGGCGAAGTGGTCCGTCCGCTCGACGACAACAGCGCGAGCGAAGCGCTGCGTCATCTCGGTATCCGCGGCGTGCAGGCGGTAACCGTCTCGCTTATCAACTCGTTCGCCAACGACTCGCACGAACGCCGGATTCGCGAGTTGGCGGAGCAGATTCTGCCGAACGTGCCGGTATCGCTATCGAGTGAAATCCTGCCCGAGATGCGCGAGTACGAGCGCACTCTCACGACAGTCGCCAATTCCTACGTAGAGCCGACCGTGGCGCGCTACTTCGGCAGTCTCGAAAAGGAACTGCGCGGCCGTGGCGTCGGCGCCCGGCTCAAGGTCCTGCGCTCCGACGGCGGGCTGATGGCTTTCGGAGCGGCGTCGCGCGCTCCGGTCAACCTGCTGATGAGCGGGCCGGCCGGCGGTGTCGCCGGCGCGCTATGGGTGGCGCGGCAGGCGGGCTTCATCAACCTGCTCACCTTGGACATGGGCGGCACCTCGACCGACGTCGCCTTGGTCGAGGACGGTACCCCGCGAGTCCGCCGCGAAACCCAGGTGGGCGACGTGACCGTGCGCGCATCGTCGCTCGACGTCCGCACGATCGGCGCCGGCGGCGGATCGATCGCGTCGGTGCCCGAGCTCACCCGTGCTCTGCGCGTGGGGCCCAGAAGCGCCGGCGCCGAGCCCGGACCGGCCGCCTATGGCAAGGGCGGCATGGAAGCGACCGTGACCGACGCCAATGTGGTGCTCGGCTATCTGCCCGTTGGTTTGCTCGGCGGCGAGATGGCGCTCGATCGCGAGGCGGCGCGCATAGCCGTCGAGAAAATAGCCGGCGCGCTTGGAATCGGCGTCGAGAATGCAGCCAGCGGAATTATCGATATCGTTAACGAAAACATGTTCGGCGCGCTGAGGCTGGTCTCCATCGAGCAAGGTTATGATCCGCGTGACTTCGCGCTGGTCGCTTTCGGCGGCGCGGGACCGCTCCATGCCAACGCGCTCGGCCGGCTGCTCGGATGCTGGCCGGTCATAATTCCGCCGAGCCCCGGCGTTTTGTGCGCCTATGGCGACGCCACCACCCGCGCCCGCAACGAGGCGGCGCGCACGATGGTCCGCCGGTTCGCCGACACCTCCGACGAGGAGATCAACGCCCTGCTGGCCGAACTGGCCGAGACCGCGGCAGCCGCGCTCGATTCCGAGGGTGTGGCGCGCGCCGATCAGACGGTCACCTGCCAGATCGATGTCCGCTACCACGGCCAGGGCTTTGAAGTACCCGTGACTATTGGCCCGGCGGAATTGGCGCGCGGCGGACTCAAGGCTATCGCCAGCAGTTTCGATGAGATCCATCGCCGGCTGTTTACCTTCGCGCTCGACGTCGAACATGAGGTCGTCAATATCCGCGCGATCGTCGAGGGACGTCCGCCCAACGTTCGCGCCGGTGAAATCGCAGCGGGCGGCCCGAACGCGACGGCGGCGGTGAGTGCGGAAACGACCATCTGGACCGGCGGCGCTCATCATCAGGCAAAGATTTACGATCGCAGCAAGCTAGCGGCGGGCAACCGGATTCAGGGCCCCGCGGTAATCACCGAAATGGACAGCACGACGGTGATTCTGCCCGGCCACGACGGCGAGGTCGATCGCTTCGGCAATATTTTGATCAGGCCGCGCGAGGCCTGAACGGCAACGAGTTAATCGCAATGGCAAAGGCGCGCATCGTTCAGAACGAGACCCCCTTCCAGCCGGCCACGGTCGACCCGATAACGCTCGATATAATCGAGAGCGCCCTGCGCAATGCGCGCTACGAGATGGACGCCGTGCTCTTCCGCACCGCGATGTCGCCCGGTATCCGCGAGCAGCACGACGAGTTCCCGCTAATCGCCGATCGGCTCGGGCGGATGGTCGTCGGCCAGTTCGGATCGTTTATCAGCGGTTTTCTCGACGGCTACGACGGTACGATCGAGCCCGGCGATATCATCCTGACCTCCGACCCCTATCAATGCGACGGCGCAATCAGCCACGCCAACGACTGGCTGGTGCTGCAGCCGATCTTTTACAGCGACGGACGGATTGTCGGATGGGGCGCGATGTTCGGCCATATGACCGACGTGGGCGGCAAAGTGCCGGGCAGCCTGCCGACGGACGCGACCACCATATTCGAAGAAGGAGTGGTCATTCCGCCGGTCAAACTGTACGCGGGCGGCGTGCTCAACGAAGAGGTCGAGACGCTCATTCTGAATCAGGTCCGCCTGCCCGAATGGAACCGCAGCGACCTGCATGCGATCGTTGCCGCTTGCCGCACGGCCGAGCGCCGCGTAATCGAGATGTGCGATCGCTTCGGCGTCGACACCTTCGTGTCGGCTCTGGAAGCCGCACTGGAGCGGAACCATCGCGCGATGTCGGCGCTGATCCGCCGGACGATCCCCGAGGAGGAATTGTCCTTCGAGGATTACATCTGCGACGATGGCCGCGGTTTCGGCCCCTATCGATTGCGCTGCACGATGCGCCGCGTGGGCGATCGCGTCATCGTCGACTGGACCGGCACCGATCCGCAGTCGGAAAGCTCGATCAACATGTACCTGAACGAAAACATGTTCAGGATGTTCTTCGGCATCTACATGATCATGGTCTTCGACCCGCAGATTCTGTTCAACGACGGATTCTACGACCTGGTCGACGTCCACATTCCCGAAGGATCGCTGCTCAAACCGCGCTACCCCGCCGCACTCTCATGCCGTACCCACGCGCTCGGCCGGATCTTCGACGTTCTCGGCGGACTGCTCGGCCAGCGCCAACCCGAGTTCCTGTGCGCCGCCGGCTTTTCGTCGTCGCCGCATCTGATGTACTCCGGCTACAACGACAGGGGCGAGTGGTACCAGCTCTATCAAATCGGATTCGGTGGGATTCCCGGGCGTCCGTTCGGCGACGGTCCCGATGGCCATTCGCTGTGGCCGTCGTTCACCAATGTGCCCAACGAATTTCTCGAGGCGTACTTTCCGCTGCGGATCGAACGCTATGAGACTGTCGCGGATACGGGAGGTCCCGGCTTTTTCCGCGGCGGCAACGGCGTCGATGTGGTGTATCGCTTTCTGGCGGCCGGCGAGATTTCGGTTCACGACGATCGATGGTTCACCTATCCGTGGGGCGTCAACGGCGGCCTGCCGGGCAGCCGCAGCCGCAAATATATCGTGCGCAGCGACGGCGGAATCGAGACGATTCCGTCGAAATGCGATCGTATCAAGGTGAACCCGGGCGACTTGCTGCACTACATCACATGGGGTGGCGGCGGATGGGGCGACCCGCTCACGCGCGATCCGGAACTGGTGGCGAAGGAAGTGCGTCGCGGCTTGGTCAGTGCCGAGGGGGCGCGGCGCTATGGCGTCGTCCTCGACGATAAGATGCACGTCGTCGAGCCGGCAACGATCGAGCTGCGCAGCCGTCTCAGCGGCGAGCGCGGTGCGACGAAAATTTTCGATTTCGGCCCGTCGATTGAGCGGCTGCGCGAAACCTGCCTGGCCGAGACTGGCCTGCCGCCGCCGCGCGCTCCTCTTTTCAACCGTTAACTGGCCGCACGGGTTTCGGTCAAAAAATCTTCGTCGACGGGCATTTGCGATCGCACGCCGACCGGGCCGACGCGCACCGGCAGAATCACCAGGCTGAGCCCATGCGGCTGCAGCGTCTGCAGCAGGTCGATCGCCGTATGATTATGCAGAAAGCGGCTCATGTAGCTCGATTCATCATCCAGCACGAGCTGGCCGGCGAAGAACACGGTATGCCGGAACTGATGCGACACTTCGAAGCATAGCCGCCTCAGCCCAAGCACCACGTCGGTTCCTATCGCCGTATGAAGCTCGGCGTGATAGCCGAGGTCGGACGCCAGGCGGCAATACTCGAGCATATCGTCCGCCACGCGCGACTCCAGCTGCCTCAATTCTTCCGGCCCCTTGAGCAGAGCCGAGTCAACTTCGCCCACGCTGACAAAAACGACATTGTGGAACTGGCCCTCGAACAGGCGCGCCACGGTGGTCAGCGTAGCCAGCCCGAGACCGTTAAAACCGTTGACGAGCATCACGGCGGTAGGAGCGTCGGGGTCGCGCGTCTTCGGTTCGTGCGACGCGGCGGCATAGATCTGCGGCAGAAGCTCGACTTCGAGCCGCTCGATCGCCTGATTGACGTGGCGGTAATGGCGGCGCACGAGGAAGCAGGCCGCGATGACGCCACCGGTTATCGCAATCGTAACCCATCCGCCCTGGTCGAACTTCAATGTCACGGTCAGCGTCAGGATCATCGCCGTGAAGATGCATCCGATGCCGTTGACTGCGAGCTTGCGAATCCAGCCCGGTTCCCTCGCGCGCTCGCGCCACCAGAACGTGCTCATCCCCAGTTGGGAGAGCGTGAACGTGACGAAGACGTTGATAGCGTAAAGGACGACCAGCGTGCCGACATGCGCGCCGGTGCCGATCAGAATCAGGCCGGCCGCGACGCCCATCGCGACGACGCCGTCTTGCGTGACCAGCCGTTCGCTGAGGCTCGCAAATCGCCGCGGCACCCATCGATCGACCGCCATCGTGGCCAGCACCTGCGGACCGCCGACGAATCCCGTCTGCGCCGCAACGAATAGCAGCGCTCCTTCGGTGATCAGGGTGAAATTGACGATCCACGTTCCTATCGACAGGCCACCGAAGCGCCAGTTGCCGACCAGTCGCGAGAAAAGCACGGCGTTCAGCGTTTTGCCGCGTTCCGGCTCGACTGCGACGAGCAAGTAGGCAACCAGGATGCCGCCGGCGATGAAGGCGAGCGATAGGGCCATGTAGAGCATCGTGCGCTTGCCGGTGACGGTGCGCGGCTCGCGCAGAATCGGCAGGCCGTTGCTGACCGCCTCGATTCCCGTGTACGTTCCCGCGCCCATGCTGTAGGCGCGAAAAAAAATTATCGCAAGTCCGAGCAGGCCGAGCGTGCCGACGCCGTCATGAACCTGCCGCACGGCGTCGTGGGCAAGCGCCGGGAGTTCGGTCGCCCGCTGCGTGAACGCATAGGCGACGAGCCAGATGTGCATCACCACGAACGACAGGAAGATCGGCAGCAGCGTCAGCACCGATTCCTTGATTCCACGCAGGTTCATCGCGACCATCAGAATGACGACGACGATGCAGGCGTCGAGCTTGTACGGCAGCCACGACGGCGGGACGAAGCTGAAAATTGCGTCGGCGCCGCTGGCGATCGAAATCGAGATCGTCAGAACATAATCGACGATCAGGGCGCATCCGGAGACCAGCCCCGCATAGCTGCCGAGCAGCCGTGTGGCGACAACATAGCCTCCGCCACCGGTCGGAAACTGATCGATCGTCTGCGAATATGACGCCGAAATGATGAAGACCGTCAGCGCCATCAGCAGCGCCAGAAAGACCGCTAAATACTGATGGGGCCCGAGCGCCAGGAACGCCTCTTCGGGTCCATAGCACGACGAGCTGAGGCCGTCCGATCCCAAGCCCACCCAGGCGAGAAAGGCGACCAACGAGAGCGAGTGGAAAATTGCCGGATCGTGGACGTCGCGCGGCGGCCCAATCAGAACACCGCTCAGTGTGCGCCGCTCCGTCCCAGCGGCGGAAGTATTTCTGTTCCCCACGGAAAATTCCCCCGTGAACCGCAGGCCGGTTCCTTTTTTCCGCCGACCGGCACAGCCGGTCTCATTTCCGCGCCGACCGGCGAAGCCGGCCGGTCTTTCTATGCCGGCCGGGAATCCGGCCTGGTGCTCAGTCCTTGACTCCCTCAAGCCGGAGCTGATTCATGCGAAACACGACCCCAAGGTTACGCAGCTTCATTCCGATCGACTGATGACCGGTTCCCGTTTTGCCCAACTCCTCGCGGTTGATTACACCGGCCATCAAAACCGGCTGCGACGGCGCGCGCGCGACACGTACCTCGACCGCATCGATAGCCGGGAATTCCGCGAACAGACGTGCGATGGCGGAATCGGTGTCGCGCAGGCATTGCTCGGAGAAGGCCTGCTCGGCGCGATCGGGCGGCAGATCGCGGTCCCACGGATGGATATCGCGGGCCAGCCATTCGACCTGGAGAATCGCGCGGGCCGACACCAGCCGCAGTTGATCGCGATCGCGGCGCGTCCCACCGCGGCGATTAAGCGCCAGCGCACGCTTCACGCGCTCGATGAGCCAATGCTTCTCAGAGGTGAAACTGGTAACGATACGGTTGGAGATTTTGATCGGAAGCATCATCGACAGAAGCCGAGCGGAATCTAAGGCAGCGAAACTGGCCAGCCCCGGTCGTATACACAGGGCTGGCCAGCCAAATCGGCGGACGGTAACTCAGCCCGCCTTTTTTAGATCTATCTTCGGTAGTTTGGTGCCAGTCCGGCGCCCGACCGGGACATCGTCGATAGTCTTGGGGCAGCCGTCGTCACCCGTCACAACATATTCGGGGTACGCCGGGAAGCCGTGCTCGTGCAGATCAAGACCTTCGATTTCGCCTTCGGTGGGAACGCGCAGCCTGAAGCCGTAATGTATCGAGTACATCAGTATCATCGATACGATGAACGTCGACACGGTAATCGAAAAGCTGCCGATCGCCTGAGCCTTGAGGACACCCAGGCCGCCGCCATAGAAGAGGCCGGTCACGACGGTACTGGTATCGGCGCCGGTAGCAGTCGGCGCTCCATACTTGCCCGCGGCGAACAAGCCCAGCGACAGGGTACCCCAAATCCCCGCAATCATATGAACGGGCACCGCACCGATAGGATCGTCGATCCGCAGGAACTCGAGCAGATCGATACCCCATACAACTACTATGCCGGCGCCTATTCCGAGTAGAAATGCGCCTTCCGGATCTACCCAGTAGCACGGACAGGTGATGGCCACGAGTCCGGCCAGGAAGCCGTTAGTAGTCAGTGCCAAATCCCATTTCTTGCCCTTGATGTAGGAATAAAAGAGAGCAGTCAAACCTGCCGAGCAGGCCGCCAGAGTCGTGTTGAAGGAAACCCGGCCGATACCCTGAGTATCCAGGGCCGATAGCGTGCTGCCGGGGTTGAAGCCGTACCAGCCAAACCAGAGGATGAGTCCTCCGGTGGCTCCTATAATCAAGTCGTGCGGTTTCATCGGTGCTCCGCCGTCGCGCTTGAATACTCTGCCAAGACGCGGCCCCAGCACGATTGCGCCGGCCAGTGAGATAGTCCCGCCGATCGTATGAACGACGGTCGATCCCGCGAAGTCGTGGAAAGGAATCGGACCCATGTTCGCGAGCCATCCGTCCGGACCCCATGCCCAGTGTCCGATGATCGGGTAGATGAATCCGGTGACACCGACGCTATAGAGCAGG
>Ga0302326_10011957_pt1 | contig 18596 bp, 9 predicted proteins | sample Palsa_T0_3_FD_202264 | JGI IMG/M metagenome (GOLD analysis project Ga0302326, IMG submission 202264) | Peat permafrost microbial communities from Stordalen Mire near Abisko, Sweden - Palsa_T0_3 | ecosystem: Environmental > Terrestrial > Soil > Palsa > Peat permafrost | place: Sweden: Abisko...
GGCCCTGGACGATGTCTTCCACTATCCCCCCAAGCAGCTCGGCAAGGACTACAGCGTCGACTCCTTCGCCACCTACCCGGCGTTCGTGGATACCGGCACGTCGCTCGTCGACCAGAGCAACGTGGATTTATACATTGCCTCCGCGGCGGAGGGAACGAAGTAATTGTAAGCGGGGCGGGCGGCGTGCATCGATTCCGGGCCGCCTGCTCTGCGCCAATATGGCTATGAGGGAGCCTGCGTCTCAAGCAACGGCTCGATTGAGGCGCGTTCCCAGGACGCGGTTCCGTCACCTGCGGTCGTCGTCGATGAGCGCGTCGGCGATGATGCGCTCATTGACGCCCCGCGGAAGATCGCGGGACTGAAGCTTGTTTGCCGATACCTATCTGGCCCATCAACAACAACTTACGCTCTATGAGAATGTTGTGTGATTTGAAGCTGTCGGTGAACTGTTTAAGTTTTTGCTAGAGAGCGTTTGTCAGTGGACGCGGCCTCCCTTAGGCCAGCCGAGAAGTATCTCTTGCACTGCCTGGTTGATATTCTGTAACGTTGTTGCCAAAGGCTAGGGTCTAGTTTACGCTGCATTCCAATTCCTAGTCTGTTATCAGGCTTTCAGGTCTCTCTGGATCAATGGGTGTACAGGTGGCGCCCTCATTGAAGGCAAATTGGAGGTTCTGAATGGTATCCAGTATTAGATCTTTGATTCCCTACCACGCCAGACTACCTTTGATTACCCGCGATAGAATGCTGGGCGGACCGCAGCCCAGAGTATTTCCACCCCCTGGTTTGTCATCGACCAACGTAACAGTGACCGCAAGTGCACCTACAACCGTGGACGAAAACCCAGGCTCTGTCACTTGGCAGTTTAACAACACGACGAATCGAACTATAACCGTGGTTTTGTTCAGAGGTGCGGCGGCGGCAGGTTTCTCACCGTATTATTACGGAAATTCCTTCTGGCCGGTCTACAACGTCTGGGGCCACATGGGCGCGTGGCCCAATGGCAATTCTTTCGCCCAAAACCTCAACCCACTGGGAACAAATATCCTCGGGCCTCAGGGACAGAGCGCGAACCTCGGTCTCGTCCATTTCTCTGGGCAGGTCTTCATGGTAGCGTTCCTGTTCCCCATAGGTCCTGGCACATGGGAGACCATCGAGGGTGGATTCCCCGCCCCGGCAAACAACTTCTTTTGCATGGAAGTTTCTTTGGAAACCACCGGAAACTTCGCCCTGACTTTCGACCCCGCCCAGGCGACGTTGGCCGACAGTTCACTGGGTACGAATTCTCCTGGTTTTCAGCCAGATCCGGGCATTTTTACGACGCTTTCGACTGTCCCCGTGCCAGCTAATCCCATCTACGTTGAGAATTTTCCCATGTCGTATGCACAGCTCTTGCCGGTGCCCCCGACGCCTATGTGGCACGACTGGGAGTCTCTTGGCTCGCCACAAGGGCAAAGCATCAATGGCCCCGCGGCAGCTTCATGGGGGCCAAATCGCCTGGATGTCTTCGCTCAGGGTGCAACTGATTTTGAACTGAAGCACATATGGTGGGATGGAGCATGGAGTGCCTGGGAATCACTGGGCGGTAGCTTAACGTCGGATCCTGCTGCAGTCTCATGGGGTCCCGGCACAATTGACGTCTTTGCCAGAGGCCCTGACAATGCTCTTTGGCACAACTGGTATTTTAACGGATGGCGAGGCTGGGAGTCGATGGGCGCGCCAGTGAGCACTGCCTGGAATGGTACTCCCATACACGACAACGGCCCTTGGCAAAACCTCAGCCCTCCTCCCGGCGGTGGTCTCACTTCAAAACCAGCCGTTGTTTCTACCGGCCCCGGCCAGTTGACTGTCTTCGTTCAGGCCAATTCACCTGCAAACCCAAGCTTCGTCAGTCTTTGGGCGCTCGAGTTCAGCAACGATGCGTGGGGACTGTGGCAATACGTCGGTGATATGCAAAACCAGGATGTAATCGTGCCCGGCACCAGTCCGGCTGCAGTCTCATCCGGAAACGGGCAGATAGACATCTTGGAGATGGGACAATTGGGGCTATGGCACCAGTCATTCAGCAACGGACTTTGGGGAACCTGGAATCCGTTGGCTCCTCCGATTGTCGGTCTGCAGAATAGCCCGGCGATCTCCTCGTGGGGTCCGGGTCGTTTGGATGTCTTCGACAGAAGCGTCGCCTATGGAAGGCTCAGCTCAGACTGTTCGTTGTGGCATCTTTGGTTTGACCAGAACCAGGGAGGATGGGTGGCCTGGGAATCGCTTGGTGGCCAGATCACTTCTGATCCATCTGCGGTCTCCTGGGCCGACAACAGAATCGATGTCTTCACTCGCGGCAACGACCTGACGCTATGGCACCAGTGGTTCGGATAGCTCTTTCCTTTAATTCAACAGGAGGTCTCGCCCGGTGAACACAGCGAACTGCGTTCTGCTGTCGGGATTCATGGATTTTGATGAATTACAAAGTTTTTTCGCCGTTTATTGTAACCTGGACCCTCTCAGCGGCAAGAGGGCCAGAATGGATCAATGGGCCAAGACATATGACTACATGAGTCAAAGACTTCCCGCCAGCGATAGTTATAATCCGCCGGTTGATCTTGTTCTTGATCTCAGCGATAACTCAAAGATCATCCTCGACAATCTAAGGGACAAGATCAGACACTATTTCCCCTACCACGAACTGGGTTTCGACATAAAACTAGTTAAAATCACCGAGTTAATATCATTGCAATATCACGTTGATCTTGAACATTTAGCGGAACTGGAAAAGAAAATCCGACCCGAAATGACTGAAGCGGAGATTATAGAACTATGCGTGGATACCGTCGGCCATCCCGATAAGTCGCTCAGGAAGCAACAGCAATTCACAGACATGCAGGGCGGATTTGCGGTGTTCACTTCTGACCGCGAAGATTTGAGGTTCAGAAGCGTCGAGTGCAGGGATGTTTATGTGCGCGAAGAAATGGGCAAACCCCTGACAGAAGCAAAAACAAACGCCCTTCTCTTAATCTTCGGGGGCGGCGATCCTTTTACTGCTGCCTACAGAATACAGAGTGTGGTCTCGCTTCCGGGCAGGCCGCCAATATCACGACAACTAATTGTGCTTCAAGATGGTCTCCACAGAGCGTACGCCCTGCACCGAGCGGGTTATACACACATGCCGTGCGTGTTGTCTGACATTACTCCCTCGACTGTGTCCACATACCTGTCAACCTGGCAATCACGCCTGAACTATATCAATCTTGTGCGGCCCCCGCTTTTGAGAGACTTTTTTGATCCAAATCTAACGATGGAGGTTGCTGTCCCCCCTAGAAGAACGATGCTGCGGTTGAACTGGAGTGTTGAGACGTTGCCGATATTCTCTTAGACTCTATGCGGTTGCGAGCGAATCTTGAACGGTCAGGCTCGTTCGGTCTCGGAGTTATGCAGCAACAGTGCTAGCGTTGCGCGGGCCTTTCCTTGGTGCTCGAAGAGCAGGCGCTTGATTTCGACGCCGCAAAGCGCGTTCAGATTCTCCTTGATCAGGACATTTTTCGCCGATCCGCAGGCGCTGGAGGAGGACCTCCGTCGCTACCTAATTGCAAGCGGCAAAGATTTGAACTGTTGACTTCAGCCCAACGCGTGTTTTCAGTATGGTAACCCTCCGAAACCACTTGGCGATTATGCGAAAAACGGAAACTTTCACAAGCTGTGCCGGGCCTTCACTTTCTGTGTCATTCCCTCCGTTGGAGTTTCTTTTTCAATGTTTCGCGGGTTCGATGCTAACCGACACCGGATTTGTTGCGGTGAGTTCCAGGTAGACCACCAGCGAATCTCCATCCAGATGATGTTCGATTCCCTGACGGACCCGGATCTCAGCCTCCTTGCCATCCAGATCGACGCGGACCGTGGCGGGTGTGCTCCAGTGATCGACAATGAAGGCGGGGTTGACCAAGGGGCGCTCTGCTGTGCTGGATATCCGGATTGTAAGAGGATCATGTGACTGGTTGTTCGGTCGGTGGACAAGGAACGCCCGCTGAGCTGGGTCGTAATCAACCGGACTCGACCGTCCCTGCGCAAGGGTGACATCAGGCGGCGCAAGCCATGAATTCGCCAAAGGCACAAGATTCGCGCCATCACGGGTTGTGAATCCGCAGAGCAGGAGTTTGGTCATGCTGTCAGACGATCTTGCGTAGGGCTCCCAATAGATGTGCGAGAGGGAAGTGTGCGACGCGCGATCGGCCGCGATGGCCGGGCGTCCGCTCGATCCAACCTGCGCCACCGGCCAGTGATTCCACCATTCGAACATGGAGTAGCTCTGTTCGCCATTGTAGGTATCGAATGAAACTCCCCGTGGCCAGACAATCTGAAAGGGATTCTGTGGAGACTTCAGGTGAACGATTTGAATGTTCGCATTGTTGGGCCGGTCAAGTTTTGCGGGCCCCTTCGGGTACGCAAAGGTTCGTTCTGTTTTCGGCTCCCAATGATAGGTGGACGTCTCGCCGGCCATGTTCTCGAGCGTCAGGGCATCGCTTTCGAGGTTATCCTCGGGGCGTTGTCCGGGCCCGTTGATCACGATTGTCTCCTGCCATTCGTGAGGAGCCTCCAACGCGGAACTCCATAGCACCTGCTTTCGAACGGCGACCCCATCCGGATAAACGGTCCAATACTCGTCTGCCCAATCGAACCACCCGCTGAGAGCATCGGGATGCGCACCCTCATAGTTGCGCGCCTCGGCGAGCGCATATCGCCAGTGGATCACTGCCCGCGCATCGGAGGACTCGAGAACGCTGACATGCGAATAGCGGCCCTGCTTGTCCGACATCGGTTCGCAATCGCCCGCTCCTCCGCATCCAGGTCCCCACGTTTCCAGAAATTCATCCGTGTACCATTTTCCGTCTTCGGTCACCCAGGCCGGGATGTAGTTTGTCCCCTGCCAGAACACGAGGCGCATTGCAGACTTGTCGAAACGCACAACGACATCGGAGTCGGAACCGAGCCGCCTCAAGCGATCCCATGCCGGCGAGTACTTCAAGCTTGCGTACATCGCACCGAATGGACCGGGGCCTGCCGGTCCCGACGGCAGCGCCGCATACGGAATTACCTCTCCTGCCGGCTTCGCAACTCCGGCTACATCCTCCTGGTCCTGCTGCGGGGAGACTGGCCGGCTCAAAACCTGCACTTCATCCAGATACCCGTCCAGTGAATACTGGATCGGGTCTTGCGGATGACTGATCCAGGCGGGGAACGAGACCTGCGCGACGCGCACCTTGCCGAGCACCATGGTCGCATTGACGTCCTGCCAGAAAGTGCCGTGAGCCGCGAGGTTGGCAGCTGGCTTTCCGTCGATCAAAATGCTGAGCCCCGAGTTGCCGTTGAACACTCCAGTCACGTGCACCCACTTTTTCAGGGGCAGAGTCGTGTCGGTCGTGACTTGCTTCCAGACTCCATCCACCGTCACGCAGAAGCCGACATGCCCAAACGCATCAATACCCAGGAAGAATCCAACTTGCTGGTGCTCACTCTGATCGGCAATAGGAACCCAGTTCCAGGGGAGGTTGTTAAGAGCAACCCAGGCGGAAACCGTGAATTCGTTCCCAAGTCTCGGAACATATTTCGCTTCACGCCAGATGCCGGTGGTGTAACCATCGAATTCAAGAGCTTTCCCCTTCACACCCGGCACACGACGCCAGAATCCCTGAAGATGATCGCCGTTCCTGGCAAGCGAATCGCTCAAAGTTTCGTCCGACCCGCCGTCGAAACTCCAATTTGCATCAACCAAGCGCGACGGGGCAGATTGGGCGTGAATCACCCCGGGAACCTGAGTGTATAGCAGCGCGGCGGCTACGCAGGGCAGTACGAGCGACTTCAATCTCTTCATTGCCTTCTCAAATGCTTCAGTAGCATTATCACACCCTCGTTCGGAGCGCAGTCTTCTACTGCGATCGTCAGCGCAGCCGCTTGAGAGACGAAACGAAGATTGCACGAAGCACGCCGAATTCTCCATCGACGACGACAGGCCAATGCACGCATTCAAGCAACCGTGGTCCTTCTTACCGATCTCCAGGCGAACGGATTCAGTCGGCCGTTTGCCAACAAATCAACTGGCTCATGCTCGGGTTCGCCATGGAGGTTCCAGCGGAGTGCTATGATTCTCCGTTCAAGAATCAAGGAGGATCCAATGCAAACCAAGCGCAGCCTTGTGGTCTCGCTGTTTGTTCTCCTGCTTTCCCCTGAGTGTTGCCTTGCTCAGCAGAACCTGTCGGCAAAATGGGAAGAACTCACCGGGCCGGACTTCATCACGGCTGTTCATCGGTCGCAGGGGGTTTGCGTGCTGCCCTTCGGCATCATTGAGAAGCATGGGCCGCACCTGCCCCTGGGCACGGACCTTCTGGATGTGCGCTTCGCGGTGATGAATGCGGTGAAGCAGGAGTATGCGGTGGTGTTTCCCGAGTACTATTTCGGGCAGATCTTCGAGGCGCGGCAACAGCCTGGAACGGTGGCTTATAGCCTGACCACGCAGTTGACGCTTCTGCAGGAGACGGTCGAGGAGATGGCGCGCAATGGCTGCAAGAAGGTGGTGATTGTGAACGGCCACGGAGGCAACAACAGCCTGCTGCCGCTGTTTGCGCAGGCGCAACTGGCCAGCCCGCGCGATTACGTGGTGTATGTCTTCGGGCTGCCGGAACGGGATGCTCCGGGACGCCCGGCCATGAAGACCCAGATGGACATGCACGCCGGCGAAACGGAGACTTCGCTGATGCTGATCGCGCGGCCCGACCTGGTGCATATGGACCGGGCGACGGATGAATCGGGCGCGGACCAGAAGCGGCAGTCGCTGCCGGGCTCGGTCTATACGGGCATCTGGTGGTATGCGCGCTTTCCCAATCATTATTCAGGGGAAGGCGCGGCGGGGAACAAGGAACTGGGCGAGTTCGAGCAGAAGGAGTGGTCGCGGCAGATTGCCGAAGCGCTCAAGGCGATCAAGGCCGACCAGGAAAGCCTTAAACTGCAGAACCAGTTCTTCGAGGACGCGCAGCATCCGCTGGGCACGAAGCAATAGGCGAGTGCGACGAGGGACCGCGCTTGCGCGCCGTGAGTTTGTTGCGGTGCGGGATGGCGGGGATGGGTCTGTGGTTTCCCACCCATTTCGCAGAGAACGCGAAATGGATGGGGCACGGAGCATTCGGGAGTACCGCGAGTTCTTCGCAAGAGCGGCTACTCAGTCTTGGGCTGGGCCGTGGCGCTGTCCTGCTTGGCCAGTTTCACACGCGCGGTTTCGAGTTTCTTCTGAACCTTGGCGATGTCACCCGGTTCAACGTCGGCGGGGGCGGATTTGGCGTACTCGGCGATGGAAAGCTCCCACTGCGCGGCGGCCAGGCGGATGCGGCCGGTCTTCTCGTAAAGCTCGCCCAGGTGGTCGTGAATGGACGCGTCGGTCTGGTCGCGCTCGACGGCCTGACGCAGATTCTCTTCGGCCTGCTCGTACTGGCCAAGCTTGAAGTACACCCAGCCCAGCGAATCAAGGTAAGCGCCGTTCATGGGTTCAATGTCCACGGCCTTGCGAATCAGCTTGAGCGCCTCCGGCAGGCGAACGCCTTTGTCCGCCAGCATGTAGCCGAGGTAGTTGAGCGTCGCAGCGCTTTGCGGTTCCAGGTCCAGCGCCTGGCGGAAGAGCTGCTCGGCGGCGTCAAGGTGCTTTTGCCGTTCGGCCAGCGCACCTTTGAGGAAGAGCAGGTAAGAGCGGTCTTCCGGCTTGGTTGAGAGCGGGGTCGCCTTGGAGTACGCGTCGTCGGCGTCTTTCCAGCGGCGCATTTCGGCGTAAAACTGGCCCAGCTTCAGCCATATCGCGCGATCCTTGTCGGTGTTGTCGAGCAGGCTCTTGGTCAAAGCGATGGCTTCGTCGTTCTTGCCCTGCTCCACCAGCGCTCCGGCCAGCATCAGCTTTCTGTCCGGATCCTTTGGATCCGAATCCGCAGCCTTGCGCGCCAGGTCGACCGCCTGCGAGAACATCTTGGCGTCGATGTAGGTCTCCACCTGCTCCTCAATGGCGCGCTGTGCGCTTTCGCCGCCCATGTCGATCATTTTCTGGTACGCGGCGATGGCCTGGTCGGTCTTGTTCTCTTCGTGATACACCGCGCCCAGGTGGTCAAGAAAGAAGCTGCGGTTGCTCTTCTCTTCGGCCGTGTAGGCGCCGTTGGCGTGCGAGGTCAGGTCGACCATCTTCTCGTAGGTTTGCGCAGACTCGTCGAAGCGGCCCAGCATGTCCAGCAGGTGCGCTTCCTTGAAGCCGGCTTCGAGCGACGTGGGGTCCTGCTTGCGGGCTTTGCGAATGGTGGCGAGCGCGTCCTCAAGCTTGCCCTGGCGGAGCTGGATTTCTGCAATGTTGACCTCCGCCTCGGTATCTTCCGGGTCGGCTTCGGCCAACAGCTTGAACTGCTTCAGGGCTTCGTCAAGCTGGTTGTCGTTGAGCAGCGCCTGGCCCAGCGCGTCCAGCGTGTGCGCGTCGCCGGGGTCCATGTCGGCCGCGCGCTGGTAGGCGGCAATCGCGTCCTTGGGCTGCTTCAACTGATCGTAGGCCGCGCCCAGGGCGGCTTCCATTTTGGGGCTGCGGTCGTTCACCGGAACGGCTTCAATGATCTTGGCGGCATGGGCAAGGTCGCCGCTCTCGGCGTAGAGCCGCGCCAGGTTCAGAACCACCTCTTCCGAGTCGGGCTCAATGGCCTGGGCGGTTTTGAACTGGTCTTCAGCCTTTTTGGGCTCGTGCTTCACCGTGTAAAGCTGGCCCAGCACCATGCGGTCTTCGACGCTCTTCGGCTGCAGCGCCACAATCCTTTCAAACTCGACGATGGCCAAATCCAGAGCATTCCCCGAGGGCGAAGAGGAGGAGACGGCGTTCGATGCGTCGCTCAACTGACGCAGGTAAATGCGCCCCAGCAGGCGGTGGGCATCAATGTCGTTGGGAGAAGTCTTGAGCAGGTTGCGCGCCGTGATTTCGGACTCATGCATGTGCCCGGAGCGGAAGTAGAGATCGGCCAGGCCGTCATTCAACTGCGCGGAGTTGGGGTCGGCGTTGAGCGCGTTCTTGTATTCGTCCACGGCCAGGCGCGCGGCGTCGGTATTGCCGTTTTCGAGCGCCTCATCCTCATAGATATTGGCCAGCGCCAGGTGATAGTAGGCAACGGAGCGGTCAGAGTTGGCGGCCGCGGGCGGCTTGGCCGGCGTTGCGGGCGCAGCAAGAGCCGGCGCAGCTGTGCCCGGAACGGCCTTCGCCGGCGTTGATTGCGCGCACAGCGGGGCTACCGGAAGAAGAACCATGGTCGCTGCGGCAAACGACAGCCAAGGGTGCAGAAAAGTAGGTTTTATGATCATCATCCTGGGGTCCAAGCCTCTCGAACTGGCCGAATGGGAGTTGCCCGTAAAGACAGCCGAAAGGTGGTGCAGGCAGCCGGTGGGAGCAACTCTGCCTACTGTAGAGACGATTTTACCTGCCATTTGTCGCAAAAGTACGCCCGAATGCGGATTTTCTCTCCGGGGCTTGTTACCTGAATCCGAATGGGCGACCTTTCCCAGGTTCCAAGGACCTGCCCAAATACCGAGTTGAAGGAGGGCCGGTTGAGGTTTTGCGGCTTCCCACCCATTCGCAAAAGACGCGAATGGATGGGACACGGAGCGTTTGTAACTGTTTGGAAGTGGGCAAATCCCAGTTCTTGGACAGGGTCTAAGGGGCGGGCTCAATGCCGGAAGTGGCGAATCCCGGTAAAGACCATGGCCACACCCAGCCGGTCCGCCGCGTCGATCACGTCCTGGTCCTTTACCGAACCGCCCGGCTGAATCACTGCCGTCGCTCCCGCCGCGGCAACCGTCTCAAGGCCGTCGGGGAAGGGGAAGAACGCGTCGGAGGCCGCAACACAGCCGGCGAGCGGCAGCACAGCCTTCATGGCTCCGAAGCGGGCGGCATCTACGCGGCTCATCTGACCCGCGCCCACACCCAGCGTTTGCCCATCGCGCGCATAGACAATGGCGTTCGATTTGACGTGCTTGGCAATTCGCCACGCAAACAGCAGGCTGCGCAACTCCTCCGCCGTGGGCGGACGCCAGGTGGCGACCTTCAGCTCCGACTCCGTCACGCGCCCGGTGTCTGCGTCCTGCAAGAGCATGCCGCCCGACACCTGCTTGACCACGGGGCGCACCGGAGCCGGATGAATCTGAACCAGCCGCAGGTTCCTCTTGGTGGCGAAGCGCTCCCGCGCCTCCGCCGTGAAGGACGGAGCGGCAATGGCCTCCACAAACAGCTTGGCAATCTCCGCCGCGGCCTCCCCGTCCACTTCGCGGTTGATGCCGATCACGCCCCCGAATGCCGAGACGGGATCGGCCGCGAGCGCCTTCTGGTACGCCTCAAGGACCGTCGCGCCGGTGGCCGCGCCGCAGGGATTCGTATGTTTCACGATAATCACGGCCGGCTGCTCAAACTCCTGAGCTAGCTCCCAGCAAGCATCCAGATCAACCAGGTTATTGAAGCTCAGCTCCTTGCCTTGGAACTGCGTTGCGCCCGCTACGCCAAGCCCGGAGCCGTCGGCATAGAGCGCTGCCCGCTGGTGCGGATTCTCGCCGTAGCGCAGCGACTGTGCCAGTGGAAGGTTGATGCGCAGCGTCGATGGCAGTGCAGCGGTATCCGGCGCGGCTGTCCGCTCCGGCTCCGGCGCATGGGCGATCCGGTCCAGCGTGTTGGCAATCGCCGTGTCGTAGGCAGCGGTGGTTGCGAAGGCCAGTTTGGCCAGCCGCCACCGGGTGGCGCGCGTCAACCCGCCGGAATTTGTGCTCAGCTCTTCCGTCAGGGCCGGATAGTCCGCAACCCGTGTAACAATCGCCACGTCTTCAAAGTTCTTTGCCGCCGAGCGCACCATGGACGGGCCGCCAATGTCAATGTTTTCGATCAGGTGTCCAAACGCCACGCCCGGTTGAGCAGCAGTTTTCTCAAACGCGTAAAGGTTCACAACCACCATGTCGATGGACTCGATTCCATGGGCGGCCACGGCGGCTTCATGCTCGGCATTGCCACGGATATAGAGCAGTCCGCCGTGCACCCGGGGATGCAGCGTCTTCACACGGCCGTCCAGCATCTCAGGAAAGCCGGTCAGGTCGCTAATGTCCTTGACGGCAAGGCCAGCCTCGCGCAGGGCGCGGGCCGTGCCGCCGGTGGAGACTAGTTCCACGCCAAATGCGGCCAGAGCTTGCGCAAACTCCACCAGCCCGGTCTTGTCTGTAACGCTTAATAAGGCTCTGTGAATGGTTTTCGACGAAGCCGCAGATTGGTTCACGATGGCACTCCTTATAAAGGCTGAAAAACTAAGCGTTTCGCAATGAGATCTGGCGTCACCTGAGGCCAAACTTTAGACTACATCGAAGTTCCGGGCCGAATCGGCGCCGGGGCAGGGAATCCACGTAGCCGCCACCCGCCGTGGAGACGGGCTGGCTGGAAAATTGAATAAGCAGGGAATGAGATTGCGGCCTGCTTTCGAACCGCGCCCTACGGGGCTGTGGAGTTCAGTTGGCACGCTTCCCCAGGATTGCATCCGCTGCGGCGGACTCCATGCTGGGCTATTCTCGACATCTCCCTTGCGGGAGGGATCTGGAGTTTCTCTGTTCTTGTCAGTTCCACTTGATGACGCGGAGCAGGTTGGAGTAGTCGTCGGTCCAGACTTTGGTTCCAGGGGGGACGCGCATGTCGACCCAGTGCGGGTCGGTGGCGAGCGGACCGAGATCGGCGCGGCGGCGCGCCATCACCAGCCAATGGGAGGCAAGCTTTCCGGCATCGAGTTGATCCTGGGGCACACCGTGGTCGTCGGATGAGACACAGACGAGGCCGGCGTCGTTGGCGAGCGAGCCCAATGTGGGCGCGATGTCGAGGTAGAGGTTGGTGATGTGGAAGGCGAGCATGCCTCCGGGAGCGAGCTTGCGCAGGTAGAGGGCAAGCGCCTCGCGCGTGACCAGATGCATGGGAATCATGTCGCCGCTGAAGGCGTCGATGACGATGAGGTCGTAGCCGGCGGCGGGGGCGCTGCGCAGCTTGAGGCGCGCGTCGCCGAGGACAATCTTCGCCTGCGGGGCACATTGCTGGAGGAAGGTGAAGTAACGGGTGTCGAGCGCCATTTGCTCGACCAGCGGATCGATCTCGTAATAGGTGAGCGACTCGCCGGGTTGCAGATAGCAGGCCATTGCGCCTGCTCCCAGGCCAACGACGGCCCAGTTTGCGTGGCGAGAGCCGTCCAGTTGCGCGGGGAGAGTCTTGGACTGCATGGCGCGAAGGATGCTGCCGGCGGGGCCGGTTTTGGTGTAATAGGCCAGCGGCTCACGGGTGCGGGCGGCGTCAAGGCTCTGCGAGCCGTGGAGCGTTCCGCCATGGAGGAGATAACGAAGCTTGCCGTTGGGGCTGTCGGTAACGCGGATGACGCCGAAGAAATTGCGGTCGGCATGAAGAATCGCACCGATGTTGGGGTGGTACAGCGAGCTTGCGGCGAGCAATGCGACCAGGCCGGCGGCAAAGCGCAACGGCCGTTTGCCGAAGCTCATGCACCAAAGCATGGAGTAGCCGAAGATGAGAATGATCAGCGAGCTGCCCAGCTCTATGCCCACTCGGGCCAGGCCGGTCAAGATGCCGGCCATCACCAGGAACAAGGCGATGGGAAGCAGCCAGTCATTTCGCTTGACGCGTGCGGCCTTCTCCGGTGGCGGGGGGACCTGGTCGATGGGCGGGCGCAGCACGGCGGCGAGCACCAGCACCAGCGGAAACTCAATCACGGTGGAGAAGAGGACCGGAGCGATGAGCGCGTTGAAGATGCCGCCAAGTACGCCGCCAAATGAGATCCACAAATAGAATTCCGTGAGGCGCGTGATTTTGGGCCGGCTGCGGGCGAGCTCGCCGTGGCAGACCAGCGCTATGGCAAACAGCGCGGCCAGATAGAGGGCGATCAAAGCCAGCAGAGGCAGTTTGGTTTTGCAGAGCGTGGGGACGAGCGCGATGAGGATGAGAAAGGGCAGGCGGCGAATGAGCCACTCATGCGAAATGAGCGGGCGCTTGGCAAATACCAGCACAAAGCTCAATAGATAGAAGGCCAGGGGCAGTACCCAGAAGAGCGGGATGGCGGGAACGTCGGTGGTGAGCGCCGTGGTGACGCCCATCATCAGGCTGGAGGGCACGAAGGCCAGGGCGATCCAGCGCAAGCGCTGGAGCCAGAGGTCGCGGGGAGCGGTCTGGTCAAGTTCGGTCCCGATTTGTTCGGTCGCGCTTGACTCATCGGGCGCGGTAAATTGCGCGTTGGCGGTTTCGGGGCGATTGCGCCATACCAGTGCGCCGCAGGCTACGGTCAGGGCGAGAAACAGTGCGTAGCCATAAGTCCAGAAGGTGCTCTGCAGGCTCAGGCGCAGGTTGGGTTCCAGAAGGAGTGGATAGCCGAGCAATCCAACCAGGCTGCCGGCGTTGCTGGCGGCATAGAGAAAGTAGGGGTCGTGGGCCGACTTGTGTCCAGAATGGGAAAACCATCGCTGCAGCATCGGCGTGGATGCGGAGAGGAGAAAGAAGGGAAGGCCCACAGCGACAGAGAGCATGGCGAGCACCCACAACACCGGGCTGCTGTCGGAGGGTGGTTCCCAGCCGGCGGGAATGTGCAGCGGCAGGACCGCGAGCGGCGTGAGCGCCAGCGAAACATGGAGGATGATCTGGGTACGGGGGCGAAGCCACTTAGTCACGGCGTAAGCGTAGAGGTAGCCCACGAGAAGCATCGACTGAAAGAAGACCAGGCAGGTGTTCCACACCGCGGGCGTGCCGCCGAGCATGGGCAGCGCCATCTTGGCCATCATGGGCTCGACCAGGAACAGCAGGGCGGCGCTGATGAACATGGAAACGGTGAAGACGACGAGCAGGATCGAACTTCCTGAGCCCGTGTGCCGAGGCTCTGACGGGGGTTGCGCGCGCGACGGTTCAATCGTCAAGGGCGGCGGTTCAGGAATCTCGGTAGCGTACATGCGTGAACTTTATAGGGCCGATGGATCGCAGTTCAATCCCACTTTAGACATGAGGAGGCTACGCCGAAAGTAGCCGCCTGAAATGGATCAGAGTGCGGGTAATTAAACGGAATAAAAGGAAGCTCTGAATGAACGCTTGGCATTCTCTCAGGGGCTAAAGAGGTTGCGGAAAAGGACAGGACGAGCTCGAATACGCGAGAAGCGTCCTGCAGGGGCTAAGAACCTATCCGGATATGGGTGGCGCCGACCTCCAGGTCGGCTGTCGTGTGGGCATGCGGCCCACACACGGGCTCTGGCGGCGTGGACGCCGCCAGTACAGCCGGCCTGGAGACCGGCGCTACTCGAATGCGCAATTCACGGAATAGGGGCTAAAGCCCGGCGCAGATTATGCGGCATTTGCGGCACGGCTGAAGCCGTGCCCTTTCAAGACTGCGAATTCATGAGAGGTTCCCTAGACGCCGAGTTCGTGGCGGATGGCGTCGGCGATGGCGGTGGCGTGGTGGTGCATGGCGGCTTCGGATTCTGCCTCAATCATCACGCGGGCCAGGGCTTCGGTGCCGCTGTAGCGAATCACGACGCGGCCCGAGTCCTTGAGGTCTGCTTCGGCGGCGCGGATGGTGGCGGCGACGGCGGGGATGGATTCGAGGGGGCGCTTTTCGCGGACTTTGACGTTGACGATGACCTGGGGGAAGACCTTCAGGTCGGCGGTGAGCTCGTCGATCGATTTGCCGGTGCGGACGATCAGATCGAGCACCACGAGAGCGGTCAGCAGGCCGTCGCCGGTGGTGGCGAGATGCGGCATGAGGATGTGGCCGGACTGCTCCCCGCCCAGGGCGGCGTTGTGCTTGAGCATCTGCTCGAGCACGTAGCGGTCGCCAACGGGCGCACGGAGCATGCGAATGCCGGAGCGCTTGAGGGCGGCTTCAAGGCCCATGTTGGACATGGTGGTGGCGACGACCAGGTCGCCGGTGAGGATGCCGCGGGCCTTCATGTCGCGCGCGGCGGCCAGCAGAATGGCATCGCCGTTGATGACGTTGTTATGAGCGCCGGCCAGCATGCAGCGGTCGGCATCGCCGTCGAAGGTGAGGCCGAGGGGTGCGCCGCGCTTCTGCACTTCCGCGGCGACGAAAGCGGGATGAAGCGCGCCGCAGCCCAAGTTGATGTTGCGGCCATCGGGCGTGGTGTTGAGCAGGGCGAAGTGCGCCGATTTGCCGGCGTCGAGGCGGCGAAAGAGTTCCGGAGCAATGGCGGCTGCCGCGCCGTTGGCGCAATCGACAACCATGCTCATGCCACGCAGGTCGAGGCCGGGAACACAGTCGATGAGGAACTGAATGTAATCGGCCTGGTAGCCGGCATTGTCTTCGACGGGCGGCAGAGTGGCCGGGTCGGGAACGTGGTTTTTGGCAGCGTGAAGCAGGATTTCTTCTTCCATGGCCAGCTCCAGCGCGTCGGGCAGCTTGAAGCCGTCTGCGCCGAAGAGCTTGATGCCGTTGTCGCGCCAGGGATTGTGCGAGGCGGAGATGACCACTCCTGCGTTGAATCCATGGGTGTGGGCGAGGAAGGCGATGGCGGGCGTGGGGACGATTCCGGCGGACTCGACCGTAGCTCCCGCGGCGCGCAGGCCGGCGGCGAGGGTGGCGGCGATCCACGGGCTCGATTCGCGGGGGTCGCGGCCGAGGATGACTTTGGGCTCGTGCGTCTGGCGCTTCAGCGTGTGGGCCAGGGCCAGGCCGACGGCGTAGATGGTGACGGGATCGAGAGGGGATTCGCCGGCGACGGCGCGAATGCCGTCTGTGCCGAAGAGCTGGCGGGTTGCAGTTGCGGTCATAGTCTCAATTCTTGAAAAGATCAAAGAATTCGCCCCAACTTTCTGCATCGCACACGGATGGGGGCTCTTTTCAAAGCATACCTTAAAGACACATTGCCGCCGATTTTGTTGCGCGGCTGCGGGGTGTGCATCCAGGTTCGGAAAGAATGGGGCGCGGGTTACTTTTGCCGGGGCTTTCCGGCTGCAGAGGTGGTTTTTACGTGGCTGGTAAAGGTGCCGTCGGCCAGGCGCGTGACGAGCGCGTTGCCGGGCGCGATCTGCGCGATGGAACGGACCAGGCCGCCTTGTGCATCGAGGACCAGCGCGTAACCGCGTTCGAGCACGGCGAGGGGCGAAAGGGAATGCAGGCGGGCGTTGAGCGCGCTAAGAGCCCTGGCATGGGTGTGGAGCAGGTGCTCGACTCCGCGATGGAGGTGGTTGCGGCCAGCCTGGAGGCGCTCGCGGGCCTGCGCAAGCGGCTGGCGCGGGTCGTGGCGAAGCACGGCGGCGCCGAGAGTTGCAACGTGGCCCTGTTGAAGGCGAAGCCGGCTGGTGATTGCATCCTGCGAGCGTCCTGTCAGTTCGTCCAGGCGCTGGGCACGGCGATACAGCAGGGAGGAGATGCGGGTTTCAGCGCGGCTGATGGGCAAGCGCGAGAGGCGCTGGCGCGCCTGTAAAAGCTGGAAGCGGACGGCGCGGTCGAGACGGTGCGACTGTTCGGCCAGGTATTCGGCGATCTTGTGCTGGGCTTCGGTAATCAGCTCCGCGGCTGCTGAAGGGGTGGGAGCGCGGAGGTCGGCGACGAAATCGGCGATGGTGAAGTCGGTTTCATGCCCTACCGCGGAAACGACGGGAAGGCGGCTCGATGCAATCGCCCGGGCCACGCGCTCGGAGTTGAAGGCGGCCAGGTCTTCCAGCGACCCTCCGCCGCGAGCCAGGACGATCAGGTCAACCAGGCCGGAATTATTGAGAAGCGCAATGGCCGATTCGATCTCTGCCGGGGCCTGGTCGCCTTGTACGCTCACCGGAACGAGCAGGACGTTGAGGCCGGAGTGGCGGCGGGCGACGATCGAGAGGAAGTCGCGAATCACGGCGCCGGTGGGCGAGGTGACAATGCCCACCGTGCGCGGAAATGCGGGTAACGGCTGCTTGCGTTCGGCGTCGAACAGGCCCTCGGCCTTGAGGCGCTGTTTGAGCTGCTCGAAGGCCAGTTGCAGGGAACCGGCGCCGACGGGCTCCATGGTCTCGGCTACCAGTTGCATCTGGCCGCGCTGCTCGTAGACGCTGACCCGGCCGCGCACCAGGATGTGAAGGCCGTCCTCGGGGCGGAAGCGCAGCAGCGTGGCCTGGCGGCGGAACAGGACAATGGGCAACTGCGCGCCGGCGTCTTTCAGCGTGAAGTAAAGGTGGCCGGAGGGAGCAGGACGGAAGTTGGAGATTTCACCTTCGACCCAGACGTCGCCGTATTGCCGCTCAATGAACTCGCGGACCTGGCTGACGAGTTCGCTAACCGGCCAGACGCGGCGGGTTTGCGGGGCTTCATCGAAATTGAAGCCGAGCTGCGGGGCGGATCGGTCAGGCTGGGGCATCCTGATTGAAAGTGTAATTTGTCGGCATGGATGTTGGATTTGTTGCTCGAAGACTGGCAGGTCGGGGGTTCGCGGTCTCCCACCCATTCGACTGAAAAGCGTCGAATGGATGGGGCACGGAGTGTGATTTCCCGATCGAAGATTCCTGTCGGCGGTTACTCGGAGCGGAGTGCGTTCACGGGGTTCACGGTGGCGGCGCGGCGGGAGGGCAGATAGCAGGCCAGGCACGCGGTTGCTCCCACGCACGCGGTGATGACGATGTAGGTGAGCGGGTCAGCGGGGCTTACGTTGAACAGGATGGACGACATCAGGCGCATGGTGACGAAGGCGACGACCAGGCCGCAGGCCGCACCGATGGCGGTCAGACCCAATCCCTGGCGGACGAACAGGCCGGTCAGTGCGTTGCGCTGCGCGCCCAGGGCCATGCGAATGCCGATCTCGCGGGTGCGCTGCGAGACGGTGTAGGCGATAACGCCGTAGATGCCGACGATGCCGAGGAGGAGCGCCATTGCGCCGGCTACCGAAAGCAGGACCAGCGTAAACGACGTGCGCGCCATGGATTTTGTGTAGAGCTCGCCGACGGTTTGCGGGTCGGCCAGGGGCACGCTGGAGTTGATGGACCAAACCTGCTCCTGCACCTCTTTCATGAAGGTTTGCGAACCGGCGCGCGGGCTGCGGATGACGAACGCGACGCCGCGCTGCACACGGACCTTCTGGCCTTCGAAGGGTTCCATCAGGGCGGGCCAATAGACGGCCGAGGACACCGGTTTGTCGGCGCCGTCGTCGTGAATGTCCTGGGCGACTCCGACGATTTCGCGCCAGGGGTCGGTGGTAGCGACGCGTATCATTTTGCCGAGCGCGCCTTGGGCGCTGCCCCAGTATTCGCGGGAAAAGCTCTCCGAGACGATGACGACAGGCCGCTTGTCGTAAAGATCGGTCCAGGTTGTATCGCGGCCGGCGACAAGACGGGTTCCGATGGTCGCGAAGAATCCGGGCGCGATGAACTTGAATCGCCGAATGGGCGGCAGCTGGCCTTCGGCGTAGTTGTGGTCCTGCGCGAAGACCGGATCGAATGAGTCGAACCCGTCCAGGGGGATCGCCGAAGAGAAGCTTACCGAGCGCACTCCCGGAACAGCCGCGATCTTGTTGAGGATGTCCTGTTCCATGTGGGTGATTCGCTCAGGTTGGGAGTCGGG
>Ga0302326_10011958_pt1 | contig 18594 bp, 13 predicted proteins | sample Palsa_T0_3_FD_202264 | JGI IMG/M metagenome (GOLD analysis project Ga0302326, IMG submission 202264) | Peat permafrost microbial communities from Stordalen Mire near Abisko, Sweden - Palsa_T0_3 | ecosystem: Environmental > Terrestrial > Soil > Palsa > Peat permafrost | place: Sweden: Abisko...
CAGAGGGTCACCTGCTGGGGCCAGTGCGCGTGAGCACGGTCCTGCAAAGGCGGGGTACCTCGTGAACAATACGCGAACCGAGCGCGCCGGGACTGCCAGACGCGGTGCATTGCCGCTGACCCGGCCCCGGCTCAGGCAGGCCGGTCAGCGCGCCTGTGACCGCCCAGATTGCCGCCGGGAGGCACCGGCGCGGGCAGTTCTCCGGGCGCCTTCCGGGCACCTTCCCGGCACCTTCCCGGCGTTTCCTAGACGGCTTCGCGCTTCAGCCGACGGCGCTCGCGCTCGGACAAGCCGCCCCAGATGCCGAACCGCTCATCGTGCTCCAGCGCGTATTCCAGGCACTCAGCCCGGACATCGCAGGTGCGGCACACCCTCTTGGCCTCTCTGGTGGAGCCGCCCTTCTCGGGGAAGAACGCCTCCGGATCTGTCTGCGCGCACAGCGCGCGATCCTGCCAGCCGATCTCCTCTGCTTCATCCGCGCCGATAGCCAGCGTGTCGTGCACCAGCGAGACGATGACGTCTGCCACAGCGCACCTCCTGCCCGTCCTGATGACCCCGTCGTCTTGCAACTGCTCCCCGGCACGCAAGAATTACACCATTGAAATTACACCCGCGTGTCTTGCTGTGAGTCAAGAGCAATACGTGATAGTGGTCACCTTGTTACCCCGTGATGACGGGAAAGTCCGTGCGAAAAATCTTGGAATCCGCACCGGGAGCCCCCCTGCACTGACGCCGCTGCCTGCGGCCTGGGAGACTTCGGGCATGCGCATAACCGTGCTCGCGGGCGGCGTCGGCGGGGCGCGCTTCCTGCGCGGCCTCAAGGTCGCCGCGCCGACAGCCGAGATCACGGTCATCGGTAACACCGGCGACGACATCAACCTGTTCGGCCTGCATGTCAGCCCGGACCTGGACACGATCATGTACACCCTCGGCGGCGGAATCAGCGAGGAGCAGGGCTGGGGCCGAGCGCAGGAGAGCTTCACGGTCTTGCCCGAGCTTGCCGCCTACGGCGCCGGACCCGACTGGTTCAGTCTCGGCGATCGCGATCTCGCCACCCATATCGCCAGGACAAGCATGCTTAACGAGCACCTGCCGCTCTCTGCCGTCACCAGGGCACTGTGCCAGCGGTGGCAGCCAGGGGTCAGGCTGCTGCCGATGTCGGACGACAGGGTCGAGACGCACGTCGTCATCTCCGAGGACGGGCACCTCAGGACCGTGCACTTCCAGGAATGGTGGGTCCGCCTGCACGCAGCCGTGCCCGCCCGGCAGATCATCGCGACCGGGGCGGAGCAGGCCCGGCCCGCGCCCGGGGTGCTGGAGGCCATCGCCGCCGCCGACGTCGTCCTGCTGCCGCCGTCCAATCCCGTCGTCAGCATCGGCGTCATCCTGGCGATCCGGGCGATCGCGGCAGCCGTCCAGGCCAAGACCGTGGTCGGGATCTCGCCGATCATCGGCGGGGCCCCCGTCCGCGGCATGGCCGACGCGTGCCTGGCGGCGATCGGGGTGCAGACCAGCGCGGCCGCGGTCGCGGCACACTACGGTGCGCAGCTGCTCGATGGCTGGCTGGTCGACGAGCGGGACAAGGATTGCGTGGATGCGCCGGAGCTGGCCGGGATCGCCGTGCGGGCCGTGCCGCTCTACATGACCGACGTGGCGGCGTCGGCCGACATCGCCCGCGCTGCGCTCGCGCTGGCCGGGGAGCTGAGCCGGTGACCGAGCTGGCCGTTATCCCGGTGACCGGGCTGCCGGAGATCACCGCGGGCGACGACCTGGCGGAGCTGATCGCAGCCGCCGCGCCCGGCCTTGCCGACGGCGATGTCATCGTCGTCACCTCGAAAATCGTCAGCAAGGCCGAGGGCCGGGTCATCCGCGCCGACCGGGAAGATGCGATCGACGCCGAGGCGGTCCGGCTCGTGGCCCGGCGGGGCGCGACCAGGATCGTGCAGACCAGGCACGGCCTGGTCCTGGCCGCAGCCGGGGTCGACAGCTCTAACACCGCGCCCGGCACCGTGGTGCTGCTGCCGCAGGACCCGGACTCCTCGGCCCGGCGGCTGCGCAAGGCGCTGGCGGAGCTGCGGGGCATCCGGGTGGGAGTAATCATCACCGACACCATGGGCCGGCCCTGGCGGATGGGACAGACCGACGCTGCCATCGGGGCTGCGGGCGTCGCGCCGCTGCGCGATCACCGCGGCGAGGCCGACACGTTCGGCCAGCTGCTGGAGGTCACCGTCGCCGCGGTCGCCGACGAGATCGCGGCGGCGGCCGATCTGGTCAAGGGAAAGACCCGGCAGGTGCCCGTCGCGATCGTGCGCGGCCTGGCCGAGCTGGTGCTCGACGGCGACGGCCCGGGCGCGGCCGCGCTGATCAGGCCTGTCGCCGAGGACATGTTCCGGCTCGGCGCCGCTGACGTGCTGGCCGAGCGCCGCACCGTCCGGGAGTTCACCGGCGAGCCCGTGGACACCGACGCGGTCCGGCGGGCCGTCGCGGCGGCGCTCACCGCTCCGGCCCCGCATCACAGCGAGCCGTGGCGGTTCGCGGTCGTGGAGTCGGCCGCGGCCAGGACCGCCCTGCTGGACGACATGCTCGCGGCCTGGGCCGCGGACCTGCGCGGTGACGGGTTCACCCCCGAGCAGGTAGCCCGCCGGGTCCGCCGCGGCGAGCCACTGCGGCGCGCGCCGCTGATCATCGTGCCGTGCCTGCTGGCCGACGCCGCGCACGGCTATCGCGACCAGCGGCGCAGCGCGGCCGAGCGGGCGATGTTCGTCGTCGCGATGGGGGCTGCCGTGCAGAACCTGCTGGTCGCCCTGGCGGTGGAGGGGCTCGGGTCCTGCTGGGTGTCCAGCACCCTGTTCTGCCAGCAGGTGGCCGCCGCCTCGTTGCAGCTGCCGCCCGGCTGGGAGCCCATGGGCGCCGTCGGCGTCGGGCACCCCGCTGCGGCCCCGCCGCCGCGGCCGCAGCGGGATCCCGAGCACTTCATCACCGTCCGCTAGAGCCAAAGGATCGCTAGAGACCCAGCCGCCGGGAGAGGTCCGAGGCGAGGATCCCGGCCGGGTCGACCTCTGCCCGCAGCTTGCGGAAGTCATCCAGCCGCGGGTACATCCGGGCCAGCATCCCGGGGCTGACGCGGGAGTCCTTGGCCAGGTAGACCCGCCCGCCCGCCTGTGCCACCCGCTCGTCGAGCCAGTCCAGCAGGCGCGCCAGGCCGGGGGTGCGGGCCGGGAAGTCCAGCGCGAGCGTCCAGCCCGGTATCGGGAAGGACAGGAACCCCGCATCGGCCGGGCCGAAGCGCTTGAGCACCGTCACGAACGACGGGGCGCGCATCCGGCTGATCCGCTCCAGCGAGCGTCGCACCGTCTCCTCCTGGCCGAAGGGCACGACGCACTGGTACTGCCGGAACCCGGCCGGGCCGTAAGCCCGGTTCCAGTTCCTGATGCCATCCAGCGGGTGGAAGAAGGCCCCGATGGTCTGGATCTCCCCCTCCCGGCGCCGCGGCGCCCGGCGGTAGTACGCCTCGTTCGCCAGCGCGACGGTGTACCGGTTCAGCAGCCCGGGCGGGAAGACCGGCGGGGCGGAGAGCCGGGCCGCCGGGCGGAAGGCGAACGGGTCCTGCCGGTCCCTGGGCGCCAGGTCGCTCAGCGCCGCGAAGTCGCCGCTGGTGATGACCGAGCGGCCGAGGGCCGCGCCGCTGGCCAGGCAGTCCGTCCAGGCCACTGTGTAGCCGTAGCGGTCGTCGGTGTCGCTCAGGTAGGCCATGGTCTCCTCGACATCGCCGGTGCGCACGGTATCCACCCGCACCCGCGAGGTCGCGACCGGCGTCAGCTGGACGGCGGCCCGCAGGATGATGCCGGTCAGGCCCATCCCGCCGGCTGTCGCCCAGAACAGATCCGGGTCGGACTCGGGCGTTACCCGGCACTGGCGGCCGCCGGGCAGCAGCAGGTCCAGCCACGGCACGTGCCGGGCGAAGCTGCCGGCCCGGTGGTGGTTCTTGCCGTGCACGTCCGCGGCGATCGCGCCGCCGACGGTCACCTGCCGGGTGCCCGGCGACACCGGCACGAACCAGCCGGCCGGCAGCGCCGCGACCATCAGCTGCTCCAGGCTGACCCCGGTCTCGCAGCTGACCAGGCCCGTTCCCGAGTCGAATGCGGTGATCCGGTTCATCCTGGCCGTGCTGATGACCAGGCCGCCGTCGTTCTGCGCTGCGTTGTTGTAGCTGCGGCCGAGCCCGCGCGCGATCATCCCGCGCGGCGGCGGGTCCGCCAGCAGCGCGGCGACCTGGTCGGGCCCGGCCGGCTCGGACATCTCAGCGACGGTGGGCGCGATCTGGCCCCAGCCGGTGAGCGTGACCCGGCGGCGGGCCGGCCCGGCGGGCCGGGGCAGTCGCTCTGGCATCCCTTCGTCTCCTGCGGCGGCAGATCAGAGCGTGACTTGCGGGAGGAAGGCCCGTGAGCTGCCCCGGACGGAGGCGCAGACCCCGTCGCTGGCAGTGGCGGCGGCGACCCGTTCTGAATCTGGGTTTTGATAAGTCGTCGTCCGCTGCCGCATCGGCCTGCCGGTGACCTCGACCATCGCGGCAAGCTGGCTGATGGTCTTGTAGGAGCCGTTCTGCGACCCGGCCATCCGGCTGATGGTCTCCTCCATCAGCGTGCCGCCCAGGTCATTGACCCCGCCGGCCAGCACGTCGCGGCACAGATCCTCGCCGAGCTTGACCCAGGAGCACTGGATCGAGCTGATCGCGCCGTGCAGCAGGATCCGCGACAGCGCGTGCACGGCCCGGTTCTCCCGCCGCGTCGGCCCCGGCCGGGCCAGGCCGGCCAGGTAGATCGGCGAGCTGGCGTGCACGAACGGCAGCAGGACGAACTCGGTGAAGCCGCCGGTCCGCTCCTGGATGCCGCGGATTACCCGCAGGTGCCCGACCCAGTGCGCCGGGGTGTCCACGTGCCCGTACATCATCGTCGCCGTGGTCGGGATGCCCAGCTCGTGCGCGGTGGTGATCACCTCGATCCAGGCGGCAGCCGGCAGCTTGCCCTTGGTCAGCACCCAGCGGACCTCGTCGTCGAGGATCTCGGCGGCGGTGCCCGGCAGCGAGTTCAGGCCGGCCTCGCGCGCCCTGATCAGCCACTCCCGGACCGGCAGGCCGGTGCGTGCCGAGCCGTTCATCACCTCCATCGGGGAGAACGCGTGCACGTGCATGTCCGGGCAGCGCCGCTTGACCTCGGCCGCGATCTCGAAGTAGGCGGTCCCGGGCAGGTCAGGGTGGATACCGCCCTGCATGCAGACCTCGGTCGCCCCCGCCTCCCAGGCCTCCGCCGCCCGGTCGCCAACTTGCTCAAGCGACAGCGTGTAGGCGTCGGCATCGGTGCGCCGCTGCGCGAAGGCGCAGAACCGGCAGCCGGTGTAGCAGACGTTGGTGAAGTTGATGTTGCGGTTGACCACGTAGGTGACGTCGTCGCCGTTGACCTCGCGGCGCAGCGAGTCGGCCAGCGCGGCGAGGGCGTCCAGCTCGGCGCCGTCGGCGTCTAGCAGCGCGAGCGCCTGGGCGTCGGTGATCGCGGCGGGGTCGGCCTCGGCCCGGCGCAGCGCCGCCCGGACCTCGGCGCGCAGCCGCTGCGGCGCGGCGGCGCCGGCCCGCCCGAGCCTGGCGGCGGGCTCGATCCGCGCCCCGATCTCGTCCCAGTCGCCGTAGACCTCGGCGAAGTCGTCCCTGCGGTCCTTGGTCCGGCCCGCGGTGTCGATCGTGACGTGCAGGTCGATCCGGCCGCTGGCCTCGCCCCAGCCGCCGTCGGGCTCCTGCCACGGCAGGCCGCGCGGCATGGCGGTCTGGCTGGCCAGCCCGGTGACCGGGTCGGCGAGCGCGGCCACGTGCGCCGCCAGCCGCGGATCCAGCCACGGCTCGCGGATGTAACCGGGGTAGATGGTCAGCCGCTCGCGCAGCTCGAAGCCCGCGCCTGCGGTGCGCTGGGCCAGGTCATCGATCTGCGGCCAGGGCCGCTCCGGGTTGACATGGTCGGGGGTCAGCGGCGAGACCCCGCCCCAGTCGTCGATGCCCGCAGCCAGGATGAGCTGGTACTGATCGCCGATCAGGTTCGGCGGGGCCTGGATCCGCGCGGCGGGGCCGAGGACCAGCCGGGTTACCGCGATGGTGGCAGCCAGGTCGTCGAGCTCGGCGTCAGGGACGGCGCGCATCTTGGTGTCGGGCTTGGCGCGGAAGTTCTGCACGATAACTTCCTGGATGCCGCCGTACTCGCGGGCGACCTGGCGGATCGCGAAGATCGAGTCCGCGCGCTCGGCCCGGGTCTCGCCGATGCCGATCAGGATGCCGGTGGTGAACGGCACGGCACTGCGGCCGGCGTCCGCCAGCACCCGGAGCCTGACCTTCGGGTCCTTGTCGGGACTGCCGAAATGCGGGCCGCCCTTCTCGGTGAAGAGCCTGGCCGCCGTGGTTTCCAGCATCATCCCCATGGACGGCGCGACCGGCTTGAGCCGCTGGAAATCCTGCCAGCTCAGCACGCCGGGATTGAGGTGCGGCAGCAGTCCGGTCTCCTCCAGCACTCCGATTGCCATCGCCCGGACGTAGGACAGGGTGTCGTCGTAGCCGTGCGCGTCGAGCCACTCGCGTGCCTGCGGCCAGCGCGCCTCCGGCCGGTCACCGAGGGTGAAGAGGGCTTCCTTGCAGCCCAGCGCGGCGCCATCGGCGGCGATCTTCAGGACCTCGTCCGGTGACAGGTAGGGGCTGGCGAGGCGGCCGGGCACGGTGACGAACGTGCAGTAGGCGCAGCGATCCCGGCATAGCCGGGTGAGCGGGATGAACACTTTCCTTGAGTAGGTGATGACGCCTGCGCGGCCGGCCGCCGACAGGCCGGCATCCCTGGTTCTGCCCGCGTAGGCCAGTAGCTCGGTGAGCTGCTCGCCGCGGGCGTGCAGCAAGATGGCGGCCTCGGCCTGGTCCAGCGACTTGCCGTCCCTGGCCCGGGCCAGAGCGCGGCGCAGGGCACTGGCGGGCGGGCTGAGCTCGGTGGCCGGCTCGTGGGGGCCGGCTTTCTGATGGGGGCCGGTGGCCGGCTCGTGCAGCCCGGCGGCCGGCTCGTGCGGCTGCTGCGGGCGGGGGCTGGGCGCTTCGACGCTCATTGCCCCACCTTACGGGGCGCGGCCAGCGGCGCGGCTCGGGGCGCGGCCAGCGGCGCGGCTCGGGGCGCGGCCAGTGGCCCGGCTCGCCCCCACGCGGCCCGGTCCGCGCCGCGCACGCGCTAGAACGCGCGGTAGTCGCGTACGGGCATCCTCGGCCCGCGCCGCGGCGGGCGGGCACCGCTCAGCTCCACCAGCCTGCTCGCCCGGTACCTGTGGCCGGGGTACGGCGCGAGCAGCTCCAGCATCCCCGCGTCGTCGACTACCCGCCCGGCGAGCGCCCAGCCGACCGCTCCCGGCAGATGGTAGTCACCGACTGTCACCGCGTCGGCATCGCCGCAGGCGCGCTGCCTGACCTCTGCCGAGGTCCACGGGCCGATGCCCGGCAGGGCGCGCAGCCTGCGGTCCGCCTCGCCGGCTGTCATCGCGACGATCTCCTCCAGCCGCCCGGCCACCCGCGCCGCGCCCGCGATCGTCGCGGCCCGCACCCCCTCCACCCCCGCCCGGTGCCATTCCCAGGACGGCAGGGCAGCCCAGAAGGCCGGCGGCGGGAACACCCGCATCCCTGCCGGAGCCGGGCCGGGCGGTGACTGGCCGAACCTGGTCAGCAGCAGCCGCCAGGCCCGCTGCGCCTCCAGGGTGACCACCTTCTGCTCCAGGATGGCCGGCACGAGTGCCTCGAGCACCCGGCAGGATCTCCCGACCCGCACCCCGCGATAGCGCAGCGCCAGCCGCCTGAGCAGCGGATGGACAGGGGCGAAGCTCTCCGGGTGATCGTCCGCGCCGAGCATGGCCGGGAGGGTCTCCAGCAGCCAGCCCGCACCCGGCCCCCAGGCCGCCGCGGAGACGACAGTGGCCGCGGCGCCTCCCGCGGCTGCGGGCCGGGCAGTGACCCGCAGGGTACCGGGGCCCGCGGGGGTCAGCGACGTCCGCCAGACGGCGCCCGCCGCGTCGATGCGGAAGGCCGGATCCCGCGGGCCCCGCCGATGCACCGCCAGCACCAGCCGGATATCCAGCGGGAACGGGGCATGCCAGTCCCGGGCAAGCGGCGCGGTGGCGGCCGTAAGCGGCGGCGGCGCGGCCACCGTAAGCGACGGCAACGGCGGCAGCGGCGCGGCGACCGTAAGCGACGGCCGTGGCGGCGGCCGCGCGGCGGCCGTAAATGGCGGCGGCGGCGCGGCGGTTCCGCCCGGCAGGGCGGCTGACGGCAGCTGCTCAGGCATCGGTGGAGAAGCGGATCTGGCTCTGGCCCAGGCGCACGCCCGGCCAGAGCCGCAGGCCGCAGCGCAGCTCGTTGCCCGCGGCGATCACGGCATCGGCGCCGATCACGACGCCGTCCAGGACGGCGCCGGGCCCGATCTGGGTGCCGGCCCCCACGACGCTGGCGGTTACGACGGCGCCGGCACCCACCCGCACGTCGTCGAAGAGCACCGCGCCGTCGACGCGGGCACCCGGACCGACTATGCAGCCGGCGCCCAGAACAGTTCCGCCCGACAGCCGGGCCGACGGGTCAGCGCTCGCACCGGGCAGCAGCAGGGCCTGGCCGCACGGCCCGGGCAGCACGGGCGAGGCCAGGCGGCCGAGCACCAGGTCACACGAGCCGCGCACGAAAGCCTCGGGGGTGCCGACGTCGAGCCAGTACGCGGTCTCCAGGTAGCCCATGACCGTCTCGCCCGCGGCGATGAGCGCCGGGAAGGTGTCCCGCTCCACCGAGAGCACCTGACCGGCAGGCATCTGGTCGATGAACCGCCGCCGGAAGACGTAGCAGCCAGCGTTGATCTGGCTCGTCACCGGATCCGGAGTCTTCTCCAGGAACGCGGTCACCCTGCCGTCGGCGTCGGTGGGCACGCAGCCGAACCTCGCCGGGTCGGGAACCTCCACCAGGTGCAGCGTTACTGCCGCGTCGGCCTTCTCGTGCAGCGCCAGCTGGGCGCCGAGGTCGTGGCCGGACAGCACGTCGCCGTTGAGCACCACGACCGGGTCATCGGGCCCGCTGTGCAGGCTGGCGGCGGCATTGCGGATCCCGCCGCCCGTGCCGAGCGGCACCTTCTCCTGGACGTACTCCAGCTTCAGGCCGTACGCGGACCCGTCGCCCAGCACCTCGGCGAACATCTCCGCCCGGTAGGCGGTTGCCAGGATGACCCGGCCGATGCCCGCCGCGGCGGCCCTGGCCAGCTGATGGGCGAGGAACGGCACGCCAGCTGTCGGCAGCAGCGGCTTGGGCGTCCCGATGGTGAGCGGGCGAAGCCGCGTGCCCTCGCCGCCGACCAGCACGATGGCCTCAAGCGGCGTGCCGCCAGCTGACAGTGAATCGCTCGGCATGAGCAGGCAGATTACTCGTGTCCCTGCAGGGCCGCACGCTCGTAGGAGATCATGTGCGCCTCGGCCGAGGCCGCCCAGGAGAACTCCAGTGCCCTGGCGTAGCCTGCCGAGCCCAGCGCCTCCCGGCGGTCCTGATCATCGAGCAGCGCCCGCAGCGCAGCCTGGATGCTCTCGGCGTCCGGCTCGGTGTAGGCGACCGCGTCGCCGCCCACCTCCGGCAGCGAGGTCCGGTGCGTGGTCAGGACCGCAGCACCGCAGGCCATCGCCTCCAGCGCGGGCAGCCCGAAGCCCTCCCCGGTGCTCGGGAATGCCACCACGAGCGCTCCGCCGAAGAAGCCGGGCAGGTCGGTGAAGTGCAGGTAGCCGGGGCGCACCAGGCGCAGGTGCGCGGGCACGGCCGCCACGGCCTCGTCCACTTCGTCGCTCCAGCCGCTGCCGCCGGCCAGCACGAGGGCCGGCGGCTCACTCAGATCGGCGACCGCGGCGGCCCAGCCGGCGATCAGCGCGGGGACGTTCTTGCGCGGCTCGAGCGTGCCGAGGTAGGCGATGTAGGGCTTGCCGTGCAGGCCGAGCCGGAGCGTGATCCGCCGTACCTGATCCTCGTCCGGCCAGTGAAACAGCCCGTGATCGACGCCGTGGTAGGCCACGTCGATCCTGGTCGGATCGGCGCCCAGGACGCGGACCAGCTCGTCCCTCGTCGCCTTCGACGGCACGATCAGCCGGGTGGCCCGGCGGACGGTGGTGCGGATCGCCGCCTTGTAGAAGGTCGCGGTGACCGGGCTGTGCGCATCGGGCGCGGTGAAGAACGTGAGGTCGTGAATGGTCACCACCGTGGGCCTGCCGGGACGCAGCGGCATCGAGTAGTGCGGCGCGTGGATGACATCGGCATTGACCTGCTGTGCGACGACCGGCAGGCCGCTCTGCTCCCAGGCGAGCCTGGCCGGGCGGTGCGCGATGGCCGGCGGCCCGGCGACCACAACCGCGCCCGGCACCAGCTGTCCGTAGCGTTCCTCGTCGGCGCGCTGGCAGGCCACGGCGAGGTCAGCCCCGGCAGCGCCGAGCGCGCTCACCAGGCCATCTACATAGCGGCCGAGCGCACCGCGGTCAGCGGGCACGCCGGTCGCGTCAACGAGCACTCGAAGCGACACGACCGGTCTGGCTCCTTTCGCATGGGCCACGCGGGGCAGGCGGATAGGGCGGAGGTCAGCTTGGGTTTTGGCGTCCCGTCAGAATCGAGGGTACGCCCTCGGGGTCTGCGGCGTGGACCGGCAGACCGCCCCGGACAGAGCGCTCCGAACTGACATTCCGGCCCCTCACGGTGACGGCGTGGGGGAGGGCGTGGCCGACGCTGCGGGGCTGGGCGATGCCGTCGAGCCCGCGGCCGCCGCCCGCGCTTCGGCCAGGGCCACCTGCTCCTGCTTCAGCAGCCTGCCGTAGGCGGCGTAGTCGCCCCGGTTCAGCGCTGCCTGCGCCTCGGCGTAGAGACGCTGCGCCTGCTCGATGTACTTCAGCGCGGTGGTGTTGGGCTTGCTGCCCGAACCCGGCTTGGTCGGCTTGGTTGGCTTGGTCGGCTTGGTCGGAGAGGTCGGCGCCGAGGTGCCGAAGGCCTGCGCCAGCGCCCCCTGCAGGGTCGGCGCGTAGCCCACCTGGCCGTTGTAGTCGACAAACACCCGCTTGAGCAGTGGATAGGACCCGGCTGTGCTGGCCGCCGAGGAGGACACATATACCGGCTCGGTGTAGAGCAGGTCACCGCCCAGCGGCAGGGTGATCAGGTTCCCCAGGGTCACCCTGGACCCGCCCTTGCGCAGCTGGGTCAGCTCGATGGAGGCAGGCGGATCGGACTCGAAGGCGTTGTAGGCCTGCTGCGGCCCCAGGATGCTGGCGTCCTGCGGCAGCTCCATCAGCTCGATCTGGCCGTAATCGGGGCTGCCGGGGTTGCTGTTCACCTGCATGTAGGCGGCCATGTTCGACCTGCCGCGCTGGGTGAACGAGGTGACCAGGGAGAACTCCGGCGAGCTGGCGCCCGGCATGGTCATGGTCAGGTAATACGGCGGCTGGCTCAGGCCGGCCTGGGCGGCGCGGGTCGGGTCGATCGGCACCGCCCAGAAGTTCTGCGCGTCGAAGAACGCTGCCGCCTGCTGCACGTGGAACTGGGTCAGGATCTGCCGCTGCAGCTCGAACAGGACTTGCGGGTAGCGCAGATGCGCCATGAGCGCCGCGGGGATCGCGCTGGTCGGCTTGATCACGCCGGGGAACGCCTTCATCCAGGTGTCGAGCACCGGGTCGTTGCTCCCCCACTGGTAGAGCGTCACCGCCCCGGTGTAGGCGTTCACGACCGCCTTGACGGAGTTGCGGATGTAATTGACCTGGCCGTTGCCGCCGACCGCGGAGCCGCCGGGGAAGTAGGTGTCGGCAGTGGCCTGCGCCAGCCCGAGCCGCTCGGAGTACGGGTAGTTGTCCGAGGTGGTGTACCCGTCCACCACCCAGTCGACCTGGCCGTTGGCGATCACCGGGTACGGGTCACCGTCGAGGGTGAGGAACGGCGCGACCTTCGCCACCCGTGACAACGGGTCCCGGACGAACATGATCTTGGAATGGCTGTCGATGGCACCCGAGAGCAGGATGTTGAGCTGACGGAACTTCACCGTGAACAGAAGCCGGTTCAGCAGCGAGCCGATCGCGACCCCGCCGCCGCCGTGGTAGATGTTGTTCTGCTGGCCCCCGGTGCTCTGGTTGGGGTAGTCGAGTTCTTTCTGCCGCCCGCCCACGATCACGTAGTTCGTTTCCTGCTCGCCGAAGTAGATGCGCGACTGGAAATTGCCGAGCTCGCCCGTCGGGGTAATGTCGCTCTCGGTGAAGGACGGGTTGCCGTCGGACTGAGTCGCGCCCGCGGCCGCGGCCACGAAGCCGAAGCCGTGCGTGTACACCAGGTGGGTGTTGACCCAGTTGGTCTGGCCGGCTGGCGGGCCGGACATGTCCCTGACGCCCACCACCATGTCCTGCGGCACCGAGCTGCCCGGCACCTGGTACCGGTCCATGTCCAGCACGGTGTCGAACCGGTAGTAGCTCTTGACCTGCTGGAGCTGCTGGAAGGTCTGCGACACCACGCCGGGATCGAGCAGCCGGACGTCGGGCAGCTTGGCTGCCTGCTGCGCCACCTGCTTGATCGGCTCGTCCGGATTCGCCGCGTAATTGATCACCTTGACGCCGGAGACACCGTAGGCGGCCCGGGTGCTGGTGATCTCGCGGGCGATGTACTTGGTCTCCTTGGCCTGCTCGTTCGGCTTCACCACGAACTGCTGGATGATCGCCGGGTATACCCCGCCGATGATCACCGCCGACAGGACGAGCAGCCCGAAACCGATGGCCGGCAGCATGGTGCTGCGCCGCAGCGCGCCGGCCAGGAACAGCGCGGCGCAGATCAGCGCGATCACGGCCAGCACCGTCTTGGCCGGCAGTACCGCGTGCACGTCGGTGTACGAGGCGCCAGTGGTCACCACCCCGCGCTGGGAGAAGTCGATGCCGTACCTGTCGACCCAGTACGCCAGCGCCTTGAAAAGCACGAAGATGCCCGCCAGGACAAACAGCTGGGCGCGCGCCCCCGACGTCGCGCGGTCCCCTCTGCGCTGCGGGCGCAGCCCCCCGTACAGGTAGTGCACGGCGGCCGCCAGCAGCAGCGACAGCAGCACCGCCGCGAACAGGTAGGACAGTGCCATGCGCAGGAACGGGTAGACGAATACGAAGAACGAGATGTCGAGGTGGAATTGAGGATCTTTAATTCCAAACGAGGTCCGGTTGACGAACAACAGCCAGGTACGCCAGCCGCCAGCCGCGCTCAGTCCTGAGATCAATCCGATAAGGCCGAGCAGCGTCCCGAGTACGAGCCGCCGGTGCGGGTCAATGACCAGCCGGTATGCTTCCAGCCCCTGCTGGTCGGGTGCGGCGGGGCGGATAGTCGGCCGCAGCCGGTAGGCCAGCCAGCCGTTCACGCCTACCACCAGGGTCATGAACAGCGCGGCAACGATGAAGAGCGCCCATTTTGTGCCATAGGTTGTGCCGAAGACGCGGCTGAACCCGATCGCGTGGAACCACAGGAAGTCCGTCCACACCCCGGCGATGACGGCCAGCAGGATGATCACGGCGATGATGATGCCGACCGCCGGGATGAGGTACCGGGGCCAGCGCGGCAGCACGATCGGCCGGCCAGCGGCCGGACGCGGATTGCCGGGAGTTCGGAAGGCCACGCCCTCCCCCTTCACTGAACTTCAGGTGCGCGCCCGGACCGGGGCTGCGCAGCGGCACAGAGCCACCGGATCGCGCGAGCGTGCACGTCCCAGTGGCAACTTACCGGGATACCACAAGGTTCCCGCTAGTAACCCGGCCGGCGCGTCAGCAGGACGGAACCGGCCGGCCTTGCTTAATCGCCTGCAGAGCATGAATGGCGCCGCTCAGGCTGCTGACCTTAACCAGCCGGAGACCAGCCGGGACGGCGCCTGAGGTATCGGCGCAGTTCTGCGCGGGCGCGAGGAAGACGGTCGCGCCGGCTGCCCTCGCGCCCGCCATCTTCTGCTGGATCCCGCCGATCGGATCCACCGTGCCGTCGGCCTCGATCTCGCCGGTGCCGGCGATGAACCGGCCACCGGTCAGGTTCGCGCTGGTCAGCTTGTCAATGATCCCCAGGGCGAACATCATCCCCGCACTCGGACCGCCGATGTCGTTAATGCTGATCTTGACCTTGAACGGGAAGACGAAGCTCTCGACCACCTCGACGCCGACGACAGGCTGGCCCTGGACGTCCGCGGTGGCCAGGTCGAATGTCCTGGTCGTGCCGTCACGCCTGATCGTGAGCCGCACCCGCGCGCCCGGCTTGCGCGCGCGGATCAGGGTGGCGGCATCATGGCGGCAGGTCACCGGCGTGCCGTCGACAGCGGAGATCACGTCACCCTTCTTCAGCACGCCGTAGGCGGGCTTGCCTTTCTCCGTCCCCTCGATGGTGTCCACGGTGGTGAAGCTGACGCCGAGCTGGCACAGCGCGGCGGCGGTCGCGGTCTGCTGGGAGTTGACCATCTCCTCGGTGTCCTGCTGCAGCACCTGCTGTGCAGACTGGCCGGGAGTGTAGATCTCCTGCTGGGGCACGACCGCGTCATCGGGGCTCAGCCATGCCCGCAGGGCGGCGAAGATATTGAAGTTGCTGCCGGGGCCGCCGATGAAGGACACCGTGACCATGTTGAGGTGGCCGTCTGTCGGGTAAGTCCGGTGGCCGGTGATCGTGATCAGCGGGTGACCGTTCTGCGTGCCCAGGGTGTTCAGCGTCGGGCCCGGGGTCAGCGCGACATAAGGAACCGACAGCAGGGTGGCCACAGCCAGTGCGGCGAGCACACCGACTCCGGCGATAACCAGCGTCAGGACACGACGTGACATGGAGGGAACCTTACGCGCTGTTCACCCACTCGCTGCCGCCGCCGGTGAACTGCTGATGCTTCCAGATCGGCACTGTCGCCTTCAGCTCGTCGACCAGGGACTTGCATGCCTCGAAGGCCTCACCCCGGTGCTCGCAGGCGACTGCCGCCACGACCGCCAGGTCACCCACCGCCAGGTCACCCACCCGGTGCAGCACCGCCAGCGCCTGCACCGGGAAGCTGGCGGCGACCTTCTCGGCCACCCGGCGCAGTTCGTCCTGGGCGGACGGGTGGGCGGTGTAGGACAGCATCGTCACATCGTGGCCGTGGTCGTGGTCGCGCACGACGCCGAGGAAGAGGGCGACGCCCCCGGCGGCGGGGTCTGCCGCGGCGGCGCGTACCTCGTCCACCGACAGCGGGCTCTCCCGCAGCTCAGCCAGCCTGATCACGGTCACCCTGACTAACCTACAACGACGCCTCACCCCGCGCGCAGCCGCCGTTTGCGCACGGCGGGACGCAAGGCCGCCGGATCCGCGCCGGTAGCGACAACTGGATCCCGCGTCGGCCGGTAGCGGCAACCGGATCCCGCGCCGGCCGCTGGCGACAACTGGTCGCTAGGTCCCGCGCCGCCGGCGTCGCGCATGGCGGACGATGGCGGCGGTCCCGATCACGGCCACGGTGGCTCCGGCCGCGGTAATCGTCGCGTCCTTCTTGTCCAGACGACGCCCGGCCACGGCGTGCCGGCCGGCCCGCTCGTCCAGCAGCGTCTGCAGTGCGGTCGCGTTGTCGTACTTCGGCCGCCAGCCGGCGAGCCGCAGCTTGCGGCAGTCGACAACCCAGGGATAGACGACGAAATGCAGGTCGGTGACGGGCGCCGGAGTGATCCCGGCACGATAGAGGCGCTGTGCGGTACCGAAGGTCAGCCGGGCCGGAAGCTCGATCCTGCGCAGCCCAGCTATCTCCTCCAGACGTTCCTGCTCCAGCCAGCCGTCGCAGCCGACGGCGAACTGGCCGGTGACCTCGCCAGCAGCGGCCAGCTCGAGCGCGGACACCAGGTCATCGAGGTGGCAGAACTGCCAGCGAGGTGCGCAGCCTTTCACCGTCAGCAGCCTCGGCGCCTCGAAATGCCTGGTCACGAGGGTGTCGACACCCTCGCCGACGAGCGCGGCCGGGCGGACCACCGTGATCGCCATGCCCGGGTGGCTACGCGGGGAGCGCTCGGCAAGGTGCTCGATCTCCAGCAGGTCCCCGACCACGCTGCCGTCGGCATCGGCGCCGAGCGGGGCGCTCTCCGCCAGCGGCACCGGGTTCTCCGGCCGCGCGCCGTACACCATCGCACTGGTGACGAGCACTACCCGGCCGACCCCGCCAGCGGCCGCCGCGGTCAGCACGGTCTGCGTGCCGCGGACGTTGAAAGCGCGCCGGGTCTTGTAGTCAGCATCGGGGGACATGTCCAGGTCGGTGTGGACCACGACATCCACATCGGCCAGCCGGCCGGCCAGCGCGGGGTCGCGGACGTCGATGACGCGCCAGGTCACGCCGGTCACGTCACCGCGGTGATCGTCGATGGCGATGACTTTGCCGATCCGCGGCGAGGCCGCGAGCCGGACCGTGAGCTGGTGACCGATACCGCGCGCGGCCCCGGTAACGGCCACTACCGGACCCGCCTCATCAGCGCCCGATTCAGCCGTGCCGGATTCAGCTGTGCTCACCAGCTCAGCGGTAAGCGCCCTATCCGGGCTTCGCTCAGCGCGAACCTTGGCATCTCGGTTGCTCACCGTGTCTTGCTCCTGGGATAACTTGGCAAACGTGACCCTATCCATCCTGCCTGAGAGACCGCGGCGATGACTGATCCTCCCTTCGGCTTCGGCCTGCCCGGCAAGTCCGGCGAGGGCGCCGGCGGCTCCTCAGGCGGCCAGGGCGGCGCCGGCGGCTCGGGTGGACCGGGTGGACCGCTGGGCCCGCTCGGCCCGCTCGGCGACCCGCAGCAGTTCGCCGACGCCCTGCGGCAGTTCGCTGACCTGATGTCCTGGCAGGGCGGCCCGGTCAACTGGGACCTCGCCAAGAACGTCGCACGTCAGACGGTGGCGGCCAGCGGCGATCCCAGCATCCTCGACATCGAGCGCAGCAAGGTCGTCGAAGCCATCCGGCTGGCTGACCTCTGGCTGGAATACGCCACGACGCTGCCGACCGGAATCCGCTCGGCGCAGGCGTGGAGCCGGTCGGAGTGGGTGGAGGCAACGCTTCCGGTGTGGTCCAAGCTCTGCGACCCGATCGCGGCCCGGGCCGTTGAGGCCATGAGCGGGATGCTCACCGCCGATCCTGAGGAACTCGCAGCCGACCTTCCGCCCGAGATGCGTTCCACCATGGCGGCCATGACCGGCGGGCTCGGCGGCCTGGGCGGGGTCGGCGGCCTCGGTGGCCTGGCCGAGATGATGCGCCGCATCGGCGGGATGATGGTCGGCGGCCAGACCGGCGCAGCGGTGGGCGCACTAGCCCAGGAGGTCGTCAGCTCGACCGACGTCGGCCTGCCACTCGGACCGGCAGGCACGGCGGCCCTGCTGCCCGGCGGAGTAGCGGCTTTCGGCGAGGGACTGACCGTCGACCTGGACGAGGTGCGCCTGTTCCTGGCACTGCGGGAGGCTGCGCATCACCGGCTGTTCGCGCACGTGCCCTGGCTGCGCGGGCGCCTGCTGAGCGCGGTGGAAGACTACGCACGGGGCATCACCGTCGACGCCGCGGCGCTGCGGGCAGCAATGCCGCAGATTGACCCCACCAATCCGGAGGCGCTGAACGAGGCGCTGTCCGGCGCCGCCTTGTTCCAGCCAGAGGACACCGAGGAGCAGAAAGCGGCTCTGGCCCGCCTGGAGACTGTGCTGGCCCTGGTCGAGGGCTGGGTCGCCACGGTAGTGGAGGACGCGGCCAAGGACCGGCTACCGCAGGCGACAGCGCTCGCCGAGGCGATCAGAAGGCGCCGGGCTACCGGCGGGCCGGCTGAGCGCACGTTCGCCACCCTCGTCGGCCTGGAGCTGCGGCCGCGCCGACTGCGCGAAGCGGCTGCTATCTGGCGCGGGCTGACCGAGGCGCGCGGCCAGGCCGGCCGGGACGCGGTTTGGGCGCATCCTGACCTGCTTCCGACTGCCGATGATTTTGACGATCCCGACGGCTTCGTCCGCGGTCGGCCCGAGCTCGACATTTCGGGACTTGAGGCTGACGGGCAGGAAGACGGACCGGCGCCCCAAGACGGACCAGCACCCCAAGACGGACCAGCACCCATCTAAGTCCGGCCCCCCACCCAGGTCCGGCCCTTCCGCCCAGATCCGGCACCACCCGGGTCCAGCAGCTACCCAGGTCCGCCCGATCCATCAGCAGTTCGGTTTTCCGCCCCTATAGGGGAGATGATCTGAACTGTTGTGCGGAAGGTTGTTTTCCACCGGCGGTGGATGCGGTTTGGCCAGGTTGGAGAGCCCTAATTGGCGGCATAGCGACGAAATTCACAGCGGTGTACGCCGATATCCACAGGAACGCGCCGCGCTGTCCCCAGGATCTGCACATCACCCTCCACAGGTCAGTGTTGACCATCCAGGTGACCGGCCCTAGCTTCGCCAGACAGGAGTCCCCGGGCGGCGGGCCGCGCGTCTTTCGGGGAAGGGGGACGAACGGCCCGCAGTGGAGTTCACCACGACGAGTCGTGCTCCCGTGCCCGGGGACCCTGCTGCCCGGCTAACCGGCTAACTTCTGCGGAGCGGAC
>Ga0302326_10011959_pt1 | contig 18594 bp, 22 predicted proteins | sample Palsa_T0_3_FD_202264 | JGI IMG/M metagenome (GOLD analysis project Ga0302326, IMG submission 202264) | Peat permafrost microbial communities from Stordalen Mire near Abisko, Sweden - Palsa_T0_3 | ecosystem: Environmental > Terrestrial > Soil > Palsa > Peat permafrost | place: Sweden: Abisko...
GAGCGGCAGCTTGAAGCCGGCCGGCAAGAAACGGGCGCCTGCGATGAGGTCGCCGTAGGTCTTGTAAGCCGGCGCGGCGAACAGGGTGCCGGTCATGATCTCGTACAGGTCGCCGGGCTCGACGCCGTAGGCGGCGACCAGGGCGCCGGCTTCACCCAGCGTCTCGATCATGCTGGCGAGCGCAAAATTGCAGGCCAGCTTGACCACGTTGGCGCGCACCGGATCGTCGCCCAGCGGCCAGACCCCGCGGGTGAACTCCTCCAGGAGCGGGCGCACCTGGGCCGCCGCCGCCGGCGCGCCGGCGCATAGGGCGTTCAGCTGGCCAGCCGCGGCGACGTCCGGCCGCCCTAGCACCGGTGCGGCGACGTAGAAGAGCCCGTGCGCCCGGTGCAGCTCATCCATCCGCCGCGCGAACGCGACCGAAACCGTGGCGAGGTTGACGTGGATCAGGCCAGCGCGCGCCTTGTCGAGCGCGCCACTTTCGACGATCACCGCCTCGATCACATCGTCGCTGGCCAGCATGGAAAAGGCGATGTCGACGTCGAGCGCGTCAGCCGGGCTACCCGCCGCCTCGGCGCCATCGGCCACGAGCCGCGCGACGGGTTCCGGCGAGCGGTTCCAGACCTTGAGCCGGCGGCCTGGCTTCAGCAGCTTCGCCGCGATGCCGCCGCCCATGTTGCCGAGGCCGATGAAACCGATGTCCATGATAACCTGCCAGGTTGGCTGTATTCTGACCAGAAGATAGGCGCCCCGAGCTGGTCTGCGATGGGTCAAGGGACGGTGTTGTGCGGCGTCAAGGCGCGGCGCGAAGCCACGGGTGCTGAGCCTAGGACTCCGCCTTCTTCGCAGATTTTTTCGACTTGCCGGAGCCGTTGAGGGCGATCGCTTCGAGAACGAGCCCTTTGAAAGCGGACTCGTCAATTTCCTCGCCTTCGTGGATGTCGATCGCGCGGCGTACGTTGCCGTCGAGACTCGAGTTGAAGAGACGGGCCGGATCCTTCAGCGACGCGCCCTTGGCGAAGGTAAGCTTGACGACCTTCTTGTAGGATTCGCCGGTGCAGATGATGCCGTCGTGCGACCAGACCGGCGTGCCCCTCCACTTCCACTCCTCGACGACGTCCGGGTCTGTTTCTTGGATCAACCTTCGCATTCTGGCGAGGGTGTCCCCGCGCCAGTCCCCGAGGTCGGCGATTCTTTGCGAGATGAGCTCCGATGCTGGCTGGCCCTGGTTCGCACCCGACTTTTGCACGTACTCATCCTTCAATTTACGCGCGCCGATATTTGCTCCAGAGCGGCAAAGCTATGACCCACAACAGGCTTGAAGTCGTTCTTCATGAGCCACGCCTCAATCGCCGACTCCCTGATCCGGCTTTCGGTGGGGGTCGGGGCGGCGGACGACCTGATCGCCGACCTGGACCAGTCGCTACGCTATTGGCTTTTCTCTCCCCAGGAGTACACACCGTAAATCGCGGAAGTCGCGCACAATTGCGCCGCACAAATTTTGGTGGCGCGCGACGCAGGGCCATCTCGCCGGCCAATGCTTGTGGGCCTCGCGGATCGGCGTCCCTTGCTCTCCGATCGCGTGACCTCAGCTTCTCCGCCTCACCGCAAGTTGCCGCTTACGGATTTAGAAGCTTTATGGTAAGAAAAAACCACAAAAGGTTTTGGTATTGCTAAGCTTGCGACGCGTGAATCGGTGAGCTGTCTGCAATTTTACGGGTATCCAAGGGCAATGAACTAGGTCTCAACTGCGAGATACTTTGATTCTGGATGTTCGCGCCACAAAACCGGTGAAGGTTCGCGGCCGAGTCAAGCATAGATCGATGACTGCGCTGGTTCTCACAGAGAAGTGACCGACATACAGCTGCACGTATTCAAATCGAGGCAAAAAAGGGCTGCGGAAGCGGAAATCGAGAGCTTTCGGAAGCACCTGGGTCCGTTCGTCGCCGCCGCCGAGACAACCCGTATGCCCATGGTGTTCACGGACGCGAAGGCGTCCGACAGCACCATAGTATTCGCCAACAAGAGTTTTCTCGCTTTGGCCGGCTTTGCGCGCGAGGATATTCTGGGACAACCCTTCAGCTTTCTGGTCGCCCAGCGCCGCGAGCCGACAGCGTCGTTGGCAATCCTTGCGGCTTTCGAAGACACCGCCGACAGCTACATGGACGTCTGCTACCGTCGCAAAGACGGCGCGCTCTTCTGGGCTGATACCTTTGTAGGTCAGGTTCTGGACAAGAAGGGTGAGACGGTACAGCGGTTCGTCTCATTCCACGATCTTACGAAACACATACAGGAAGAAGAGCGGCTGCGGCTGCTCCTCGACGAACTCAACCACCGTACGCAGAACACGCTCGCCACCGTCCAGTCGATCGCCGTACAGACCCTGCGCGGCGCGGCCGACGATGCTGTCGTTGAAGTGTTCGAAGGACGCATCCTCGCGCTCTCAAGGGGGCACAGCCTGTTGGGCCGCGACAGCTGGGAGACGGTCAGCCTCCGCGACCTGATAGGACAGATGTTGCAGCCCTTCGGGCTGGACGACCTGCGCGTCGCTCGCTTTTCAGTCGAAGGCGAGGACGTGCGTCTGGCGCCCAAAGCCGCGCTCACCTTGGCCATGGTGCTGCATGAACTGGTGACTAACGCCGCGAAGTTCGGCGCGCTCTCCAACGCCGAGACTGGGAAGATCGAAATCGCCTGGGAGCTCGAACTCAGCCCGAAGGGTCGGCAGATGCGTCTTCGCTGGCAGGAGAACGGCGGCCCGCCGGTGCTGCCGAACGGGCACAAGGGTTTCGGATCGCGCCTGATCGAAGGCGCCCTCGCCCATGAACTGCGTGGCGAGGTCCGTCTGAGCTTCGGCGTGGCCGGCGTGGTTTGTCAGATCGACATGCCGATTCCACTTGAGCTGAGTTGAGCCGTGGACGCCGTGCTCTCGGGGCGCCGGGTTCTCATCGTTGAGGATGAACCGATGGTGGCGTGGCTGCTCAACGACATGCTGGTCGACTTCGGCTGCGCGGTTGTCGGCTGTGCCGACCGCGTTGAAGAAGCTCTCGCGATGATCGAGGCGCAGTCTGTCGACGCCGTCGTGCTGGACCTCAATCTGCGTGGACAAATGAGCTACCCCGTCGCCGACGTGCTTGTGGCCACGGGCGTCCCCTTCGTCCTGACGACCGGATACCCCAGGAACCGGCTGCTGGACGACTACCGCAGCTATTCCTACTTGCTGAAGCCCTACCACCGCGCGGCGATGCGCGACGCGCTCGCGAACCTGTTCAAGCCCACCGCTCGGGCGGCCTAGCGGTTGGCGGTGACGCCGCCGGTGTCAGGCGACGCTAACCCGGCTGGGGCCGTTCGAGGCGGTCGCTGCCTGGCTCGCCGGTCGCGGCGCAGTAGGCGATCGCCTTGCGCGCTGTCGCCGCCCACTCGTCAGGCGGGTCGAGCGACAGATAGCGCTCGTAGAGCGCCTTGGCGGCGCCCAGCTCGCCGGCCTTCATCCGCAGTTGGGCCAGGTTGAACACCGCGTCTGAATGCGCTGGATCCGCGGCGAGCACGCGATCCAGTTCGACCGAAGCAGCCTCGGTTTTGCCGGCGGCTTCGAGCGCCTTGGCGAGGTTGTAGCGGGCTTCGACAAAGCGAGGGTCACGCGCCAGCGCCTGCTGATAGGCCAGCGCCGCCTCGTCGTTCCGGCCTTGACCTAGGCGGATGTTGGCCAGGTTGTAGGGGGCGATCGGGTCCTTGCGGTCGGCGCGGCCGCACAGGTCGTAAAGCCGGGCGGCCTCGTCCGGCTCGCCGCTGGCCTCGGCGATCGAGGCGGCCTCGAACAGATCGTCGAGGCTGGCGTGATCCTCGTCGAGCGGCAGGACACCCTGGCCCTCCAGCGTGGTTTGTCCGTCGTCCCATTGCAGGATCGGGACGCCGGTCCGGGTCAGCACGATCTTGTGGCGGCCTATCGGCGAGCGGTCACGGGCGCGGGTCAGGATCGTCACCACCTCCGACATCGAGCGGTGTTTGAACAACAGATCGCCGGCGGTGCGGAACACGTTCACGTCGCGGAAGCGGCAGGCGTCGCCGCTGAGATGGGCCAAGTCGAACGCGGTCAGGATCTCGATGTCGTCGCGACGTAGCCCGGCGCCAGCCATGGCGGTGGCGAGCGGCAGGGTTCCCTTGGCCTCGGTCGGCTCGCCCGCCAGCTCAGCGGCGAAGACGCGTTCGGCCAGCACCGGCAGGCCGCGCTCGCCCGCCATCCGCAGTCGTTTGGCCAGGGCGCCGCTGTCGATCAAGGGAGCGGCCAGCGCGCCGACGACCAGGGCGTCGCTGCCCCGCATGAGGTCGCGCGAAACCGAGCCGCCGGCGCTGGCGATGGCCTGCTGGAAGCGATCGCGAGCGCCGGGCGAAAACCTGCCGTAGAGCGCGAACGCACGATCGCTCAGGTCCATGGGTTCAAGTGGTGCTGGGGCGTCAGGCGGCGCTGGATTTCTTCTTCTTCTCGGCCGGCTTGGCGGCGACCACCTTGGCCTCGACCTTCTTCGCGCCGGCCTTGGCCGGTCCGGCGGGCTTGGCGAGGCTGGGCGCGGGCGGCCGGCGCTCTTCCTCGATGCTGCGGCGCAGGGCGTCCATCAGGTTGACGACGTTGCCGCGTTCGGGCGCCTTGCTGATCACCGGCTGGCCGCCGGCGATCTTCGACTTCACCAGGTCCATCACCGCACCCTCGTAGCGGTCCTCGAAGATCTGAGGATCGAACTCGATCTGCTTCTGCTGGATGATCATACTAGCCATCGCCAGCATGTCGTCCGAGACCTTCGCGTTCAGCTTGTCGAGCGCGCTGGACGGCTCGCGGATTTCCTTCGCCGAGCGAAGGGTCATCATCCGGAAGCCCTCCGGGATCGGCTCGATGGCGACGAGGCGCTCGCGGCCATTGAGCACGATCCGCGCGATCGCCACCTCGTCCACCTTCTTCATCGCCTCGAGGATGACGGCATAGGTCTCCTCGGCGATCGGTCCGTCGGGCGCCAGATAGTAGGTCGAGTCGAAGTAGATCGGGTCGATCTCGCTGGCCTTGACGAAGCCGTCGATGTCGATGGTCTTGCTGGATTCGATCTCCACCGCCTCCAGCTCATCGTTGGTGACGACGACATAGCGGTCCTTCTCGAACTGATAGCCCTTCACTAGGTCGGCGCGGTCGATCTCGCCCAGTTCCGGGTCGTGATACTTCTGCTGCACGCGGTTCAGCGTGTCTTTGTGCAGCAGGTTGAACGAGATCTTGCCGGCGGTGGCCGACGTCGCCGAATAGAGCTTCACCGGACAAGAGACCAGCGACAGCTTCAGGTAACCCTTCCAGTACGCACGTCCCGCCATCGCATCACCCCTTATGTCTTCAGTCCGACGTCGCGTCGCATCTTCGGCGTAATCTTGACGGCGCTCGATACTAACTCATCCCATGGGTCTAAGACCAGCGTCTCAAGCCGCCTTGTCAGGTTAAGACGGTTGAACGCATCCCCTCCCGACAGCTTTCGCAGCTCTTCCCAAAAGATCGGTGTCGCCACCGGAAACCCGGGGCGCGCCCGCAGCGAATAGGAGGCCACTGCGCTCGCGCCGCGGCTGTTTCTTAGATAATCTAGGTAAATTCGGCCTTTACGACGTTCTTTTGATGAGACGGCGGTGAACAGGGTCGGATGGTCGCCCGCCATCGCCTTAGCGAAGGCTTCGGCGAACCCCTTCATCTGCGGCCAGGAATGCCCAGGCGCCAACGCCATGACCAGGTGCAGTCCCTTGCCGCCGGTAGTGCGCAGGAAGGGCCGGAAACCCATCGCTTCCAGCCGCTCGCGCAGCACCTCGGCGCCGTCGCAGACTCGCGACCAGGGTAGGGCGGTGTCGGGGTCGAGGTCGATCACCAGACGGTCGGGGTGCTCCGGATCGTCGATCGTGCAGCCCCACAGGTGGAACTCGATCGCGCCGAACTGCGGCATCGCCAGGAAGCCCTTCGGCTCGGTGACGGCGATGAAGGCGGCGCGCTCCTTCTCGTCGGCCAGCTCGATCGTCTGGATCCCCGGCGGCAGGCCGTTGAAGGCGTGGCGCTGGTAAAAGCTGTCGTTCAGCGCGCCGGTCGGGCAGCGGAAGATGGTCACCGGCCGACGCAGCAGGTCTGGCAGCAGCCAGTCGCCGACGCGGGCGTAGTAGATCGCCAGGTCGAGCTTGCTGACGCCGCTGCCGGTGAAGATCTCCCGCTCTGGGTTGGTGAGCTGAACCGAAGCCAGGTCGCGGTCGGTGACCAGCCGCGGTTTCAACGCCTTGGAGGTGTTGCGCTTCGGTCGGGCCGCGAAGCTCATGAACACCGGCGCGCGGGGCGCATCGGTGGTGGAGCGCGTGCGGTAGCCGATCTCGGCGGTGTAGTCCGGCTCGGTCCAGTGGGCGCCCGGCGTCCGCGGGGTCTCGATGACCGGCGTTTCACGCTCCGTCTTCGAGAGCGCGGCGTAGAGGGCGCGCCCCTTGTCGTCGCTGATGCCCGAGCCCGCGCGGCAGGCGTAGACCAGCTCGCCGCCGCGCTCCTCGGCCAGCACCAGGGACGACACGCATTTCGGCATGTTGCTCAGGAAGCCGACGATGACGAAGGTCCCGACCTCCACCCGCTTGACCTTCACCCAGCTCGCCGAGCGGGCCTGGACGTAGCGGGCGTCGACCTTCTTCGAGACGATGCCCTCCAGCCCCATCCGGCTGGCCTCGGCGAACAAAGCGTCGCCGTCGCCGGCGACATGGTCGCTCATCTGCAGCGGCGAGCGTTCGTCGATCAGGGGATCGATCAGGCCGACGAGGGCGGCCTTGCGGTCGATCAGCTTCGCGGCGCTGAGGTCGTAGCCGTCGAGGTAGGGCAGGTCGAAGGCGAAGTAGGTGAAGACCGAGCCGTCGCCCTCGTCGAGCGCGGCTTCCAACAAGTTGAGCGACGAGACGCCGCGTGCATCCTGCACCACCACCTCGCCGTCCAGGATCGCACTCTTGCAGGCCAGCTTGTCGAACGCCTTGGCCAGCCCGCGGTAGCGATGGGTCCAGTCGAGTCCCTTGCGCGTGATCAGCCGCGCCTTGCCGTTCTCGACGAAGACCAGCGTGCGGTAGCCGTCGTGCTTGATCTCGTGCAGCCAGTCCTTGCCCTTAGGCGCCGCGTCCGCCTGGGCCGCGAGCTGCGGCGCCCAGCGGGTTGGCATCGACGCGGCGACCGCGCCGGGGATCTTCGCCGCGATCTTGCGGGAGGCCCGTTTGCGCGGCGCCGGCGTCTCGTCGACCGGCTTGCCGGTGACGACGCTGTTCGGCTGCTCCGCCAGCACGTCGTACTCGGCCAGTGGTCGCGCCGCCGGGTCGCGCTCCTTGATCAGCAGCCAGTTGGTCGGATCGTCCGGCAGCCGCTTCAGCATCCAGCCGCCGCCCAGCTTCTCGCCGGCGAGGCGGAACTTGATCTCGCCCTTGGCCAGCAGCTCCTCGGGGTCGGCGAGCGTGACCCAGGTCCCGCGATCCCAGACGATCATCATGCCGGCGCCGTAGTTGCCGTCCGGGATGCGCCCTTCGAAGGTGGCGTATTCGAGCGGGTGGTCCTCGACCAGCTTGGCGAAGCGGCGAACCTTGGGATCGAGGCACGGCCCCTCGGGCACCGCCCAGCTCTTCAACGTATCGCCGACCTGTAGGCGCAGGTCGTAGTGCATATGCCGCGCGTGGTGCTTCTGCACGACGAACACCAGCTCGTCGGTCGGCGCCGCGCCGCCCTTGGGCTCCGGCGTCTCGCTGAAGCGCCGCTTGGCGCGGTAGGCGCCGAGGCTGGGGGCCATCGCGCGGGTCCGTCAGCGGCGAAAGGCGCCGCGGCCTCAGCATGCCGTCGCTGCGCTGGCCCGTCCATCCTCGCCGCCGCCGCGATAGCGCGGCTGGCGGCAGACGCTATTGTCGCGGCATGGACGCTGAGACGATCACCATCCGCATCGACGACAAGTCGTCCGTTTCGGGCCTCTGGCTGGCGCCGCCGGCGCCCCGCGCCTGTTTGGTGCTGGCCCACGGCGCTGGCGCCGGGATGACGCACAAGTCGATGGCGGCGACCGCCGCGGGCTTGGCCGAGCGTAGCGTCGCCACGTTGCGCTACCAGTTCCCCTATATGGAGAAGGGCGGCAAGCGGGTCGATCCGCCGCCGGTCGCCCACGCCGCCGTCAGGGCGGCCGCGGCCGAGGGCCTACGCCGCGCGGGCGGGGCGCCGCTGTTCGCCGGCGGCAGGTCGTTTGGCGGGCGCATGACGTCCCAGGCCCAGGCGCTGGAGCCGCTGGGCGGCGTGCACGGGCTGGTGTTTTTCGCCTTCCCGCTGCACCCGGCGGGCAAGCCGTCCATCGACCGGGCGGAGCATCTCGCGGCGATCGAGATACCGATGTTGTTCCTGCAAGGGACGCACGACGCGCTGGCCGAACTTGACCTGCTGCAGCCGCTCGTCGCTGGACTTGGCCCAAGGGCGAGGCTCGACCTATTCGCGGACGCCGATCACTCGTTTCACGTCGCAGCCAAGACCGGGCGCAAGGACGCCGAGGTGCTGGCGCAGGCACTGGACGGCGTCGCCGCTTGGGTGGCGGCGCACTGAACCTCAGCGCTGGGCGACGATGAACAGCCGCGAGAAGCCCAGCAGTACCTTGCCATCCGCCATCGCCGGATAGGCCTCGGCGATTCGGGCGGTGTAGCGGGCGATGAAGTCGGCCTTCTGCGCCTCGTCCAGCGGGTCGAGGAACGGGCGCAGGCCGGTGCTGCGCACGAACTCGACGATCGCCGGCGCGCCGGCCAGCGGGTGGTTGTAGATCGTGTGCCAGATGTCCAGCCGCGCCGCATGCGGCCGCAGCGCCTCATAGTAGGCGCGGGGCGGGGGCAGGGGCTTGCGCGCCGCGCCGGCTAGGCGCTCGGCCCAGGGATCGTCCCGCGCCACCTCCCGCATCAGCCGGTGTGTGGTCTGCTCGACGTTGTCGGGCATCTGCACTGCGAGCACTGCGCCGGGTCGCAAGGCGCCCAGCACCCGCGGCAGCTGGACGAAATGCTCCGGGATCCACTGGTAGGTCGCGTTGGCGAACACCAGGTCGGTCTGCGGCCCGGGGATCCAGCTCGCCGCGTCGACCGCCTCGAAGCGCAGCGCCGGTAGCCGCAGGCGCGCCGCCTCCAGCATGGCCGGCGAGTTGTCGAGACCGAGGATGTCGGCGCCGCCAAAGCGCGCGGCCAGCAACTCGGTCGAGTTGCCGGGCCCGCAGCCGACGTCGACTACATACCGGGCCTGATCGAGCGGCACGCGCGCCAGCAGGTCGACTGCCGGCCGGGTGCGCTCGTCCTCGAACTTCAGATAGGTCGCGGGGGACCAGTCGCTCATGGGCGGACCCTCCCCGCCAGCGCCTGTCGCCCGTCGGCGGTCACGAACACCGTCGGCGGCGCGCCTGGATCGCACCGCCGCACCACGTAGCCGAGATCGACCGCGTCCTCCCAGATCGTCAGCCTGGGGCAGGACGTTCGCCAGACGTCCATGACCTCGCCATAGGGCCGCGGCTCCGTCGCCAGCCACTCCAGAAGATCGAATACGAGGGGGTTGGTCGCGTCGGGCGTAGCGCCCGACAATCCCGAGGCGGGATTGGTCTGCATGGTCGTTCTCCCAGCGCCGGCAGGAGGGGCGCACAGGGCCCCAACGCGTCGCGTAACGACGGCTATATCCGCCTCGGGGAGCGCCTTGGCAAGTGCGCCGGCGTCAGGCCAGTTCGCAGACCACCCCGGCGCGGGCCTCGGTGTAGGCGCCGCCCTCCCAGGCCACCTCGCCGTTGACCACCACCGCCTCGATGCCGATGGCGTCGCGGACGTAGCGCATGCCGTCGCCCGGCATGTCGAACAGCGGCCGCTCTTCGCCGCGGCCGATCGTGGCGGCGTCGAACACGACGATATCGGCGGACTTGCCGGCCTGCAGCAGGCCGCGGTCCTTCAGGCCCCAGATCTCCGCGGTGTCGGAGGTGATCTTCTTCACCGCCGCTTCGAGGCTGAGCGCGCCCGACTTGCGCACGAACTCGCTGAACAGGTAGCCGGTGTCGCCATAGGTGGCGAACGAGGCCAGATGCGCGCCGCCGTCGCTGGCGCCGATGTGCACGAACGGACTGGCTAGCATCGGGCCGATCCGCGCGGTGGCGTCGTGGCCGCGGCTTGCGGCGAGGAAGGCGACGTCGAGGCCGTTCTCGAGCGAGAGGTTGATCAGCGCCCGCGCCGGGCTCTCGTCGCGCTCGGCGGCGATCTGCGCCAGAGTTCGGCCGGCCAGTTCGGCTGGGGCCGCGTCGCCCCCGCGCAGCACCAGCTCGCCCAGCATCGCCAGGCCGCCGTCGGGCCCGGCGTCCTCGACCATCTTGTCGGCGGTCGCCGGATCGCGCAGAGCTGCCAGCCGCTCGGCCAGCGGCAGGCGCAGCACCCTCACCCAGCGCGGCAGGCGGCCGAAGAACAGGCTTGGGCGCAGCAGCGAGAACGAGATGTCGATCGGCCGCGTCTGCATCTGCGGCCAGACCCGCGCGCCGCGGGCGAACTGCTCCTCGACCCGAGCCAGGGTGCGCGGCACGTTCTGCGGCGTCGCGGCGCTGTCGAACAGCGGCGAGAAGGTGGTGGGGATGTCGTGCTTGATCGACAGCTCGGCCAGCTGGTCGACCCGCGCCAGGGTGATGTCGGTGGCGTAGAACTCCGGCACGATCTGCAGCATGCGGCCGAACTCGCCCAGCACGGCGCAGAGCGCATCCAGCTCGTCGAAGCCGGCGAAGCGCGAGGGCACCGGATGGCCGCGCTCGTCGACGTCGACGAAGCTGGTGGAGAGGCCGACCGCGCGGGCTTCCAGGCATTCGCGCAGCAGGTCCTGCATCGCAGCGATCTCGTCCGGCCGCGCGGCGCGCTGTTGGGCGTCCGCCCCCATCACCCACAGCCGGATCACGCTGTGGCCGACCAGTGGGGCGACGTTCAGCTGCAGCTTGGCGGCGATGGCGTCGCGGTAGCCGGCGAAGTCCTCCCAGGTCCACTCGAACGCCTCGGTGAAGGCCTGCGGCGGCATCTCCTCGATCTGCTGGAACATGCCGACCAGGCACTTGCGGTCGGCGGCCTTCAGCGGCGCCAGCGAGAGCGAGCAGTTGCCCGGCACCACGCAGGTGATGCCGTGCTCAAGCGCAGGCCGAGCGGCGCCGTCCCACAAGAGCTGCACGTCGAAGTGGGTGTGCGGGTCGATGAAGCCGGGGGCGACGATGCGGCCGGCAGCGTCGAGCGTCCGGCGCGCTTCGCCGGCGATGGTCCGCCCCACGGCGGCGATGCGACCGTCCTTCACCGCCACGTCGCCGGCGAAGCCCGGCGCGCCCGTGCCATCGACGACCGTGCCGCCCTTGATCAGGATGTCGAACATCTCAGAGTTCCCAAAGTCCGCGAGTGAGGTCCCGCCAGGACTGGCCGATAAGGCCGTCCAGGCTAGCCGCGCCGGCGGCGCGCAGAAGATCGAAGCCGGTGTCCGGGTCGAGCGTCAGCGCGCTCGAGACGCCGTTGCCATGCCGCAGCCGCACCAGCAGCTCGGCGGCGCCATCGTGGCCGGCGACGATCTCGGCGGCCTCGACCACGGCGTCGTCGAGGCCAGGCGCGGGCTTGGTCTTGGCGATGGCGGCGCTCATGCGAGCGGCGGCTCGACGAACACCACGTCGCTGCCGAGCAGCAGGCCGCGCTGTTTGCGCATGGCGAAGATGTGCAGGTTCCAGCCGCGGATCAGGTCCATCGCCGCGTCGAGCGGCTCGCCCGGCAAGGCGCGGGCGGCGAGCGCTTCGAACGTCTCGTCGGGCTGCGGGGTCACGAAGCGGCGCTGGGTGGTGAGGGCCATTTGCGGCGACCCTGGCGCCGAACACGGGGTCGTTCAACGGGGACGCGGGGTCAACCGGCGCGGCGCGTGGCGCTGCCCAGTCGAACCGGCGTAGTGTTCGACCGACGCTGCGCGTGGAAGGGACAGGTCGATGGATGAGGCGCCAAGGGAGGGCGCGGACGGCGCCGTCGCGCGGGCCGAGGTGTCGCCGGTGAGCCGGCGGCAGCGGGCCGTGGGGCTGGTTGCGGTGGCCATCCTGGCAGTTGCGGGCCTCTACACCCTGCGCGACTTCCTGCCGGCGATCGTCTGGGCGCTGGTGGTCGCGATCGGCCTGTGGCCGCTGTTCCAGCGCCTGGCGCTGCGCTGGCCCGGGCATCGGCACGGCCTGCTGCCGGCGCTGGTGATCGCCGCCACCCTGCTGGTGCTGGCGTTGCCGCTGGTGCTGATCGGCTTTCCGATCTTCAGCGACGCGCACGAAGCCGCGCAGTGGCTGGAACGGGCCCGCGTCTACGGCGTCGCTGCGCCGCCGTTCCTGCAGCATCTGCCCGGCGGCGCGCAGTTGACCCAGTTCTGGCAGGCCAACCTGGCCGCGCCGGGCGCGATGTCGGTGTTCGTCGGCCACGCCATGCAGGGCAGCGTGCTGGAGGTCGGCCGCCGCTTCGGCGCCGCCGCCCTGCACCGGCTGGCGGTGATCGGCTTCATGCTGCTGGCGCTGTTCTTCGTGCTGCGGCACGCCGACACGGTCACCGCGCAGCTGAAAACCGCCGGCCGCCGCGCGGTTGGGCCTGCCGGCGAGCGCGTCGCGCTGCAGGTGGTGCGCTCGGTGCAGGGCACGGTGAACGGGCTGGTGCTAGTGGGGCTGGGCGAGGGCCTGATCTTGGGCGTCGCCTACTGGATCGCCGGCGTGCCGCACCCCGCGCTGTTCGGCCTGATGACCGCGCTGCTGGCCATGATCCCGTTCGGCGCCTACCTCGCCGTCGCCATCGCCGCGTTGGCGCTGCTGGTCGACGACAAGGCGCTGGCGGCGATGATCGTCGCCGGCTTCGGCGTCGTCGTCACCTTCGCCGCCGACCACTTCGTGCGCCCGGTGCTGATCGGCGGCGCTACCCGGTTGCCATTCCTGTGGGTGCTGCTCGGCATCCTGGGCGGGGTCGAGACCTGGGGGCTGGTGGGCCTCTTCGTCGGCCCGGCGCTGCTGTCGGCCCTGTTGCTGCTCTGGCGCGAATACGTCGCTGGGCGCGAGGTGGAGGGTTAAGTGGACGCCGAGGTACCTGACGACAAGAAGGCGACCGAGCACCTCGCCAACGAGCGCACCTTCCTAGCCTGGGTGCGCACCAGCATCGCGATCATGAGCCTGGGGTTTGTGGTCGCCCGGTTCGGGCTGTGGCTGCGCGAGCTGGCGGTGCGCGTCTCGCCCGGCGCGCCGATCCACGGTTCGGGCCTCTCGGCGCCGATCGGCATCGGCATGATCGTGCTGGGCGGCTTGCTGGCGCTGCTGGCCGCCTGGCGCTTCCACGTGGTCAACCGCCAGATCGACCGCGGCCGGGTCGCCGTCGACCGCGCCCTGGTGCTGCTGATCGCGATCGCCATGGGCGCCCTGGCCGCGGTGATGGTGGCATATCTGGGGGTGTCTACTAGCGCCGGTCTGTGAAACGGCGACGCCTACCGCTCCTTCAGCCCCGACTGTTTCAGCCGCCAGACCAGTTGGTCGAAGCGGTCCTGGCCGAAGAAGGGTTCGCCCTCGAACACCATCATCGGCACGCCCCAGTGGCCGGCGGCGCGTTGGTCGGTCTGGCTCATGGCGACGATCGCCGCGTAGCGCTCGGCCTCGGCGTCGACCGAGGCCGACAGCTCGGCCCAGTCCAGCCCGGCCCGCGCCGCCGCGCCGGCGAGGTGGTCGCCCTCATGCCAGTCGTCGACCTCGCCGCTCCAGATCACCTGGCTGGCTTCGCGCAGGAACGGCAGGCCCCGGCCGCGCTCGGCGGCGGCGACGCCGAGATGGGTCAGGCGGTGGATGTGCGGCTGCGAGGTGCGATAGCCCTCGGCCGCGGTCTGCCGCACCGGGTCCGGCCGCGGCCAGCGGATCGGCATCCCCAGGAACTCGGCCTCGCGGCGGATGTCGCGGATCAGATAGGGTCCCCACAGCGGATCGCGGGTGTCGAAGAACTCCGGCGTGCGCACCGCCAGCGGATAGACCGGCCGCACCCAGCAGGCGACGTCGCACCGCTCCACCAGCGCCAGCAGCCGCGGCGTCGCCAGGTAGGAGTAGGGCGAGCGGAACGACCAGTAGAGATCGAAGCTGAGGGTCATCGGTTGTCCCGCGGCGGCGCCGCTAGTGCTTTCGGACGCGTATCTCGCGAACCATCGCTTCGGTGGCGCCGGAAATATCGCTGTGCGGGTGGGTCTCGCAGTGACGGTCGACCCGATTGAAAATGTCATCAGGCGGCAGCCCGGAAGTCACATCGCCATCTGGCGCGACGAAGGCGTTGTATCCGCTGACGAAGCCCATCACCCAGGTCTCGAGCATGAATTCATCCACGCCGTGGGCGCGTCGCTTCAAGGTCCAATCGTCACACCCCATGCGACCTGGCCCCAGCACAAACCATTTGCTTGGCGTCGGCGTGGCCGCCGGGTCGCCGCCGCTTTCGCCGCGGGCATCAAGGCCGCAAGCGCCATCACCAAGATCGTCAAGCTTTTCACCTGGTTCTCCCGTTTAGATCCCGTCCTCAGCCGCCTGAAACAGCGGCTCCGCATCTGCCCTCGGCTCTCGGGCGCGGACTCAATGACCGCTATGGACCTTAGCGGACTCCATTCCTGACCGCATGGTAGCGGACAGCCCTCATGCGTCCCATCGTCCGATAGCGGCCAGCATCAGCGATCTGGTCGAACCTTTTCCACGATCCTCGTCGCTGGATCCCGTTCGCGATCAGCCTCCGGCCCCCCATCGTCGAACTGAAGCGCTGGCCCCGCCCGCTGATTGGAGCACTTTAACGGTCGCCAGAACGGACTGAGTGAGAGGGCCAGGTAAGGCGTCGAGTGGAAACCAGCCTAAGGCGGGGTGCTTCTCGGGTTCGAGCAAGGCGGGCTCGCCTTCGAACTCATTCGCGAGAAACGTCGGCGACACCCAATGCGCGGGTTCCTCGGGCGCGACATAGTCCACGACGCAGAGCAGATCGATCGCCCCGAGCTTGAAGCCCAGCTCCTCGGCGATCTCCCGGCGCGCGGCCTCTTCCGTCCGTTCCCAAAGGTCGACCTTTCCCCCGGGCAGGCTCCAGCAGCCTGCTTCGGGTGGCCGGGCGCGGCGGATTAGCAGCAATTCCCGGTCTCTGAGGATAGCGACGCCGCAGCCTACCCTCGGCCCATTCGATGATTCCGCAGCCATTCGATCATCCTTAGACGTCCACGCGGCGACTCGCCGTTCGCCGCGTTATGGTCGCACGACCCTAGGCCGGCTTCGCCGCCGCCGCCCGCAGCGCCGCGCCTTGCCGGATCATCAGCATCTGGCCGCGTTCCTCGAACTCCAGCGCGGTGGCGAAGTCGGCGATCTCCAGCGCGGCGTCGAAGCTGTGCTTGGAGATCCGCAGCGCGTCCGGCGCCGCGCGCAGCATCTCCTGCGCCATCACCTGGCCGCAGGCCAGCAGCTCGCCGTCGGCCACCACCTGCGAGACCAGCCCCGTACGCAGCGCCTCGGGCGCCGTCATCGGCCGGCCGGTCAGCAGCATCTCCCGCGCCGCCGACAGCCCGATCGTGCGCTGCAGCCGCCAGCTGACGCCCAGTTCGCTGCCCGAGAGGCCGATCTTGATGAAGGCCGGATGGAACGCCGCGCTCTCGCCGGCCACGATCACGTCCGCCGCCAGCGCGATCGCCAGCCCGCCGCCGGCCGCCGCGCCGTGCACGAGGGCGACGATCGGTTGCGGACAGGCCCGCATCGCCTTCATCAGGTCGCGCAGCACCCAGTCGCCGTCCGGCCCGTCGCGCAGCCGGTCCGGCTGGCCGCCCGCCTTCAGGTCCGCCCCCGAACAGAACCCCCGGCCCGCGCCGCGCACCAGGATCACCCGGCAGGCGCCGTCGCGCCGCCGCGCCTCGAAGTAGCCCAGCAGCGCGTCGGCCAGCGGCTGGTTGAGCGCATTGAGCCGCTCGGGCCGGTTCAGCGTCACCACTTGGAGGGCGTCGCCCTCGACGAGCAGGATGGGGTCTTCGGCCATGGGAGGGGCTCCGCGGGGACGTGGAGTCGTAAGCGGCGGGGGTGGCTGAGGCCAGCGAAAGTCGGAGACGTCGGTCGGCGAGGATCGCGACCACCTACCCACCAAGAGTGACTATCGGCGCTCGAGCCGGCGGATCGTCAGGTCCTGTGGCAGGCTTTCCCTCTAGCGATGCAAGTGTTGCCGCAAGGAATGCCCGTCGTGCAGGTCGGTCCGACCTTGTGACAGGTCTTTCCTTTCGCAATGCAGGTTCCCCCGCAGAGCACTCCAGTCACGCAGTGCTGGGGCGCCGCGGCTGGGCCTATCGTCATGTGGCTGTCGGTGGCGGCGGACGCGGAGCCAGCGACGAGCGCCAGGGCGAAGGCGAGCTTGAGGATGCGCGGCATGGTGGTTCCTCCCGTTGGTGGCTCCAGCCTATGCCAGCGCCTCAGGAGGGGCCAGCGGGGCGGCGATGTTTTCTCGCAGCTGTCAAAGCGTAAGCCTCCGGGGGCGGCCGCCTAGCGCGGCGTTGGGCTGACCGGGCAAGCTGCGGTGCTAAGGACGTCCTTAGTCACGGTGTTAGCAGCGCAACATGACGTATTCGGCGGTTGTCGTGGGGCCGGAGCGGCGTCGGCGTTTCACGGAAGAACAGAAGCTGGCGATCCTGTCGGCGGCCTTTGCGCCAGGGGCGATCGCCGCCGATGTGGCGCGCCAAGCTGACGTCTGTACGAGCGTTCTTTATCGCTGGCGGCGGATCTACATGGCGCGGGACAGAGCCAGCGGCTTCGCGCCGGCGGTGGTGACTGACGCGACGGGGCCTCGCCCCGGCGCCGAGGCGGCGATGGTCGTGGAGTTCTCAGGCGGCGCGCGGGTGAGCATCGTCGCGAGCGCGCCAGCGGCCCTGGTCACGGCAGCGCTTCGCGCACTCAGATGATCCCGATCCGCTCGGACGTGCGGGTGTGGATCTCGACTGGCCACACCGATATGCGCAAGGGCATGCAAGGGCTGGCTTTGCTGGTCCAGGAGCATCTGAAGCGCGATCCGCACAAGGGCGATCTCTATGTGTTTCGCGGCCGCTCGGGGCGGCTGCTCAAGATCATCTGGCATGACGGCCTTGGGCTGTCTCTCTACGCCAAGCGCTTGGATCGGGGCCGCTTCGTGTGGCCCCAGACAGTCGGCGGCGCGGTGGCGCTGACCTCGGCGCAGCTTGGCTATCTGCTCGAGGGGATCGACTGGCGTAACCCGCAGATGAGCTGGCGGCCGACGAGCGCCGGATAGGCGCAAAATAGTTCGCCGCGTCTGCATTTAGGGGCGCCACAAGCGGCGATTTCTATGATTCCATCGCCGCTATGGACGCCGATCTTGAGGCCCTTCCGGACGATGTCGCGGCGCTGAGAGCCGCGCTGCTGGCAGAGCGGGCGCAGGCGCGCGATGCGCTCGCCGAGAAGGACGCCATCGCCGCGGAGCTGGCGGTGGCCAAGGCGATGAGGTCCGAGGACCTGGCGCTGATCGCCCATCAGAAGCTGCGGATCGCCAAGCTCGAGCGGCAGATTTACGGCCCCACATCGGAGCGCTCGGCGCGGCTGACCGATCAGATGGAGCTGCAGCTGGAGGAGCTGGAGGCCAACGCCACGGAAGATGAGATCGCCGCGGCCCTGGCGGTGGCCAAGACCACCGCTGTGGCGGGCTTCACCCGCAAGCGGCCAGCCCAGCGCACCACCTTCCCTGAGCATCTGCCGCGTGAGCGGGTGGTGATCGAGGCGCCGACGGCGTGTGACTGCTGCGGCGGCGCGCGCCTGCGCAAACTGGGCGAGGACATCACCCAGACGCTTGAGGTGATCCCCCGGTCCTGGAAGGTGATCGAGACGGTCCGCGAGAAGTTCACCTGCCGCGACTGCGAGACGATCAGCCAGGCCGCGGCCCCGTTCCACGTGATCCCCAGGGGATGGGCTGGTCCCAGCCTCCTGGCGATGATCCTGTTCGAGAAGTTCGGCCAGCATCAGCCGCTAAACCGCCAGGTCGAGCGCTACGCCCGCGAAGGCGTGCCGATCGCTCTGTCCACCGCCGCCGACGCCGTCGGCGCGGGCTGCGCAGTGCTCTCGCCGCTGCTGCGGCGCATCGAAGCCCACGTCATGGCCGCCGAGCGTTTGCACGGCGACGACACCACCGTGCCGGTCCTGGCCTTGGGTAAGTGCGCCATCGGCCGATGCTGGACCTATGTGCGCGACGACAGGCCGTTCGGCGGCTCAGATCCGCCGGCGGCGATGTTCTACTACTCACGCGATCGCAGCGGCGCACACCCGCAGGCGCATCTGGCCAGCTACAGTGGCATCCTGCAGGCCGACGCCTTCAGCGGCTACACCAAGCTCTATGAGCCGCAGCGCCATCCTGGGCCGATCCAGGAAGCGGCCTGCTGGGTGCATGCCCGGCGCCCGTTCTTCGCCATCGCCGATCTCGAGGAGAACGCTCGACGCAAGGCGGCCGGCAAGAAGGAGATCGTCATCTCTCCGATCGCCATGGAGATCGTCCGCCGGATCGACGCGCTCTTCGACATCGAGCGCGCCCTGGGCGGCC
>Ga0302326_10011961_pt1 | contig 18592 bp, 19 predicted proteins | sample Palsa_T0_3_FD_202264 | JGI IMG/M metagenome (GOLD analysis project Ga0302326, IMG submission 202264) | Peat permafrost microbial communities from Stordalen Mire near Abisko, Sweden - Palsa_T0_3 | ecosystem: Environmental > Terrestrial > Soil > Palsa > Peat permafrost | place: Sweden: Abisko...
GGTGGCTGCGGGTGAAGTCATTGGGGGCGGTTCCGCGGTTGAGTGGGCTACCGTCAACATAGGACCTGTGCCGGCAATGCGCGAGGGTCATCCGTGCGAGAGATCGCTCAATCCAGCCTGCGAGATGTGGTTTCGACCGCCTCTTCTCGCTCCCCGCCTTCGGGGAGCGCCAAGGTGGGGCCGGTTCTAAGGGCGCGACGGCGGTGAAGCAGACCCCACCCTAAGCGAGTTTCGGTGGGTCGACCAACGGATGGGCTGCGGATCCCCCGTCGGCTTTCGCCAGCTGCAGACATGTCGTGGCACACGCCTTGGGCAGCGATGGGCCAGGGCACATAAGCTAGACATGCGCAAACGGGGATCGCCATCCGTCTGATGATGTGCAAATTGCGCTCCCATTTCGTGACCTCGGTGCGCATAGCGCACCCGATGGGCGGCAGGCCTTCACCCGACGCGTTCGGGAAGGTGTTCCACCTGGCCTCGCCGCTGCAGGATTCTGTTGGCGTGATCACGCCGTCGTCGCTCCACTATGTCGCGACGACCCGCGGCTCCTACATTCCGGACATCGACCCCAAGAAGCACACTCTAACGATTCACGGCCTGGTGGATCAGCCCCTGACCCTCACCATGGAGGACTTGAAGCGCCTCCCGTCAGTCACCCGGTTGCAATTCATCGAGTGTGCGGGAAACCGGCACAATGGGCGACAAAAGACCGTGCAGGAATCGCACGGGATGACCAGTTGCGCCGAATGGACCGGCGTGTTGCTTTCTACGCTGCTCAAGGAGTGCGGCCTGAAAAGCAGCGCGACATGGTTCGTCGCTGAAGGTGCCGAGGAAGTGAAGGGCGCCTCGAGCATGCCCATCGCCAAAGCGATGGATGACTGCCTCATCGCCTACGGTATGAACGGCGAGGCCGTGCGGCCTCAGAATGGTTTTCCGCTGCGGTTGCTGGCGCCCGGCTTCGAAGGCATTTTTAATACGAAGTTTTTGCGTCGGATCAAAGTGGTGGACCGGTATTACATGAACTACAACGAGTTCGGGCATCTCGATCGGGATCCGAAAGAGGCTGCGCTCGGCTTCCAGATCGGACCCAAGTCGGTCATCACGTACCCGTCCGGAGGACGGCAACTGCCCGGCCGCGGATTCTACGAGATCCGCGGGCTGGCCTGGTCCGGCGGGGGAGCCGTTCGGACCGTGGAGGTATCCACCGATGGCGGGCGAAAGTGGAACCCCGCCGAGTTCAAGGGCACTCCACAACGCATGGCGCTCACGCGCTTTAGCTATGCGTGGAATTGGGATGGAAACGAGACCGAGATCCTTTCGCGCTGCACCGACGAGATCGGGCAGCATTGGGCCAGGAGCGGCTGTGGAGGCTAGCCAGATCGGGCTTAGCTCACAAAGCCGCCAGGTCCTTGGTGATACGGAACACGCGCAGGTCCTGCCGAACGCCCTTTAGCTTGAAGACGCTTGATACGACTTCCCGGGAAGTAAGCAGCGCGTGCACGCCTTCAGCTGAATAGACATCCTCCGAAACAAAAATCTCTTCCGCATCCGCGAGCTGCTGCACGCGCGCGGCAATGTTGACCGTCTGGCCGAAATAATCGAGCCGTTCGTTCAATGTTACCGCAATCGCCGCGCCCTTATGGATCCCGATCTTGAGAATGAGAGCACGGTCAGCCTGCGTGCCGTTGAAAGCATCGATCTCATTCCGCATCGAAAGAGCCGCAGCGACCGCGTCGGCAGGTTCCAGGAACGTGGCCATGACGGCATCGCCAATGGTCTTGATGATCGCGCCATTGTGGCGAGTCACGACGTCCTGCAGCAGATCGAAATGCCGCTGGACGAGGGCGAAGGCATTGAGGTCGCCGATGCGGTCATAGAGTGCGGTCGACCCTTTGAGATCCGTGAAGAGAAGCGTGATGTCCTTGACCCCAATTCCCTCCCGCGCCTTGATGACCTCGGAGCGGAAGAGATCGCGAAAGGCCTGCGTGGTCAGCAGCCGCTTGCCGTTGAGAAACGGGACAAAATGTACTGGGACGCGGCCCATGTCGAAACCAGGCGGCAGCACGGCGACGGCAAACATGCCGCGCTCCGAGGTCTTGTTCGCGAGCGTAAAAACAATCTTGCCGGGCGCCATCTCGTGGACGTCGTGGACGTGGACTTTATCGCCATAAGCGACAGCCACAACCTGCGGACCTGAAGCCGGCGCTCCGACGATCGAGGCCATAATCGCCGCTCTCCCGAGCGGACAGGAGCCAACGACAGTGCCTTCATTGACCTCGATCTCGATGGAGGTGGTCTCACCCGGCGGCAGATAGGTCACCGACCGCGCAATCGCCGCCTTGGCATTCACCAGCGGCTGACCATCGGGCAACAGGCCTTCGGCCGTGTTCTGTGTCTTGAAAAACTTATCCCAGGCCGAGAGTTGGTCGGGATCATGAAACTGTATCTTGCGGATATTCGGACTGACCGTAAACGCGACCGCGATATATTCATCGAGCGCCGCGTCATACCCAACCTGGCAGAATGGGCAGTGATAGTGATTGTGCAGGCTCTTCAAGCTGCGGAAGCTCTCCACCACGCAGCAACATTGCGGACAGTACAGCGACCAATCCATCGAGAAAAGGCCAAGAGCCGTGGCATGAAGAAACAGGTCGATGATTTCGTTCTCGGGTAGATGGCGCTCCTGGGCAAAGCTGAAGGCGTTGATCCGGAATAAAGCCAGATCGTCTGCGGTGCGAATGTGACTCTCGAGCTTTGATATGAGCCGCGGACGCCACGCCCGGGCTTCTTCAAGCGCGGCCAGACGTTCGTCTAACAATTGCTCATCGACGGCGCTGACCATCTTCCGGTGTCTCCCGTATGACAACGCCGCGCTGCCAGTTCAGGCCACCACGGAATCGCGGGGTGAACATATCCGGATCGACGCAGTGCGGTCACTCTCTTGCGGCTGACGGCTGCAAAGGAGAACGGCAGAGGCGGTATCGTCGGGCATGGCGGGCGCGGTGCTTCCGATTCGTCGTGCCGGTTTCGCCGGAAACACAATACCACGCAAAATCAAATAGTTATGCTTGTTCCGCCATGCCCGGATCCCCCTCGGTCATGAATTGGAGCGGCTAGCTCCGAGATTGCGGTACGCCGTGGCTTTGGAGGGCGAGCCCTATTCGACGGTGAGTTTGACGTCGATATTGTTGCGAGTCGCGTTGGAATAGGGGCACACCTGATGGGCCTTGGCGACCAGCGCCTCGGCCTCGCCCCGCGGAACGCCCGGCACGGCGATCGACAGCGCGATGGTCAGGCCGAAGCCCCCTTCCTCCCTCGGTCCGATGCCGACCGTGGCGGTCACCGCCGCGTCGCTCGGTACCTTCGGGCCGCCTTGCGAGGCGACGAACTTCATGGCGCCAAGGAAGCAGGCCGCATAGCCGGCGGCAAACAGCTTCTCGGGATTGGCACCGTTGCCGCCGGGGCCGCCCAGTTCCTTCGGCGTCGTCAGGCTCACTTCAAAAGTACCGTCCAGGGTGGCGGAGCGGCCGTCGCGGCCGCCTGTGGCGCGGGCGGCGGTCTGGTAGAGAACATTCACGGACATGGGGACTCCTTATCAATAGCAATCGTGGTGGTTGGGTTACTGGGCAGACGCCTTTGCCGCCCGTTCGATCAGGCGAGCCACCTCATTCGGCTTGGAAACATACACCGCGTGGCTGGCCGGAACCTCGATCGTTTCGCTGCCGGCCCGCTTGGCCATGCTGCGCTCGAGATCGGGATTGATGTTGCGGTCGCGAGTCGCGACCAGCGCCCAGCTCTTCTTCTGGTGCCAGGCGGCCGCCGTCACCGGCGCGCCGGCGGCGGCCTTGGCCAGCATCGGCTGGGAATGTGCCATGAAGTTCGCCTGGACAGGCGGGACGTCGGCAGCGAAATCAGCGGGGAAGGCGGCCGGCTCAAGGTACAGGAAATCGTCCTTGGTGGCGCGCATGTCCTTGTTGGCGGCGGGGGCCTGCGAGAGCAGGCCGACTGCACTCTCGCCTTGGTCGGGGATGAAAGCGGCGATGTAGACGAGGCCGACGACATTCGGCGCATTGCCCGCTTCGGTGATGACCACCCCGCCATAGCTGTGGCCGACAAGAAGGGTGGGGCCCGGTTGCAGATCCAGCACCCGTTTGGTCGCCGCGACGTCGTCGGCGAGTGATGTCAGCGGCTCCTGCACCACGCTGACCGTATAGCCGTCTTTGCCAAGAATGTCGGCGACGCGCCCCCATCCGGAACCGTCGGCGAAGGCCCCGTGGACGATGACGACGTTCTTGACCGGCTCGGCCCGCGCCGGGGCGACGGCAGCCGACAGAAGGGCGACCGCTGCGGCCGCAGCGGCAATAACTTTGTTTGGCATCGAGCTCTCCCCTCACTAACAAACCAGTTCAACCGGCAGGTTGAATAAAGCGCCGACTTGACAATTGTCAACCTTTGGGTAGAACATTTTTAAGATGGAGAATCGAGCGGGCGGATCGCCATGATTGAGATCGAGGCCCGGAAGGAAGCCGTTTCGCGCACCGCGCGCCTCGACGCGGTATTCGCCGCGTTGGCCGATCCGACGCGGCGGGCGATTATCGAACGGCTCTCGCGCAGCGAGGCGCGCGTGACCGAGGTCGCCGAACCCTTCCATATGTCTTTGAACGCGGTGTCGAAACACATCCGCGTGCTGGAAGCGAGCGGCGTGGTCGAGCGGCACAGGAAAGGGCGCGACCACATTCTCTCCATCAATACCCGTTCGCTCGACGAGGTCGATGGCTGGATCGAGCGGACGCGCCGCTATTGGGCGGAGCGGCTAGACGCCATGGAGCGCCTGCTGCGCGAGCTCGAGAAGGACCACAAGTTGGGGCCAAAGGATCGCAAGCGTGGTTCGCGGTGACACGACGGGCCCGATCGTGCAGGTACGCCGGCGCGTGAGGGCCGGGGCGGAGCAAATCTTCGACCTGTGGACCAAACCCGATTTGATGGTTCGGTGGATGAGCCCCTATCCGGGCGCGGTCGATTGCAAGGCGAGCTGTGACCTCCGCCCTGGCGGAGCCTTCAGGCTTGTCATGTCATCGGAGGAATCAAGTCGCGAAGTATCCGGCACCTATGTGGAAGTCGACCGGCCGCGCAAGCTTGTGTTCACGTGGATTGGCCCGCTGACGAACAATGTGAATACGTTGGTAACCGTCGAACTCACTCCGTGCGGCGATGAAACCGACCTCGTGCTGACCCACGAGCGTCTACCGACGCCGGCAATTTGTGAAGGTCATACGAGGGGCTGGGGAAATATCTTGGATCATCTGGCGGACGCGGTTTCAAAAGACTTTTAGTTGCAGGGTGGGCGAAGCGTATGCAGGCGGCGGGGTGCATCGAGCGCATCCCAATCCCGCTGACGAGCGTCAGGTGTTCGAGGATCGGGCCGCCTGCCTGGGCCCCGCGGTTTTCGGTGACATCGGCATTCCGCTCGATCACCCCCAGGTCGCGAAGCTCATGCCGGTTCCGGTGCCGGCCGGGGTGCGATAGCCCGGCACGTATTCGAACCAACCGAGGTCGAGGCCTTCGGCGGCGCCGGCCACCGCCACCCAGTTGAGGATTTCCGAGCTGCCGGCATGGAGCTTGTGGCGGGGAAGGGTGCGCAGGAAGGCGGCGTCCTTGTCGGCCAGCGCCTTGAGGATGGCACGGTCGAAGTCCTCGTCGACCAGGAAGTGGCTGAGCCCGCCCGAGGCGAGCACGCCGACCCGGGCGTCGCCGGCAAAGCCCTCGACCGCCTTGCGCACGGCTTGGCCGAGCAGGTGGCAGCGGCGTGGGCTCGGCTGGTTGGGTGGGAAATAGGTGTTCAGGAACACCGGCACCACCGGTACCGGCCGTTGCGCGTCCAGCACGTGGCGGTGGACATAGGCGACGGCGTGGCCTTCGCCCTCTCCGGCACGCAGCGACTTCGAGCTGGCGATGTCGAAATCGGCCGCGGTCAAGGCCTCGATCAGGTGCGAGGCGAGCGCCGCGTGGACGGGATAATCGCGCGGGGCGTCCGCCTCGAAGAACGCCGCCCGGTTCTTGATGTACCAGTCCGGCAGATGCGAATAGGTCCCGTGCTGGACATTGCTGTTGCGGATGGTGTCACCGTAATAGATCGCAAAAGTCGGCCGGCAGTCTTCCAGATAGCTCTCGTTCTGGTCGTCGCCGAACACGATCAGGGCATCGAGCGCGGCCGCGCTCACGGCCTCGCGCAGATGCCCCACCGCCGCGCGCGCGACGTTCTGGCGCGCCACCAGATGCTCCGGCGCGACCATGTGGGCGAGCTTCGGATCGGCCGTTTCGAGCAGGTCGCCATAGGTGACGGGTCGGCCTTCCCGGTCGCGGTGCTTCATCTTCCGGTCGGTTTCGAGGAACCGGGGCAAAGTCTCGTCGGATGCCAGCAGCATCGGCGTGTGGGAAGTTCCGGCAGCGAACACGATCCTGGCCATGCTTGTCTCCGCAGCGCGTCGGTTGGAGCGCCATCCGTTTCAGATTGAAACGGATAGCGCTCCAGAGTGTTTGAGCTGGAGCATGATCCTGTCCGAAAAGTCTGACTTTTGGGGATCATGCTCAGTCGATCCTGATATTCGCCGCCTTGGCGACGGCGGCCCATTTGCGTTCCTGGGCGGCGATGAAGGCGGCGAATTCGGCGGCCGTGCCCGGCTGCGCGATGGCACCGAGCTTGTTGATGCTCGCCTGCATTTCGGGCTCGCGCAGGCCTTCATTGATGGCCGCGTTGAGCCGCGCGATGATGGCGTCGGGCGTGCCGGCGGGCGCCGCCACGCCGTTGAAGGTCGTGACCTCGTAGTCCGGCACCCCGGCCTCGATCACGGTAGGTACATCGGGGGCGAGCGGCGTGCGGGTGCGGCTGGTCACGGCGAGGGCGCGCAGCCGGCCCTCGCGGATCAGCGGCAGCAGGATGGTGATGCCTTCGAAGGTCATCTGGACCTGTCCGCCCAGCACGGCGGTGACCGATTCGCCGCCGCTCTTGTAGGGCACGCCGACGATGTCGACGCCGGCGGCGGACTTGAACAGCTCCCCGGTCATGTGCGGCAGCCCGCCCGGCCCGGTATGGGCATAGTTGAGCTCGCCCGGATGGCTTTTCGCATAGGCGACGAGTTCGCGCGCCGTTTTCACCGGGAAGTCCGGACGCACCACCAGGATCTGATAGCTCTCGGAGAACTTGGCGACCGCCGCGAGTTGCTTTGTGGGGTCATAGCCGGCGCTCGCGGAGACCGCAGGAGCGACGGCGAACACGCTGGTGTTGCCGACCAGCAGCGTATAGCCGTCCGGCGCGGCGGCGACCACGGCGCGGGCGCCGATCGCGCCGCCGGCGCCGGCGCGGTTCTCGATCACCGCGGGCTGGCCGAGCTTGGGCAGGATCAGCGACAGCAGCCGCGCCGGAACATCGGTCGGGCCGCCCGGCCCCGCCGGGACGATCAGCCGGATCGGCTTGTCGGGATAGGACTGGGCGAAGCCGGCGAGCGGTAAAACGAGCGCCGCGACGGCGAGGGTTCCCGCGAGAACACCGGCCAACGGACGGCACCGCGGCAGCGGCGGCACTGTTTTCCTCATCGGCTCCTCCCTGCGGAACCATTGTTTGTTATCGCGAGGCTATCACACCGGCGGGGAAATGCTCACGTCCTGTCCGGACACCTCGCAGCCGGAATCGTCGATCGAGCCCGCGCCGGGCACAGGGTCGCCACGCGGCCGGCCGTCAGGCGATCTCAGGGCAACCTGCTCAGGGCAGCTTGTCGTAGCCTTCGCCGAAGCCCTTCAGGCCCATCGGGAACCCGATGCCCTCTTCGGGGGTCTGGAAGATGAAGAAGGTCGCGGTCTGGCCGGTCTTCATCTTGCCGATCAGGGCGTCGTCCATCACCACCTCGGCGTAGCAGCCGCGCGGCAAGCAGCGCACATAGCCGGCGCGGCCGACATCGGCCTGATCGATCTTGAGCCCGAGGCCGGCGGGAAGCAGCACCCCGAGCGGGACCTGGACCCGCATCAGCCGCGACTTCTGGTCGGCGGTCTTGAGCACCAGCACTGTGATGCCGACATTGGCGCGGTCCTCGGCGACGACGCTCTGGAACAGGGCGCACTGTTCGGCTTGGGCGCCCGGCGGCGTTTCGCAGCGGATCTGCCAGTCGCCATGCACCGATTTTACCGCCCCCTGGGCGAACGCGATTGTATGGAATCCGACAGCAATCGCCAGCACCGCCACGAACAGGACTGCGCCGGCGCACCCGCCCCCAGTCCAGACGGGCGAGGCGATGGCCGCCCTGAGCCGACCTCGAACGATCATGTGCTTTTCCTCGATCTCCGGCGGAGGTCCGACAAACCGATTCGCAGCGGCGCTCCGGTCCGACTTTTGCCTACATTGGTGGGCTGCCATGTCAAGCATGGGAGGATTTTTTGCCTTCTGCAACCGGGGTCCGCGCCGCCTTCGCAAGGGGGCTGAATTTGTCTCCGGTCCATGCGATCAGGCACATTGCGAGTGGGGCGGAATTGTGGTTCATGTGGCGCGGGTTTTCCGGCTGCAGCACCCCCGAGCAGGAAGGCGCCCTCTGTGGCCCCGGTCGCAGATCGAAGTCAGGATTGTGCCTTATTGCGGTGTCTTTGCCGCGGTCCAAGGTGCAGGTAGGCCCACTGGCGGCCGCCATCCAAGGAGCTGAGACGACAATGCCGGCCCTCTTCCGAACAATCGTCATTGCGGCGCTTGCCGCGGCCTTGCTCACGCCCGGCGGTGCGGCATTTGCCGGCCTCGGGCAGCCGTCAGCCTGGGAGATCGGCTTGCAGCAGTCGGCGACCCCGGTGATGGACGACATCGTGTGGTTTCATGATCTCCTGTTGTGGGTGATTACGGCAATCGTCGCTTTCGTGCTGGCGCTGCTCATCATCATCATGGTGAAGTTCAATGCGCGGACCAACCCGACGCCGTCGCGGACGACCCACAATACCGTGCTCGAAGTGTTGTGGACGGTGTTGCCCGTCATCATTCTCGTCTTCATCGCCCTGCCGTCGTTCCGCATCCTGTTCTTCCAGCTCAACACGCCGCCGGCCGACCTCACCATCAAGGCGACCGGCAAGCAGTGGTATTGGAGCTACGCCTATCCGGACAACGGCAATTTCGAGTTCGACTCCCTGATCCTCACGGAGAAGGAGCGCAAACCCGACCAGCCGCGGCTGCTGTCGGTCGATAACGAGATCGTGGTGCCCGTGAACAAGATCGTGCGCGTGCAGGTCACCGGCGCCGAGGTGATCCATTCCTTCGCGGTGCCCTCGTTCGGCGTCAAGATCGATGCCGTTCCCGGCCGGCTCAACGAGACTTGGTTCAAGGTTACGAAGGAGGGCATGTATTACGGCCAGTGCTCGGAATTGTGCGGCAAGGATCACGCCTTCATGCCGATCGCGGTGAGGGCGGTCAGCGAGCAGGCGTTCTCGACATGGGTCGAGGAGGCCAAGAAGAAGTTCGCCAGCGCCGGCGGCTCGACCGCCGTAGCGAAAGCCGACGTTCCCGCCGAGTAGACCGGCGACGCCTACACCCAGCGCCCGATGCCGCCGCGACGGATGGGCGCAACGAGCCGAAGGAAGCGAGACCATGGACACCCACGCGACAGCTCACGACGGGCATGAGGCCGAACACGGCCATCCGAACGGATGGCGCCGCTTCGTCTACTCCACCAATCACAAGGACATCGGCACGATGTACCTCGTGTTCGCCATCATGGCCGGCGTCATCGGCGGGCTGATGTCGATCGCGATGCGGATGGAATTGCAGTATCCCGGCCTCCAGATCTTCCACGAGACCCACACCTTCAACGTCTTCACCACGGCGCACGGCCTGATCATGATCTTCTTCATGGTGATGCCGGCGATGATCGGCGGCTTCGGCAACTGGATGGTGCCGCTCATGATCGGGGCGCCGGACATGGCGTTCCCGCGCATGAACAACATCTCGTTCTGGCTGCTGCCGGCCTCGTTCACGCTGCTGCTCACCTCGGCCTTCGTCGAAGGCGAGCCCGGAGCCAACGGCGTCGGCGCCGGGTGGACGATCTACGCGCCGCTCTCGACCATCGGGCATCCGGGTCCGGCGGTCGACTTCGCGATCCTGTCGCTGCATCTCGCAGGTGCCTCGTCGATCCTCGGCGCCATCAATTTCATCACCACGATCTTCAACATGCGTGCGCCGGGCATGACGCTCCACAAGATGCCGCTGTTCGTGTGGTCGATCCTGGTGACGGTGTTCCTGCTGCTGCTGGCCCTGCCGGTGCTCGCCGGCGCCATCACCATGCTCCTCACCGACCGCAATTTCGGCACCACCTTCTTCGACCCGAGCGGCGGCGGAGATCCGGTGCTGTTCCAGCATCTGTTCTGGTTCTTCGGCCACCCTGAGGTCTACATCCTGATCCTGCCGGGTTTCGGCATGGTCAGCCAGGTCATCGCCACCTTCAGCCGCAAGCCGGTGTTCGGCTATCTCGGCATGGCCTATGCCATGGTGGCGATCGGCGTGATCGGCTTCGTGGTGTGGGCCCACCACATGTACACCGTCGGCATGTCGACCGGCGCCCAGGCCTATTTCGTCGCTGCCACCATGGTCATCGCGGTGCCCACGGGGGTGAAGATCTTCTCCTGGATCGCCACCATGTGGGGCGGTTCGATCGACTTCAAGACGCCGATGCTGTGGGCGATGGGCTTCATCTTCCTGTTCACCCTCGGCGGCGTGACTGGCGTCGTGCTCGCCAACGCCGCGGTCGACCGGGTTCTGCAGGACACTTATTACGTGGTCGCGCACTTCCACTACGTGCTCTCGCTCGGCGCGGTGTTCACGATCTTCGCCGGCTGGTACTACTGGTTCCCGAAGATGACGGGGTACATGTATGAGGATTGGATCGGCCGGCTGCACTTCTGGGTCACGTTCGTCGGCGTGAACATGATCTTCTTTCCGCAGCACTTCCTCGGCCTCGCCGGAATGCCGCGCCGCATCGCCGATTATCCCGACGCCTTCGCCGGCTGGAACTTCGTCTCCTCGATCGGCTCCTACATCTCCGGGGTCGGCGTCCTGATCTTCTTCGTCGGAATGACCCGCGCCTTCATGCAGAAGGTGAGGGCACCGAACAATCCGTGGGGACCGGGCGCGACCACGCTGGAATGGACGCTGCCTTCGCCACCGCCGTACCACCAGTTCGAGGTGTTGCCGCGGATCAAGTGATACGACACGGCCGGAGCGGCCACGGCCGCTCCGGTGCGTCGCACGAAGACATTGAACAAGGATATCCAACGCGCCGGCCATGACCGATTTGTCCGCAGTAGAACAGAACCGCGAAGTGCCGGCATTCGCCATCAGCGAAGCGTCGGTCGGCGATTACGTCGCCTTGATGAAGCCGCGGGTGATGTCGCTCGTGGTATTCACCGCGCTGGTCGGCCTGATGGTCGCGCCGGGGCATCTGCACCCCGTGCTGGGCTTCGCCGCGCTGCTCTGCATCGCCATCGGCGCCGGCGCGGCGGGTGCGCTGAACATGTGGTTCGACGCCGACGTCGACGCGGTGATGTCGCGCACGAAGTCGCGGCCGATCCCCGCCGGCCGCGTGCTGCCGCAGGAGGCGCTCGGTTTCGGGATGACGCTGGCGGTCGGCTCGGTCGCCGTGCTCGGGCTGGTCGCCAATTGGCTAGCCGCCGGGATGCTCGCCTTCACCATCTTCTTCTATGTCGCGGTCTACACGGCGTGGCTCAAGCGCTCGACGCCGCAGAACATCGTCATCGGCGGCGCCGCCGGCGCTTTCCCTCCGATGATCGGCTGGGCGGCGGCAACCGGGGCCGTCGGGCTCGAATCGGTTTTGATGTTCCTCATCATCTTCTTCTGGACGCCGCCGCATTTCTGGGCGCTGTCGCTGTGGCGGACCCAGGACTACGCCCGCGCCGGCATTCCGATGCTGCCGGTGGTCGCAGGTCCTGACGAGACGCGGCGCCAGATCCTGATCTACGCGCTGGTGTTGGCCCCGATCGGCGCCTCGCCCTGGCTGTTCGGCTATGCCGGCCCGATCTACGGCATCACCGCCGTGGCGGCGGGTGCGATGGTGGCGCACCTCGCCATGCAGCTTCGCCGCTTCGGCGACACTCCGGCGGGCGACCGCGCCGCCAAGCGGCTGTTCGGCCTTTCCATTCTTTACCTCTTCCTGCTGTTCGCAGTCCTTTTGATCGATGACCGGCTGGGCGCTCCCGGCCACGGCCTGTTGTGAGCGGGCGAGATGACGGCATGGAAGACAACGGCGGCGAAGACGGCATCGTCCTCACCGAGGAGCAGAAACGCCGTCGCCGTCACCGGTCGATCGCCATCGCACTCGCCCTCGGCGTGCTGGTGGCGCTGTTCTACGTCGTCACCATCGTCAAGCTCGGCCCCGGCGTGCTGCGCCGGCCGCTGTGAACGCGAGTGAAGCCATGAACCCGTCCGACCCTCGTCCTCGTCCAAGCCCGGTGGGCAAGCGCGACGTTTTGCTCGCCGCCGCGTGCGGCGCGTTCGTGGCCGTCATGGTCGGCATGTCCTATGCGGCGGTCCCACTCTACAGTTGGTTCTGCCGCACCACCGGGTTCGGCGGCACCCCGCTGGTCTCCCATGTGGCGCCGACACAAGTTTCCGATCGGAAGGTCACGGTTCGGTTCGATGCCAATGTCGGCGCCGGCCTGCCATGGCGGTTCGAGCCGGAGCGGAGGTCGATCGACGTGCGGCTCGGCGAAGTGGTGACGATCTATTACACCGTCACCAACCTGACCGCTCGCGAGATCACCGGACAGGCAGCCTACAACGTGGCGCCGCCCACGATCGGCGGCTATTTCGACAAGATCAACTGCTTCTGCTTCAGCGAGCAGCGGCTTGCGCCCGGCGAGACGCGGGAGATGGCGGTCGTCTTCTATGTCGATCCCGAACTCGCCAAGGATTCCGAGCAGGACGATCTCAACACCATCACGCTCTCCTACACGTTCTATCCCGTGCGGGAGCCGAAGGCGGGCGTGGCGGACGGTGCCCCGGCCGGGGCGGGGAAGAAAATCTAGGGTATGATCCCGAAAAGTTGCAGACTTTTTCGGACCAGATCATGCTCGAGCAACTAAGGCATGATCCCGAAAAGTTGCAGACTTTTCGGACCAGATCATGGCTCGAGCAATTAGGGGTGGGGCGGCGCAGTTTGCTGCCGTACCGGAACTGAAGATGGAGACGACGATGGCCGACGCGCATGTCAAGCATCACGACTACCACCTGGTCGATCCGAGCCCATGGCCGGCGATCGGCGCGACCTCGGCCTTCATCATGGCGGTCGGCGCAATCGGGTGGATGCATCACTCGTTCGGGGCCGCGCCCTACTTGTTCGGGGCCGGCGCCATCGGCGTGCTCTACACCATGCTGTCATGGTGGCGCGACGTGATCAACGAGGCGGAGCACGGCGGCTTCCACACCCGCGTCGTCCAGATCTCCCATCGGTACGGGATGATCCTCTTCATCGCCTCCGAAGTGATGTTCTTCGTGGCGTGGTTCTGGGCCTATTTCGACGTCGCGCTGTTCCCGACCGACATCCACCAGGTCGAGCGCGATCAGCTGATCGGCGGGGTGTGGCCGCCCAAGGGGATCGAGACCTTCAATCCCTGGCACCTGCCGCTGCTCAATACGCTGATCCTCCTGACCTCGGGCACCACCGTCACCTGGGCGCACCACGCCCTGCTGCACGGCGATCGCAAGGGCCTCAAGCTCGGTCTGATCCTCACCATAGCGCTCGGCATTTCCTTCACCTGCATCCAGGCCTTCGAGTACAGCCATGCCGAGTTCCATTATGCCGGCAACATCTACGGCGCCACCTTCTTCATGGCGACCGGCTTTCACGGCTTCCACGTCATCATCGGCTCGATCTTCCTGATCGTGTGCCTGATCCGCGCCTATGCCGGGCAATTCAGCCCGACCCAGCATCTCGGCTTCGAATTCGCGGCCTGGTACTGGCACTTCGTCGACGTGGTGTGGCTGTTCCTGTTCGCCTGCATCTACGTCTGGGGCGGTGGCGCGAACCACGCCGCGGTCGTAGGCCCCTGATGCAGGCGCGGGTCGGGGGGCGGGGAGCCCCTTTCGACCGCGTCGACTTGGTATCCGGGCGGGGCGCATGAGCATGAGGCCGCAATGTCGGACGAACGCGCCTATCCACCGGTCTCCCCCCTGGTCGCCGGGCTGATGTGCCGGTGCCCGCGCTGCGGCAAGGGCAAGCTGTTCAACGGGTTCCTCAGCCTGCCGCCCCGTTGCGACGTGTGCGGCCTCGACTATTCCTTCATCGATGCCGGCGACGGGCCGGCGGTGTTCATCATGTTCTTCGCCGGCTTCGTGGTGGTCGGCGCCGCGCTCATCGTCGAGGCGCTCTATCAGCCGCCGTTCTGGGTTCACGCGCTGCTGTGGCTGCCGCTGATCCTCCTCACCACCATCGGGCCGCTGCGGCCGATGAAAGGCCTGATGATCGCGCTGCAATTTCATCATCACGCCGCCGAAGGCCGGCTCGAGCGCAAGCCGGGTTCATGACCATGGACGCCGCCCGGCCTCGTTCGGCGCCCGGGGCGCCGTCGAACCCGGCGGCCGGTCCGGCGGGGCGCGGCGTGCTGGTGGCGAGCCTCATGACCGCGGTCGCGTTGGCGATCCTCGTCGCGCTCGGGCTCTGGCAGCTCGAGCGCAAGAACTGGAAGGAGGCGCTGATCTCGACCCTCGAGCAGCGCCTCGCGGCCAACGCGGTCGCGCTGCCGCCGCCGGCCGAATGGGGCCGGCTCGAGGCCGGCCGCGACGAGTTCCTCCGCGTCGACTTCGCGGCGCAATTCCTCAACGACAAGGAAGCCCTGGTCTACACCACCGGATCGAGCATGCGCGCCGACACCGGCGGCCCCGGCTATTGGGTGTTCACGCCGGCACGCCTCGGCGACGGCCACATCGTCATGGTGAACCGCGGCTTCGTGCCGGAGGGCCGGCAGGATGCGGCGACCCGCCGCGCCGGCGCGGTCTCCGGGCCGATCGAAATCACCGGCGTGCTGCGCTGGCCGGAACCCCCCGGCCTGTTCACGCCGGCCGGCGATCCCGTGCGCAACATCTGGTTCAGCCGCGATTCCGCGGCCATGGCGGCAGCCAAGGACGTCGCCGATGCCGCGCCCTTCTACGTGGAGATGGAAATCCCGGTGCCATCAGGCGGGCTCCCCCACCCCGGCCGCGTGCAGCCGAGCCTGCCCAACAACCATTTGCAATACGCGCTGACCTGGCTCGGCCTCGCCGCGGTGCTGGTCGGGGTCTACACGGCCTGGATGTTCGGGCGCTGGCGGGGGCGGGATTAAGGGAGGGGAGAACGATCACCCCCACGCCAATCTCGCCCGCGGCGCAAAAAACTTGAAAACAACCCCATGCAAAGTAAGAGCCGTTGTTCCGTGGCTGCGGCACCGTCTCGCCGACCGGCTAAGAAAAATATTGTAGATCAATTGCTTGCGGGCAGGCAGGTCGCCCTTATGTGCGAAGCGACATGCGGCTCATGCCCTCCACGCCTCGCATTCCTTGTGCCGGACTGTGCAAGCCACTATTCTACGGCAACGGCGGCGTTCCGCCGGCCGCCTGGGACTTCCGGGAAATCAACGGCTTGTGCGCGAGCCGGGCATGCGACCGCATCCCGGCGGCGCGTATCGAATCCGTTGTTAGGGAAGGTTCGTGCAGTACATCTCGACCCGCGGCGAGGCCCCGGCGCTCGGCTTCATCGACGTGACCCTCGCCGGGCTCGCCCGCGATGGCGGCCTCTACGTGCCGCAGGCGTGGCCGGCGCTCGGCCGCACGCAGATCGCGGGGTTCGCCGGCCGCTCCTATGCCGAGGTGGCCTGCGATGTGATCGCGCCGTTCGTCGCAGGCACCATCGCGGTGGCCGAGCTCGCACGGATGGCGCGGGAAGCCTATGACGCGTTCCGTCATCCGGCGGTGGTTCCCCTGGTCCAGCTCGGGCCGAACAGTTTCGTGCTCGAATTGTTTCACGGGCCGACGCTCGCCTTCAAGGATCTGGCGATGCAGCTCCTCGCCCGCCTGATGGACTACGCGCTGGCGCAGCGCGGGGAGCGCACCACCATCGTGGTCGCCACCTCCGGCGACACCGGCGGCGCGGCGGTCGAGGCCTTTCGCGGCCGTTCCCGGTGCGATGTCGTCGTGCTGTTTCCCAATGGCCGCGTCTCCCCCGTACAGCGGCGCATGATGACCACGGCGGCCGAACCCAACATCCATGCGCTGGCCATCGAAGGCACCTTCGACGACTGCCAGGCGCTGGTGAAGGCGATGTTCAACCATGCCGCCTTCCGCGACCGCGTCGGGCTCACCGGGGTCAACTCGATCAACTTCGCCCGCATCGTCGCCCAAGTGGTCTACTATTTCGTCGCCGCGGTCGCGCTCGGGGCGCCGCACCGCAAGGTCGCCTTCACCGTCCCGACCGGGAATTTCGGCGACGTGTTCTCCGGCTATGTGGCCGCACGCATGGGCCTGCCGGTCGAGCGGCTCACCATCGCCACCAATGTCAACGATATCCTGGCGCGCACGCTGTCGTGCGGCGCCTACGAAGTCCGCGACGTCGTGGCCACGACCTCGCCCTCGATGGATATCCAGGTGTCTTCCAATTTCGAACGGCTCCTGTTCGACGCCTGCCGGCGCGATCCGCAGCCGGTGCGCGGCGCGATGGCGTCGCTGGCGCAGTCGCACCGGTTCACCGTTCCCGAGCACGCGCTGGGCGAGATGCGCGCCCTGTTCACGGCCGATCGCGCGCTGGAAGACGAGACCGCGGCGGCGATCCGCACCACGCTGCGCGAGACCGGCTACCTGATCGACCCCCATACCGCCGTCGCCCTCGCCGTCGCCGAGAAGGAAAGCCGCGAACGCGACCCCGCGATCCCGATGGTGGTGCTGTCGACCGCCCATCCCGCGAAATTTCCCGATGCCGTCGAGGCCGCCTGCGGCGTCCGCCCGGCCTTGCCGGGCTGGCTTGCCGGACTGGAGGGCAAGGCCGAGCGATCGACCGTCCTGCCCGCCGACCAGGCGGCCGTCGAAGCCCATATTCTCGCCCACAGCCGCGCCGCGCGCGAAGGAGTTGCCGCATGAGTGTCGAAGTCACCCGCATCCCGTCCGGATTGGCCGTGATCACCGATGCGATGCCGCATCTGCAGACCGCATCGCTGGGGGTGTGGGTTGGGTGCGGCAGCCGTTACGAGGCGGCCGACGAGCACGGCATCTCGCATTTCCTCGAGCACATGGCCTTCAAGGGTACGGCGCGCCGCACCGCCCGCCAGATCGCCGAGGAGATCGAGGCGGTCGGCGGCGACCTCAACGCCGGCACCGGCGTCGAGATGACGGCGTATTACGCCCGGGTGCTCAGGACCGACATCGCGCTGGGGCTCGACGTGCTTTCCGACATCCTGTCGAATCCGAGCTTCGATCCGGGCGAGATCACCCGTGAAAAGAACGTCATCGTCCAGGAGATCGGTGCGGTGGAAGACACCCCCGACGATCTCGTGTTCGAGCACCTGCAGGCGACCGCGTTCGCCGGCCAGCCGGTCGGCCGCTCGATCCTCGGTACCCCTGCGACGGTGCGCTCGTTCGACGCCAAGCGGCTGCGCGGCTATCTCACCCGCAACTACCGCGCACCCGCCATGGTGGTGGCGGCGGCCGGTGCGGTCGACCACGAAGCCGTCGTCGCCGAGGCCGAGAAGCGGTTTTCCAAGTTCATCGGCCCGGCGGCGGGGGCGCCCACGGCGGCGCGATTCTCCGGCGGGGCCTACATCGAGCAGCGCGATCTCGAGCAGGTCCACATCGCGCTGGGGCTGGAGGGCGTGCCGCAGCGCGATCCCTCGATCTTCAGCCTGCAGGTCTTCACCAACGTGCTGGGCGGCGGAATGTCGTCGCGCCTGTTCCAGGAAGTCCGGGAACAGCGCGGGTTGTGCTATTCGATCTATGCGTTCCACTCGACCTATGCCGATACCGGGATGTTCGGCCTCTATGCCGGCACCGATGCGATCGACGCGCCGGAACTGATGCGCGTGGTCGTGGACGAGATCGCGGCCGCCGCGGAAACCATCAGCGAGGAGGAAGTCGCCCGCGCCAAGGCGCAGATGAAGGTCGGATTGCTGATGGCGCTGGAAAGCTCGGGCGCGCGTGCCGAGCAACTGGCCCGCCAGATCTTCGTCTATGGCCGCCCGATCCCGATCCAGGAGATCGTCGCCAAGGTGGACGCGGTGACCGTCGAAACCACCCGCGCGGCCGGCCGCGCCCTGATCGCCCGCTCCAAGCCGGCGGTGGCCGCCCTCGGCCCGTCCGGGCTTGAAAGCGCCGCCGCAATTGCCGAAAGTCTCACTCAAAAGGCTGCTTAATCCACCCTCGGCCCTCGGCCGGCCACCTCCCGCGTGTCATGGCTTTCTTCCGCAACACCACATTCCCCGAGACGATGCCCGTGATCGACGGCGATCGCGTGGTACTGCGTCAGCCGCAAATATCCGACTACGCCGAATGGGCCGCGTTGCGCGAGCGCAGCCGCGACTTCCTCAAGCCGTGGGAGCC